>Ga0079288_100211_pt1 | contig 13390 bp, 10 predicted proteins | sample Wag42014_10_18_FD_75179 | JGI IMG/M metagenome (GOLD analysis project Ga0079288, IMG submission 75179) | Deep subsurface shale carbon reservoir microbial communities from Ohio, USA - Utica-2 Time Series 2014_10_18 ... | reverse complement strand
TTTTTTCTCAGCGTATTTCTGATAATGATAGCAGAATTGAGAATACATGAGAGGGAGTTCGTTCCCCATTCGACATTCTTCACAGTATTCTGTCCAAAGGAGTTTCAGGGTTACTCCGCTGCGTTTCATTTCCTGGTCAATGTAATCATAGTCAGGATATTTGCGTTTTGGTGAGGATACTGTTTTTTCAGGAAAAAGCTTTTGTTGTAAATCTAAATCAGATTCCTTCGAATCTGAACTCCAGGAAATTCCTTTTTCCTTAGCGCTGGATATTACTTCTGAAACAGTATTACGGGAACATTGGCAGCTGTTAGCAATGCTTCTTTGGCTTATCCCACATGCATAAAGACGCAGGATTTCTCGATAGTCGGTCATTTAAGACCTCCCTATAAATGTATTTACACTACTGTGTATTATACATTTTAAGGGATTTTATGAAAAATGGCTCTCTTGACCGGAACGCTGGCTCTATTTTGCCGGACTGGTGGCTCTCAATCACCGGACAGGTGGCTCAATTTGACCCGGAATACTCAGTTTATTAATTTTTACTTCTAATTTTTGAAGATTATTATTCATGATTTCTTCAATAATTTTAAGTTTATCTTGTAATGTATTCTTATTTTCATTTAAATATTTATTATCATTCTTTAAAATTTGATCGAGAAATGTTTTGATGTCATCGGATAAATCAGAATAGACATTAATGAAATTTTCTAATTCTTCAATACTTTGCTTGTAACTTTCGTCAAAATATTCTGATTAGTTTCAAGTTTTTCAATTCTTTCTTTTAATTCAACATTTATTAATGGTAGTTCATTTATTGTTTGAATGTTTTTATCATAAATCAAATCATACTTTTCTTTTAAGTTTTCCTTCTTAAGCAATTGAGCAGTGCTTGATTTTTCTTCTAATATCTTGTTGGCGAAATTATTTTTATTACTTTTATATCCTACAAAAAATGAATCAAACTCTGTCTTTAAGGTCAAAAATCCGTTATTCCAACAATTTTCCTTAAAGTTATTGAAAAATTTATCTTGGTCTTGTTCTTTCTTTACTAGCGATCTTCTTAATTTATCTATTTCATTTTGTAATTCTTCACATTTATTATTTTTGGTAACAATCTCTTCTTCTATTTTTTTTTCTTCCCCGCCGATTGTATATATACCCAGTAATTCATCTTTCTTGTAAAAATATTCATTAACAAAATCTTCATTAAAAACAATTGTCTTCAATTTTGTTTTTTCCTGCTCAGAAACTTCGCAAGGAGGATAATTTTCTGGATTGGCTATAATTTTAGAAATAGTAGTTTTTCCTGACCCATTGGCTCCGTAGAAAAAATTAATTTTTTTCAATTCATCAATTTTGGTTTCGTTTGTAAAAGTAGCTATACCGTTTATTTTAATTTCATCTAACATATTAATTCCCCACACAAAATTGACAACATATTAACTTAACAACTCTAAAAACTATCACTCAATAATCCATTATTTCCATGTTTCTTTTTTTATTAATTTTCTTCATAACTCTTGTCGATTAACGGTTTTACCTTTTCAAAATCAGCATTATTTTTGATTATAACTTCTAACTCACCAGTACCAAAATGACCAATTTCTCTGACATCTCTGGAAAAACCCTCTTCTAAATTTATACTATCGGGATCGATTTTAAGATAAACGGTTAAGCACCCTTTGGATGGGTGGGCTTCCAAGCAGGCAAAATTTTTCAGCCTTTTATATGCAATGTAATATTTCAGAAATTTTTCCTGAACATCATCTCCCAAAGCTTTTGCGTAAGCTCGAAATTCTTCAAACAAATCCAATAATTCTCCATTAAGTTTGTTTGCTGTTTCGGTAACGGTTGTATATTTCTTTACGGAGTCTGTTTTGGGCTTACTCTCTGCCATTACAGAATTAACCAACTCAAGCAATAATAAATCACCATCAAAATATTTATATCTTATTAATTCAATATTTCTGTTCATTACTTGCACTGCGTGTTCATCATATTTGGTAAAATCACCAGCAATACAAATCAGCCGAGGCATTGACCAATCTATTTTATTGCGTTCTCCTGCGCCAAATTTATCCTGAACTAACAACTCATATTCTGCTTTATGATCCAACAGCCAATCCAAGTAAAATAATCCCTGATTAATAACATTTTCATTTGAAGATCTTTTATATTCTATAATTACTGGATTGCCATTTTCATCTAATCCTAATGTGTCAATTCTTCCCCTGAATTTCACGCCAGTTGAGTATTCACTATATAAAAAATGTGTCCCTAAAATGTCGTATAAGTTTCTCTCTATCATGTTTTGCAAAGATTTCTCCAAGGCCATACCTGACCCACTCAACTCAGTTACACATTTTTCCACGACTTTAAAAAGTTTTACGTCTGACATTTATAACTCCTTAAACTATATAGGGTGGCTTGTATCCACATTTCAGTTCTGAAAAGTATTTTAATAGTATTCCTTGCAAACTAATTTTCATCATCCCAGACTTCAGAGATTTTAGCTTCAATTTTTTGCTCCATTTTTTCAATTAATTTTTTATTTGAATTGACAATTTGTTGCTCGGCTTCAATTTCTTCTACGAGTTGCTTTTGAACTTGTATAGATGGTAAAGGCACTTGAATTTTAGACAAATAATTCCAAGAAACTCTTGGTAATTGAGCACCACCAAGTCCTTGTAAAACTTTATCGTTAAAAAGTTTACTTCTTAAATAATTAGAATAAAATTTATGATTTACTTTATTTCTATTCCCCTGCAAAACAAAAATATCAGTTGAACAAATACCATAAAAGTTGGTGTAAAATACTTTGTTTAAATTTGGCCTCAGCTTTCCATACAATACTTGATCAGGCTCAAAGTATGTTTTGGCACTTTTAATATTTTGGTATTTGGTTTCTATATTCCCGATTAGCCTACCCGTATTTGGCTCAATGTTTTCTAAACCAACATAATTGACGTTCCCTTGCTTTTTTTGTGGATCAATATTGTTTGATAACCTGCAAAAAACTTCACCCAACTCAACCATTGGCCAATCGGGATCGATGCGGAAACTTGGTTCCCAGTTTTCGACTACCTGCTTGGCTCCGTCGATGACTTTTTGATATTGCTCAATTTCACTGACGATTTGCTTTTGGACTTCGAGTGGTGGGAGAGGGATTTGGATTTTTGAGTATTGAGAAATCCAATATCTTTTATGCTGAGATGCATCAAAATTTATTTTTTGCATCATGTAAAAAACATATCTGATATCTACATTTTTTTTTGCTTTGAGAATTTTCATTGCTGACGACTTTACTTTAAAAGGAAAATCAACAAATTTAGTTGAAGTGGTAAAATCATCAAAAATTATTACAGGTAAATTCTCAGCAGGGAAGATGCCATTTTCTTCATTTGTATAACCAAGCAAAAAAGATTTTCCAGCAGTTAAAACAGGAGTTTGGTATGTATCTTTGTAATTTGTTGATTGGACTAAATAATTTGTAGGTTGTTCATATCCCAAAATTTTCCCCAATTCTACCATTGGCCATTTGGCATTGCTATAATCAACAGTCTGGCGGTAGCGATCACCTGTGAGATTGTATTCACCATTTTCAGCAATTTTTTCTTTATTTACTGCAAAAGCAAGAGATCTCTCGGCTTCGCTCGGGATGACAAGAGAGCATTTCCAACTTTCCAGAGCTTTCAATGCGTCTGGCAAATCATTTTTCTCTATCTTTCTCCTTTGTGCTCCGAGATCGAAACCATCATTTTCTACTTTTACAAACAAGATTTCATCAGTCCTTTTTGCAAATTCTCTGTCCATCAGTAATATTGAGGTTTTTACTCCGCTGTATGGCTGAAAAACCCCACCTGGTAAACTTACCACTGCATACAGCCCCCAATTTTCGATAAGATTTTTCCTTAAATTTTTATATGCATTTGCAGATTGAAAAATAATACCTTCGGGAACAATTATTCCAGCTTTACCTTTAATCGTTAAATGCTCGGCAATGTAATCCACAAATAATACTTCCGAGCGTTTTGCCTGAATACTGAATCTTTTGTGCGGACTGATACCACCCTTTGGTGTCATAAACGGCGGATTCGCAAGGATGATGTCATACATTTCATCCCATCTTTTATCACTGCTCAAGGTGTCGTATTCATGAATTTTGGGGTCAGTAAAACCATGCAGATACAAATTTACCAATGCGAGCTTTACCATATCGGGGGAAATATCATAACCTGTAATGTTTTGAGTGAGTTTTTTCCTGTCATCTGGAGTAAGTAAATCACCATTATAGCTTTTCTTTTCTTCAATAACGGTTTCCGTTGCAGTTTCGCCAAGTTTGATTTTGTCTTCTTCTTTTTCTGCTTCGGGTTTGTAATCTGAAGAGTTTGTTTTTAAAATGTGTTTGTAAGCTGAAATCAAAAAACCAGCTGTACCACAGGCAGGATCAAGTATTGTGTCATTTTTCTTAGGTGCAACGACTTCTACAATAAAATCAATTATATGTCTCGGTGTCCGAAACTGTCCAGCATCTCCCTGACTGCCGAGAACTGAAAGCAAATACTCAAAAGCGTTTCCCAGATTTTCGCTGTGATCATACTCAAATTCATTAATTTCTTTCAAAAACATTGTAAGTGTTCTCGGATCACGAAACGGTAAAAACGCCCCTTTGAAAATATCACGGAAAAGCTGCGGGATATGCGGATTCTTTTGCATATTTGTTATTGCTTCCACATATAAATCAAGTTTTTCCTGCCCCGAAAGCCTGTTATCCATAAGCTTTGTCCATGAATACTGGCTAAAACCGTCAGTAAAAAATCTTGCCTCTCCGCCAAGCTCCTGAGCTTCTTTGTCCATATCGTCCATAAATTTGTAGACAAGAGCTGTGGTGATTTGCTCCACCTGTGCTTTCGGATCGGGGATTTTTCCCACAAGTATTTGTCTGGCGGTATCGATTTTTCTTTTGGTTTCTGAATTGAGCATTGTTCTCCCTTATAAATAACAATTAGTTCATATACAGATTTATGGGCACGTAATCTTTTACATACTCTGGAACTGTCTCTCTCCAACCATTCAGTGCCTTAAATTCTGACATACTGAACCCAGGATATACGTTTAATTCTGCAAAATGTTTATTGTTTATTATATCCCTGAATCTTTCATCGGTGATATAAGCTTTGAGATAGTTTTTAATGTAAGGGACATATTTGCTCTCAGGCTTATATATAGAGATAAATTTTTTAACTTCTTCCTCCAAAATCTCGTCTTTATCCTTAAACTTTTCTATGTATCCGAAAATTCTTTCCAAAACCTCCCGCCATGAAATACGACGGTCAAGATTTTCACTCCTGCGGATTTTCTCCAAATTCAAGTAAAGCTCAGGCTTATTTTCATATCTATCACGGGTAACTTTAACAGCTTTATCCCATTGCTCGTTTTCCACCGCTGTTTTTATGTCATCGTCTTTACGGAGTTCCCGCTGGGCTTTTTCGAAAAGTTTTCGGTCAATTTTCATTCCCTCTAAGCCGACCGTTTCTTCTCTTATTTCTTTGACTTTATCGGGATTAAAGATTTCCACTTCATTTGTTTCATAAATAATCTCTCCGTCAGCGGATTTACCTTTTTGAACCTTTGGAAGTTCCAGAACTTCATCATAGTCGAATTTTTCTTCAAAATATTCGCAGTTGGCGAAGAAATCAAAGAACTTAAAAGTACCTTTTTCCTGTTTGTGCTTGTCTCCGTATTCATCTGTATATTCAAAGCTGTATCTTCTTGTTCCTCTGCCCTTTATCTGTATGAAATCAGTGGGTGAAAATACTGGTCTCATTAACGCAAGGTTTAAAATGTCTTCACAGTCATAACCAGTGGTCATCATGCCTACTGTCACACAGACACGGGTTTTGCTGGATTTATAATTATCAAGAAACCTTGTGTGTCCGTTAAGATTATTGTTGGCAAAATTAATTGTAAATTGTTGTGATCCCGTAATATTGGATGTTATCTGAACTGCAAAGTCTGAGTTGTATTTATCTGGCCAAATTTTGCTTGCCATTTCATTCAGTGTTTGTGTGATTTTGGAAGCGTGTTTTTGACTGACGCAGAATACAATACTTTTACCTATTTCACCGCTGATAGGGTCTTTAAGAGCATTTTCTATGAAAGTCTGGCATAAAACCTTATTAGTTTTTTCTGAGAAAAATTTCTTTTCAAAATCTTTTTGGAAAAACGTTTCCTCTTCCTGATCGCCGTCTTCTTTATCCACCATAACTGCATATCCTTTTTCAGAAAGCAGTTCAGCTGTTATATCAGTCCTTGCATCCACCACTGTGGGATTTATCAAATATCCGTCTTTTACTCCGTCAATTAAGCTATATCTGAATGTCGGTTCTCCGTCTTTACAGCCAAAAGTAATATAAGTGTCTAATAATTGCCTTCTCTCCCATGCCCGAGGGTCTTGATAAGGTAATTCATCGGGATTTACATTTTTCAAATAATTTTTAGGAGTCGCTGTAAGCCCTAACTTGTAGCCGATAAAATATTCAAACACCGCCCTGGAGTTCCCACCGATGGCACGGTGGGATTCATCTGCAATCAGTAAATCAAAATCAGTTGGAGAAAAAAGTTTCTTGTATTTATCCTGGGATGAGAGGCTCTGAACAGTTGAGACAACAATTTCAGCTTTTTTCCAGTCATCACGGTTTTGCTTATAAATAACCGTCTGAAAATCATTGCCCAGATAATCTCTGAAATTTTTATATGCCTGATCTTCCAACTCTAAACGGTCAACGAGAAACAGAATCCTCTTTGCATTTCCCGTTCTCAGGAAAAGTTTTATTACAGCACCAGAAATAAGTGTTTTGCCTGTGCCTGTTGCCATTTCAAAAAGAAATCTGTCATTTCCCTGCCTGGCTGATTCCTGCAAAGCATGAATTGATTTTACCTGATACGGTCTGAGTATTCTTAATCCCTGTTCCCATAAAAATCTTTTTCTTGTTTCTTCGTTTTGGTATTGGGGGTCTTTTTTGAAATTTGGATTTTGGGTAAGTGCAATATAATCAGCTTTTACTTCTTCATCTGCAAGTCTTTTATTATTAGGCTTAAAGCCCAATCTGTGAATAAGGGATTCCTGGGTGGGAAATTCAGTGATAATTTCGGGATTGCCTATTTCCAGATCCCAGAAATAGTGAAGATTCCCATTTGAGAGTATTACAAAGCGGGCATTGATATTCTGGGCGTATTTTCTTGCCTGCTCTTTTCCGTCTAACGGGTTTTTATCTTCCTTTTTTGCTTCCAATACAACAAAGGGGTAGCCCTTATCATCCAAAAGCAGATAATCTATAAATCCGTTTTTTGTTTTTTCAAAATTACTGCCGAGAGCTTCAATGTCTCTTTTAGAAATTTTTACATTTGGTTCCAGCTGTATATTAGCTTCACCATTTTCGTCATCAAAAAAACGCCATCCTGCTTCTTCAAGCAGTTTGTTTATTTTTAGCCTTGCCTTCGCCTCTTTCGAATTTGCCATAAATTTTCAGCCTTTTATTAAAAGAAAAATATAAAATAATTCATAAAAAATCAGTCATCATTAAAATTAACAACATGATAAATATACCTGAAATTGCCTGACGATTCAAGGAAATGGGATTATTGGTATTTTTTGAAAGAAAAAAGAAATTACACATTATGAAATCTTGATAATGGAGTGAACTTTTGATGGAGATGTGACAGACACTATTAAGTAGCTGTCACATCTCCATTTGTCATAAATTAGCCTTGTTGTTCAATGTTTATGGTTTCATAACCAATTAACAAATTTTCACGCAAATAAAAGATTTCAAACAGACCTTTGTTTAAATTAGGTTGCTTGCATTTCACTGTATATGCCCCTTTGCTAAGGCTGGCTTTACCATGTAAATTGCAATTTTTTATTACTCTTGGAAGCAATAATCTTAAGCTTGCACTGACCTGCTCGGTAGTGGTGGATTCAATCTCAGTGACTTTATTTCTACATACTTTAAAGTTTCTTTTACTTCTGACATCATCGCCGTCTTTCTTGATAATGCCCACAGTATCACAGCCACCTTTTTCTCCAGTTTTTATACCCTGATATAACAAATTACCATTAATTTTTTCCACATAACCGTTTTCAGCTGCTTTCTTAGCAATTTCTCTGTTCAAGTTCGTGGTATTGCTGGTTGTTTTACCTGAATTTTCAACATAACCTTCTACTTCAAAAGTTTTGTTTTCATTCTCGCTTTTCTCTTTGCTTTCACACTCATATTTTTGAAAGCTTTTAAGACCCGCATTGCTTTCAGGGCAAACAGGCTTTATTTTTTGTCTTGCTATACGGTAATTATCAAAACCTTTTTTCATTGTCACCAAGTCATAATTAATATTGTTATCTTTTTGGTAACCAGCATTAAAACGCATTGTCACGTCAAAATTAGATGTTCCAGATACTCCGTAATAGCCATCATAATCCTCATCATGATTTAAATAACCACCTTTAACCCAAAGATATGATTTAAACATATTAAGCATGTCCCCATAAGGAGTATACATTTTTGCGTCGTTATTGCCTTTTTGAGCTAAATAATAAAAATCATAAAATGGTCCGAAAACTTCAGGAATATTTACATATCCCACTCTACCACCTATATCACGGTTACCTTGAATTGTATAAAATTTAAATTTTAGCTTATATATCCCATCGCTGCTTTTTTTAGGCAAATAAGGCTTAAACAGTCCAACTCTCTTATCAATAAAATCATCTACACTGGTAATTTTATCAAGGGTTTTATGCACATCAAACGGATACATAATATCTGGTTGTGGTTCTCTTGTGGTTACCATGATAGGAACAAAACGGTAATAATCTTGCGCAATTTTACTCGAATGGTATGTTTCCCAATCGTTACCCCCTCTAAAAAGAGCTTCAAATAGCATACCTTGATTATCATTACATGTTAAAGACATTTGAAAAGGTATTCTTTCACCTTTATTATTATGTGAAAGCTTATAAATATTTAACATTTCTTTTACATCACTGTTTCCCATATTATACGGCAATGTTTTCTTTGCTTGAACAACACCATCCAAGGTGTTCTTCTCGGTAAATCCAGTAACTGTCATTTGACCATTTTTTTGATTGCATCTTTGCTTAAAAAACTCATAAATTTTTTTCGGATATGGTTGTGATAAAATTGTAATTTCCATCGGGACTAGTGTTTTATTATCACCAAAAGCAATATAAGGCATTTCAGCATTAATCATGCTTTCGCGCATAGAACCCTGCCCAACATTTTCATACTTGTAATTGCTTAATCCCATATTTGTTGCAATACTTTTGGCATTCTGCACTGCAGAACACCCGATAAAACTCATTGACACAAATACCGCCATTACAACATACATCAATTTTCTCATAGAACTTCCTCCTTTTAATTATTGTTTTGAGATTATTCAGTTATAGTACAATAAATTATTTATAATTAATAGCAGGGTATTTTAATAAAATCAAATATTATTTTAATAATAAATAAACTTAACCGATTTGTAATATTACTGCTTTTGACATTTATTTTGTTTGGAAGTATTTTTTAAACAAAGATTTTGAGCTGGCTTTTTGGCTATAAATATGTTATAATAATACATCTTTTATAGAGGGTGGAGGTTATACTTGGAGGTGTTATTATGTTTGTAGCAAAATTAGTTCTATTAGGATTAGCTTTATTACCAATCGTAGCTTTCGGGCTTATCTTTAAACATCTTGTTTCTGATGATAAAAATAGGATAATGGCTTCCACTGAAGATTGGGAAGAGGTCGGGTTAGGTAGTGGAACGGATGTGTTTGAGGATGGGTTTTACAACCCCCATGATACTCTTCGTTCACCAGTGCATTATGATGTACCTGGCAATATGTTTTATTCACCACCTGTCTATGATCCTGATATTTATGATGATTAAAAACACTACATCCCGCTAAATTTTAAGCGGGATGTATGTTATCTATTTACGACTCATCACTAATAGAATTAATCAATTGTTTCATTTCATTTTCTTTACTTGCATTTTGAAATCCTTTTTTCTCAGCATTTTTAAGCATTGACTGTAATTCTGGGTTTGTTTCATCCAAAGCATTATTAAAAGCATTTCGGAAATGCTGATTATTGTCAGCCTGGTCAAGCGAGGGTCCGTCCTGTCCGAATAGATTTTCCTGCATATTGTTTTTAACAGCCTCATTTTGCTCATCAGACTGTTTTCGGGCTTTAGCTTAATCCTCTTTGCGTACTTTGTTTAGTTCAGCCTTTTTTTAAAATAACCCAGCTCTATGTGTTTTTATTATTTGTTATCCGAATAATAAATAATAAAAAAAATTTAAAATTTCTCCTTGAATTTCCAGAACAGGTACTTAAGTTAAACTTAAGTTCTACTTTCTGATAAAATTCAATAATATTAATCTGTCAATTTCAAAAATTAATCAGCTCTTGCTGATTAACAACGAAGTTGTAATGTCCAACTTTTAAAGTGGAGAATAATTTTTTCCATTCACATTTCAAATGTGAATGGAAAAAATATGAAATATGCACAAGCCTATGTTCAACAGGCTTTACACAATAATCTAATTTTACAGAAAAAACAGAAAACCACAAAAATATTCACTAATGTGTCACTGTGAAAGGCCGTTTTACGAGTCCTGTCATGGTGCTTTTGGTTGCTGCGCCGCTCACATCAGTGTCTAACAATTCCCGCTTAATCTCACAACTAAGTGAGTTTACATATATTGATACAAGGCTTTCTATGTGCCTGAAACATAGAGAATATCGCTAACATATATATGTGCAGCGTATCACTATATACAACTCACAAACCGAATTTATCTTGAAAAAGATTAATCGGGCTGATCAGCCCGATATTTTAAGTTTTTTATTATATTTGTTTATTAATTATGCTGGGGAGGGATTTATGAAAAACAAAAGAAACTTTAACGGCGAACGGAAATTAACCCGTACTGCTGCAAGCCTCAGGCTTGCCGTTGAGGTAGTAAAATCTGGAAATCAAGGTACTATCCAAAAATCGGCGCACGCCATACGCACACTTGCTGAATTTGTTGAACAGGAATACGGACTCAAAAATTTGGCAAGACTTCAGCCTGAACAAATGGAAAATTTTGCTAATGACCTTCTGGAAAAAGTTGATAATAGTGAAATTTCACAAAGTCATGCAACAAACATCATTTCTTCATTAAACAGTATTTTTAACCACTATTATCGAGATGACCTTAAAATTTCAGCAAAAGAACATGGGCTTAACCGTGGTGAACACTTTAAAAATATAGATAAAAGTATCGCTTATGAAGTACATGAAAAATTTTCAGATTTTCTTGCTGAGAAATTTAAATCTGAGGGTGACATTAGGTACGAAGCCTTAAAGTTACAGATTGAATTACAAAGAGAACTGGGCTTAAGGTTTAAAGAATCGGCGCTTTTTTCAGAACAAGCTTTACGTAGAAATGGAGAAATTAATATTGATAAAGGTACAAAAGGCGGACAACTCCGAACACTGCAATCCAATGAGAAACAGAAGGAACTGATTCGTGAAATAAAAGATTTCAGAAAAAATCATAACTTCAGTAAATCTCTGATTCCAGATTCCATGAACTTTAAGCAATGGCAAAACTTTGCTTATCATACTGTAAAAACCTTTAATGAAACATATAATCAGAAATATAATTTTCATGGAGAAAGACACTTCTACGCACAACTCCGTTACAAACAACTCACAGGGCATGAACCACCAGTAAAAAGTAACGAAAGAATTCCCGTTAAAGAGGAAAAAGCCTCTATGGCTGATTATGAAGCAAGGATGAGGATTTCTGAGGAGCTCGGTCATCACAGGTTGGACATCACGAACCATTATCTTGGTAAAAGTTAAAATTGTTAGAAAATCCCGTTAAAAGGAAAAATAGCTTATTGCAGTAAACATATATAAATCAAAAAAGAGGGGGGTAAAATGAAAAACATTTTGTATGATGAATTCAGGCGTAGATACAGAATTACTGGAAGCAAAACAACCGTTAATCAAGACTACCGCTTGATCAAACAATTTTGTGATTGTATTGCAAATAAATACCCAGAGGTAACTAAACTCAGTCAGTTAAACAATAATCACTGCAATGCTTTTTATAATGAGGTAAAAAACGGATGTTGGTGTGGAGAAATATCAAAATCTTATCTCAAAGACACTTTATACTCAGTTAATAAGCTTTTTAAAGCCATCGAAAAGCCTGAACTTGTCTATGATGTAAGTAAATTACTAAAGTCATTTGAAGGTAAAAAGAAAATAACCGTTACACTGGAAGAATTTAACAATATTAAGGCTTGGAGAAGAAAATATGGGAAGGTGTTGCCACCAAAATGATTACTCTCTCCTTTTCAAGGAGAGAGTAATATCTCCTTAAAAAGGTGATGCAGTTGTAAGGTGATAAAAATATCTCCTAAAATGGGAGATAAGTTAATAACTACAAAAATGAAATTTTAGTTGGTAATCTTATTTGTATTGATGAAAAAATTTAAATTTATGGTTGATTTTTTAATTTTATGGTCCAATTTAGTTTTATTCAACCCGAGAAGAGGGGATAAAACTGCAAGCGTAATAAGTTTGCACACGAAGAATTTAGTCAGTTTGTTCGGACTATAAAGAGTAGGCATATTTGTAAATATGCCAGAAAATCAAGCATACCCATGCTTCACACACCTTTCGCACAAATATATTTTTGTGTGTAAACCACAGAAGATGAGTTCAGTTAATACAAAAGTAAAATAATATAATATCGCGGTGCGTATTTTCTGGAACTCGGAGATTATTTGATTGGGGTGATAATCCCATCCTTGTGGCAAGAGGGGTTATTTTATGAGGGAAGTTAATGGTATTGGAAAAAATCAGGGCTTCAAAAATTACCGTCTTTTAAGGCTGAAAGAGGTTCTGGAAATTATTCCTGTCAGTGAGTCTACCTGGTGGGAGGGAGTAAGAACAGGCATTTTTCCGAAACCTGTCAAACTTGGACCCAGAATTTCAGCATGGAAAGAAAAAGAGATTATCAGATTGGCAGAAGAGGGTACTGAGAGAGAAGCTGTTTAAAAGTGGACTTTTAGTATAGCTTCTGAAAAATATCGCGGGGCGCTTTTTTGATGAATGCTTCATCGGCGGATAATAGTTCATCAAGGTAGTCTGCCCAATGCTGCAACATAATTTTGCGCTCTTCAAGATATTTTGCTTTATTGTAAATTCCCCTGATTTGGTTTCTGTCTATGTGTGCCAGTTGTTTTTCGATTATTTCAGAAGGCCAGCCCTGTTCGTGTAGCAGGGTGCTGGCTGTTTTTCTGAG
>Ga0079288_100194_pt1 | contig 14159 bp, 7 predicted proteins | sample Wag42014_10_18_FD_75179 | JGI IMG/M metagenome (GOLD analysis project Ga0079288, IMG submission 75179) | Deep subsurface shale carbon reservoir microbial communities from Ohio, USA - Utica-2 Time Series 2014_10_18 ... | reverse complement strand
TGATATCGATGTTGGAGTTAATATTAAAAATGAAAGTGATGAAGCTGATGAGGAACAAATTGAGCTCAGTGAATTTGAAAGGCTGGTAAAAGAAGCTAGAGAAAAGGGTGAAGACTATGTGCTTTATAATGATAACTGGGTTAAAATTCCTAAAGAAAGTGAAGATTTTATAGAAGGAGCAAAAGAAGTAGATAAAATCAAGACCAATGGTAAAGTAAATAAAGAAAATCTTAATTATATTTTTGACATTTATGAAAATATTGATCTGCTTGAATATAATGAGCAGATGATAGATTTTAGAAGTAAGCTGCAGGAAGATGGTGTTATTTATCAATCACCAAGCTTATTTAAGGGTGAATTAAGACCCTACCAAAAAAGAGGATATGTTTGGTTGCATAAATTAAAAGATTCAAAATTAGGTGGTTTATTAGCTGATGACATGGGTTTAGGAAAAACAATACAAGTTATTGCTTTGATGGCCAGTTTAAAAGCAGAAAATAAATTATCTCCCTCCTTAATAGCTGCACCTAAATCTTTATTAGAAAACTGGCAGCATGAAATAAAGAAATTTTCACCAGAAATCAACAAAGTATATATCCACTTAGGTGGTTCTCGTAATAAAAATAGCAGAGTTATTAAGCAGTCTGATGTAGTTTTAACTACCTACAGCACTTTAGTTAGTGATCAGGTTCTGTTGGGAGAAATAGATTGGACCATATTAGTCTGTGATGAAGTTCAGGCTATTAGGAATCAAAGCACTTTAAAAGCTCATGCTGTTAAAGCTCAAAAGGCAAAGCTGAGATTAGGTTTATCCGGCACACCGGTTCAAAATACTGTAGCAGATCTTTGGTCTATTTATGACTTTATCCAGCCTGGACTTTTAGATAGTTTTAAAGAATTCAAAAATAATTTTGTCAAGCCCATTGAGAATTCTAATACTCCAAAAGAATATGAAAAGTATGAAGCTATGCTGAAGGAAAAAATTCAACCTGTATTTTTGAGAAGGACAAAAGAGGGTGAGCTTAAAGATGAACTGCCTGAGAAAAAAGATATTACCAAAACAATTGAAATGAGCCAGAGACAAAAAGAAAGATATAAAGAAATCATAGAAAAAGAAAAAAATTCTAAGGGTAGAACTCATTTAGGTACACTGCAGTCTTTACTTCAGCTATCTTCTCATCCAGCTCTTTTGGATAAGGATTGGGATGTAAAAAATGCAGAAGAACTATTAAATGAGGGACCCAAGCTAAAGTCTGTTATTAATATATTGAAAGAAGTAAAAAAGAATAACGAAAAAGCTCTAATTTTTACAACTTTTAAAATTATGCAGCTTATTTTACAGAGAGTAATTCGGGAAAAATTTGGACTGCAGGAGATTCCAATAATTAATGGTGATTCAAAACAGCGTTTAGCTTCAGTGGATAGGTTTAATGAAAGTGAAGGCTTTGGCTGTATGATATTATCTCCAAGAGCGGCTGGAACCGGCTTAAATATTACCGGAGCAAATCATGTTATTCATTATACCCGCTGGTGGAACCCAGCTGTAGAACAGCAGGCCACTGATCGTGTCTATAGAATCGGCCAAGAAAAGGAAGTTAATGTCTATTATCCGATTATGACTGCAGGTAGAGAAACAGTTGAAGAAAAGCTGCACCGTCTTTTAGAGGAAAAGAAAAGATTAGCCAAAAACATTATTGTACCTAATAACCCTATTCAGGGAGAATTGATGAAAGAAATGGATCAAGAAATGGAATGAATAAATTTTGAATAATATATAATTTTAATTAATAGAGGAGACGTGATAAAATGAGAGTTGATATTGATGCTCAAGAAATCTACATAAAAAATTTATTTAGTGAAAAATATTTGTTTCAGATTCCAAATTTTCAAAGACCTTTTTCTTGGACAGTGGAAAATTTTGCTCAGCTATTTGAAGATTTAAATGATGCCAAAAATAATAACCAGGAGCTATTTGCTGATGATGTACAAAAATATGAGCCATATTTTATAGGCAGTATTATTTTATGTACAGATGAAAGCAGAGCAGATGGCTCTGGAGTTTATGATATTATTGATGGTCAGCAGCGGTTAACTTCTTTAGTTATTCTAATGGCTGTCTTAAGAGATTTAGCTGTAAATAAAAAAGCATACGACAATTTGTCTGAAAAAATTTATCAGGAAGAAGATGAGTTTGCCGGCACCTCAGAGAGCATCAGATTAAAAGTTAGAGATAAAGAAAGAAAATTTTTTAAAGAAAATGTCTTAACACCTGGTAGTACTAAAAATGTTGATCGGATTGATTTAAGAGATTTGAGTGAACCAAAAATTAATATAGTTGATGCTGTTAAAACTTTTAGGGACAAATTGATTACAGATAATGATGCAGATCAAAATCTGATTAATGATATGACCAAGTATATCTTACAAAAATTAGTTTTAGTAGTTGTAAAAACAAATTCAATATATTCTGCATTTCGTTTATTTAATGTGATTAATGCTAGAGGTATGCCATTATCTAATTCAGATTTACTAAAAAGTGAAAATTTAAGAGAAATAAAAGACAGCAAAGAACAGGACAAGTATGCTAAACTGTGGGAAGATATGGAAGAAGAAGTTGGTAGAGAAGAAATAGAAGATCTGATAAGTTTTATCCGCAGTATTAAGTTAAAAGAAAAAGCTAAAAGTTCAATTTATGAAGAATTTGATAAAAAAGTTTTTGTTAAAGAAAATGATTTTAAAGGCAAGCCCTTTATAGAATATTTAAATAAAGTAAAAAATATATATCAGAAAAAATTATTGGACGCAGATATTACTGCTGACGATGAGAGAAAATCAACATATTATCACAACTTAGTTTCACTTATGTACAATTATTTACCTTTTAAAGACTGGATGATAGCGCCTATCCGTTTTAGCGAAAAATTTAGTGATCCACTACTGTATGACTTTATAAAAAAATATGAAAAACGAATTGCTGTGGATTGGGTTAAAGGGTTAGGCTATACTGCCAGACTTTCTCAAATTTATAGAATTGTTAAGCTGATTGAAAATCAAGATGATGTTTATGATATTTTTAATTCAGAATTGTTATCTATTGACGAAAAAGAAATTCCCAATCTAGAAGATGCTCTAAATTATCGTGATTTTTATAAAAAAGGCAGGTGGCAGGTGCCTAAATACGTCTTACTTCGTCTTGACCTTGATCAGAGAAATAGTGACAGTGTTAAAATTAATTATGGTGATAATATAAGTGTTGAACATATTCTACCTAAGCGAGCTGATGCTGCTTACTGGACTGAAAGATTTGATGACAGAGCTCAATATGAATGGAAAAATAGATTAGGTAATTTAGTTCCGCTTAACGGCAGAAAAAATACTAGAGCAAGTAATAAAGCATTTACTGATAAAGTTGAAGATTATTTTGATAAAAAGAAAAATGATTTCGTATTAGTTGAAGAACTAAAGGATTATAATGATTGGAATTTAGATAATTTAAAAAAAAGACATAATGAGCTTATTCAAAAAACCATAAATATCTGGACAAATAATTAGTTAAATTCGATATTAATATAAATTGGAGGAATAGAAATTATGAAAACTCTTTCTAATTCAGTTAAGGTTAGAGAAAGTGTCTTTGATAGAACAATGAAAGATGAGGTCTTAGATCTTTCAGACTTAAAAAATGGTAACATTGATCCAGAAAGATTTTTTAAAGAAACATTTATCACCGACAACATGGAAACAGTTTTTGATACTGCAATGAATAAATTTAGAAACAGATCAGGAAACAGCATTATTAAATTAACCCAAGCTATGGGTGGCGGTAAAACCCACAACATGATTGCTCTGGGATTATTAGCTAAATATCCTGATTTAAGAAAAAAGACTCTTAACGGCAAATATAATGATGTAGAAGGTGAGATTAGAACAATATCTGTTACAGGTAGAGAATCTGATATGAATTATGGTACCTGGGGAGAGATTGCCAAACAGCTGGGCAAAAAAGAACAGTTTAGTGAATATTATTCTCCACTTCAGGCACCCGGTCAAACTGCTTGGATTAACCTACTGGAAAGTTCTACACCTACTCTTATATTATTAGATGAGCTGCCGCCATATTTAAATAATGCTAAGACTAGAACTTATGGACAGGGTACACTTTTAGATATTGAAACAACTGCAATAGCAAATTTATTAAATGCTATAAATAAAAAAGAATTATCTAATGTCTGTTTAGTTATCTCTGATCTTGAAGCTACCTATGAAGAAGAATCAGAAATAATTCAGGGTATGTTTAAAGAACTCGATGGAGAAATAAATCGTTTTTCTTTAAATCTAGAACCTGTATCAAGCAACAGCAATGATCTTTATGATATTTTAAAAACTAGAATGTTTGAAGGTTTACCAGATGAATCTGAAATCAACAAAGTAGCTAATGGCTTTAAGAACAGCGTCAAAGAAGCTGTAGAAATGGGATATACAGATGAAGTTCCGAGTGAAATTGCTTCAGCAGTTAGAGATACATATCCTTTCCACCCTTCTTTTAAAGATTTAGTCGAAAGATTTAAGGAAAACCAGGGTTTCCAAAAAACTCGTGGTGTTATCAGGTTGACTAAGAAGATGCTTAAAGGTATTTTTAGAGAGTCAGACAAAGCTGATAATCTATATTTAATTAATCCTTATGATATTGATCTGAACAATTCTGAAATGGCTAATGAAATCAAATCAATTAAACCAGAGTTTACAAATGCTATAAGTCATGATATTGCAAATAACGGCCACTCTGTTGCAGAGAGGATCGATAAATCGACTGATTCTCAAGATGTTCAGGATGTTTCAAAACTGATCTTAATGTCCTCCTTATCAAAAGCTACTGAAGCAATTGTAGGTCTATCCGTGAGTGAGATCTTTACTTATCTTGTCGCTCCAAATAGAGATATCACTAAAATTAGAAGTGGTATTGAAGAACTTCAGGAAAAAGCCTGGTATTTATATAAACACCATAACAAACTGCTTTTTAGACAGACGAAAAATGTAGTTGCAGAAATGCAGGATGAAATAAAAAATCTAAGCCGAAGTCAGGCTAAATTATATATTAAAGATTTACTTGAAGAGGAGTTTGAACCTAATGATAAAGATTGCTATCAAAACTTAATGGTCTTCCCTTCAATTGAGGAAATTGAGTTATCTAAAGAAAAAGTTTCTTTAATTATCTCTGAACCTAGTGAGGGTAGTGATGGTCTAAAAAGTGAATTAAAGCAGTTTTTTGATGAAGTAGAGTATAAAAATAGAGTTATGTTTTTAACTGGTCAAAAGAATGTTATGAATAAGCTTTTAGAAACCGCCAAAAAAGTTAGAGCAATCAATAATATAATTGACAGAATGCAGGCCGATAATGTCAGCGACAGAGACAGTGAAATGCAGCAGGCTATGGATTTAAAAGATAAAACCGGAAACAGGCTTAATTCTAGTTTAAGAGAAACCTTTACTACTTTATATTATCCCAGAAATAATGTATTAAAAAATACTAATTTAATTATGAAGTTCTCTCAAAACAACTTTAATGCTGAAAAAGAAATTAAAAACACTTTAATCAGTGAAATGAAGTTTACTAAAGATATTGAGCCAAAGAAATTACGGAAAAGATTTGATAAAATTATCTTCACTAGAGATAGAATGACCTGGAATGAATTAATTGAAAGAACTGCTACTGAAACAAGATGGCTGTGGCATAAACCTGATGCTCTTGAGGAACTAAAGGAAGATTCTCTGCAGAAAGAAATCTGGTTTAAAGACGGCAACTATATTGATAAAACTCCTCCAAAAAAAGAAACTAATGTTAATGTTACTAAAATGAGCACTGTAAGTGAAAATGGTATTTCTACATTGCGCATTACTCCAGTTAATGCAGATGAAGTTTATTATGAGATAGGTCAAGAGCCGACTAAAGCTTCTAAAAAAGTAGAAAACTATAACTCATTTGAAGCAACTGATTTAGTCTATTACTTTTTAGCAGTTGATTCAGATGGTGTTAATGAAACTGGGGATCCTGTAAGATGGGAGAATGATATAAATCTGCAGTATAAAGAGCTAACAATTAAAGGGAAAGATGCCCTAAAACTACAGGCAACACCAAGTAATTGTGAAATCAGATATACTACAGATGGTTCTTCTCCAAAAGAAAATGGAGGCGTTTATCAGGAACCAATTATTATCCCTGAAGATGCAAAATATATTCAGGCAGTTGCAGTAAATGAAGAACATGATATAACATCTGATGTTCTGCAGTATAAAATATCAAATAAAAAAGTTACAGTTGATAAAGATAAGCCTGTCAAATTAACAGAAGCTCAAACTCCAAAAGGTACAAAAGCAACATATGAGGAACTTGAATTTTTAAATGAAACTAATGCCAGCTTTAAGCAGGCACAGTTTATTATCACCGGCAGAGGTAAAGCTGATTTTTCTTTAACTTTTATGATAGACAAAGTAGAAATAGATGATATGAATATGTTAGAAGAACAACTAAAAAATATTAAAGACAATTTTGTTGGAGAAAAGCCACATGACTTAACTGCTAACATAACTGGTATTAAATTTAAAAGCGGCAGAGATTTTTTAAGATGGCTTGAAAAAAATGAATTCAACCTAGAAATGTATAAAAATAGATTTAGCCAACATTAAGGAGATGATCTTTTGAGTCAAGTAAAAACCTATGGATTTGGTTTTAATCCAAAAGAAACCAATCATCATTTCCTCTTAGAAATACCAACTGGAAATGCTAAAATAACAGTATATGAGAGATTTAATTGGGATCAAGATGAACAGGTTAGTGATTTAAATGATAAAGACAAAAAAGTAATTTTAAGTAAGACTAAATGGAATAAAGTTAAAAATGTCATCAAAAAAGAATTTAATAGACGCTTAAAAGATGAAGGTCTTCCAGCAAGAGATTTTGACAGCTATTATGTACCTTTAGAACGTTTATATGGTAAAGAATTAATGCTTCTGCTGTGGTCTATAGAAAATGCTGAAGTTGGTGTTATTGATTTAGCTATCAAAAACTGGTTGGGGTTATCACCTGAAGAGAGATGGTGGCTTTTTACAATGACTAATGCTTCAACAGGCCACTACAGCGACAACCGCGGCTGGAGGATAGCTTTAAGATATGCACTTACAGAAAATCCTGTAGATAATAAATTAGCAGGCAGCTTTGTGCAGAGATTATTTTAATATAAATTAAAAAAATGTCAGAGGAGGATTATTTTGTTAGATTATAATAAATCATTTATTGAAGTTCAATTTCCTGTATCAAGAATATCTAAAGAAAGTTACAAAGAAAGAAAAGCCGGTGCTAGTCAAACACTTACTGGTTTAGGAAAATGGTGGGGAAGAAAACCCCTGGTTATGGTTAGAGCAGCCTTATTGGGGATTTTAATGCCTGTTTCAGATGATTACACTAAAGACAGAGACATATTTCTTAAAATAATGACTATGGATGAAGAAGGACTTTGGTTAAGAAAATATAAAAACATTTCTAAAAAGAAATTATGGCAGCTGACTACTGAAGAAGAAAGGAAAAAATACTTTAGAGAGGGATCCACTGCTAAAAAACCTAAATATCCTAAAGGAATGTCAAGAGAAAATAAGAAAGCTATGAAAGAAGAACTTCAGAGAATAGCTTTTAATAGATTATCATATGATGATAAATTAAGCTACTGCAGAAGGCCAGAAGATGTGGAATTAACAGATGAAAAAGAATGGGGAATTATTAATGATCATTTAGAAACTAATTCTTCTAATTTGCAGGAATTAATAAAAGAATTGGGAGAAAAAAGATTTGGTCATACTCCTAAAGTTGGTGACTGCTTTTCAGGTGGGGGGTCTATTCCTTTTGAAGCTGCAAGAATGGGAGCAGATTCATTTGGTTCTGACTTAAATCCAATAGCTGCGTTATTAACTTGGGCTTCATTAAATATTGCTGGTGCTTCTGATGAGGAGATTGAAGAATTAAAAAAATATCAAAAACAAGTGTTTTCTAAAGTCAAAGAACAAATTTCAAAGTGGGATCTTGAGGAAAATAATATAGGGCATACACCGGTATTCTATCTTTATTGTAATGAAACGGTATGTCCAGAATGCGGGTATACTGTACCCTTATTACCTTCTTTTATAATTGCTCAAAAATCAAAGACAATTGTTAAAATTAATGAAACTGATAGAAAAAAATATTCATTTGAGATAAATACAAATGTTAGCGATGAAGAATTTAAAACTATTGATAAAAAAGCTACAATTAGTAATAATAAATTAATTTGTCCACATTGTAATAAAACCACCCCTATATCGAGTATTAGAGGGGATAAAAAGTTAAATGGAGAAACTATTTATGGATTGGAATCCAACAATAATGTTTTTAATAATAAATTATATGCTATACAATATGAAGATAATAATAATGATAGATATTATGTTTCTCCTAATAAAAAAGTGTTAGATCAGGAAAAGAAAATCAAAAAGTTATTGTCTGAAAGATTTGATGAATGGCAAAAAAAAGGTTATATCCCTAAAATGAATATAGAATCAGGTGATAAAACTGATGAACCAATTCGGACTAGGGGTTGGGAATATTGGAATCAACTATTTAACTCTAGACAGTTGTTAATTAATGGATTGTTTTCAAAATATGTTGATGAATTATCAAAAACCAAAAAAGAGTATGCAATTGGAATTTTAGGAATAAATAAAATTAGTAATTTTAATTCTAAATTAAGCAGATGGGCATCTTTAAGAGAACATAACATTGATACTTTTTATAATCAAGCATTAAATCCTTTATATGATTATAGTGCTAGAGCAATGAGCCAATTAAATAATACCTGGAATTTTGATATAAACAATACTTTAATAAAATCTAATAAAAAAGTTAGTTTAAAGAATGCAGAAGAAATAAATTTTGAAAGAGATATATGGATAACTGATCCACCGTATGCTGATGCAGTAAATTATCATGAATTATCAGAGTTTTTTCTTGCTTGGGATAAAAAATTATTAGAAAAAGCTTTTCCGGAATGGTACACTGGATCAAAAAGAGTACTAGCGGTAAAAGGAAAAGGACAATCATTTAATAAAAGCATGGTTAATATATATAAAAATTTAGCTGATAACATGCCTAATAATGGTTATCAAATAGTAATGTTTACTCATCAAGACGTAAAAGTTTGGTCTATATTAACTATGATATTATGGGTATCTGGCTTAAAAGTTAATTCTGCTTGGAATATATCTACCGAAACTAATTCTGGCGGATTAAAAGAAGGTAATTATGTTAAAGGAACTGTATTATTAGTTCTTCAAAAACAAACCTCAGATGATTTTGCTTTTCAGGATGAAGTTTATGATGAAATTCAAATTGAAGTTCAAAAAATGATTGATTCAATGAAGGGAATCGATTATAAAGATATTCCTGATTTTACTGATGCTGATTATCTGCTTGCCTCTTATGCGGCAGCATTAAAGGTATTGACTGGTTATGGAGAGATTGATGGAATAGATCCTGAATATTGGCTTTTTGAAGAAAGAAATGAAGAGAATCCTGTTGAAAAATTGATCAAAAAAGCTCGTGATGTAGCTAACAGCTACCTTATTCCAGAAGAATTTGAAAAAAATCACTGGTTTGAGTTATCGAATGCTGAAAGATTCTTTATTAGAGGTTTAGAACTTGAGATGAATAATGAGCACACTTTAGGTGCCTATCAGGAGTTGGCAAAAGGATTTGGAGTTAAAGAGTATAAAACAATGTTCCACAACTTTGAAGCTAATAATGTCAGACTTAAAACTCCTTCAGAATATAAGATGAGTTATCTTGAGAATGAATTTAATGAAAAAGATTTTAGCGGCTCATTGTTAAGACACTTACTGGTTGCAATTCTAGAATCAGCTAAAAATGATTCTACAAACTCAGGTAGAACCTATCTTAAAGGAGTGTTTAATCAAAGCCAGGATTACTGGTATAAAAAACCTTTAATGCGGGAAATACTAACCTTTATTTCTAAAATAGAAATGGTAGATCATATGGAACACTGGCGTGAAGAAGCTAAATATGCCAAGTTATTAAGAGAAGCATTAAAAAATGAAGGTGTATAGGTGAATATATATGATAAAAAGATATTCTTCCAGAAGAGAGTCTATTTCGGACTCTCTTCTGAATAAAAAATTAAAAAAAGCAAAATCATACGACAGAATTGCAGGATATTTCAGCAGTTCTATATTTGAAATTGCAGGTGAAGCTTTAGACAATATTGAAGGGAAAATTAGAATTGTCTGTAATTCTGATCTGCTTCCGGAAGATGTAAAGACTGCTAAAAGAGCACAAAAAGCAATCAGAAAAGAATGGTGTCAAAGCGAACCAGAAAAAATAGATAATAAAAATTTCCGCTTTAAAAAATTATACGAATATTTAGTCTCCGACAAATTAGAAATCCGGGTGCTGCCCAATAAAAAGTTTGGATTAGTTCACGGTAAAGCTGGTGTAATAACTTTTAAAGATGGAGGCCAAACATCATTTTTAGGCAGTGTAAATGAATCTAAAAGCGGCTGGAATATAAACTATGAGTTAGTCTGGGAAGATGATTCTAAAGAAGCAGTTGAGTGGGTGCAGGAAGAATTTGATGCTTTATGGAATAGTTCTGCAGCTATTCCTTTACCCGATTTTATTATCAAAGATATTAAAAGAATAGCAAATAGAGAAGTTATTGAGGAAGTTGATGATTTTGAGGAAGAAGATAATGTACCGGCAGCTGCAAACATTGAATCTCCCATTTATAGAGAGAATTTAGGGCTGTGGGAACATCAGAAATATTTTATTGAAAAAGTTTATAATGATCACAAAAAATTTGGGGGAGCTAGATATGTTTTAGCTGATCCTGTTGGTTTAGGTAAAACACTTCAATTAGCTGTCAGTGCTCAGTTAATGGCTCTATATGGAGATAAACCTGTCTTAATAATAGTGCCCAAAACTCTAATGAAGCAGTGGCAGGATGAATTAAATGACATGCTCAATCTGCCTTCAGCAGTCTGGGACGGTACAAACTGGGTTGATGAAAACGGCATAAAGTATCCCAATAGGGGTCGAGAAGATATTGTTAAATGCCCAAGGAAAATTGGAATTATATCACAGGGCTTAGTAACAGCAAAATCTGAATCAGTTGATTATCTGCTTTCAAAAAATTATGAGTGTGTAATAGTTGATGAAGCTCACCATGCTAGAAGAAAATCAATTGATCAAAACAACAACTTTTATTCTTTTCAAAAGACAAATTTATATGAATACTTACTGAGAATAGCTACAAGAACAAAGAGCTTGCTGCTGGCAACAGCTACTCCAATCCAGTTACACCCAGTAGAACTCTGGGATCTTTTAAATGTACTATCTCAAGGCTCAGATAGAGTTTTAGGGACTAAAAGTTCATTATGGAGAAAAAAAGGATCTATCAACCAGGGGTTAGAGTTAATTAAAAATCGTGGTAAAAATTTATCCTCAACTGAAAAGTGGCGCTGGATTAAAAATCCTTTTCCTCCTTCTGATGAAGGACCTAATTATTCAATATTAAGATCATCAGCAGATATGGATGAAGAAGCTGTTGTATATCCAAAACAGTATAATGAATTAAAATATCAAAACAAAGCAGCTGCTGGATTTTTAATGAATGATTTTTTTGAACTGCACAATCCATACATACGGCATGTAGTAAGGCGGGAAAGGGAGTATTTAGAAAATAAAACTAATCCTAAAACCGGAGAACCATATTTAGATACAATTGAAGTGGAGATAATAGATGAGCCACCTTTAAAATTAACTGGTTATATGAAAGATGCTTATGATTATGCAGAAGAATTTTGTCAGCTAATCTCTAATCGTGTAAAGGGTGGAGGTTTTCTTAAGACACTGCTTTTAAAAAGAATAGGAAGTTCTATTGAAGCAGGTAAAAAGACTGGATTGAAGCTTAAAAATAACTGGGGTGAAAATTTAAATGAGATCAGTGCAGAGGAAGATGAGGAAGGAAGTGGTGGAATTAAAGATTTAACAGCAAAAGAGCAGAAAATGCTTGATAAATATGTTAATGCTCTTTTATCAAATGAAGCTGAAGACCCTAAATTTGAAAAATTAGTTAAACTTTTAAAAAGAGAGAATTGGATTGATGAAGGGGTTATCATTTTCTCTCAATATTATGATACTGTTGAGTGGATAGCATCTGAGTTATCTGAAATATTTACTGATCAAAAAATAGGTATTTATGCCGGCAGCGGTAAAGCAGGATATTATATTAATAATAAATTTCATAAAAAAACTAAAGATGATATTAAAGATATGGTAATGAGTTATCAGCTGAAGATCTTATTAGGAACTGATGCAGCTTCAGAGGGCTTAAATCTCCAAGCTTTAAGAAGATTAATTAATATAGATATGCCGTGGAATCCAACAAGGCTGGAGCAAAGAAAAGGACGTATTCAAAGAGGTGGGCAGAGATTTGATAAAATTTATTTATATAATATGAAATATAAGAATTCTGTTGAAGATAGAGTGCATGAACTGCTTTCTAAAAGACTTAAAAATATTACTGCTATCTTCGGCCAGCTGCCAGATGTACTGGAAGACGCCTGGATTAATGTTGCTTTAGATCAGAAAGAAGAAGCTAAAAAGATAATTGATAAAGTGCCTGAGAAACATCCTTTTGAGGTTAAATATAACGAGAAGGTTGAAGCATCTGATTGGGAGAACTGTACTAAGATTTTAAGTGAAGAAAGTAAATTGAAGAAGCTGAGGAGTTCATGGTGATGAAAATTAGTTTTTATCTTTTTGTTTAAATTTTAAAATCGGGGGATTGTAAATGAGTAATAATATTGATAAATCTAAATTAGTTTATGTTAATATAGTCTGGATGAAATATTATAGAGGACTAAGTGAAAAAGATGAAATCAGCCCAGAAACAGGTGGTGGATCTCACCCACAAGAATATCTAGATGCTATAGAAACAACAATGAATTCTAAATCAATACCAAAAGATTATAATATATTTGTCGCTGCAGAAAATGCATATTTAATTAAAGAAAAATTTAGAGATTTCAAAGTGCCACGTCAAAAAGATTTAGGCTATGGTTTTGGTCAATCTAATATCTGGTATGCTGAAGAGGAAAAAGCGGAAAGATTCAAAAATAAAACTATTAATTATATTAATGACTTAAAGGGAAATAATCGATTAAAAATAATTCAGCCTTAAACTGTTGTGTTTTGATTAGAATTAAAGTTTGATATTTTTTAGATAGTGGAAATAAGAAAGATAAACAAAATAAAGATGAAAACTATTTCTATATAAATGCTGTTAGAGGAGCAAAAGGTAAGGGTCAAATTACTAGTGAAGGTTTTGTAGTACTAAAAGGATCTAAAATGTCCAATAATACTGTTGATTCAGCTCAAAATTGGGTAATTAAAAAGAGAAAAGAGCTATTAGAAAAAGAAATTGTAGTTGAAAATGATGAAAATTATATTTTCAAAAAAGACTATTTGTTTTCTAGTTCTTCTACTGCAGCTGCAGTAGTTATGGGTAGAAATGCTAATGGTTTAAGAGAATGGAAATTAAAAAATGGAATGACCGTAAAAGAATTTGAACAGCCTGATGAAGAATAAATTTTAATTATAAAAAAGAAAAAACACCTGATAAAATATCAGGTGCCTTCATAATTTTAATTTTGCCCATTTAAGGACTCTTTATAATTTTATTTTCTAAATTAATAATACTATTTTATCAGTCAATTGTCAAGCAGTTTCAAACAAAAATTCACTTATTTTTTGGTTAAGATCTGCTGGTTTTTCTTTGATGTCATATATAGATTTTTGTTCATTAATTCGCTGGATATCAATTGCTCTCATATCACTTAAATGAAGTCGAGAAGTTTTATCATTTTTAAATTCTTTAATTTTAATGTCAATTTCAATTTTAGAATTAGGAGGATTAGAATTTTCTTTTACTGATGTAGTAGGAATAACCAAATATTTTGATCCAAAATCTTTTAATATATAGCAGTAATGACCACCATAAATTTCTTTTGGATATCCTCTTCTTAAATTAAAATATGCAATTTGTCCTGTGGTTGGCCTA
>Ga0079288_100183_pt1 | contig 14504 bp, 16 predicted proteins | sample Wag42014_10_18_FD_75179 | JGI IMG/M metagenome (GOLD analysis project Ga0079288, IMG submission 75179) | Deep subsurface shale carbon reservoir microbial communities from Ohio, USA - Utica-2 Time Series 2014_10_18 ... | reverse complement strand
TCATAAAGTAGTTAAAAATTAATCGTTTGTTTGGCTAAGCTTTGGTTTCCCTAAAAAGTGTCAAAACCTGAAGTTGAGAATCTAATAGGGTTGGCAGCTTTATTGTTTTGTCTGCGGTGTTCTGGAGAGCGTCACTAACCTTCTTACTCGGCGCAATAATCACAATCTCCTTCCCAAGCTTTTTAGCCTCAAAAAGAAGAGGCACAAACTGAGCATCACGAACACCCAAAGCAAGAACATCAATAGTAGGATTATGAATGAGTTTCATGCTCTCTATCGTGACAGCGACGTCAACACGACCAAGGACAACAACTGGCTCCAGTCCATATTCCACCACAATTTCAACAAGCTTTGTACTAGCACCTTTATTAAGGACAACCTTTCCAACAACAATCCTCCCGAATTCATTTAAAACTCCTAAAATATCCACCAGATCAATGGAATGCTTTCCCAGCAGAATATTAGGTCCATTGATGACCAGTCCAATCTTCCTTTTCACTTTGCCTCCCTCTCTAAAAAATTGAGAAAAAGAGATTCAGTCTACTTTTTTGATTATTTCGCCTAATCTCTTTGAGAGCTCGTCTAAAAAGTTGATAAAGCCTTCTTCGTCGTACATTACGAGGTCCTTTTTCTCTTCGATTAGTTTTTGTAGTTCTTCTATTTCTGGAGTGACTTTCCCTTCCTTCTTCATTATGTCAATGAGCCTTGCTGCAGCATCAACCAGTCTTAGTGGTCCATACAAAACTGGCTCATTCACGCATCCTCTGGCACTTGTTATTAAGAATGACAAGAGTTTAAAGTGTTCATCCTTCAAGAGGCTTTCCGTATTCTTCAACGTGAACCACCTCCTCTAAAGGCCTTCTCTTTGGGGGCTTTGGCCAGAATTCGGGATAGCCAAGGCTTATTATAAGCACTGGTTCCACATCCTCGGGAATATTCAAAAGTTCTTTTAGTGCAGTCTTGTTGAATGAAACTATTGGGCAGGATCCTATCCCAAGTGAGTAAGCCATCAGCATCATGTTTTGAGCCGCCATCGATACATCCATTAGTGCTGTATTCTCTCCAAGTCGACCTCCTTTTTCTGCTCGCTTTTTGTTAATACAGCATATTATCAAGGCTGCAGGGTTTCCGAATAGTCCGGGGGATATTAGTTTTATTTTCTCTATTGTGGGCTCCTGGGTGACTAAGATGAATTCCCATGGCTGGATGTTGCTTCCGCTTGGAGCCCAAATTCCGGCTTCAAGGATTTTAAGAAGGTGTTCTCTTGGGATTTTCTCGTCTTTAAACCTTCTAACAGACCTACGACCCTTAATAATTTCCATAAACTCCATAGTTCATGTCCTCCTCTTCTCATGTGGGAGTACGAAAGATAACTTGCTTTGAGTGAGGCCGAGTTTAACGAAATCTTCTGCGATTTTCAAAGCCACTAATCCCGGTTCAATTACTGGAACTCCAAGCTGTTTTTGAAGCCATTCTCCTATTCCGATTAGACTCCCACAACTTAGAACTATAACTTCTGCACCTTCTTCTTTGATAGCATGTTTTGCTTCTTCTAACAGTGCTTGTTTTATTTTTTCAAAGTCTCTGGCTATATCGAGAACTTGAAATTCAATTGTTCGTATAGATGCTAACTTAGACTCTAGCCCATACATCCTAATTGCATCGAGTGTCTTTCCTTTGGAATTTTCAGAACCAACCCCTACTATTGAGAACTTTCTCCCTAACATTGCTGCAACATGAAGGGCAGATTCCCTTAAACCGACTACGGGAATTGTCAGCTTTTCTCGAGCTGCAAATAGAGCCGGATCGCTGAAACAATAAATTATAACAGCATCATAACCTTCTTTTTCAGCTTTTCCTGCCTCTTTTAGGGTTTCAAGCTCTGCCCATGCGATATCATAATATTGTTCAATTGATTCTGGCCCCCTTTTTAAATTAACTATAGTCATGTCTGTATCTGGGTCTTTTACAGCTTCATAAGCTTCCTCTATGCTTTTATTCCAAATTTCCGTTGAAACAGGTACAATGACCTTTATTTTCATTCAATCTTCCTCCTCTAGTAGAGATATTGTCGCGAATACCTTTGCATCTTCAACCATATTCTCGATTTTGGCATACTCATTTGGCTGGTGGGCAGTCTCATCACAAGTGCACCACACAACAGATGGAATACCAAGTTTCCTAAAGAACGCTGCAAAAGTCCCCCCACCAATACCTCCTACGTGAGGTTTTATACCGCGAAGTAGCTGGAGTGCTCTCTTGAGTAACACCACAACCTCTGAATCCTCTGGAGTAGGTTCTGGAGCCTCGAATTTTCTCAAAACTGAGATCTCAATCTTTGCCCCGTAAACCCGTTCAAAAACTGAAGCTACATCATGGATCGTCTTGAGAATGTCGTCTAAATCATGCTCTGGTAAAATCCTGCAGTCGAAGTACAAGATATCTTCACCGGGAATTATGTTTACAGCCTCCACGTTCTTCTCTTTCTTTGTGGGCTCAAATGTGCTTATTGGGGGGTCAAAAAGCCAGTTCTTCTCGGAATACTTTGCATAGAGCATGTCGTGGAGTGCTGTCGCAAACCTCATCCCCACTAGGTGGGCATTTATGCCTTTTTCAGGGCTCATTGCATGTGTTTGTTTTCCAATCGTCTTGACTTTGAAAACCAATCTACTCTTCTCTGCTATTTCAATGAAGGAGCCATCAGAATTTCCAGCATCTGGGACTAGGACTAGGTCGTCTTTTCTGAATAGTTCTGGGTGTTCTTTCATCAGCCATTCCAAGCCATACTTACTTCCAGTTTCCTCATCACTCACAAAGGCAAGGACAATCGTCCTCTTCGGCCTAATGCCGAGGTTCATTAGGGCTCTGACGGCATAAAGTGAGGCAACTAAACTCTGCCCGTTGTCCTCGCTGCCCCTGCCGTAAACTTTTCCATCCTTGACTAAAGGCTTAAAAGGCTCTGTAACAGTCCACTTGCTTAAATCCCCCGGCGGGACAACGTCTATGTGAGTGAGAATCCACAATCTTGGGCTTTTTTCGCCCTGTTCACCGTAATAGTATGCCAGAATGTTCGGTCTAATGCCATTTTTTGCCCTCGGGTCTGGAGCGTCATAGCGCTCGATTTTGTCAAACGTCCAGTCCTTGATTATCTCCAAAAGCTTCATCGCCTTGTCATACTCTCCCTCGCCACCACTATCGGGACTAATTGCCGGAATCTTAATCAACTCCACCAAAGCATCCACCATATCATCCCTCAAAGACTCAACTTCAGTGCATACCGCATTTATCTTATCCATAACGAATTTCCCCCCAATGATTTATGAAAAAAGTAAAAATGAAAAAACTAAACAAGGAAAACTGCCTGTCAATCATTTTTTAAGTTCTTTAGCTAGCTTTGCGAGTTCAGGTGGGTAGATTACGTTCCCCTTGTCCATTATCTGCACGTCATCAATCCAGACAGATGAGTTCAAGCAAATTCCATCCGTATGAGACGCTGCTGGCACGCCACCGGGAATATCGGGAACCAGTCTTGGTCCTATGTTTCCTATTCCCCATTCAGTTGCTCCCCAAACTCTTTCGTCTTCAACGATGTTTCCGGTGAGCTTTGCTCCCGGATTGAAGCCGTAGGATATGTGGGCTAATTGGTACATGTTGGGATCGTTAAAGCTTTCGAGCCAGCTGGCAAATTCCCTAGCTTCTCTTCCTCCCTCTATGTTAACTATTCTTCCTTTCTCTACCTCCAGCTTAATGGGTTCTTTCAGAAGTCCTATTGGGGGGTAGACCGATCCATCGAAGACTATGGTACCATTAATTGTCTCGAGTTTTGGAGTCCAGCTTATCTGACCTGGGAGCATTTCATATGTTCCCTTGGGCACGTATCCTGAGTGGACTATTAAGGGCCTCTCTGGGTGATTGTCAAATTCAACATCTGTTCCGGCTGGAGTTGTAATTCTAACGTGTTTTCCTTTTTGGGTAATTTCAGCTATTTTATCAAGAAACTCAGAAAGCTTCTTCATATCGATTTTTCCTATTGTCCTGACCATCATATCTGGGTTCATACCAACCAAGCAGATGTATCTCAGTTCCCGGTTTTCCTTAATAACAGTATCAAAAACTGTTGAATATAGTAACCATTGATAGTTGAATTCTATCCATACATCAACATTTGTCAAGGCTCCAATTAACGCTTTCTGGGGCAGCATGGGGTCTGCGGCTTTTCCTACGCCATCTGGAGTAGCTACCCAGATAACAACTGGTTTTGCTCCGGCTTCAAAAACTGCCCTAGCAGTGGCATTAACAACCTCTTCGTTTGAAAGAGTATCTGCCGTGATTCCCACAACTTCGTCAGGCTGCACATCCAAAATATCTTTCACAAGCCTTCTTGCGGCAAGACCAAGCTCGAATTCATATGTTTTCATTTTTCACCACCTCTTTAATTCGCAAAACAAAACATTTTATCTAGGTGCAAAAAACAAAAATAAGGAGTAAAGGAGATCATTTCTTACCAAGCTTTAGTGTCGAGGTAAAGAAGCTTACCAAGGTAGATCCTGCAATCAATCCAGCACCGAGAACGTACAAGACGTTTTGCCCCTCTTCCTTGTATTTCTGCACAACTGCTGCTCTTAGGAGTATACCTGCCAGAACTGTAAGTCCAGCTATAGGATAGTTTATCAATAGACCTGTGGCAAATAATATTCCCAACTGTCTTGCAGGACCACCAATAGCTTGGATTATTGCTCCGGGTATTGCCCACATGAGGAGGTATTTTGCAACTTCTGGGCTTGTTCCAGCTTGTATTGTAGTCACATATACTCTATCTACCGGTGGAAAGAGGTCTTGGAGGAAATAGTTCTTGTAGACTGCAAACACCAAAACTGAGGCTATAATTAACCCTGTTAGTTCAGCAAAGTACTGCTGTTTTCTTCCTTCTAATTCAAACTCTGGGTCTTTTCCTTCTCCTCTTATCATCCATCCTGCCTTCAGGTCATATCCCATATCCGCAAACGCTGGACCTGTTGATGCAGTATATCCTACTAACAAGGCCAATGCAGGAGCGGGGAATCCTATGAGCATTCCCAGTACTAAGAATATCAATGCTGTAGCAAAGGCTGGGAACCATCCTGCGTGCATTGCAGATAATCCAACTATAAGTTCTGAAATTAAAGCTGCTACTGCTGCGAATAACATCCACAACACCAGTTGTCCTCCGGACATTTCAGTGTAAAGCCCTGCTCCAAGGGCTATTAGCAGTGCTATAACTATGTACAAGACAAATCCACGCTGTAGCGCGAACGCAATCATGCTATCTGGTCTGGTATAGTTGTTTGTGTTGTTTGTTGAAGATTTTTGTCTTTTTGTGATTATTAGGACTATTTGGATAAAAGCAACCAGTCCTGCTCCAATCATTATTCCATGGGGGACATAATATTGGTTAATGTCAACGCCAAAGAACTGTGGTGAATATCCTCTTACAATTAGACCAACACCGAACATTGTAAGTGCCCATATGTTACCAATCCATGCCACACCTAAAATATCTGCAGGTATTGCAAAGAAGTACCTTAAAATGGCTCCTGCAATACCTCCGTATAACAGATATACCGCTCTTTTACCTTTTCTTGCCGCGGCAAATAATGTCTCAGCAGTAGCTATTCCCGGGGGCCAAGGATTTTCAGCTGGGAAAACTCTGGTGTCAAAGAGCCAGTATATCATTGTAATATCTACTATCGCCGCAGCAGTTGCACCTATAAACATTGGTAAAATTAGATCTTGTCTACCGAGCAACCAAGGAACACCTATAGGCAACAGTATGGCATTAGCGGCTCCAAAAGTTGCTCCGGATATTGCAGTTTGAAGAAGATTTTGTCTATGTAGATCTGCGTAATCTCTAAGTAAGGCAATAGGAATCCTTGAAACAAGTATTGCGATTAATGCGCCTATTATCGAAGTATTTGTTGAAATACCTAGACGTGTTATCAGTTCTAGACCGACTATTGCACCTAAAAAGGCTAGCAAAATGTTCATTACCAATATTTTTCCCTCGAATGCTGAGGGATGTTTTCTTTTTGTTTCTTCCATTATCTATCACCTCAAATCACAAAGTTTCCATTCCTAAACAAATACTTCCCATCAATCAAGACTGTCGGGCTTTTAATAATCCCATCTAGATGGATGGGAGCTTTTACACGCCCTCCAAAATCGTAGTTGCTCCCTAGTGCAATATGCACTGTTCCAAAGGCTTTCTCATCCTCTAAAATATTTCCGCTTATTCTTGCATTAGGATTTGTTCCTATCCCGAATTCCGCTATGTTCCTTGCTTCCTTTCCGTAGTTTGACAAAATTCCCTCTAGCTTTCTTGCTTCATCACCTCCTTCAATTTTTTCAACAAAGCCCTCACGAATTGTGAGCTTGATAGGGTCTTTCAGAATTCCGATTCCAGCCATAGACCCATCAACAACTACGATTCCGTTTGCGGTTCCCTCTACGGGAGCTATGTATGCCTCTGCACCGGGAAGATTTCCACATTCGCCCGGATTTCTATAAACGCCCGTGCTTCTTCTAGCCTTTCTGCCTTCTATTGAGAATTCTAAATCCGTGCCAAGGTCTGTTGTTATGTGTACAGTCCTTCCATTGTCCAGAATATCCGCTATTCTGTTCGTGAGCGTTACTATCTCGTCATAATCAGCACTCATTGTTCTGATGAATATCTCTTCAGTAATGCCGGGCAAGGTTGCTACTCGTGCCCCTTTTTCACATGCTTCTTTTTTTGCTATCGTGTGGGTTATTGACTTTGAAGTTGGAGCAATAACAACATCAGCTGCCTTCATAGCCTCAGCTACGGGCTTTGGTGGTTCTTCCCCGTGCATTTTCCTGGGAACAATCTCTATGTAAATTGCCTCGGCATTTAATTCCCTAGCTTTCATCCAGAGATGATATCCAATTTTACGTTCTGGCTCATCAGCAATTACAACTACAGATTCCCCTTCTCGAACTCCTAAACACTGTCTCAATGCGATCTCACATGCCTTATAGAGGTCTGGATTAACCTCAAAAAGTACCATAGGTTCATTCCTCCAAAAGTTCTCCAATAACCCGAGCCATTAGAGTTCTCGGCAGAACAACGGGCTTTTTTGTGACATTTTTTACAAGTCTCTTGGCGTTGAGGCCGTATCCAATGCAGTCCAGTACAATGAGGTCGCAATCCCCCAGCTCTTGTGCGGCTTTTACGAGCTCCTCTTCGCCCCCAAGATAAGGAGAAACGCTCTGAACTTTGATTGTGTCTGCGATACCGCTCCACTTTCTTTTGGTCATCTCTATTTGATCTGGATCAGGAACTATAACTCCAAGTTTTGAAACTCCTAAGGCTTCTACTGTTTTTAAAAGAAGTAAAGAGGGTTCAACAAGCGGTTTTTTTGAAGTCAATTCTGGAAATTCTCCTGTGCATAGAACCCCAATAATGTCAACTTCCGTTTCTAGTTTCTTGATACACTCTTGAAGTCTTTTAACGATCTTTTCCCTGCTGAGTCTTACTTGGGTACCATCCCGGAGTCTGCTTACTAAAACATATTCTCCTTCTTTTGGAGCCAATTCTTTGATTTCTTCGAGTGTTAAGCCGTCTAAAGCTCCACACTCGATGATCTCTACATCCCCTAGATAGGGTTTTATCTCCGGAACAACGTCCACTCTGGGTGACTGGCCTATTGTTATGAATCCAACTTTCATTACTCACTTCCTCCCTAGAGTCTGAAGGTGATTCATAGGTCCATAGAGCTCGACTAAGCGTTTGAACTCGTCTTCATCATAGAACTTGACCTTACCTCTACCAAATCCTTTTGCAACCTCAATGCAGAACCTTGCAGCCTGTTCTATGTCGACTTCGTGACTTGCGCCTGTCGCACATCCCGGAACTGGTACTTCAGCTGTTATAGCAACTCCAACTACTGGCGCGTCTGTAGCTGTTGCTGGTTGTAAAATGCTGTTTATATGGTAGACACCATTTCCATAGGGGGTTATATCTTGCATCGTTATGGGGACAACCGCGGGCATTCTTCCAGTTACATACTGCATTATATCGAGCAAATCATCACTCACTTTCAGTATCCACCCTTCTTTTACTGTTGGGGTTATCGCAAACCCTCTAACGTTTATTATCCTGTTTCCTTTGGTTGTATCCACTGAGAGAATTGCATCCATCATTGGGTCAACTTCATATTTGTTCATTGTCGCCATATCAACCGGAGAGCCCATAAATGGAACGGGGTCATGAGGTTGAGTTGGTGCATTTGGGCATATATGAGTTGCGATTATAACATCCCCATCCAGTGTATCCCCATTTTTTATCATGTCTGCAAGCTTTAGGGCAACTGCTATAGCGGTCACTGCACCATCGGCATCTGAAACCAAGCCAATCATCTCAGGTCTTGCCCCAATTCCTCCAAGCCGACCGATTATTCCAAGTGTTGGAGAATCACCACCGGAAAGCTTCCCATTCTTCCCGGGCACTATTATTTTAATGAAGTCTGTAGAGCCTTTGTCTCCTTCTATTCTGTGAACCTCAACCTTCTCGAGGCCTCTTTCCTTTAGAACTTGGGCAACTTTTTCTCCATCCACATATGCGCTATCTAGCAGTTCATAAGCTTCTATTACATGTTTTAGCATTTTATCCACCTCCCTAAACAACTTTTTTTTCCAATGGCTTGTTCCACCAACTTCAAAACATCAGGATCCTTGACACCAGCCCCTAAGATGAGATATTCTTTAGGTACTACCACCAAGAGGACCTTATCTCCTTGTTTTACCTCTGCAGAGGTCAGAGGGAGCCCTGTCTGGAGGTCTACCATAACTATTAAGTCTGGAAAAGTCCCGTATCTCTTTCCCTCGGTGTCTTCGAGAGTCATGAACTCATTCCAGAAAGTTGCTTCATACCTTTTGTTCGTGCTTCCTTTCACAATGATTTTTCCAACATCAAATCCCCCTCTTGTTTCTAGTGTGGCCTGTTCCACTTCTCCCTTGTCTATGGTTTTTCCGCCTCCGAGGTATCCTATTATTTTTTCGACCATCTGGTCGACATCAGATCCATATTCTTGGATTATTCTGCCAATTTCTATAGCCTGTGAAATAACTCCCACTGCAGCATTTTCTTTTACGTACTCGGGAGTTACGGGATTTCTTGTTACTGCCACTAATCCTCCTGCTTGAACTGCTGCTTCCCTAATCATTTTTGCCGCTCTCTCTAGAGAGCCTTTTACGATAACTTCGGTATACATTCTTTTCTCTTTGTTTCCTCCAACAGCAGTTTGGATAGATATGTAATCTGGGAGCTTGTGTAACCCCATGGAGCCCATAACCGCTGCGGGATGTGCTCTTCCGTTTGCTGGAGCATCTACAATCGGGATTCCCAATGCCGCAGATTGTATCCAACCATTTATAGTTGAATAACCCCCATTTTCTGAGGAAATTAGGCCTCCAAGCGGAACTCTGGCCACGTTCATAAAGAGCTCTGTTGATTTTATTGCGTGAACAGGGAGAAGATATTTCTCTTTTGCTGCAGGGGCTCCTACCATAGAAGCTGTGGCTATGTATTTGTCTTTAGGAATACTATCCACGTCTACTATTACTACTTCACCCAGCTCAATAGCGAGTTTAGCATGCTTTAGTCCTTCTCTTAAATCGCCTCCCCCTCCACCTCCAAAAAACGCTCCACCAAGGACAGCAGCTTCGGCAATTTTTTCATCAACCTTTATCTTCATTCATTTCCCCTCCAGGCATCTAGTCTTTTAAGAGAGTGAAGTGCTACAGCTCCCGCAGCGATTACAGGGTCAATAACCGGGATGCCAACCTCATTCTCAAGAATAGGAGCAATCATAATTGTTGACATTCCAGTACATCCGAGAACTATTACCTCAGCGCCTTTTTCTTTCAATCTCTTGGCAGCACGTATTGCCTCTTCTCTTCCCCATTCTGTCATTAGGTCGAGAGTATTGGTAACCCCAGTGGGATGAGCTTCTGCAATTAAATTGTTACCAAGAACATCCTTTATTACTTTCGGAGTTTCTTCAGTTAAATTGAGAACTCCAATTTTTCTACCGTATGCTAGAGCTAATGCTGAAACAGCGGACCCAGCGCCAATAACTGGAATTGAAACAATGTTCTTGGCTTCATCAACAGCGGGGTCGGCTGCACAGCTTATGATTATGGCATCAACACCCTCATTTTCAAATTCTTTTACTAAGCGTAAAATTTTTGGCTTTGCCTCTTCTTCGGTTTTTTCATCGTATATTCCTTTTGGTTGATTTTCAATGCATTTACTAATCACTTTTAGCTCTGGGAAAGCTTTCTCAATAATTTTCCCATGACGATTAAGGAGTTCCTCGTCTTGGATTGTTAATACTCTAATTAGTCCAACCGTGTATTTTTCCATTCACATCACCTAAAAAAGTGGGATGAATGATAGTATATATTCCTTCTTGAACTAAAGCGTAAGAACATGGTAGGTTACACTGGAGCATAGTTGAGAACAATTTTAAGCTAATGAATCAAAAATTTATTAAGTTAAAAGTACGACAAACAAAAAATGGGGGATCAAAATGAAAAAAAAGTTATCAAAAAAGGATTGGCAAATTATACGGCTCTTGAAAGAAAACGCTAGAATTAGCGATGCAGAAATTGGAAGAAGAATAGGGCTTTCAAAATCTGCTGTTAGGTGGAGAAGAATAAATTTGCAAAAGAGGGGATATCTCTTTATATCTGCATATCTGAGATTTGACAAACTTGGGTACAACTATGCGTTTGTTCTGATTAAGCTGAAGCCTGAAATTCAAAAGAAACAGATGATAGAATTTGAGAAGAAGCTCATGGAAAATGAAAGCACATTCGAAGTATATGAAATATGGGGTGATTACGATATCCTAGTGGGAATGTTTGGAGAGGATATCTTAGATCTTAGAAAAAAGATTGCAGAGGTCATACATGGAGAGAAGTGCATACACGACTACAAAATACTTTTTGGTGTGAAGACTCTAAAAGGTCTTGAGATCTCTTTTAAGGATGCCCTGACTGAGCTTTAAGACAAAACAAAGGAAGTAAGTTTGCTATATTTTTCAGAATTTCTAAACTTCATCGAATACTGTCAGGATAATTGGGGTAGCACTTCCTAATTAAAAGTGTGTAAAAGCTAACTATATACTCATTTGGGCTTAAGTAACAAAGAGTTAGAATACAACCCCCATATGCAAAAAATTGGGTCTTTTTGACACTCATCATCGGTTACTATCATCTTTGAGTTTTGACATGGTCTTAAAAACCCTTTCCCCTTTGCTTTCCCCTCTGTGTCCACCCCTAGTAATACGACCACCACATGTTTCTAAGCTTTTTTCCATAATAATAGCCAATTAATATTCCCGTAGCCAGTCCTCCCAGATGGGCGTAGGCGTTGACGCTTGGAAGGAAGCTGTTTATCAGGAACAGTAAAAGGGCATTAAGCAAAGCTTGTTGCATGTTGTTGCCAACAACTCCAGTTATGCCTATCAGTGTCCCTACTATACCAAAGAGAGCTCCGCTAGCTCCGGCACTAACGGAATTTGGAGGCAGGAGGAATAGGGAAAGTATGTTTCCAACAAAGCCCGAGATAAGGTAAACCATTACGAGTCTCTTTGGTCCGATAATCCCTTCCAGTTGGTGCCCAATTCTCAGAAGGAAATACATATTAAAACCTATATGGATCAATCCAGCATGGACGAACATAGCCGTAAGGAGTTGCCACCAAGCTCCGTTGAGCACTGCATAATTCCATTGACCGAGTTTTGCAAGCACCTTAATGTTTATGCTCAGCAGATTTCCGCTCATAATTGCCTCTATTACATAAACCATCACATTTATCAGGAAGAGTGTGAAAGTTGCCTTTCCATATCGATGAAAATAACGCTCAAAACCCATTTTACTCCCTCCAACTTTAAGCACTCCCCTCTCACAGCCCGGGGCACTTAGATGATTCGACCTTTGACTCTTCTTTGCGTATCCTATGGCAATTGCTGCGGGAGTATTTAACGTTTTAGTAGCCGGGCATTTTAATCGAAATTTATTTAACTATGGAAAAAGTGATAACTACTAATGTATACTATATTCGTAATAACTCTCTTGGAAATATTTGGGGGGTCTGAGAATGAGACATATACTTTCCTTGTTGGTGATTTTGGTAGTCTTTCTAAGCATTGTTGAGCCAGTGAACGCCAACCCAACTAACGAACCCTGGGAATACGAGATTGGATATGAGATAGCGAGTGTAGCAATTTCAAACGATGGTCAATACATTGTCGCTGGTACTAGTTACCCGCATGCTTCGATTTATTACTTTGCTCATGGAAAGTTGCTTTGGAAACATGACGTAACAGGAGGTAACGTATATGGATTAGATCTTTCTGCTGATGGCAAGTATATAGCGGTAGCAGGACCCGAAGTTATATTTATGTCCAATGACAAACAGGTGCTGTGGGAATACCATATACCCACGACTGTTAGATCTGTGGACATGACACCCGATGCAGAGTACATTGCTGTTGGAGCGTTAAACGGAGTACATCTTCTCTCAAGAGACGGCAAATTGCTTTGGCATTATGAATCTGATCCATTCAAAACTCGTGGTTTCTATGTTGCAATAACTTCAGATGGCAGATACATAGCAGCTGCAGCTCTGATTGAGCACGACGGGGGTTATGTGTACTTGTTTTCAAGAGATGGAAACCTTCTGTGGAAAAAGAAGGTCAGCGATTCATTTGTGCTTAGTGTTGACATATCAGACGACGGGAAATACTTGGCAGTAGGATTAGACAGAGAATGGCTTCTTTTGAACAATCGGGGAGATGTTCTTTATTCCAATAACGAGCTAGGAGGAAGAGCAATTGCAATAAGCAAAGACAATAAGTATATTGCAGTGAGGGACACAAGGAGGGTCTATATCTTTGATATTAAAGGCTCTAAAGTAGCAGGTATAGAGCTCTCTTTCAGTGAAGAAACGGGGATTGGCTCTCCGTCGAAGCTAATGGAAATATCACCTGACTTCAAATCCCTAGTGATTGGTATTATGAGTGGGGTAAATAAGATAAAAGTGTACCCCACAATTTTTGGAGAACTGCACGTAACTTCAATTCCAGAAAATGCGACCCTTTATGTAAATGATAAATATCTTGGGGAGGTTCCTCAGACGTTAACACTCTTTCCGGGTACATACAAAATAGAACTAAGAAAAGCTGGCTATTTCCCCTATACAGAGAGTGTAACAATATCCCCCGGAAGTAATTTATCGATGAACATCGAGTTAACTCCAATTGCGCATTTAACTGTTTATTCAACTCCTGAGGGGGCATATGTATACCTGAATGGCACTTTAATTGGCACGACTCCAATTGAAAACTATCAACTTGCCCCCGGAACTTATGCACTACAAGTATCTAAAGAGGGGTACAAGGACTATAAAACAACCATTTCAGTCAGCGGCGGAGAAACAAAAATTGTAAATGCTAATCTTGAAATATTGAATGGGACTCTAAAAGTGTCCTCGGAACCTCCCGGAGCAGAGGTATATGTCAACGGCTCCTATAAAGGCACTACACCATTGGTTCTGGATCTTTATCCCGATGAATACACTGTAGAGATTAAAAAAGAAGGGTATAACCCGTACTCTGAGAAAGTAACAGTAAAACCCGGACAAATGACGAGTATAACAGCGACCCTCACACTACTAAATGGTGTCCTCACAGTTTCTTCAAGTCCCTTAGGAGCTGATGTCTATTTAAACGGCACGTTAATTGGCACAACTCCAATTGAAGAATACCCACTTGTTCCCGGAACTTATGAGTTGGAGATAGTTAAAGAAAACTATGAAAGCCAGACTATTGCAGTGACTGTAGAACCCGGAGAGAGCAAAAACATTACTGTAACGCTCTCCCCAGTAAAAGCAATTCTTGAAGTTTTATCTGAGCCTCCCGGAGCCAATGTCTACTTGAATGGGACTCTAATAGGAACGACTCCAATTAAAGATTACTCGATCCTTCCTGGAACTTATGAACTGAAAGTACTTAAAGACGGATACCAAGAATACAGCACTCTTATAACAATAGGGCCAAAAGAGACAAAGAGTTTCCATGTAAATTTAGTTGAAAGCCAAACTACAACTAAAACTGGAGCAAAGAGCATTTGCGGTCCGGCTTTAATTGTTGCATTGCTCTTGATCTCCCTAATGGCGAAAAAGATACTGCACTGACTTTTATCTTTAGTTTTTCCGGACTTTATTATTTGTTATGTCATGTTGTTGTTAGTTGAATTTGGGGACTTTTTGATAATGGCAAAACTTTTATTTCAATGCCAACAACTTTGCCTAGGCTGGAGGTGAGAGAAAAATGAAATTCTGTCCAAAGTGTGGGAGTATAATGCTGCCAGATAAGAAGAAGGGAGTCTTTGTGTGCAGGAAATGTGGATATGAGGAACCTCTTGATCCAGAGACGGCAAAC
>Ga0079288_100168_pt1 | contig 15055 bp, 14 predicted proteins | sample Wag42014_10_18_FD_75179 | JGI IMG/M metagenome (GOLD analysis project Ga0079288, IMG submission 75179) | Deep subsurface shale carbon reservoir microbial communities from Ohio, USA - Utica-2 Time Series 2014_10_18 ... | reverse complement strand
TCAGTACGAACTTGAAATCCGGTGAAGCCGAAAGGTGTCAGGGTTCGAGTCCCTGTCTCTCCGCCATTGAATATTAAGGGCTGATGCCCATTTTGAACCCCCACCGGGATGGTGGGGGTTTTTGTATATCCTAATTTATTAAGCTACCCAAAGATTTCGTAAGCTTTTTTAGAAGCATAAATAATTAATAATAGATTTCACTCCAACTCTCCATAATAAACCTGGCAGAGAATTAAATTTTCTAATAGCATAACTAATTTCACTTAGCATTAGTACCACTCCCGCTATCTTTATTTGTTATTACAAATATTTAGTAAAAATTTTTCAAAAAAAGAGGGACTCCTTAATATAAATGAAGTCCCTTCATCCTTTTATTCAAACTCCACTATTTCAAAAGAACTTTTCAGATTTTTACTGGGAGTATCCAGTTTTTTGTAAACTGCTGCTGTGTTCACATATTTAGATAATCCTTTTGGTATATCTTTGCTTTTAGTATTATCATAGCCAAAGGATCTCAATATATCTTTGACCATTACACCCATAGTTTGTTTAGAAAAGCTGTTATTAAGATTAAATATTTCCTGTTCTCCATAAAGGTCTTCTATTTCAGAAATAGAAGCAGCTAGGGCAGGTATTTCTAATTCACTAAAAACCATCATTCTGTAGATGTTTTCACCTTCTGCTAAAAGATTGTATATTTCTTTAGCTATTTGATTGTCACTAAATTTTTGATGTCTTGGATTCCTCTCAATAAAAGAATTAAAATCAATTTTATAATTTTCCATTTAATCCACTCCTTAGATATAAGATATTCATTATAATTATTTTTAAAATCTATTTAAAGTTTTAAAATATTCAATATTATAGGGGGAGTCTTCACTGAAAATTAGGGCCTTAAAAAATGAAATTTTATAGGAATCTTTTTCTTTAAGCTTAAAAACAGCAAAAGCATCTTCTTTTTCTGAAAAAGCATAAATATAATTTTGAGGGACAAAAATTTCTGCTTCTGGAGCAAAAAAGATACAATAATACTGATTGTCTCTAAACTTAAAACTTTTTATTTGATAATTGTCTATCATTTTTTTAAAATCTCCTGCTTTCATTTGAAATTCGATTCCTTTTATATATAACTCATTGTCCAGATCATTCTGAAATTGATCTATAAAATCTTCGTCTCGTGCTTCAACATATTTTTTATCAGGCCAGTTAAGTTTATTTAACTGATCGCTGAGATCATTATCTGATTTTAAAGTATAATTGATTTTTTTGAATACAGTGTCATCATCACGACAACAAATATTCTTAAGATAAATATAGCCCATTTCCCACTCATTATAAGTTATATCCATAAATTTAACCCCCTATTATGTTTTTGAAAAATTTCTTGCCAGAGAGAGTTTCTCAAGTCTATTCTTTTTTGTTTGAGATAAATGCAATAATATAATTAAGGATTTTTTCAATATAAGCCATTTTATTTAAACCAATTATATTCACCCCTTTGTATTTAATATATTTATTATAGTATATTTAAATGTGGCTGTCAAGAAGTTTGAGAAAATTATATTGAAAATAAAGGGGGTTTTTTACATTTGTAGAATTAATTATATAGAAATTAGTTTAAAAGATATTGTAATAATTACTTAAAAATGTATTGAAAACAGCTTAAATTAATAAAAACCTGGAAGGATGATAAAATGGAAAACAAAAAGATCTTAGAAAAATTAAAGAAAAGTTGCTCATACTCATCACACATTAGTTTACCAAGTAAAATCGATTTTTATCTAAATAATAATGAACTTAATCTGGTTATGAGTGAAGAATGTGTAGTTGAAAATATGCAGGAAAACAATGCTGCTTTTGAAGGCTGGTGTGTTACACTTATCAGATGGTTAAAAGAAGATATTAATAAAGTTATACTGAAATGGTCTGAACCTGATAATCTTGATAATCAACACTATCAAAGATTTTTGTATCGGGTTAAAAATTTTAATAATATGTATTCGTGGTTTGAAATTGAAAATCATCAATATTTAAATCATCTAAAACTAAAGTTCAATTCCAAAAATAATTATTACATAAATGTTCCGGGTGAAAGAGAAATAGAAGAAAATAATAACAAATTGGATAACGAAAAAAATGTGGAAAGTGTTTTAGCAGCTGCAGGAATTAATACAGAAACTAAAGATATATTAAAAAAAGAAAATTTAAGTTTTCAATTACCTGTGGGGGTATTTAATAAAAAACCTATCAAAGATGAAAATAGAATTTTCCCAGGGGGAAAAAGTGCAATTGATTTATTTGGAGTAGAATCAGATACAACTTATATCTTTGAATTAAAAGTTAATAGTAAAATGATAGGAATTCTAACTCAAATATATTTCTATTCTATGATAGTAAAAGCTATTCAAAAAAATAATTTAAAACCAGCTGAAAAGAATGATTCTATTGAAAAAATCAGAGCAACAGATAAATTATCAGCTTATATGATTGCCGATGAATTCCATCCGTTAATTGATAATAAAGTTCTTGATATTATGAATGAGGGTATCGAAGAGATAGAATTTAAAGCTCTTAATTTTATCTTAAATAAATTTAGTCTCTCTTATTTTGATAGATAATAATTATTAAATTAATTAAGAGCAGATATCACTTTTTTAATTAGTCATATCTGCTCAGATAATCAACGGGATAATTTAATTTCCTTTAAACGTAAAGACTTCGTAATTTTCCTGCAGATGCTGATATACTCTGCAGAAATGCTGGTATTTAGATTCTAAATAAGAAGAAAAATCAGAATCTCCCTCATTATTAACTTTTTTATATTCCGGCAAATATTTTAATAAATCCTGATAAGCTACTCCATCAACAACTTTAATTCCCATCATAGCAGCGCCTATAGCCGTATTTTGATTATAATCAGGAATATATTTAATTTCACCAAGCAAATAAGAAATTAATTTCATAAAATGATCTGTCAATCCAAGGCCGCCAGTCATTATAAGCTCAACCTGATCACTACTATTTAATCTTCGTAAATCTTCATAAATAAGTTTTAAATGAAAAGCAATACTTTCATAAACAGCAAGAACCATATCGCCTCGGTTGTGATTTAAAGAAAGTCCATAAAATAAAGCTCTTGTCTTTTCATTATAACTGGGTGCTCTCTCTCCCATCATTGTTGGAATGTAAATAATCTCATTGCCCTGATAAGGTATTTTAGGCAGGTTATCTCTGCTAAATTTTTTAATATCTTTATATTCTAATTGCTTTTTAAACCAATTTAAAACCACACCGGCACCATTAGTGGCCTCACCAGTTATATAAAAATCCTCATCGATAAAATAATTCCAGGCTCTACCTTTAGGATCATAACTATATTCAGATGAAGTATATCGAACTGCAGAACTTGAACCAGCTGTTAATACAATTTTACTTTTATCTATTGAACCTGCTCCCAGATTGGCCAGAGCTCCATCAGTGGATCCTAAAATTCCTTTAGTTTCTTTTCCATTAATTTTAAATTTAAAAATATGATGGCCGGAATAAACTTTTGCTAAATCATTTTCAGTTAAATCAAGAATTTGCAATATTTTTTTATCATATTCTTTCTTTAATGAATTAAAAATGCCTGAGGTTGAGGCAAGGGAATAATCTGTTTTCCACTTTCCGCTTAATTTAAAAATAATATATTCTTTGATTGAAACATATTTATCTATCTTCTCATGTATATTTTCTTTTAACCACATTATTTTAGCCGGCCAGTAAGAAGAATGGAGGGGACAGCCAGTTCTAGAATAAAATAAATCTGATTTATAATTTTGGCTCAGCTGATCCCTGTATTTTTCTCCCCTGCTGTCAGCCCAAATAATTAAATTGCTCAATTTATTTCCTTTTTCATTTACAGCCATAATACTGTGCATCACTGAACAAAAGATTATATATAAGTCTTCCTGTCCAAACTTCTCTATAACTTCAGCCAGCAAAGTATAAACTGCATCAAATATCTGATCCGGGTCCTGCTCTGCCCAGCCCTGTTGAGGAGAAAAAAGATCATATTTAATAGAATTTTCATGTTTTAATACTAAATTTTCTGTAACAACATCAATCCTGACACCATTTGTACCGATATCAAGTCCAGCAAATAATTTCATTTCGCTCACCAGTCCCTCTATATAAACATTTTTCTATATATTAAACTATATTCTTTACAAAATATTGAAATCCTTGTTTTAATTTAGTAGATAAGAGGTATCTCTTTTCCTTTCTTGAATATATTAAATAAGAAAATAATTTAATTATATAAAAGTAATTAGAGAAAGGAATGAATAAAATGAAAATAATTTTATCACCGAGCAAAACTCAGAATCATGAAAGACAGAGAGAAGAAAAAGGTAAAAAAATTCTAAAAGAAGATATGACTAAAAAGTTATTCAATTACCTTAAGTCACTTGCAAAAGATGAGTTGGGAAAAGAACTTGATATTCAGGGTAAGCTTTTAGATAGAACTTATGCGCTTTATCAGGAACACAATTTTGAAGATCAGACTCTCCCGGCTATTGAATGTTACAATGGATCAGCATTTAAGCAGATTGATATAGCTAATTATAATAAAGACCAGTTTTCATATATGCAGGATAAGCTAATTATAATTTCTCCCATGTATGGGCCCTTACATTCAAATACTGAAATTTGGCCTTACAGACTTGAAATGAGGCTGAAACCTGATAATATTAATCTAAATGAATACTGGCAGGAAGTAATTAAAGACTACTTTGCTGATGTTGATTTAATTATCAATTTAGCTTCCAATGAATACAGTAAGATAGTTGAAAATAATTATCAGGGAGAAATAATTGATTTTTACTTTAAAGAAGAAAACGAGGACGGCAGCCTTAAAACAGTTGGCTATTATGTTAAGCATAATAGAGGTAAACTTCTAAATGAACTGGTTAAAAACCAAATTGAAAGCACAGACCAAATAAAAAATATTAATCTAGATGGATATGTGTTTAATGAAGAAAAATCTTCCGAAAGTGAATTTTATTTTATTAAACCCTTTGAAAAATAATATTATTTGTAATTTAAAAACCCGCTCCAGGGCGGGTTTTTATCATTTAGAATAATTATTTAGACTAAAGTTTATTTCCAAATTATTAAACTTCAAACTTAACCCCAGCTAAGCCTTTAACTCCAGCCTGATATCTAAAAATTCCTCCAGCAAGTGGCTGCGCTTCTTTTTCTTCTTCACTTAAACCAACACTGGCAGTTGTGATATATAGTTCATCCAGATTTTTACCGCCAAAAGCACAGGAAGTAACATTAGAAACTGGAAGCTGAACAGAATCTATCTTCTCTCCGCTGTTTGGATTCCATCTTGATACCTGTCCCCCACCAAAGTGTGCTATCCAGAGCTTGCCTTCTGCATCAATAGTCATTCCATCCGGCACTCCTTCAGCTTCTGCAAAAGAAATGATTACTCTTTTATTTGTAATCTCAGCAGTTTCCAGATCATAATCAAAAGCCAAAACTTCTTTAGTTGGTGAGTCTATATAATACATTGTCTTATTATCAAGACTCCAGGCCAGACCATTAGAAATTTTAACATTTTTAATCTTTTCCACTAAATTTAATTCCTGATCCAGACAGTACAAAGTCCCGAGTTCCCTTTTTTCTTCCAGATCCATAGTTCCCACCCAAAATCTACCTCTGCGGTCACACTTACCATCATTAAATCTTGTTTGATCGTTATTTGATTCTGGATTGACTAAAAATTCCTGCTCCGAAGTTTTGGCATCAATTAGATAGAGACCATCTTCTAGAGCAGCCAGCAGTTTCCCGTTTTCTGCTGGTATCAGGGCTCCTATCATTTTATCAAGCTGAATAAGCTCATTTTTAGCTGCTGCTGGATTATAGAGATTAATTGTCTTTCCCAAAATATCGACCCAGTATAAAAACTGTTTTTCTTGGTCCCAAAAAGGTCCTTCTGCAATTTGAGCCTTAGCATCCAAGACAAGCTCAAGTTTTTCATTAATTGTTTTCATCAAAATCAACCTCCTTTTATTCTTCCATATTTTTGATCAAGCTTAAATCTCCAGTTTTTGCAGCCTCTAATATTGGAGCCATATATTCATCTACCAGTGAGGCATCCAGTGGAATCGGCATATTCTTTAATTTCATCTCCAGCTGCGGATCTTTAGCAGCTTTTAAGGCTCTTTCGATATGCTGATCAGTAAATCCATCTAGTTCTAATAAAGTGGTTGGAAAATCAATTTTTTCTGCAAAACTGATCATTCCGTTGGCGACTGCTTCCCCTAATTTTCGGTCTTCCAGCTTATCAATATTCTCTTCTAAATAACCATTTCTCTTAAAAATATTGCCGATTACTCTAAGCTGGTCTTCAATTGCCGGAGCAAAAAAGACAGTATAGTAAATATTCATTATCCCACAGGCCCGACCGTGACTGCTTGCATCTACTAAAGAAAAACTGGTTAGATGACCGCCATTAGTACCACCTACCATAATCGAATAAGCTCCCAAATCGGTTGCCAGACCTAAAGCTTCCCGGGCTTCTGTATTTTGTAAGTCATTAACCACCTTAGGTGTGTTTTTAACTATCAGCTCAATTGCTGTAGAAGCAATTTCTTTTTCTAAATCATAATTTTCAGCGGCAATACCATAAAAAACTTCAAGACAGTGTGATATACCATCAAAAGCACCATCAAGAGTGACATCTAAAGGCATTGTCTTTGTTAACTCATAGTCAAAAACAGATTTTGTGGGAATCACAGCATCATCTACAATTAATTTTTTCTGCCCGCCTACTACATCTGTTACATTAGAATATTTTGTCAGATGAGCACCAGAACTCGCTGCAGTCTGCACAGCAATGGTTGGAGTTAAATGTTCTCTGCTGTGCTCTAAAGCTTCTGTTACCAAACCCGTGCCAAAATAGCTGTCTATATGAGGACTGTAATGACCGAGAGAAGCCACCACATCTGCAGCTTTAACTGCATCAATTGTGCTTCCTCCTCCAATGACTATTATGCAGTCAGGATTAAAAGTATGGATATATCCTGCTAGACGATAGACATCTTCCCGAGGAGCATTTGGATCTGCACCCGGCAGCACCCGATTCCCAGCTGTTTTTACCCTGTTTTTCTTAAGGGACTTTTGAATATCTCTGACAGCAGTTTCAAGATAGGTATCATTGGAGATTAATAAAGCATTATCCCCATACTCTTTAGCATATTCTCCTATCTCATCCAGAATTCCAACACCTAAAGCATATTCATCTCCTTTAAAATCATAAAGAATTTCTTCTGCCTTTTCTTTTAAATCCATCTTAGAGATACCACCTTTCAGAAAATATTTAAGTCAAAAAACATTTTAGCATCTAAAACTATTTTAACTTACCACATTTTGCGGCTTACCAGCCAGCCATTTTTCTATATTTGTAAATACTATCTCAGCTCTTTTCAAAAATGCCTCTTCTGTGGCAAAGGCGGTATGAGGAGTTAAGATAGTGTTTTTGGCATTTAAAAGTGGATGGTCTTCAGGAATCGGCGGCTCCATCTCAAAGACATCAATACCTGCCCCCGCAATTTCTTCCTTATTTAAAGCAGCGGCCAGTGCCTCACTATTAACTACTGGACCTCGAGCTGTATTGATTAATATGGCACTCTTTTTCATTTGAGCAATCTCCTCTGCCCCAATTAAGTCCACAGTCGAATCTTTAAGAGGTACATGCAGACTTACTATATCACTTTTCTGCATCAGCTCGACAATCGAAAGATATTCTACTCCCAGTTCCTCCCCTAATTGATGTTTTTTATGATCATCAACTAAAATATTACAGCCAAAAGCGTCTGCAATCCGGGCAGTCTTCTGACCGATTGAACCAAAACCAATTATACCAAATTTTTTACCAGCCAGCTCATTACCAATCAGTCCTTCTCTGGTTTTTCCAGCTCTGACTGCCTGATCTGAATCATTAATCTTCCGCATTAAATCAATAATCAAACCAAAAGCCAGCTCAGATACAGCCTGATTGGCATAACCAGAAGAATTGGAAACTAAAATATCATTTTCCTGACAGGCCTTCATTGCAATATGATCAAAACCTGTAAAAGCAACTGAAATCATCTTTAAATTTGGACATGAATTAATTACTTTCCCAGAAAGCGGCTGATTAGCAATAATTAATATATCAGCAAGCTCTGCCCTTTTTATCATTTCTGCCTCATCTTCTGCACGATTGGAATAAGCAATCAATTGATGTCCCTCTGCTTCAAATTTCTGCCGGTATTCTTCAATCTTCATCATCGAAATATTAATGGGCTCGATCATCACAATTTTCATTTTTTAACCCCCATTTTCCATCTAAATTTAAGCACCCTTTTCTTCTTTTATTTTCTCGTAAGCATCATTAATTTTTTTGAATTCCTGTTCAGCAAAATCCACAAATTCCTCCGGCAGTCCTTTACCAATTACATTATCAGGATGAAAATCCTTTGCCTTTTTGCGATATTGGCGTTTAACTTCTTTAAAATCTGCCTCAGGTGAACATTCTAAAATCTTATAATATTTCTCTAAATCAGATGTATCTACATACTGAGATCTAATACTTTCATATTGACTATCATTTATCCTAAAAATATTTTTTGCCTTTTTAATATATTGCTCTTCTTTATGATGAAAATCATTGTCTGCAACTGCTATTTTCATCAACAGATCAAACATTCCCAGAACTAAAGTCTGTTCATTTTTAAAATTATCATAAAACTGCTGAGCATATTCTTCAAAAGAATTATTTTTCTTTTTTGCTTCATCAAAAACTCTAATTGCCAGTTTGCGGGCTTCACCCTGCAGCTTGAGTTCATTTTTAATAAAACGGTCGATTGTTTTGATTTCAGCTCTACTGACTGTCCCATCTGCCTGAGCAAATTTTGCCAGCATCGAGAAGACACTGGTAAAAAAGATTGTCTGCTTTTCTTCCTGTTGATTTAAATTGTTCTGCTGTCTGTATGCCTGCTGATTACCAGCGGCATCACTATTTTGATCAAAATGATTACCAATAGCTGCTCCAATTACCGCCCCTAAAGGCCCACCAAAAGACCAGCCAACTGTTCCTCCAAGAATTTTTCCCATCCAGGACATAAATTTAACCTCCATTTAAATTGATTATGTTAATTTTTATAAATAAATTGGGTGTAAATTTAACTCTTAACCTTATACCCAATTTTAAATAAATAAGTTACTACTACAAGCAAAACAACAGCCAGACTGCTGATAATTAAAGCGGAAAAATAAGGTGAAATATCCGACTGACCAATAAAAGCAAAGCGAACTGCATCTACCATATAAAATACCGGGTTAAATAACGAAACTTCACTCCAGATTCCGGGCAGTCCTTTAACAGAATAAAAAACACCACTTAAAAAAGTCAACGGTGTAATAAAGAAATTGGAAAAAATTGAAACATGATCAAATTTTTCTGCCCATAAACCGGCAATGATTCCAAAAAGGGAAAATATCGAAGAAACCAGAACAGCAAAAAACAGCGCCAACAGTGGATGAGCAATTGCACCCCCATAAAAATAAATTGAAACTAGATAAGTGACAGTTCCTACTAAAAGCCCTCTCACCATGCCGCCAATCATAAAGCCCAGGCTTAATTCAATATAGGAAAAAGGGGCCAGCAAAAAGTCGATAATAATCCCATTATATTTGGCACCAATCAAAGAAGATGATGTATTGGCAAATGAATTCTGGATCAAACTCATCATTATCAATCCCGGTACAATAAAACTGATATAGGGAACTCCATAACCTGTAACCTCCCTATTTTGAAAAGAATAAGAAAATATTATTAAATAAAGACCGGTTGAAATTAAAGGAGCAAAGATTGTCTGAATAGCAACTTTAGTAAACCGCGCCACTTCGCGTCGAACCAAACTTAAAAAAGTGATAGAATTAATTGTCATCACCTCCTAAATTAGTTAACTTAATAAAGACATCTTCCAGTTTTGCACTTTCAATATCAATATCAACAATTTCTAAATTTAAATCATTAATCTTTTTAAGAATTTTATCTAAATCTCGTTTGGCAGTTTCAATTTCAATTTGTCGCTGATCATCATCTAATTCAAAATCAATTTCTACTAACTCTTCTTCCAGGCCATGAGCGGGATCAGCAAATTTAATTTTAATGATCTTTTTGTCTATAGAATTGATTAAACTTTCTTTGCTGTCCACTTTGACTATTTTACCTTTATTCATAATTGCAATCCGATCACAGAGATCCTCTGCTTCTTCCAGATAATGAGTAGTTAAAATAATAGTTTTCCCTTCTTCATTTAGTTTAATTACATATTCCCAGAGACTATTTCTCAACTCAACATCAACTCCAGCAGTTGGCTCATCTAAAACAATTATTTCTGGATCATGAACTAAAGCCTTGGCAATTAAAAGTCTTCTCTTCATTCCACCTGATAACTGTCTGGGACCTATTTCTGCCTTATCAGTCAGGCTTAAAGCGTTGAGCAGCTCATCAATTTTATCACTATTATCCTTAATTCCAAAATAACCTGAATGTATCTCAAGTGTTTCCCTAACAGTAAAATATGGATCAAAGGTTATTTCCTGGGGGACAATCCCTAAAGATTTTTTTGTCTCTCTATAATCATCGATAATATCCTTACCTAAAACTGTAACTGTTCCTGAATCCTTATGCACTAAGCCCCCCAAAATCCCAATCAAAGTACTCTTGCCAGCTCCATTAGGACCCAACAAACCAAAAAACTCACCTTTTTGAATATCTAAATTTATATCAGCCAAAGCCTGTAAATTACCATAACTTTTATTAATGTTTCTAATCTCAATTGCTGTAGACATTTTTTCCTCCTTGTATACCCTAAAATTAGGGCCCTTATCTTATTATCCCTCAGCCTATATATTTAAGCTGTTTTTCTCATTCTGGACATTGATTTTTTCATTGTAGATATTAGCCAGAAGGTCATTAACACAAAAGATACTGTTTCTGCAATTGGAAATGAAAACCAGACAGCATCCAGGCCAAAAAATTCTCCCAATAGATACATTCCAGGAACTAAAAATATCGCCTGTCTTAAGAAAGTAATAGCAAAACTGGGCATTCCCTTACCCACAGCCTGAAAAGTCGCCACTCCAATAATATTTAAAACCATAAAAAAGTAAGATAAACTCACTCTTTTTAGAGCTCCAACTCCTATATTCAATAGCTTAGGATCACTATTAAATAATCTAATGATCACCCCAGGAAACAGCTGAAAGACTATAAAACCAATTATCCCAAAACTTAAGGCAGCTGCACTACCAATTAAAATTGTTTTCTTCATCCGTTCTGGATTATTATGTCCATAATTATAGCCAACTATGGGCAGATATCCCTGAGTTAAACCAAAAACCATCATTAAAAAGAAAGACTGCATCCTAAAAATTAAACCCATAACAGCTATTGCAGTCGAAGAAAAAGCTCCTAAGATCAAATTAATAAATACAACTGCGACACTAAAAAGCAGCCGATTGGCCATCGCTGGAATACCTACATTATAGATTTCTTTGATAATTTGAAAATCAAATTCAAAATCCTCTAATTTTAAGGTTAACTCATTTTTATCACTGAATAAAACAAAAACAATAAAAATACCGCCAATAAAACGTGAAAATACAGTTGCATAGGCAGCCCCTGCTACTCCAAGTTGTGGAAAAGGCCCCAGACCAAAAATTAAAAAGGGGTCAATAATCATATTTAAAACTGCCCCAATGATCATTGTCAGCATTGGTACAAAAGTATTACCTTCTCCCCGCAAAATATAATTAAAAGTAGCCGGAATAAAAATTGCAATCGATCCAGTTAAAATTATATTTATATATTGATAACCTAAATCTATTAAGACCGGATCATCAGTAAATAATCTAATGATGTTTTCAGAGAAAAATATTCCGAGCAGTCCACCAAATATCCCATAAATTATAGCAATAAAAAAGACATGTTCTGCCACATTATTTGCCCGCTTTTTATTTCCCTGTCCTAAAAGTCTGGAAATCAGCGAACTTGTGCCAACACCTGTTCCAACTCCAATCGCAATTAAAAACATCTGTACCGGAAAAGAAATTGATAGCGCCGACAGAGCATCTGTACTCAAACGCCCTACATAGATACTATCTACTATATTATACATTGCCTGAATAATCATACCTATTATAGCAGGCGCAGATAGTTTAAACAGTAATTTTACTATTGGTTCTTCTCCCATTCGACTTGATTTTGATTTGAGTGCCATCTTAACCCTCCATTAGAACAAATTAATTTATCTTTGTCAGATTACGTCCATCATCTTTGGCTTTATATAAAATTTTTATCTCTATTAGAATATCTCACTATTTAAATATTCTATCACAAAAGCAGTAACTAATAAAATAATAGAACAAAATTTCCTTAACATTAAAAAACACCCTTACTGACAGTGAAATCAATCTCAGTAAGGGTGCTCTTCTTTAATTATTTTTTCGACATTATTCTACATAAATCGGGTGGTACACGGTGCCTGCACATTATCTTACAGGACAGGCTCCACTTTCACAGGAAGATTCATCGAGTTCTCTTTCTAAATACTCTGTTTCGTACTTAGAAACTAAGGAAGGATTAAATCTTTCCATCTCTTCCACCCGCTGATTGTATTCTTCTTCTGTGATTTCCTCATAAGGCATCAGATCATAGAAGTTGTCATTATAGGAAATAAAGGAAATACCTACTACGCTGTTCCAGTTTTCCCAGAGCCATTCTTCTACATCTTCCCACTCATCATCGCGAACATGAACGGTAATTGAAGCATTATGATCAACATAATTTTCCATAAACATCTTATAGGTTTCCAGTTGAGTTATTGCATCAACATCTCCCTTGACTTCTCCTTCTGGAGCTTTGACAGGGAATTCTACAACTAAAGTCTCTGGATCATCTGGGTCCTGACCAACTTCTGGATGGATTGGGTAGTCCAATTCTTCACAGACTCTAGCCAGTGGATCAGAAGCAGAAATTCTTACCCGGCGTACATAGTGGGCACTGTGAGAATAATGAAGACCACTTGATACTGTAGGCATCTGAGTCTGAGTTCCCTCAGGTTTTACAGTTGTAATCAATTTAGGCTCATTATCTCCTACTTCTTTGGCAATTTCTCTGGCTGCCTGATGAGCTACCTCACGCAGTTCTTCTAAGAGTTCTGCTTCCTGAGCTTCATTTAAATCAGCAGCATTTTTCATATCCTGCCAGCCGGTCAGGGAAGTTCCAATCAGTCTATCTCGCTTATTGATCTGATCCCACTCAGGTAACTCAAATTCAATTAAAGCCATTCTGTAACCTGCTCTGGCAGAGAGCTTCTGAGCTTCAAACATGGACTCTTTATCAATATTACCTTCTTCATCAACAAAAGCCATTACATTTAAGGAAGTTAAGTTACAGACACCTCTGGAGTCCAGCAGAATTTCAGCACAGGGGTTAACACCTTTAAAGTTTTCACGGCGTCGGCTGCCCTCTACAGCATTGATAAAGCCAGGCTCACCACTAAAGCGCATCTGCTTAACATGCCACTTTAACTGTTCTTTGGTAGGTTTGCCTTCATAGAAAATACTGTTATTACTCATCTGGCGGTGAGAAATTTCCTTATTAATTACCCACTCATCATCTTCTTTGACATATAAGTTGCTCTTTGCCTGAGCAATTTCTTTGTCATCTGCACTGAAGAGACAGATCTGAGATGAGCGTCTAACTCCACCAGAAACAACATTTTCGGCAACAATATTGGCTAAATCCATAGCATCAATTGGCTTTAACTTAACCCGATTAATATCATCTAAATCGCGGTCCGGCTTTTCTTTTAATAATTTATCGATTTTAGTAAACATCCGCTTTAAACTCTGATGTCCGGAAGCTGTACCACCAAAAGTCTTGAGTTTTTCACCTTTTGGACGCACAGAATCATAATTAAAGATAATTCTCTTTAGAGGACGATAAGCATGGTCAACTAAGAATTTAAAGTAGTATTCCAGTGACTGAATCCAGCCTTCTTTGGAATCTCCAACATTAATTGTTACTACATCATCTTCATCAAAGTCAAAGTCAGTATATTCCCTTCTTTCCTCTCTATCTACCGGCTCATAATATTTATGAATAACTTCGATATCGGTTCTAATCTTTGGCAGCTGCTCTACATCACGCGGCAGTACGCGGAAACCAACTCCACTACCGATCATCAGCAGATAAAATAAATCCTGGTAGGCTTTAAAACTGTCGATAACTGTAAAGGAACAGTTATAATTACTCATTCCATATTTTTTGGATGACTCTGTAGAAGCAGTCCAGAGTGTACGTCCGGCCAAAAAGTTTCTTAAATTATACACATTATCATAAAGTTTTTCTGCCTCTTTTTTTGTAGTCTGAGCCAGTGAGCAGTTATATTCCACTGCTCTTTTTACTGTTTCCCACCAGTATTCTCGACGCTGCTCTTCTTCTAACCAGCGTGAATATGTTCTATAATAAATAAATTCTCCCAGTTCTGTCGGAAAAGGATTGGGCTGGTGTTTGTATTTACTCAAAAATTCGTTGGTTAAAAGAGGATTTTCTTTTTCCCTCTTTCTGGATAATCTTGACTGCTGTCTTTTATTTCTGTATAAAATATATGACTTAGCTGTTGTCACATAGGCAGCCTTCATTAATTTTTCTTCCACTAAATCCTGAATTTCCTCTACTTTAGGTACCTGATCCTGATTATAGAACTCAGTAATTAGATCTGATTCTACATCCAGAGCAACCTGTTCCGCGTCATCTTCGGTCGCATCTTCTCCAGATTCGACCATTGCCCTGTAAATTGCCTTGGTGATCTTATCCCGACTATAAGCTACTTCTCTCTCGTCCCGCTTGATTACCGTCATGTCGGATTTACTCAAAATAAAAACCTCCTTGAAATTTTAATACATTTATATTATTTATTTATCTATTTATATCCTGAATTATAAT
>Ga0079288_100133_pt1 | contig 16589 bp, 13 predicted proteins | sample Wag42014_10_18_FD_75179 | JGI IMG/M metagenome (GOLD analysis project Ga0079288, IMG submission 75179) | Deep subsurface shale carbon reservoir microbial communities from Ohio, USA - Utica-2 Time Series 2014_10_18 ... | reverse complement strand
TTGACAACAGACTTTAGTTTTTATATAAGGTAATCCCTATTGCGGGTGTAGCTCAGCTGGTAGAGCGTGACCTTGCCAAGGTTGAGGTCGCGGGTTCGAGTCCCGTCACCCGCTCTCTTTTTCTCCTTTGATGTCAACAACTTAATTTTTGCGTTTTCCCACCTGTGATAAAATTGTGATAAAGTTTGACAATCATTAAAACAAACATTAAATTTAGCCAATGAAAAAAGAGAAAGCCTATAAACTTTTATCCGCCCAGGAAGGTATTTCTAACCGAGCTGCAAAAGATCTTATTGACCGCGGCTTAGTTTTTGCCGGAAGTGACCATCTGAAAATTGGCCGTACTGAACTGCCTGTAGATACAGTTTTCAAAATAAGGCGTAATGAACTGGATAAGGTTGAAGTTCTTTTTGAAGATGAGAACCTTTTTGCTGTGAATAAATCCCCTTATTTAACCAGCTATGAAGTATCTCAGATATGCGGTTTCCCCCTTATACACAGACTTGATAAAGGGACGAGCGGTGTTTTACTTATGGCCAAGAATGAATCTTTCCGCAAAAAAGCTGTAGAACTTTTTAAAAACCAGAACGTTACCAAAGAGTACATGGCCTGGATCAGCGGTGTTTTGGCTGAAGATATGTATATCGATAAAAATATAAAAACACATAAACATGGTAAAGCCAAAAGCTACATCGATTCAAAAGGTAAACCGGCAAAAACATTTGTCTCCCCTCTGGAAGTCAGTAATAAATGTACGAAAGTTTTGATAAAGATATATACAGGCAGAACACACCAGATAAGGGTACATTTGCAGGATGCAGGTTTCTCCATTTTGGGGGATACGGAATACGGTGGCAGAAAGCATCATCGTATAATGCTTCATGCAAAGGGGATTGAAATGCCGGGATATACGATTGAAGCTCCGGAACCGGCTGATTTTAGCTGAATATGGCATGTTTAATTCAAATGACCGGGCACTTTTATAATCAAGTGCCCGGAAAATAGACTTTCAACGGTAATTCAAATAGCGGGAAAATTATTATATTTTCACAGACTAAGCGAAAATAATGCTTTGTTTATCAGAAAACCTCCCATTGAAAGCCATAAAAAGAGAGTCAGAGACAAAAGCAAGGGTTTTATACCCACTGAGCTGAGTTTTGTATAGTTTGTTTCCAGACCCAACGCCCCCATCGCCATGGTTAATATAAGGGTGTCAGTCACATTTATCCAGCGAATGATTGCAGGGCTCAGCAGATTCAGCGAATTAAAGCCGCTTACAAGTATAAAAAATATAACAAACCACGGTATTGTTATTTTCGTCTTTGTCTTACCTTTGATATTTTTTTGAAGCACAATACTTAATATCAGCAGAAAAGGGGCAAGCAGCATGACTCTTGTAAGTTTTACTATAACGGCAGTATCAGTGGCAATTTTTCCTACTGCGCTTGCTGTTCCCACAACCTGTGCAACTTCATGGACTGTGGAGCCGATATAGATTCCCTTATACGTTTCAGCCATATTTATATGGTTTAATCCCAAAGGATATGTGAACATGGCGAGTGTCCCGAACAACACTACAGTCCCCACTGCGACTGCAGTTTTGTAATTTTCCGATTTCAAAACCGGCTCTGTTGCCAGAACTGCAGCTGCGCCGCATATTGAACTGCCGGCCGTTGTCAAAATGCTTGTATCTCTGTCTATTTTTAATATTTTTATGCCAATGAAGACACCGATCAGGAGAGTTGAAGCAACAATTACGGAATCGATGATAAGGCCTTTCATACCTACTTTTGCAATCTCCTGAAACGTTATTCTAAAGCCGAAGAGTATTATCCCCAGCCTGAGAAGTTTCTGCTGTGAAAACTTTATTCCGTATTCCCACGTATAAGGGAATTTATTTAAAAAGCCATTTCCTATAATTATTCCCGTTATTATTGCCAGTATGAGCGGGCTGATTTTAAGTTTCAAAAATAATGGAAACTGTGCAATAAAATAAGCCGTAACTGCCAGCAATGCTGTAAAAAGAACACCGCTTACTTTGTTAATAAATGTTTTGAACATGGTCTTCCTCCTTTTTTATCCTTGAAAATAGTTGAAAATTAATATAAGTCAAATAGATATAATTTAGATAATATATAAGGAGAATTTATATGATTGGTATAACGTTAAGACAGATTGAAATTTTTTTAGCGGTGAGCCGCAGTATGAGTATGAGTAAGGCCGCTGAAGATCTGAATCTTACCCAGTCCGCGGTGAGTATGGCCATTAATGAGCTGGAAAAATATATTTCAGATCGTTTGTTCGACAGGAGCGGCAAAAAGCTTTTTTTAAACGGCAAGGGGAGGGCTCTTATTCCCAAAGCAGTTGCGGTTTATGATATGGCCAGGGAAATAGAGGTGGGCAAATGGCATGAATCTATTAAAATCAGTGCTTCATCCACCATAGGAAACTACATATTGCCCTCGAAATTGGGAAAATATATAAAAGAGCATCCTGAAACAACCATTTCTCTTTCAGTAAAAAATACCGATGAAGTTGTAAACGAAATTCTGAATTTTCAGGCTGATATAGGATTTATAGAGGGCCCATGCACAAATAATCAAATAGATATAAAGCTCTTTACAAAGGACCAATTATTTGTTTTCTGTGCACCGAACAGCACTTTGGCTAATGAAAAAAATGTTACAGTTGAGAAGCTTATGAACTATCGCTGGATATTGAGGGAGAAGGGGTCGGGCACAAGGGAGGTTGTTGAAAAAGCTTTGAATGACATTTTTGCACACCTGAATATTTATATGGAGCTTGGGCATAGTGAAGCTATTAAGAATGCTGTTTTAGCTGATATAGGTATTAGTTGTTTATCCGAGGTTGTATTGAAAAATTATATAGCTTCAGGTCTTCTTAAAACTGTAGATACAAATCTGGACCCGATTGTCAGAAACTTGTATATTATTATGCACAAAGATAAATATCTTTTTGATTCGCTTAAGAATTTTCTGAATTATATTCAACGTTCGTAATCATTTTAATGTGATTATATTTTCTGTTTTTTTTTTTGAGAAGAGAGGAGCTTATGAAAAAGTTATTTATTATTAAGTTGGGCAGTACATTCAGCGATCTTGCTAGGGAAAAAGGAGATTTTGAAGATTGGATTTTTGAAGGGGCAGGGGATACGGCCTTTGAAATAAAAATTATAGATGTGAAAAATGGGGAGCCCCTGCCTAAAATACGGGATTGTGCCGGAGTTATTTTAACCGGTTCGCATTCTATGATAACGGAAGATTCTGCTTTTGCAGACAATGTGGAAATCTGGCTGAGGAAACTCGCAAAATATGATGTCCCGATTCTGGGGATTTGCTTTGGACACCAGCTTATAGCAAAAGCTTTCGGCGGCGATGTTCATTTTCGTCCTCAGGGCATAGAAGTGGGTACTGTTGAAATTATCTTTGAAAAGGAGGCGGATAGTGACCCTCTTTTTGCAGGGATGCCGGAAAGGATTTATGTGCATGAAGCTCATTCACAATCTATTACTATTCTGCCTGAAGGAGCTGTCCGTCTTGCAAGAAATAAAAATGATAATAATCAGGCGTTTAGATTGGGAAAATGTATTTGGGGTGTTCAGTTCCATCCTGAATATAAGACTTATATAACAAAAGTTTATATAAAGAAAATCATTGCTGACTTAAAATCGGAAGGCAGAAATGTGGACAATCTTTTGAAAAATGTCAGAGAAACACCCGAGGCTTTTGATATTTTGGGTAAATTTTCAAAACTTTTATGATTAACAAGGTGATTTTAGGTATATTTATCCAGAAGGAACAACAGGTCGTTCAGCTGATAAGGTTTTTTGAGGACGTCTACAAATCCGTATTTTTCAGGATTTAACATTGCATCACTTTCAGAGTAGCCCGACATTACTACAGCTTTTATTTCGGAATCTATTTCCACAGCTTTTTCTATCGTTTTCTGAGCACCCATACCGCCGGGAATTGTTATATCCAGAAAGACTAAAGATGGTTTTTCGTTTTTATCCATAAGTTCTTTATATTGTTTTAAGAATTCACTGCCTTCAGAGACAATATAAGCATCAAATCCGTAATGCGTCAGTATGTTTCCCAGAGACTCCTGTACCATTCTATCGTCGTCCATAACCAGTATCTTTTTATTCATACCGCTGACTGTAAAAACCTTATCGGTGTGTTTTTCATCAGGTTTTTGAAGTGTTGCCGGAATGAGTATGGTAAAAGTTGTACCTTTGCCGGGGTTTGAATCCACATGTATATATCCGTTGTGTTTTTTAATTACGGAATGAGTTATTGCAAGACCAAGCCCGCTCCCGCCTTCTTTGGTGGAAAAGTACGGATCAAAAATTTTGTCCAGCTGTTTTTTATCTATGCCGGGACCGTTATCAGTCAATATGATTTTCAGGTATCTGCCCGGTTCGTATATTTTGGTCGTTTCATCAACCTCATAATTGTTTATACTGGCGGTAATTTTACCGGAATCCGGCTCAATGGCCTGTCTTGCGTTGATCAGAAGATTTTGCAGAACCTGTGAGAATTGCCCCGGATCTATTAGTGCTGTCCATAGTTTTTCATCAGTGTTTATGTCATAGGAAACTGAAGAGCCTCTCAACATGAATTCAAAGCTTTTTTCAGCAAGCGGCTTTATATCCACTTTTTTAATTTCAGGCCGGCCACCTTTGGAAAATGTAAGTAGCTGCCGGGACAGATTTTTTGCATTATCGATTAACTGTTCGATATTAGAAATTTTCTCGCTGAATTTGTTTTGTTTATCAAGAAGCTTTATAAGATCGACGTTAGCACTGAGAGCTGCAAGCATGTTATTAAAATCGTGAGCAATACCGCCGGCCAAAATGCCCACCGATTCCAGCCTGGCCTGTTTTGCCTGTTCCTCTTCCACTTTTCTTTTAACCGTTGCATCTCTGAAAATCAGAACAGCGCCTATAATTTTGCTTTCAAAATCCCTTAATGGTGATACAGAATCTTCAATAAAAAATCTTTCTCCCAAATCCGTTTCCATCAGAGCCGAGACCTCTTTGGATACAGTCAGGCCGTTTTCGAGTATCTCATTCACAGGATTTTCCACTTTTTCTGAGGTGTTTTCATCGTAAAAGAACAGAATATCCCTTATGTTTTTGCCGTAAATATAGGAAGATTTTTTACCGTAATAATTTTCAAATGTTCTGTTAACCAATGTAACTGTTCCGTTTAGGTCTGTAACTACAACAGCATCTCCGATACTCTTTATAATTACGTGAAGGCGCTCCCTTTCATCGTTGAGCTTGTTTATATATCCGATACGCTCCAGTTCAAGGGAAGCTCTTTTGGAAACCAATGACAGTATGTTCTTATAAATTTGCTCCTTTCCCATGGGTTTATCGTTCATTGCTGCAAGTAAACCTATCCGGTTTCCGGCTTCGTCAAACATTTGAAAACCAAAAAAGGATTCAATACCCAAAGAGCGTGTCATTTCACATTCGGGGAAACTCAATCTTAAATTATGCGGGTATATGCATTTTGTTTCATCTTGGTCAGTGCCGCATGGAGAATTTTTTATACTAAAAGTAAAGTTTTCAGTTAGTTCTCCATTTTTGCAGAAAGTAATAGTTTCCGCTTCTTTTTCATTTTTAATCCTGGCGATAAATGCGTATTTACATTGAAGTATTTGGGAGATATCTTTTACGATTTCGTTAAAATATTCCAATCCCTGCAGCCTTGAGGTTTTTGCGATGATAATATTCATTGCGTCGTTAACACGTTTTTCCGTATCAACATCATATGCAGTCCCGGCAATGGCGGTGAGCTTATTGTTGTCATCGTAAATCAGGTTAGCCACATCTTTGAACCATCGGTAATCACCATCAACAGTTTTTAATCTGTAGGAAAGTTCCAAGCTCTTTTCTTTATTTCCTGCTGCTTTCTCAATTTTTACAGCTGCTTCATCGTAGTCATCTTTATGAATGAATTTTTTGTGCATGGAAGGGTTTGGGGTGTAGAAAAACTCCATTTCAAAACCAAGGATTTCTGAAGCGTATTCACTTATATACTCATATCTCTGTTTGCTGAAATTAAAGTGATATATGATGTGTCTGGAGATTCTGAGCATTTCTCTCATCTTTCTTTCCGTTTCTCTGAATTTCTTGTCGGCAATAATTTTAAGTTCCAGCATTACTACTGCAATAAACATAAAGACAATAATGAGTGTCACAAGCCATATAATTTCTTTGTATTCTTCATAAACGGAAAACGGCTTGTTTATTATTTTGGCAGTTTTCGGCAGTTCTTCAATTCGGACATTGTATCTTTGCAGCTCCTGATAATTAAACAGATACTCGTTGGTTTCTTTGGGATAGTTGAGATAATTTTTGAACTTTGCCGATTCTTGCAAAAGTGTTTCGAGAATTGAGGCTGCGTATCTTCCTGCCAATCTGCCGCTTGTTACATATCCGCCGAGTACACCTTCTCTGACAAAATCATCCTCCATTGAAATTAACGGGGCTTTGCCTTTGTATGTTTTAATCTCATTAATTACCACTGAGATCGGTGTTGCACTGGAGATACCGTGACTAACAGCACCGATTGTTGTGAGAATATAAATGTTGTTCTTTCCATTTACTGTTTTCAATACACTCGTGATATCTGAAATGGATGATATTGTTTTTATATCATAGGTGATATTGTTGTAATCTTCGGCCATTGTATTTTCTATCTGCTTGTTAATAATTGAAGCTGTCGAAGAATTGTCTCCTATGAAAATCAATCGTTTATCTTGGCCGAAATGTTTCAGGATAAAGTCGACGTTTTTACTGATATCTTTTTTTTCAAAACACCCAGAAAATTTTTTTTGATCAAGCTTATTTTTCAGATCAAGGTTGTTTACTCCTGAGAAAATCACCGGGGTTTTCGGAAAAAGTTTGTTTAAATCCTCCAGAAAAAAGGTCATGGCGTTGTCATCGGTAATGTAAATTACTTTGGGAGAATGCGGTGTTTTGTAATATTTATATTTGAATATCTGTACAAGCTGTTCTCTGTATTCTGCATTAAATGGAATTTTTTTTGTATCCAGATTTTCTATGTGATATTCAAAGCCTGTAAACATGTTGCTTTCTTTCAGTTTGGAGAAAAATCCGTTCATTTGCTGTTCTGTCCAGGCATAATTGGTAAAATAGGAATTGATTATAAGAATATTATCGTGGGCTGCAAAAGCTGTTGAATAACCTGCAGTAAGTATTAAAAAGATGAAAAGTGAATATAAAAATTTCTTTAATTTCATCATGTTATCATAGACCTCTAAATAAAGATGATAGCATATTCTTTTTGGATTTGAAATATAAATTGATAGCTTAAGACCTTTGAATAACTCCATAATTGTCACCCTGTAGCATCTTCGCTAAGCGAAGATAAATTTGTGTAAACAACCACTTGTTTCAGGGTCTCATAAACTATTGACAACACGAGATGCTGAAATAAATGGTTGCCTACGGCAAATTTATCCGCCTATGGGCGGATGCCACAGCATGACGTAATTGTATAATTCAGAAATCTCATTTTTACAAAAAATACCCCCTCTTTTTCTCCCCTATCTTAGGGGAAGGCGCAAGTCGAGCACTGAGCACTTAGATTCTTAAGTGCTCGGTTTCGCAATGACGAAACTAAGTGCGAAACTTGACTATATTAATAAAAATTTTGAGAGGATTACTTAAAAAACACTTAGCATTCCGGTTAAGTCTGAGCCGATTTTAAGACGGCTGTTGAGTTCTTTTTGAATGCTATCCAGACCTGCGTACTCCTGTTTGAGGTTTTCAATCGGTTTATCCACTTTTGCCATTATTCTTTTTCTAAGGTCATCTTTAAGTTTTGCAGTCTGGGAACTGACAACCTTGTTCATGGCATTTTTAAGGTTTTGACCTATTGTTGAGCTTAGTTTCATATTGTAATTGTCAAGTGTTCCTTTAACATCCGCCTGAATTCTAAAATCAGATATTTCAGAAAGAGCAGTTTTAAGAGCATCAGCTGCGATATCACCGCCTGGAACCTGAGAAAAGTTTACATTATTCATCATCGCTGCAATATTCATATTTAACTTTCCGCCGGATACTTCAGCTTTGCCGTTGATATCTGCCGCCGCTTTTTCTATTTTGACAGGTAATTTTGACGATTCAGAAAGTGTGATTTTGTTTACCCGGTAATTCTTTGTATTTATGTTAAAATTATCTGTATAATTTGCCGAGCTGTGATCAATGCTGCCTGTGAATGCCACTGAATCAGCTTTATCTAATTTTTTCCCGCTGAAATCAAATGTCAAAGCTTTTCCGAGAATCCGCTGTGAGGAGGTAATGTTTCGTATTGTTCCCCTCAAGTCACCGGCCTCAAGGCTGACATCTGCATTCAATGTTTTAACCAGAAAACGAGGAAGAGGCTCTTTTTCATTGAAATATACTTTTTCACCTTCTGCACGGGTTTTTGTGACTTCTTTTTTATCTTGTTTGTTTTTACTCCCTTCGATGTAGGGAATAATTTTTTCGTACCAATAGAGAGCTGTATTAAGATAATCTGCAGCTTTGTCACCAAAAAGCAGACGTGTGTAATTTTCGGCTCCTGCAGGTGAGAAAGCATATTTATCCATAAGTCTGTTGACATCCTGTGCAGGAAGTGAAGTTACTGTTTCTATTTTATTTCGCAGCTCATTTTTTTGCTCTTTAAAGTCTTTGGCAGCTTGTCTGATTTTTGACAGGTCACTTTGGATATCGTTTTTTAAAGAGGAGGCTTCTTTAGCTTTTCCCAACATGCCCGATATCCCGTCTGATGAGCTTTTAAGTTTTTCAATGCGCTCTTTATAATTCTGCAGTTTCTGTTTGTCAGGCAGTGAGTTAAGTCTTTCCTGCCAGTTGTTTTTGGCTTTCCGGATATCGCTTTTAAGCTCTTTGGCAGCATTAATTGTTTTCAGGTCAGCTTTTGCTAAAATATCTTCCGCTTCGGGTATTTCAAAAGAGGGTAGGGAAGGTCCTGATTTTTTTTCCTTTTTAGCTTTTACTGTTTCAGTCCGTTTTTTGGAAAGAGCCCCTGACTTTTGCCGTTCAGTGTTAAACTTTAAACCTTCCATTGACATTTCATCAATTATAACTTTTCTCATTAGTAATTTGCCAAACTCTATGGACATTGCAGCCCTTTTAAATTCCACAGCGTTTTTCATGGGGGCATTGGGATTTGCAATTTGCACACTGTTAAGCTTCAGTCCGAATGGAATAAGAGAAAGGTCGGCTTCTTTTACTTCCACTTTTGCCCCAACAGCTTTGCTGCCGTATTTTTCGATATTATTCTTTATTATATTATCTATAAAGAAGAACCAAAATATTGCTGTTAATACGATGATAACAACGAATGCCAAAAGCCCCTGCCATCTTATCCATCTTTTCATAATTACTCCTTCCAGCCGTGAACGGTCTGATATATACGGTAAATTTTACTTGCCTTGAAAATTTGCATGATTTTTGTTTTTTCCACCCATGCCAGAAAATGTTTCCTGTATTTTTTTATGAGAGTGTTGGAAATTAATAAGAGAGGAATAAACAGTATAATGGAAAAAATGAGACTACCCATCAGGATAGTGTTATTGAAATTTGCAAGACGGAATATTGTTGTGTTGTATAAAGCTGTCCATAATCCTTCCAATGCCGGAGTTGTCAGAGCTGCAAGACCGATTATATGAAAGAGCGGGTCGAGGGCAAAAGAAAGAGCGGTAAAAAAGGCCCAGCCCACGATAAAAGCGGATAGATTTACCCGTAAAATCAGAACGGCCAGTAATATTAATATATTGTGCATTGAGAAAAGAGGAGTAAGGCCGAAAATCATAGCGAAACAGAATCCAAGACTTATTTGCAGGGGGTCTGTTTCTGAGTTGAGTACCTTTAAAAACTTGGCGATGAGATGAGTCATTTTATCTCCTTTAACTGCCTATTTTATATTCAACGAATTGTGATTCATATTAAATTTTATCTCTCAACTTAAGTATTGTCAAACCAAATGTATTTTAGCATAGCCCAGTTTTGGAAGGTAGATAACAGTGAGTTTTCAATATTTTTTGTTTCCCAACCAGCCTGTTTTCGAAAAAACTTTTTTATAATTCAAGAGCTTTAAATAAGTACCCCATCCTACCCCCAAGATAGGGGAAGGGACTTTCTTTCCCCCCCTGGATTAGGGGGAGATGCAAAGGGGGTACATTTTGTTTTCAAACAGAGTCCCATATACCTGCAGGGCTAAAGCCCTACTTCCAGAATTATTCAAAGTTCTCAGTTTATAAAAATTCAGCGTAGCTTATTCAAATTCATTTTTTTCACAATCATCCTGTGTTATTATAAAATTATGAAGATACTGATTACAGGAGCCACAGGTTATATTGGCAGAAGACTGGCTTATAAAGCGCTTGATGAGGGATTTTCCGTTCGCCTTTTTGTGAGAAACAGCAGGAAAGTAGATGCAGAGTTGCAAAACAAGTGCGAAATTATCCAGGGATCCACATTCGAAGAGGAAAATCTTGATAGGGCGTTAAACGGTATTGATGCGGCATATTACCTTATTCATTCCATGGGTAAAGGTTCGGATTTTGAAGCTTTGGACAAAAAGAGTGCTGAAAATTTCAGGAATGCTGCTGTTAGAAATAGTGTGGCGAAAATTGTCTATCTCGGTGGTTTGGGAGAGCACAGTAATACAAGCAGACACTTGCAAAGCAGAAACGAAACCGGACGTATTTTGTCCTCAGAGCCTGATAAAATTGATGTTATTTGTTTCAGAGCGGGTGTTATAATAGGTTCCGGGAGTGCCAGTTTTGAAATAGTGCGCAATATTACTGAAAAACTTCCCGTAATGGTGGCTCCGAGATGGGTTGAAACTTTAACGGAACCGGTGGGAGTTGAAGATGTGTTAGATTATCTTATCTCTGCAGCTGATTCTGATTTAAAAGGTTCTCACATTGTAGATATCGGCACCGGTAAAATGAGTTTCAAAAAAATGATGTTAAAAGCAGCCGAAGTGATGCATTTAAAAAGAATTATTATTAAAGTTCCTCTTCTCACTCCCAATCTTTCTTCATATTGGCTTATTCTCTTTACTCCTGTGAATTATGATGTTGCAAAAGAGTTAATTGAGGGCCTAAAATTTCCTTCAGTGAAGGAAAACAAGAAGGCTTTACAGCTTTTTCCTGAAATACAGCCTGAAAACTATGAGAAAACTTTTAGGAAAGCTCTTGAGGAAATTTATGATAATCAGGTTGTAAGTAGTTGGTGCGACAGCAGCTGCGGGAGGCATTGCGACGTACCCTTTGTGAATGAGATTTCAAAAGCAGTCTATAAAGATATGCATATTGCTGAAGTGAACAATATCGAAGCAGAAAAGATTTTCAGCTCAGTTAAAATGCTCGGAGGCAAAAGAGGGTGGCTTGCCTACGATATTTTATGGCAGCTGAGGGGGCTCATGGACAAATTGATTGGTGGGTACGGCTTGAACAGAGGAAGGAGAAATGAAAAAGAGCTTAGGGTAGGGGATTACATTGATTTCTGGAAAGTGGTTGATCTTGTCGAAAACAAAAGGCTTTTGCTTCAGGCACAGATGAAAGTACCCGGCAAAGCCTGGCTTGAGTTTTCCTTGATTGATAATACACTTGTCCAGACGGCTTTTTTCTACCCCAAAGGATTGATGGGGAGACTCTATTGGTTCAGTATGCTCCCGTTTCACAAATTTATTTTCGGCAAAATGCTTAATAGAGTGGTGAAAAGGGCTGAAGATAAGGTTTCATAAAGATTGTTTATCCGGATATTACAGTTTTATTTCGCCCCGATTCCTTTGCTTTATACAGAGCGGTGTCCACTCTTTTGACAAAAGATTCAATATTTTCACCCGGATTTAGTGTGCATACACCAAAGCTTGCCGTGATTTTTACACCGTTTTCGAGGATATCTTTTTCGGATAATGTGATTCGGATTCTCTCTGCAACGCTATAAGCATCTTCCGGGGTGGTGAGAGGCAAGATTATCATAAATTCTTCTCCGCCAAATCGGGATACCAAATCTTCCGTCCGGACAAAACTTTGCATTAAATCAGCATATGTTTTGAGAACTTTATCCCCTGCATCATGCCCGTATTTGTCATTAATGGATTTGAAATTGTCTATATCTGTCATTATTAAAGATAAAGGCTGTGATTTTCTCTGCGAAAGGGATACCATTTCTTCAAGTCGCTCATTGAAAAATCTTCTGTTTGCCAAGTCTGTTAAAGGATCTTTTCTAGTTAATTCAGCAATTTTTTCATTGGCTTTTTTCAATTCAACATTTTTCTTGGTCAGTTCACGGCTGAGGTTACTTAAATCCTGATTGACCGACATTACTTCATTGCTCAACATTTGGATTTCATCAACATCCAGATGAGCGAATACAATTATTTTGCTGTCATATTTAAAAAAGTGAAATTGGTATGTCTGTGTGCCCTTATCCTGTGTATAGATGTTAAGCATACATTCCGATTCATATGAATTTGCCAGATCTCCTATTGAAAATTTTTGATGGTATTGGACTAATAACTTATCGATGCTTTTTCCAATTATATTTTTGCCGAATAGTCGATTGGTATAGTCGTTAATTGCTTCTATTTTACCTTCAGAGTCGAGAATGATAAAAATAATCGGAGCAAATTCATTTATATATCGTTTTAAGATATTTATGGGAATTTCTTTGTTTATCAAGATATTTCCTTTACCTGTGTTTCAAGTGAATCTAAAGATTTAATATAAGTGGTCCCCGGATATTTTTTTAGCAGCGCTGTTCCTCCCCATTTAAAAGCCTGACCGCCAACCAGTATGTCAATATTTCTGAAATCGGTTCGAACGGCCTCCAGCTCATTTTTTAGTGATGGCAAGTTAAAATAAACACTCAGCGATAATCCGACAATGTCCGGTTTGACTTCATGTATATAACTAAGCATGTGATCTGTGGGTGTGTTTGCACCTAAAAAGTGAGTATCCCACCCCTGCATTTCAAAAATATCGGCAACCATTTTGCCGCCCACCTGGTGATGCTCATTTGCTGTACATGATATTAATGCTTTTCTGCTTATTTCTTTTGATGTGCTGATTTCAAAAAGATATGGATAAACCATACTCATCAAGCTTTCAGTTAGTGCAGTCACCATATGCTCTCTTGCCACAGTTATTTTATTATATTCCCAAAGTTCACCGATTTTGTAGAGACTTTTCTGAAACAAATTTACGTACAAGGATTTTATATCAACTTTCTTATCAAGCAGGTTTTGAACTATTTTTGTACATGCAGCCCGGTTTCCCTGAAGAAGATGCTGAAAATATTCATCGTACAAATCCTGATTTATCATTTTATAAATCCTTTGTTTATATAAATATTGATACTTTTATGAGCTTATATCTTCATCCGTCAGTTTGACAAAAACCGGGATATTGACAACCAGCCAGTTATAAAAGGGATATAACTCGTTAAATGTTTCTTCTGACATTTCATTTTTTAGCATTTCAATCCATATATTCAGGTTTGCCGGCCAGTAGGTAGTCTGAAAGCCGTGTGACCTGTATGCCCTGAATACCCACAGGACTGTTTCAACAAGTACATTGGGATCGTATTCCGAAAACATCGATTCCATAAATCTGGCAAAGTTTTTATTGTTATCTTCACTCATTTGTTTGTTGCCTTTGCCCACAAGCTTTTCCATATCGTTGCGTTGGGCAAGGAGCTGACTGCCCTTTGCTGCTAACTGCTCACGTTTATATGAAAACTCAGTTGCCGCCGTTTCAGAAGGCTGTTTAAGTTTCTTAGCAGAGTTTAAAAGCTGTTGTTTCATAAGTTTCCTCCTTTCGGGTGCCGGGTTGCCAACATATTGGAACATATAGAACTTCTTGTTAGTATAACAACTTTAGAAAGTAGAAACAATCACATTAGATAATTTGAGACTTTTGAATAATTTGGATATTGTCACCCTGAACTTGTTTCAGGGTCTCATAATTTATTGATAATACAAGATGCTGAAATAAATTCAGCATGACAAATAGAGTTATTCAAAAGCCTCAATTTGTAATTCTTTGATAAGTTTTAAGCCGGTATTTTCAAGGTTTTGCCGTGTTTTTACATTGTGGATGCTGTGCTCTAATTCTGCAACAGGCAGCTTATTGAACAGATTATAAAGGTCGTTTAGGGTTTTATCCTGTTGGGCTTTAAACGTTTTATCGGAAATATTTCTGAAAATTTTGTTGATTATAAAGCCGTGTACATTCATTCTGTAATCAAGCAGCGTATGATAAATATCTTTTGTCCTGTTATAAACGACTCTTTCCGGATTTGTTACAATGATAAATGCGGCATTATACTTGATATATTTTGAAATGTAATCAGACAATTCTGTCCATTCATCAATAATTTTTGAAATACTTTTCCTGCCTGATTTGAATTTTGTAAGTTTATCCAGACTGTCGTAGATTTTGGTTCCCGATTTCAGATGCTTTTTTAACAGGGATGGCATGTTCAAAAGGTTTAATGTCTCGCCTGCAGGCGCAGAGTCCCAGATAATTTTGTCGTAATTTTCGTTTTCAGCTAATTCAACAATAAAATCCAGCATTGTTTCTTCCCGAAGGGAAGGGGCTGAGCTGATATATTCCAAAAGACTGTTTTCTGATTCCCTGTCGAGTTGTTCAATATCAACAAGACGTGAAAGTATCTGATGAAAATCGGGGCCGAATTTGTTTATCCACCTTTCAGTAATTGTTTTATGATTTATTTCCATTGCAGTAAGATAATCGCCTATTTTAGTAAATTCAGGGCCGATATCTTTTTCCATTACATCACCTATTGCCGGAGTGAAATCTGTGGAAAGTAGAAGTGTCTTTTCTCCTTTGTTTGCCAGAGCAAGGGCTATGGCGGAGGCACTTGTGGTCTTGCCCACGCCGCCTTTTCCGCAGATTAAGTATAATTTTGCCATAATTTAAACTCCCAATTATTATCTTAACAAATTTTTCTGGTTTTTTCACCAACACCTGAAGTAGAGTAGATTAGTGAGGTTTTTGGCGGTGAACTGAGGTTTATAACAATCTCAGTTCACCATTTTAAATTTTCCCTTCTCATTTCCTCCTTTTTTCTTATTTTAATATAAAATAATTATAAATTACCATGTTGCCGGTGCAACGGAGGCGTTTTATGAAGGCCGGGTTTGTATTTTTAATGTTAGCAGGTTTCATATTTTTTGCTTCAAGTGTTTCGGCCGATAAAACTGTATTGGCAGGCGGATGTTTTTGGTGTATGGAAGCGGATTTTGAAAAGCTTGAGGGTGTGAGCGAAGTTGTTTCAGGGTTTACCGGAGGCAAATTAAAAAATCCCACTTATAACGGAAATCATGAAGGGCATGTAGAAGCTGTGGAAATAACATATGATTCTTCAAAAATAAGTTATAAAGAGCTTCTTGATCATTTCTGGATAAATATCGATCCTTTTGATGCAGAGGGGCAGTTTTGTGACAGAGGACCGAGCTATAGAAGTGCCATTTTTGTGCAAAATGAAAAAGAAAGAAAAATAGCTGAAAAGTCCAAAAAAGAGATTCAAAAAATGTTTCCGGACAAAGAAATCGTCACACCCATTAGAAAGGCATCAAAGTTTTATCCGATAAAAGGCGATGAAAGCTATCATCAGGATTATTATAAAAAGAGTTCACTCAGTTACAAGTTTTACCGCTGGAACTGCGGCCGTGATCAGAGACTGGAAGAAATATGGGGAAAAAAGGCTGCTCACTGACTTTTTTATATTAGCTGTTATCCTGCAATTTTTAGGAGCTATGGCAATTTATTGGTGAGGTAGAGAAGTGGAGGCAGAGGTAGAGGTAGAGGTAGAGGTTGAGGTTGAGGAAGTTGATGGTTGAGTGGGCATTTAAGGTTGAACGCTGAACGTTGCACCTTGAACGATCACGCTTCACGCATTACGCGTCACGGTTTTATAAATGTGTAAATTTTCTGAAATTGCAAATATATTTTAACCTATGCCCCCGTAAACTATGTTTAAAATTACTACGATAAAAGCTACAAATACAAATATGTATTTGCCGTAAGGCTCAAACCATTTGCCAAATCGTATGTTAGAATTTTTATTGATTTCAGCTCTCGCTTTGTCTGCACCAAAAACCCAAAAGAATACAACAGCAGAGACAAGAGCGCCAAATGGCAAAACGTAAATGGTTGTTATGTCCGCCCAGGTGCCGAATTTTGACATGTCAACATCCAGGGGCAATCCCACAAGAAAAGCTATAATGCTTAACAACAGTACAGCTTTTCCCCGGGAAAATCCGGTTTTATCCATAAAGCCTTCCACTGCAGGCTCAAGCATACTGACAGAAGATGAAAAACCTGCAAAAACAACTGATAGAAAAAATAAAATACCGAATACATAGCCTCCGGGCATTTTTGCAAACACCGTTGGTATACTTACAAAAAGAAGTCCCGGTCCGGCTGCCGGATCCAAACCGAATGCAAACACTGCCGGTATGATGGCCAGCGCAGCCAGCATCGATGCC
>Ga0079288_100117_pt1 | contig 18577 bp, 33 predicted proteins | sample Wag42014_10_18_FD_75179 | JGI IMG/M metagenome (GOLD analysis project Ga0079288, IMG submission 75179) | Deep subsurface shale carbon reservoir microbial communities from Ohio, USA - Utica-2 Time Series 2014_10_18 ... | reverse complement strand
GCCTTCACCCAGCGCCGGAATTCTCTTATGTCAATATTCATAAGATACTCAAGCGAAGTGTGGGTATTAAGGCTTAGACCCATTACTGTTTCATAATCCGCAGCTTCTCCGGCAAAAAATTTGTAATTTTCTCCTGTATTTCAGCGTAATCTGCAAGATCCATTTCCTGGATAACATCTTCAGGAAGACTCGTGACATTAGAAACTACCTTAATTTCATATTCAGATTCGGTAATAAAGTCCGGCTTCATAGTATCTTTTACCTTTGGTCTGCGGATAGATACTTCTGTGATTTCTGTGTCACCGTTTTTGACCGGGTATTTCAAAGTTATCTTTTCCATACGTTACTCCATGCCGAGGTTTTTTCTTACTTCTGCAAGATAGTCAGTCCCGTTTACTTTATAGATGTAGTTAAATTTATCGATCTCTATCTGCTCTTTTCCGCCCAGCTCTTTTTTAAAATAGATAAGTTCCCACTCCTGGGAAATATCCATAGCGGCAGATGTTTCAAGCTTGCCGCCGTCGATAGATTTGGGCGTCCCTTTTATGAAATATCTTAAAGGTATGTGCACATATTGACCGGATGCTTTATCAAACTTCTGTATTGAGCCTCGGATATCAAGTTCATGAAGCTTTGGAGCATTCAGGGCTTCGGCTTGTTTTTCAACAGTTCTCCATGTCATGCCGAGTGTCATTGAGCCGGTCAGGCCTGCGGTTGGACTGTCTATTTCTCCTGCAACACCTGCGCCTGAAACAGTGTCTGTCATAGCTTCTATAGCCGGCGGTGCTACATCAACAACCCCGAGAAGTTCTTTATTGTCATTGTAGGCTTTAAAGCCTGTTATTCTTTCTTGCATATCTCACCCCTTAACCGAACAGAGCCTGAAGATATTCAGGATCATATTCGAGCGTAAATTCTATCTGTCTGGCCGGACTTGGCGGTGTCACATACAAACGGAAACGAATTATACCGTTCATTATGTCAGTCACAGGATTCTCCTCTTCAAGGAAAGATATCCGCCCGCCGAGTATGATTTCCCTGGACGTAAGTCCGTTAAGCCAGAACTGAATACTGTCAACAATTGTGGCTATAAAGCGGCGCCTGATGGGAAAATCAACTCTTTGCCAATACGTCAGTACAATCGTGTTGCCTATCCATGAGAACATTCTTCTGATTGGGATAAAAGTGTCCTTCACGTCGGTTATGTCCGGATAAGCCGCTGTCCTGTTACCCCAGCATCCCCAGCCGTTCATGAAATTCAGCGCTGTAACAATGCCGTTTTCATTCAAATAGGTGGCCTCGTCGTTTGTCAGCCAGATTTCCGTGCCGCTGTATATCGCTCTGTCCATAACAAAGTTTTTGTTAGACGGAGAGACATAAGGCACGTCTTCATTGTCTGCATCGGTTGATGCCATAACACCGGCAACCTGTGTGCTCATCCATATCTCTTTGTCACCAAGTGCTGTCTTTGGCCAGCATAGTAACAGATCCTCATCTATAAGGCTGTTTTGCTGTTTGAAAGCAGGGATATCGGAATATTTTTCAACAGAAACATCCTGGATGTCTGCGATTGCAACACACCTGAACAAGCCGTTTATGTTTTCTGCTTTGGCCGCCATGAGCGCAGCAACGTCAACATTGTGAGACCATCCAGGAGCAAGCAGAGATCCGGGCACCATACGGAAACGTGTAAAAACTTCCGATACAAGCTCAAGGCCTGTCTTGACTCCTGTCGTTGCATCAATGCCGCCGATAATATCATCCTTGACTACTGCACTTGGATCCAGCTTCGAGTAAGATACTGTAATATCATTGGAAGCTATTGAGCCGGTGTCTATTTTTTTGATTTCTATATACCCGCCTGAATCAAAAGCTACTGTGTAGTCTGTGTTGAGCACATACGTTGTTGTTCCGCCGGAATCTTTAACAACAATAGTATCTTTAAGTATCCCCGTCTCGGGTATCGTAACCTTGCCATCGGCAAGAGTTACGGCGGAATCTGTAACATCTGTTTTGTGTGTAGCCGGATCAAGCACATTCACAAACACAACCGGTTTGCAACCATACATTACAAAATACACATACATCATTTCGCAAAGGGTATAGTTCGCATAATCATCAAGATATCCAAATTCTTCAACCGCGTCTTCGTAGCTATAACAAAGAACCGGCTTGTTTACATTTTCGGCCTTCCCCATATTTAATGGTGCTGTGCCGAAAACGACCGGCAGCGCCGAGCTAACTGATCTCGGCGGCAACAGGCTTGTGGCCTGCTCATAAATTCTTATACCGTGTCCCATCATTCACCTCTTATCGCTTCGAAAATGTCTCTCAAAGCACCTTTGTTTTGAAGTTCTCTGCGTGTAGCAGCAACCCTGCCAGGCGCAACAAAAAGCTGTCTGGATTCAGGCTTGTTTTCCTGAAGTTTTTTTGCTTCAGGCGTCAGTGATTTCAAAATCGTCCCATGCATCAGGCCTGGGAAAGATGGGCCGAGATACACGATTGCCTGTTTTTTTGTTACAGACGTCTTTTTTGTTACCGTTTCTTGTTCCTTTGTTTCCGAGCTTCTTAGGTTTGTTTTAGTAGCCACTGTCTTCCTCCATTAATTCTGGCATTTGTGAAACTGTTTCATACACCGGCTGTATTCCGCCCACAGCGTACTGAACAGCTTCTCTGCTGATTTTATCAACTCCCCACTTGATGCCGTTTCCGTCAAGGCGAAAAGCACCAATAGTGCGGTTTTTGTTTAATATCTCTCTTGTTCTGTCCACAATGCGCAAAACTTCAAACAGCGCTCCATCTTTCCCATAAACTTTTATCGAACTGTAAGCCCCGCAAAATATATTGACTGGTATCGACGTTGTCTCTAAATTATCCTCAGCTTCGCGCGGTGGCTCTATTACAATATACGGCCAGTCAGAGTCACTTATTCTCGGCGGCAGAGAATCAATATAAATTTGAGGCAGATGATCTTTGGCCAGGCTGTCTTTTTTCGAGAAATAAACTTCGCCTTTCTCGAATTCAGCTTTAAATAACTCCACAAGTGCTTCAAGCAAAGCCCATGTATTCATTTTTTGCCTCCGTGTTTATATCCTTCTGTCAGCTGATGTTTTAATTCCTTTTGGAATCGCATTGATATGTTAGGTGTTATCTCATCCAGCAGATCATTTGATCTTGCCATCTGAGGCACCGACATCCCTACTTGCTTGTATATCTTGTCTCTTGAGTCAGCTTTGCCTGTTGACCTACTTGACTGTCTTACGTATATATTCAGCCCTCTTACCGGGGCATCAGCTATAAAGCTACCAGGCAATTTATAGCGTTTTCCTTTCATATATTCGATCGTAAGCCCAATACTTGGAGCATCTGCACCACGGGTTATGCCTGCAGGTGAATGCTTGAAAAGGATAAGAGGCGGCCTTTTTGCTCTGCCTTTTTCGCCCAACTGTATCTTAAATTTCAAATCATTGTTATAAGGCCCGGTGGTTTTTACAGTCCCATACTCATCAAAAACTTTTTTGGGCGCCGTATATTTTTCTGCTATAGCGTTTTTCATATCCGACAGAAAACCTTTGCCAGCTCTTCTAATAGCCCTTTGTGCACTTTTTTTAACACGTTCGGGGAATGTCTTCATATACCCCTGTACCCAGTCGAGCGTTTCTGTGTCAAGCATCACATCCAATTCAATAGGTTCTTCCATGCTATATGGTGCTGGTTTTCTTTTAGACATTATCTTCCCTCTCCTTTAACAAGTGTTATTTCAAACATCGCTCCCAAGAGCTCTGCTTCTTTAATTATGTAGTACTCACCGTCAATCTCAACAAGCGACCCTACAACAGGAGGGATAGGCAAAACTTCTTCTTGCACAAAAATTTTATATCTTTTTTGCACAAGACCGTTTACGCTTATATCTTCAAGATTTTTTATGGGATCATAAACACTTTCAGAAATAATTTTCACATCTTTACCATCCCAGTTAACTGTTTCGGCAAATTCATCAAGATTTAACATATTTTCAGCATCTTGTGCAAAAATATCATTCAATTTCATTTTTTTGCTCTTCTTTTATCTATAGTACGCAAACCAAAGTATGCAGGCACAGCAATGTATATAAAGTCCCGAAGTCCTTCCGCATATATCTCCGGCACCTTGACCCCAAGCCCAGCAAGGATACCAAAAAGAGTAAAAGCAAGTAAGAGATATACAAGCGTTAAAGGTCGAATATTTTTTGTCAAAAAAGATTCACTTTCAGAGTCTGCAAGCCAGCGCCTGGTAACCTGCCGGTCAACACTTTGTTTATCCTCAAGAAGTATTTTCAGCTCTGTATTTTTCTGTTCCTGAAGTTCCTTTAATTTTTTTATACCTTCGGAACTCTGTGTTTCTTTTTCAAGATCCACACCGAGTATATCTTCAACTTTCTCCTTCCCTTTTTGAGCAACAGCTTCTCCAACGGTTTCCAGTCCGTTTGTTGCAAGCTTTGTGATCAGCGGGGCAACCGCTGCTGCTATAGTTCCAAACATTATCTCACCCCTGTTTTCAGCTGCTGGGAAAGTTCATTTGATCTACTTTCCCCTACATCTTCCCTTGCCCATTTCGAATCCAACATTTCAACCGATGCCGAGTCAAAATCCCCAGCTTCTATATATTTAAGTGTTTTTTTGAAACCCAAAAGAGCATTTATCCCCATATTAAAACACATGTTTATAAGTACATCTTGCCTTACTTCGTTTAATGCTTTAAAACATGGGATGTTATTTTCAATTTCTTTTCTGCATCGCTCTATATCATTTTTAAGCATAAATAGTGCTTCTTCTTTGCTTATCCCATTATCTTCTATGTTTCTCCCTACACCTATTGTAAGTTTCCCTTTTGGGCAGCGGTATGGGAATAAAGAGATCCCCTCGTGTCTTATCAGCTGTTGGATTAGCTCTTTCACTTATGTCCTCCTATTGTTCTTTCATCAATTTTTTTATATACTTTTCCAATTTCGTTCCCAAACCTTTCTTCAAATTTCTCAAAACGCCTGTTATTGTCTTCTTCATGCTTTATCAAATCAGCTTTTTTTACATAATTCTCAACAATATCAAGCTTTAGCTCATTTGTTATCCTAAATATGGAGTGCATATATTTCCAAATAGGAAACAACACAAGTGCTGCTATACTTGAAATTATCTGCAAAATCAGAAACACTTCATTCATAAAAACTCATACCCCTGCTTTTAAAAAGATTCCTTGAGCTCTTTTGCAAGCACTTCTATCAAATCTGCCTTGCCTCCCCCACTGGGGGCGGCTATTTTCATCTGTTTTAGATATGTTTTTAATTCATCGACAGTTAGCTTACTTAATTCTGTTTTAAGTTGCTCAAGTGTAAGATTTTCATAATCAAGTTCACGCACTTTTTCATCTTCCTTGCCAGAATATTTTGCTACAGCCCCATCTGAAAAAAGTTTTTGGAATTCAGTTTCATCAAGTAGAATTTCTGTGCCTGGAGGCTGAAATTCACCATTTATTTTCAGTGTATGCAGAGTCATTACTTTTATTGTTTTACTCATGTATCACCTCGTCATATTACTGTTGCCACAAGTACAGAGTCAGGACTTGTAAGAGCCGGCAAAGGAGCTGACTCCATCTTTAGCTCTATCCCCTTACCGTCGAGATCCTTGCGGTCAACAAACTTTTCTAATGCTGCCATACCGCCCGCATGCATGTTTTGAATCGCACCATGCAGAAGTCTATTATCTGCTGTTGAGTCACCCAAAAGAATTTTGTTCTCAGGCATTAGCGGTAAGCTTGTCTGAGTATCCTCATCGAGATACCATTCGTTATAGCTGTAAAGTCTTCCAAATTCGGGAATCGCCCCATGGTACACAACACCACCCCCAATTGGAGTCTGCTCAAGCTGAGCAATATTAAATCCGCTGGTAGAATAATGATCTTTTACAGACTGATTTGAAAAGAAATGTTTAATTACGTTAGCTCCGAGCACCAAAGTATCGGGAGTATAACCCCTTTTATTTAGAAGCCTACGAAAATTACGAAGATCATCTATCGGGTCAGATGCCGTGTCACTCCAGAGGTCTGTACCTGTCAAGGTTACTGTCAATTCAACATCTCTCTGATAGTCTATTTCATACTCAACGCCTTCCCCGGAAACAATAGTCTTACCTTCAACCAATGCTTGAGCAGCATAATATTCTTTTCTACGCTCAATACTGTCATCCAGTCTGGAAAGTTCTTTAGCGACTTTTCTTGCAAGACGCATTTCCGGGGTTATAGTATCTCCATATGGGTTTTCTCCAGCAAATCTTTTTGCCATATCCCGCGGTGTAATGATTGTTTTCGGGTGCAGGTATGGTGCCTTGAATGTTCTCTGCTCATACCCTTCTTTTTTGATAACGACACCATCAATTATAGGGGATACCACTGGAGCAAGCTTTCGCCCTCCAGCTTTTTCAATGTCAACCTCTATATATTCCGTATCCGCAGGTAGCTCTGGTTTAAAAAAAGTGTTTAGAAAAAAACTTCCTTTATAAACTCTTTGTTGTACAACACGGTTTAGTGTTCTTCTATCAAATACATCGACCATTTTTCACCTCATTTTGTTTTTCTAATTATTATTCCCCTCAAGTGCAGCGGGGACCTTATGCTGTCCACAGTGTGCCCTGCGCCTACAGTAAGGGATTCTTCTGCAAATTCACCTGTGATATACGCAGTAGCGATCACATCCCCTGCGCTTGCATCAACATCTTCGGCCAAAATCATTTTCGCGTCTTGTGAACCGTCTGTAGCAGCCGATTCGGATAAGACAGCCTTACCGGAAGCAGTAACAACTCCCAATACTGCACCACGTGCCAATATTTGTCCGCTGGCAACAACAATACTTTTTGCCTTAATTGGAAAATCACCTGCTATCAGGTTTTCTGGAATATACTCACTCATTTTTTCTTTCCTCCTACTACTTCTAACATGTAGTTTTCAAGATTTGCCTGAGCAGCCTGCTTATCATCTTCAGACCCTTTCACCGTTTTAGGTGCTTCTTGCTTTAATGTTGCCAGAATATCATTACCGGCTGTTTTCATTTTTTGCAGTACTTTTACCGCGGCTTCCGGGCCGGTTGTTTTGCCGTCATATTTCAATTCGGCAATCAAATCCTCTGCGCCGGCAATCAAAGCATCTTCAACAGCTTTGATTCTTTCTGTTTCTTCTTGTCTGCCTTCAGCTTTCAGGGCTTCGGCTATCTTCGGATATTTTGTTTTTACTGTTTCAATTGACAATTCCATTTCCTTTCCTTCTTCAGTGTTCAGCATATTAGTATCCTCCTTATTTTTTAGTTCTTTTATTAGCTCTTCCATATTTCCCAAACGATCAGCTAACCCTGATCTTACAGCACTTTTGCCTATCCGCACTCCGCCATGGTCCCCTGCTTTCACCACTTCTTCTTCTGTCATCCCTCTGTACTTTGCTACTCTTGAGATAAATATATCAGCCATTTCATCAACAAGAGACTGGATCTTCGTTCTTCCTTCTTCTGTCGAAAAATCAGGTCGCTTGTTCGGGCTTTTGCTTGAAACTATCTCGACTCTGTTTTCATCTTTGTTTGTAAAAAGAGTTGTTACAACGCCAATTGATCCAACTTCACCCATTGCGTCGATAATTATCTCATCCGCCGCGCTTGCTATAAAATACCCAGCACTTGCAGCAAGAGAGCCAACATAAGCTTTGATAGGTTTTGTCCCCCGGAAGTTATAGATTGTTTCAGATAGCTCATGCACCCCGGAAACTTGCCCCCCCGGGCTGTCAATGTCCAAAATTATAGCATTTACGTCTGGGTTCTCCACAGCAGCCCCCAGATCTTTTGCAAGCACTTCTATTGATGTTGCTCCGCATATATCAGTCAAAAGATTAGCATGCCTAAAGATAGGGCCTGTTACAGGTATAATGGCAATACCGTCCCGTACTGTTGTCTTTCTTGTATTCTTCAGTGGCTCTCCAGCCTTAAGTTGTACTGCATCAAAATTGTTATTCTTATGCAATAACACTATATTATACATTTTTTGAAGGGCATCGGCACGCATTGCCCACTGTTGGTTAAGTAATGTCAAAATCATTCAATCTCCTTCTCAAGCTTGTTTTCTCTTCTTTTTTTAATTTCAGCCCCCCGCTGTTCTGTTTTTTTCTCCCAGTCGCCGCCGGTAAGATTTGCAGTCTCTTCTTTCAGCGTTGATATACCTGTATCGATTCTTTCTTTAGCAGCTTTTATCTCTTTTAGTTCATCTATCATCCCCTTCGCGGGGCCTATCCAGTTAGCGGAGAGATAAGCTTTGCGCTTCATGGGGTCGGTAAAAAAACCAGGAGCGTCTATTCTCCCCTTTGCCACTGCTTCGTATAAAAATCTTTCATAAATAGGTTGGCAGAAATATGTTGCAAGCCAATTTCTCTTTGTTTTGAAAAATCTCCATGCCTCGTGCATAGCTGCCTGTGAAGCTGAAAAACTCGCCTGAAAATTCTTCATAAGAATTTCAAAAGGCACTCCAAGAGCTGCGCCAATTTGCTTTACAATTGCTAAAAAAAATGGCTCAAAAGCCTGATTTGGCCTGTCAAGGCCTGTTGGCTTCAGGGATTTTCCTTTTCCTGCAGAAATTATTGTCCCAGCGGAAAGGGAAAATTCCCGAGGTTCATCCTTTGTTTCAATGTCATCGTCAGGGAGTGCAGGTGGTATATCTTCGAGATCATCATCTTCAAGAAACGCAGTATACATACTTGAAATCACTGCGGCCATAAGCTCAGCGTCGGTAAAACGCTCAAGCTGTTTCAGAGCCTCTATCACAGGCACTAAATATGGTATCCCTCTCGACTGACCCGGGCGTTTTTTATCAAATAGATGCAGGACATTTCTTAATCCCATACTGTTAAAAGCGTCAACTGAGTCCCATTTTTGGTTTATACCAGAGATAGCTCCAGGGTGAGTATTTTGAAAATAATATTTTTTTGGAGCACCGTGTTCATCTTTTTCAATGCCTCCGGAAAGCTTTGATGTATTATATCTGAATCCCGGATTGCTGCACCTGTCAGCCTCAATAAGGTTTACGACAAGGTCATAGGGAGTCCCTCTTTCTATATATGTCAGGAGGCCAAAAACATCTCCATTTTCCAGAACTTGTCGAAAAGCAAGATCCTGGAGCCCATAGAAGTTCAAAGTACGCTCCGCATCGCAAGCTGTATTTTCAGCCCATAACCTAAATTCTCTTTCTGTTGTCCTTTCCCACTCTTTGGCCTGTTCATCAGTAAAGCCAAGTATCTTTTTGTCTATAGTGGCATCTAAGGTTAGTCCAGACCCTACAACACTGGTCTGTACTGTGTTTATTACCCCTGTTGCTACAGGGGCATTCCTTATAAGATCTCTTGATCTCTCACGAAGTATTGGCAAAACATTAAGGGAATCAGCGTCTGCATCCCCAGGGGATGTTTCCCACTGTTTTAAAGAAGGTTTAGATGTGGCGGCGGAATACGAAGCGCTGCGAAGGATAGACATTGACGCACGGGCTGTCATGCGTTTATATCCGGCACGGGGGCTAATCCAGCCGACTATTTTGTCTATGACGTTAAACTTAACATTCATCGGGGCACTACCTGATGCACTTTTATTCCGCCGCCGCGGGAGAGGGATGTGACTTTGTGCTGCCAATAATCTATATTTTTGCGGATTTCAGATGCATCGGCACGGGTCATTTTTCTATTTCCGATATAATACTCCTGACCGGTGCTAACAACTTTATCTGCCTCAAGCCAGAGATTCAGATGTTCAGTAGCCTGTTCAAGGGTAATTCCAGCCATATCTCACCTTCCTGAGGGAAATATGTACCCTTTTAGATTATTAGTCTAATAAAGATGAGAAAACTTAGAAAGATTGGAAAATTGTATAAAAATTAGAAAATAAAAACTTGTAAGGTTGTCCCCTGGATTATAGAATCTATAATATAGAAGGGTAATTTGTGGATATTGATATTGCTGAAATCAAAATAGGAGAAAGGGGAAAATATGAATTATATCGATCATTTGTTAGCAAATTTAAAAGTTGCAATAAAGTGTTTTGTATTAATGGTGTTTCATATATTGCATGGATTTATTCCATGCAAATATACCAGCCATAATTACTGGGAGAATAAAAAAGAATAGCGTTGTTTTCCTCTGCTATTATGATAAAGCCTGACCTTGGTTTGGATCCAGCTGATGGCCAGGCTTCCCGGAAAGATTTTGTTATTCTGTATTGTTATTCATACCTGTTGACTGTATTTCTCGTAAAACTCACCCAGATCATGATCACCGTTTTCCCCCATGACTTCTAATATCCTGGTTAGCTTTATCCAGCCCAGGTAGTTCTTTACGTTGGTAAAGAACTCTTCAAAATTTTCAGATTCACTTGCAATGTCTTTCATCCTTTCCAGCAATGTTACCTTTTGCGAAAATTCTTTCTGAGCAATATTTGTTTCGTTAAATACTTCGTTCATCATAATCTGCCTCCTATAAGCACTGAGCACAATCCTGAAGATATCCTGGCTCACAAGCAGGGGACGGTTCACAGCACGGCATCAAATCCCCCAGCCTGCACCCGCATTCATCTTTAAAAAGACCGTCAAATCCGTTTTCTCTTAAAAAATCTTCACATATCTCTTTTAAAGCCATTTACTCAACTCCTTCTTTTGGTTGGTTTTCCTGCCATCCTGGTGGAGCTATATAGATTCTGCCTTCAGGGGTGATCCAGTAGCACTCATTTGTCCTGTGCCGGACAAGAAATGTTTCTTTTTCAAAGCTTTCTATATATCCGATCCTGACAACAGAAAAACCGAGCGAACGATATTTCTCAACAATCTTTCTATACTTCTCAGCAATACGATCTTGATATTCTCTGTTTTTTTTTACCAGCATCTGTTGAATCCCAGATTGTCATAAGATCACCGGTAATCGGACATTTTTTTAAGAACATTCGATCCACCCGCAGATAATACATGTACCACACCCGCACACGTTTACTAATCTTGCCCCACATACAGGGCAACACATCCCTGCTATATAGCTCATAGTATTTTTCTCCTTTTTCATGAATTAGCTTGCCTGGCAGAACATTCAGCTTTGAATCTTTTATATGCCTCCATTGTTATTACTATCCCTCCGTTTTTGCCTGGTCTTTTTTCATATTCAATGTATCCTTCCGCTACCCAGCGGTACACAGTCTGCTGACTCACATCCTCCCTGTACGCAACGTCCTTTACTGTTAGTCTTTCTTCATCCATTTGCTCACCTCTTTATAAGTATTTTCGGCTTTATCTTTTTCGGTTCCTGCTTTTGTTCTTCATGCTGTTCAGCATCTGAGACTGGCATACCGCTTATTTTTTCTATCTGTTTCGCATATGTTTCAGCAGGAGCGCCGATTATGTGATACGCAGCCAGGTTATAGCATGTAAGATCGAAAACTTCGTTACGGTCCCGAAGCTTTACCCATTGCTTTACCATTTTTCCTGTCTTGTTTTTTTGACTGATACATTTTTCAGCTGTCAGCTGTAGAAAATACTCCTCATTGCAGGTGTCTTTTTTGAAATGCATATATCCGGGCTCACCGGGTTCCGAACTTATCCAGGTTGTTATAGTTTCTTTCAGTATATGTGTGCCGAGTGTAAACAGTATTGCTTTTTTGCTGCTTGTTTTACCCTCTTTAAGCATAGGCGCATCCGGATTTGATGCGCCCTGGATTGCATATACATGACGTTTTTTTCTTGGTTTTGTAAATGAGCTTACTTCCTCTGTCAGATAGCCGGCATCAATAACTGAGCATGTTATCCCGAAATCTCTACCGCAGAAATGCCTATAACGTGTATAATAGAGGAATATATCTAAATCCCTCCATACTTCTCCCCCCCGAGGATCCCCATAAAATATTTTTTTTTCAATTACCCAGCTTTCCCTATTTAGCCCCCATCCCATTACGAGTGTCTCAAGGCGGTTATGCTGCACATCTGTGGCACTGGTAAGAACACACACACCAGCTGGTAGAATATCATAATCTTCAACACGTTTTTTCAGATCATCTATTGAATGCTGCTCTATTTCCTGCAGGGGATCATATGGCAGCGCAAGCCAGCCGTTGTTGAACACACGCTTCTTTTCGATATCACCTTCGGAATCCTGGTATTTGTTATATATATCTGTAAATGAAATAAACGGACTGTAAAAAGAGCTGGATTTAAAACCTATATGCAGATCTGATCCTTCCTCAATCACTGGCTGCAGTTCAAGCCCGTCCGCTGTCAGCCATACCCCGGAATTTAGCATTTTTGGTTTATCGTTGTCATAAAGTTGAGAAGAGCAGTGCGGACACTCATAATACACACCGTCCTCTCCGGAGCGAATCTGAGAAAACATAAAAACAAACCTGCTGTTGCAGGCGGGGCAGATCACATATCTCTCGAAAATATAGTCTGCGGAATGGACGGCTGTCCAGATAGCGCCTTCTTCAATAGTTGGAGAGCTTGCACGCAATATCTTTGTATTGATCTGAGCTTTGAGCCTTTCTGTAACCAAAGATTCCGGATTTCCATGTCTGGGGATATCTTTATATTTATCAATTTCGTCTAAAAACAAGTATTTCACTGGTCTTGATGCAAGCCTATTCACGCTTGTCGCCCAGGCAAGATAGAGCATGCCACCCACGAAAGGGATGTTAAAAATATCTTTACGAACATCAGGCAATTCGCAACGTGTTCTCAAGATACCGTCCGCTGCATTCTCTATCATATCCTGCAGCCTCACTTTGCTGATAGATCTACAATCATCTTTTTCTGGCATTACTAGCATCATTGAGGCAGGCTTATTGTGAATCAAAAAGCCAATTGCGTTCAGTATAGTTTCTGTTTTTGCGTTTTGTGTACCGGATACCCAACTGACTTCAGACACATTCTCATGCACAAGAGTATCAAGTATGCCTGATGCATGTGGGAATACCTGGTTTTGCCACTTTCCAGTAATGCTTGATGTAACACTTGTCAGTACTCTGTATTTTTCCGCCCATTCGCTGCCACGCATATATGTTCTCGGCTGAGCAGCCATGGCTTCTGTCTCAAAATATTCTGTTATCATTTTAGCGACTCCAATTTTCTCGAATAGCTGGAAAGCATACTGTCAAACTTCGTTCGAAGTGTTTTTTTTATTTCTTCAGGGGTTAAGCCTGAAAGTACGACAGGCAATGTTGCCTCTATTTCCTCAAAAGCTCTTTTTATCTCTTCTATACGAGCTGCAAATTCTGCCCCAACGACATCTCGAGGGATAAGCTTGCCTTCTTTTTCAGCTATAAAAAGCCTTTCTTTTTCAAGTCGTATCTTTTTTAGTTCTAAATCAGCTCTTATTTTTTTGTCAGTTAAGCTTGCTTCCTTTTCCGGGGAGGATAGATACCGTTCAGCATATCTATTTACGTCATCTATTGTTATTCCAAAATTAGGATCATATTTTAATTTACCTTCATCTTTGTGTTGATACACTGTGCGCTTTGCTATCCCATATCCCAGATTCTTTAAATATTCGTATACTTCGCTTACGTTTTTAAAGTGTTCCTCTTCTGGAAAATGTATCTCCCAGAATTCGTTTATTGTATGTTCAAGATCATTTTTACATTTTGAAAAATATTTCAAATCGGATGTTTTTTTACTTTCTTTACATGTTTCCAATGCGGCTTTATACTCATAATACATGCTTTCAAGGATGCTGAGAGAATCATTATCCAGGACACCCTTAAGTCGTTCATATTTCTCAATCATAGTTCATCCTTCAGCCGCATCCGCCATAGCCTTACCGTCTCTCTGTCAATTCCCAGTATTTTTGCAATGTTAGTATCAGGCATATTTGTCTCGTAAAGCAGCATAAGCATCACAAGTGTTGAACAGCTAATCTTCATAGCTGAAAATTCTGTCCCTGTAGCCCAATTATACCTTTTTCCACATTTGCATTTTACAAAGCGGCCGCTATAAAGACGATTAATATCCAGGCAAGGCAACCCGCAAGCTGGACATACAATCTCCCCCTCATGGGTTTGTTCGGCAATAAACCGCCGGCAATTATATTCATTCATAAACCTTAATGGACTAAATTCTTTTAGAATATCTACTTTTCTCATTTGATTTCCCTTGCTTCTTTCTCTTTTACGATTTCCATGTCTATAAATTCAACTTTAGAGTCTAATTCAAAATATTTAATATTCTCATGTCTTTTGATTTTGTGTTTACCGAAATAGTTAGGCTCAAGCTTTCTTATGTCTGCCATTATGCGTTTAGCACTTTTATTAGATTCGAAAACATCCTCATAAGCTTTTATCAATACAGTCTGCAGTACCCTGTTGTTTTTAAACCCATTTTTAAGATCATTATACGTTATATAAGAATCATCTTTTAAGTCTTCGAAAAATAAAATATCTTTTTTCAAAATAGCTCTTATAAACATTACCGTCTGGCTATTTGTTGCATCAACGATAGCTGCTTTTTCAGGAGTCTCCAGAGCAGTATGATACATTTTCCAATCAACTTTCGTTTTTTTTAAAAATACAGCAAAATCCTCAAGTTCGGCGTTTATATCCTCTATGATATGCCGATAATTCCAGCCATTTTCAGCGAATGTTTTACCAGTACGTATTACCGTAAAACGTCTATCAGACGCCTCTATTTCTATTGGAAAAGGTTCGTTCGATGTTATCAATATATTTCCATATATCCTTACTTCTTTCGCGTCCTTGTGTTTTGTCTCTATTTGCACTTTGTCATCTGTCACAAGCTGTTTTAGAAAGTTTTTGATGCTTTTTCTTGCCTTCATATCGACTGCAATTTCGTTCAAGTTAAAAAAAAGTGTCTCCGCAACCCACCCTTTGAACTGAGAGTCAAGTCTGTCTGAATCCACAATAGCACAGTATTGCTCACCAAATAGCGGAGCCAGAATCTTGTTGAAAAACACACCTTTGCCAGAGCCTTGATCTCCTCGCATTAACAAGGAAACCTGGCTTTTCCTGAGTGTTTGAAAATAACCTGCAAGCCAGTTGATAACCCAGTCGTAATATGCAACATTGTCATTGCACAAATTCTGAATTAGTTTCAAAATTGTCTCCGGATATTTATATTCGTTCTTTGTTATCTTCATATATTTTGTTGGCCGGAATGCAGTTCTGTACCAGAGGTTGTTATGCCTATAGAACTCACTGTTACAAAATACAGTAAATCTTTCTTTTACGCTAAGCACCTCATTTACGTACACATCAGGGGGCTGAAAATTTTCACCCGATCCTGAACCCTGCCACAATTTTACTTTTTTTCTGTCCAGAAAATTGGCTATAGCCTGAGCCGCTTTTCTATCACTTTCAAATTTTATGATATCTTCTTCAACATGCGGTCTGTAAACGGTTGAGCCGTCGAAATCCTGCCAGAGCGCTCCCCCTTTTTCATATATTTCCAAAAGAGTTTCATTTTCTACACCGATGCGCATCCAATTATTTGTCTCAAATTTGCTATAATCTATATTTTCTCCTTCCTCTCGCAGCTCGTAATCTTTCAACTGCTGTACAGGAAGCATCTCTTTATTCAGCTCATATTTTTTAGGCATAAAATACTCGTTTCACATAGTTATCAACGATCTCTGCCAAATCTTCGTTTTTCTCATCACAATATCTTTTAAGCCTGTTTAAGGTGTTAATCTCCGGGCTGTCAGTTATTTCTTCTGGAGTTAACACACTCCAAGATTTATCTTTATACAAAAGTATCTTGTCGTTATGCAGCTCAATAACGTACTCATGTTTATCTCTTAGCGTCTTAAATTCTGCAAACATTAACCCCCCTCTTTGTGCATAAAATACACAACTCCACAGCCTTTACATGTCACTAGCAAATTGCCACTCTCTTTGCTACGACCAACAAAAGCAGACGGATTCCTATCCTCATGCGATGGGTCTGGACACCTACAGGGAACAGTTTCATCAACCTGTAAATATTCAAAATCACAAAATCGGTATGTGCCTTTCTTTGTTTCTATTGGTGTGTCTGGGGGCAATTCGTTTTTTTTCATCTTGCTGGATTCGAAATGGGAAAGGGAATCTTTCTTTTTTTTGCTGATTGACATGTATTGTTTATTTTTTTTCTTGCCTACTTCTTGATGGGACATCTTTTTCCAGTACCGAAAGTTTTCTATTAGTACCTCTGTTTCAAAAACTCTGCCTGTTTCTATATATCTGACCTCCTGGAAAGGATTAGGAAAATAGAAACGGGCACAATCTTTGCATTGCGAATCAATCGCGTTGCTTATGCCGGTTAGCTCAGCAAAATACACGTAAAACTCTGTGTACTCCCTGATCTCCACATTAAGGGGGGCTGATAGGGGAATTAAGAGCCGGTATCTTTCACATGCAGGCTTATCCCGCTTCACTTTCATATGGCTCTTGCTGGTAACTATCAGGCATGTGGACTGAAATGCATTAAATCGTTCTGCTGTCTCTTCAATCGGAGTTCCGTCATCAAAATCGAATATCAGCAGATTGCCTATTTGCTCCAGCTTGCCTGTAGTCCTGTAGCCGTCTTTATAGATACCGGCAGAGTAATTGAAACTTGCAGTCACCTCATGCAGGCGTCTGAACGGAATTTTTATCTTTTTAAACCCCTCGGTTATGTGTTTTCCGGCGGAAAGCATCAGCACGGCATACACCCCCGAATAATCTCTTTCACACTCACTCCCACGTTCACATCCGCTCCCCGAATCACAAATCACCCCCTCTGACGTTTCCGCCCTGCATAACCTTCACGGTGTTCGCTTTGATATAATCCAGCAGATCACTGTATTTGTACCTGACGGAATTTCCCATTCTGATATAAGGGATCTCACGCTTTTCATTACGCCATTTTCTCAGGGTAGGCACAGCAATGCCGGTCAGCTCGGAAACCTGTGATTCATTCAAGAGTGAGTTAGCATTGTATTTCTCAATATTTTTTAAAGACTCAGCTTGTAGGAAGACATTCCTCGTCAATTCTTTATCCACACCATCGAGCGCTTCCCTTATACTATACCGAACTGCCTCTGATATCGCTTTATTCACATCCATTTTTGCCCCCTATTTTTGTGTTTTTCCCCATCAATAATTTCTGTTAGATGCTGAACCATCTCCTCAGCGCAAAGGATCAATGGAGTTAGAGTCAGCAGTATCTCTCTTGCTTCTCTTTTCGAAAGATTTGTCCCCTCATCTGACTGTGGAGTTATTGAGTTGCTCACCGCTTCGACTGTTCCTCCAAAATCCTTTGATAGTTCAGAAAGCTGTTGCAATATATGAGCTCCACTGTGCCTTACTTCCGGCGAGCGCACAAAAACACCGCCGGCGATCTTGCATAGCATTGTCATTGTATCGTCCACGCGCTTGAGCTTTATCATCTTAAGAAAATTCTCTAAACTGGGAAGCGCCTGCCTTGGATAGTTATCTACAGTCTTTTTACTCAGCCCTATATGATCCCCGATATCTTTATGGCTTAACCCATGCACAAACCGGAGCTCGTACATAAGTTGCTGTGTTATCTTATACCCGTCTCCCATCTCGTCTCTCCCTTTTTATTTAGCCCCGTGTTCTTTTTACATGCTTCCAGCTCTCTTTTCAGGCTCTCGTTCTCTGCCTGCAGAGCTATAGCTCTTATCTGGTACTTTCTTAATTCGCTCTCCAGCCTCCGGTTGATAATCCTGATGTTATCTTCCGGGAGATGATTAAGAAATAACGTCATTTTCTCAGCTCCTGGCTTCAGTGTACTGACCTACCGGACAGATCCCGTGATAAAACGCCAGCACCTTCTTGCAGTTTTCCTCACCGCCTCTGAGATTCTGCATTATTTTGTTGAACATGGGATATTTAATACCGATTTTTTCTGCCAGCTGTTTTTGTGTCATAGAGTTTTCTATGCCGTAATTCCTTATTGTCTTTATGACTTCTCCCGAAATTGTTATTGACCTGGTGCCTGTTATCCTGGACTCGTATTCACTCGGTGCTCCGGCGTCTTGCTGATCTTTCATATTGCTTTTGAGCCTCTCGATATTTTCCCGCTGACTGAGCTTAGCCTGGATATATATTACCGGCTCAATTTTCAGCTCTATTACAAAGCTTCTTCTGCAGTCATCGCATCTGACTATCTCAAGCATATCTTCGGCTACAAAATTTATTTCTTTTACGCAGTAGGGACACTCAATATTTACATACATTTTCTCACCTCTTCTCTTTTTTCCTGGAGAATATCCAGTACAGCTTGTTCTACTTCCTCATTGTCGCCAAGGCCCGAAAAATATCTGCTTATTTCAGGGCGGCTAATACCTGAGCGGGCATGGATATCAGCCTGTCTTACTCCGTATTTCTGCAGCTCTTCAAGCCAGGCAATCCTCTTTTTCAGGTTGTCAAGCCTCCCCCTGATAGTTTTTGTTAAATCCTTTTTTCTCATTATTGTTTTTTCTCCTATTATTGTATTTTGTAGTACTTTTCTGAGCTAATACGGCTTACTTCTGATACGGAAAAGCGGGAGTCATACTCCCT
>Ga0079288_100116_pt1 | contig 18810 bp, 28 predicted proteins | sample Wag42014_10_18_FD_75179 | JGI IMG/M metagenome (GOLD analysis project Ga0079288, IMG submission 75179) | Deep subsurface shale carbon reservoir microbial communities from Ohio, USA - Utica-2 Time Series 2014_10_18 ... | reverse complement strand
GTTTTTAATATCATCATATTGCATGTCTTTGTTAACAATTATTTCCAGATCAAATTCTCCTAAAAACTGATCTTTTTGCAATTCTTCAACACTTTCAATTTCCAGCTCTTCTTTTAACTTTTCAAATTGAAACAATGAATTTTCCTGCTTAGCTTTTATATTAATAGCCTTCCAAAAAATATGTTTTTCAATATCTTTAAATTTTAGCGTGATAGTTTTCAATTCGTTTTCTTGTAAATTCAGCCTTTGCAAATCTTCTTGTTTTTCAAAATCAACTTCTTGTTCATTAAGTTCTAAGCCTTTAATTTTATACGACATTGAAAAATCTTTTTTAATATCTTCCAATGTTTTCTTTTTTCTGTTTGGATTATCAATTTGCTCATTATACCAAATTTTTGTTTTTTTGTAGAATTCACTGTTTTGAAAATCCTCTTTGAGTGCAAAAGATTTAATGACTTTATCATCTCTAATATATCCGTCTTTTCTTAATTCTTCTTTGAGATGGCTTATATATTTTGATTCTTCATCGTAGGTATAATAATATAATTCTTCCAAAACTCTTAATTCATGTTTCAAATTATCATCAAATTTTCTTTTATTTTTGATTTTGTCACGATAAGTAAAAGGATAATATCTGACACCTCTTCCAATAAGTTGTTTTTCTTTAATCGTTGCTTCTGGAGTTTTATTTGTGCTTCCTCCTGTGTTTTGTCCTTGATATAGTCTGACAATATCAAAAAGGTTTAAAACATCCCAACCTTCAGTTAATCTATCAACAGTAAAAATAGCCCTAATATGATTATTTTTGTCTTCTAAACTGTTTAATAACTTTTCTGTTTCTTCGTCGGTTTTTTCTTTTTTAGTTTTATTCGTTTTTGAGTTTGTAATAATAGTATTTTTCTCTTGATAGCTTTGCTTGATCCAATTTGCAACATCTCCAAAATGAAGATTTTCGTTTTCTATAAATGCTAAAACTTGCTCTGTTCTTGATTTGCCTTGTTCATATGGGCTATTATTTTGTGTGATTTTGTTTGAGATATTTTGCAAAAAATTAAAATCACTTGCTTTAATATTATCTATCCAAGTCAAAAACTCTTCGTAATCGGCTTTTGATTCATCAATGTTTTTACTGCGAAAAAGTATCACTGGCTTAAAATTTGCTATGCCATATTTTAATGCAATTTTATGTCTATACCATTGAAAAAGTAATGCTTGTAAAACCCTTTCTTTTTTGCCAAGTGTAGATGAAATAAGATTAATCTCTTTTGTATATCCTGCTTGCAAAAATTCTTTAAGACCAAACTTATAAATAATTTTGTCTTCATATTTTTTAGCAATGGCTTCTGTTTCTGGGATTGTTGCAGTAAATTCCAAAAGCACATTCTTATTATCTTCTTTTACCCCATTTTTGTTTAAAATCAATTCAATGACAGTATGTTCCCAACCTTTTTTTTCAATTTCTACTTTACTTGTTCTTTCAGTGATTTCAGAAGGAAAATATTCATGTTGTATACTGTTATTATTTTTTGTTTGTGTATTTAAGTGATGGGCTTCATCAGCAAGCATAACAATATCAAGCTTGTGCAAATCATCCAAAGTTGTACGGTTTTCTCTTTGCAGGTGAATATCATTATAAAGTTTTTGAATAGAGGTAAACTTAATCTCTATTCCTTGTGGATTGTCACTAAAAGCGTCTACTTTTTTAATATTGACCGTTTTATCATCTATAACAATTTTTTCTTTAAAAAGGTATTTTGTATGTGTGTTATCTATAAAATTATTTTCAGTTTTATCTATGATATTATTTTGATTTACAAAGAAAAGAAAATGTCTGTAGCCTTGTTTATAATAATATAAAATCATAGCTGCCATTAACAGAGTTTTTCCTGTTCCTGTTGCCATGTTAAACATCAGATGAGTATGCCCATTTGGATTTTCTCTTTCTTTAATTGCTTGATAGATAAGAAAATTTTCAAAAGCTTCCTTTTGCCAATCAAAAAAGTTATATTTTAAATTGCTTGAAATATATTGAGGAATTTCAGGTTTTAGGATGCCATAATCAAAAGCCTTTGATTTTATATCAATTACTTTTAAGTTCTCATAGTTAATAGTTTTTCCCATAACTATTTCTCCTCTTTATAAAATTGCGAAGTTAAATTCTGGTCTTCCTCACTTATTCCAAACTTCTTATCTGCCATTTCTGTTTTATTTACATACATTTGATTATTATCAAGCATTGTTGCAAACATTTTCTTTTGTTCGTCCAGAGAAAGATTTTTGAATTCTTCTTCATGCATAACTTTTTCTCTAAATTCCTTTATTTTAAGGTTGTAATTGAGGAAATATTTCTCATATATCTCATCAAAAAACTTGATAAGTTCTTCTAAACTCTCACATTCAAGGATTTTTTCTTTTGCTGTTTCGTTCCATTTTGCAAGTTCAAAGTAAATGAAAGAATCATCAATATTTTCTTTTTCCATTACTTTTTGCACTCTCGGACAAGTAACAGTATTTATATAATCCATCTGCTCAATCATAATAAATTTTCTGTTTCCACCATCTTCTTTGTTTAATTCCAAAACTGCATGAGCTGTTGTTCCAGAACCTGCATGATAATCTAAGATTATTGCATCTTTATCATTTCCAACAACAGCATAAATACAATCATAAACATTCCAGAGAGATTTTGGAAAACTAAAAGTATTGTCTTTAACAAGACTGTTTACGATTTTTGTTCCATATTCGTTTGCATCATATTTTTTATCACTCCAAACAGTTCTATACATTCCAAAATCTTTTCCTATTTGTATATCATAAACACCTTGCTTATTTTTAACCACTTTTAATAGGTCTTTAACTTCCTGAACGCTACTTCGTGAATATCTCCATTTTCTTTCTATACCATTTTTATCAATTGGGTAAATATACACAAAGTCATTTTTTATTATATTTGCTTCTGGATGAAAATCATCATCGCAAACATCACCAAAATCAATTACTTGGTTTGTGCATTTATCTACAATAATAGGGTAAAAGCAATTTTTTGCATCTGTCCTAAGTGATTCACTACCCCAATTTCTAAGATTACTCCATGAAACATTTTCTTCTTCAATTTTTCTATTCCCAATAATTTTTTTCCCTTTTGGAAAAATAAAATAAGCATACTCATGAGTATATGAAAAATTTGTGCCTTGTATTCCTCTTGGATTATGAATAATAGTTACACAATGGCTTTCATATTCTGGAAATAATTCATCAATCATGACACCTAAATAATTAACTTCATTTTCATCAATTGCTACGATAAAAGCTCCATCTTCGGAAAGTAATTTTTTCCCTACATCAAACCTATTTTTCATAAAAGTAAGCCATGTAGAGTGATTAAAATTATTGTTATATATAAAAGTATTATTACTACTTGGTGGATTATACGGCGGATCAATATAAATCAGCTTTACTTTCCCTGCAAATTGCTTCTTGAGTGAGTGGAGAGCGAGCAGATTGTTACCTTTGATTATCAGATTCTCTTTGATCGTTCCCTCTTCATCTCTTTTTATTTCTTTAACTTCCTGTTCTCCATCTTTGGTATATCTTTTCCAATTAACAAAGGCTTTTGGGTCAAAAAGTCTGTCTATCTCATCATGGGCTAATACAGAGTTAAAAAATATCTCTTTTCTTTTAGCCGTTTTTTGTTTGTAACCTGCTTTTTCAGTAACCTTTTCACCTTTTACGGTCATTGTTTTTTCTTTTTCATATTCAAAATAAGTATCAAGCCCTTCTTCTGTGCTTTGTCCACCTTCTAATACACAGTCTTTATATGGAAAATCCAAAACAACATCATTGGTATCTTTTAAAAATCTTTTCCCATCGGTTAATCCAATCCTGTTTTTATATTTAGTATAAGAATTATCTATTTTGTTTTCTTCCATAAAGAAGCGAAAATCGTTTGTCTTGAAAACATAGACATCTTTAATTTTCACAAAAAACTTTTCTCTCAAGTCTTTGTCTTGGAGCAATAAATCAATGACTTTTTCATCAATTTTTTCCACCAAATCCAAAAGAAGAGTTTGATTTAGCTCTGTTTTATCTTCGTTCCAAAGTCTATCATCTTGTTTTAAAACTTCTAAAATAAGCTCTTTTAATTTTTCTTTTTTCATATTATCCACCATTTTTTCTATAATTAACAAATTGCCAATAATTTTTTATGATAGCTCATAATTTTTTTCTACTACCTTTACCTGGCAATATTCCCCACCATTATACCTATTGCAATCAATATATCCAAACAAATTTGCCGGGTCTATATTATTCCCATTATAGTTAAACCATATTCCTCGTACTTTCTTACCATTACCGTTGCTCAAGTCAAGCATTAGGTGATTACCGTTTGCACCAACTGCACGTCGGCTTTCGATCTTTGCGTTTTTTATCCTGAAAACAGGCCTTCTATTATCTTCACCAAACGGCTCAAGGAGCTCTAAGTCCTTTGCTAATTCTATGTCCAGATCATCAACAGTGACAGCTAAATCATAGGTATTCTTTCTGACAAACAGATTTTCAGGATAACTTGATTCTGCAATTTCGTTAATTTTTTCCCTAAAGATATCTATATTCTCCCGGCTAACAGATAATCCAGCAGCTTTTTTATGCCCGCCAAATTTTTCCAAAAGCCCATGTTTTTTCTTGTCAACCTCTGTGAGCAGCCCAAACATATCTATTCCATCTATAGATCGTGCAGAACCGGTGGTTATAGGCTCGTCACCACCAAAAAGAATTACAGGACGGTAATACTTCTCTAATATTCTCGATGCAACTATGCCTATTATTCCTTTAATCCAGTGCGGTTGGTATAGCACAATTACTTTATTATCGGCAAAACCGTAATCATCGATCATTTTTTCCGCTTCAACTGCAGTCTTTTCGCACAAGTCTTGTCTTTCTCTGTTTATGTTGTCCAAATTTTCAGCCAGTTTTAGAGTGACTACAGGATCATTGCTGGTCAGAAGTTTTAAGGCAGTATCTGCTACATCGATACGCCCGCTTGCATTGATACGAGGTCCCAACACAAACCCGTGGTGATAAGATTTTATCTCTTTGTCTTTTAACCCGGCAACTTCTATAAGCGCTTGCAATCCAGGAGAAGGATTGCTATTTATGACTTGTAAGCCATGCTTTACAAGCACTCTGTTTTCCCCGATAAGAGGCACAATATCAGCAACTGTAGCAAGTCCTACTAAATCAAGATATTTTTTTAGATTTATATCCTTTCTGTTCAAGACACGTCTTATTGTTTGTATCAGCTTGAAAGCTACACCACATCCGCATATATGGTAATCAGCCTCGTTTTCTCTCTCTGGGCTTACTTTAGGATTAGCAATAAAGTCAGCATTTGGAAGTTCTTCTTTCGGAGTATGGTGATCAGTCACTATCACTTTGACATTATTATCCTTTAGATATTTCACTTCATCTATAGACGTTATTCCGCAATCAACGGTTATTACCAAGTCAACCTTGTCTTCTACCATTTGCTGGGCAAGGTTCATGGATAAGCCGTAACCATCTTCATATCTACTGGGGATAAGAGTCGTGTAGTTATAAAAGCCTAATTCCCTAAAAAAGTTAGCAAGCAAAGCAGTCGAACACACCCCATCAACATCGTAATCACCATATATACAAATTCTTTTATTGTCTTTTATTGCTTTTGCTACTAATCTGCCTGCAGATAGTGGCACTATATTTTGAGGATCAGATAAGTCTCTGAGGCTTGGGTTTAGGAAGTGGGTAAAATTAGTGATACCACGGTTTCTTAGAATTTTTTCTACAATCGTGTGTATATTCAAACTATTACTCCTTTTTACAAGCTGACAATACTGCTTTTTCCAAATCCTCCAGTGTTCCGTTGTTGACAATTGTTATATCACATTGATCTTTGAGTTGCTCGATTTCCTGCTCAGCCGGGTGATTCTCACGAAATTCCAGTCCCAGTTTTTCTGCACGAGCACGCCTTGTGTTTTCATCAGCATCTATATAGATAGTTAGAAATCCTGCAAATTTGACGTAATCAAATTCTATTTGTTTGCGCATGTCGTCAACAACGACATTTGCATCACCATTAGAAAATCTTTTGGCTAAATCCCTTACAAAATAGTCTTCGCCAAAATACTTTCTTATATTTTCACCTAAGTCCTGCATAAACCCACGATTGCGGGGAACGCCCAGCAGATCATTAACTTGATATATTTTGTCAATGATCTTGCATAGTTGAGCCCCGCTATATTTCTGAATTATAGCGGCGGCCGTTGATTTCCCTGCACACTGCTTGCCTGAAATGGCGATTTTCACGGGTTATTTCCTGAGATAATGAAGTCTATCTTTTGTTTTTAAAATTTGAGTAAGTTTTTCTTTGATGCTTTGACAACGATCTCCAATAATTTTTATCCAAGTATTGTCTGTTGTCTCCTATATCTATTGTGTTCATATATCTGTTTGTTATTATTGCCAAAACAGCGAAAATCAAGATAATGAACAAATCTCCAAATTCCATGGGAACCTCCTTTTTTTTAGTTACCATACAATATATGCCATATGTCATAAAATACAATAGGAAATTGATAAATTGTTTTTTGTCAATACCCCCTCTCATTGAGTTTTCTGTAATTATCACAACCTATTTGCAGTCCCATATCACAAGCTTTGCCATAAAGATACTTAGCTTCTGCAAAGTTTTGCTTAACACCTTGCCCTTTTTCATACATAACCCCAAGATTATTGCATCCAAGAGCATTTCCACCGTCACAAGCCTTTTGATACAAATCTACTGCCTTAAAATAATCTTGTTCAACACCTTGTCCGTTTTCATACATAAACCCAAGATTATAGCATCCAAGAGCATCCCCCACAACGCAAGCGATCAGAAACAAATCAGCAGCCGTAAAATAATCTTGTTCAACACCTTGTCCGTTATAATACATAAGCCCAAGATTATAACACCCTATAGCATATCCACCATCACAAGCCTTTTGATACAAATCTACTGCCTTAAAATAATCTTGCTTAACTCCTTTCCCGTTATCATACATAACACCAAGGTTATTACACCCTATAGCTTCTCCACCATCACATGCCTTTTGATATAACTCTACAGCCTTAAAATAATCTTGTTTAACTCCTTGCCCGTTCTCATACATAACCCCAAGATTATTGCATCCAAGAGCATTTCCGCCATCACAAGCCTTTTGATATAGCTCTACAGCCTTGAAATAATCTTGTTCAACACCTTGTCCCTTTTTATACATAAACCCAAGGTTATAACACCCTTCAACATTTCCACCATCACAAGCTTTCTGATATAACTCTACTGCCTTAAAATAATCTTGTTTAACTCCTTCCCCATTAGTATACATAAGCCCAAGGTTATAACACCCTCTTGTTTCTCCACTGTCACAAGCTCTCTGATATAATTCTACAGCCTTAAAATAATCTCGTTTAACTCCTTGTCCCTTTTTATACATAAACCCAAGGTTATAACACCCTATAGCTTCTCCACCATCACAAGCCTTTTGATACAACTCTACTGCCTTAAAATAATCTTGCTTAACTCCTTTCCCGTTATCATACATAACACCAAGGTTATAACACCCTATAGCTTCTCCACCATCACATGCCTTTTGGTATAACTCTACTGCCTTGAAATAATCTTGTTCAACTCCTTTCCCGTTATCATACATAAGCCCAAGATTATAACACCCTATAGCATATCCACCATCACAAGCCTTTTGATACAAATCTACTGCCTTAAAATAATCTTGTTCAACACCTTGTCCGTTTTCATACATAAACCCAAGGTTATTACATCCACCAGCATTTCCGCCATCGCAAGCTTTCTGAAACAACTCTGCGGCTTTGCTATAATCCCCTTGATTATAGGCTTTTACAGCATCGTCAAAATCATCCGCTAATGCATATGCAGTGATTAGCAAAACAAAAAGAATAGAAAACAACAAATTCTTCATATTCCACCTCAATGATTTTGTTTGACAAAAGTTATTATATGTCATATGTCATTTAAGACAACAAAAAATACATACTAAATTAAATTTCTCTCTCTCATCACCTCTTCAAGCTCTTTGCCGGTTACCTGCAAATATATAGATGTCGTCAAAATACTTGCGTGACCCAATAAGTTTTGTATATGATTAAGCGGAACATTAGCGTTTATTAATTCTATTGCCCTTGTGTGCCTAAGCGAATGGGGATGTAGCTTATCTTTTTCTATACCAGCTTTTTTGCCTATCTGTTGCATTTTCTTGTGGAAATTTGACCTGTCTATCTCAAAAATTTTCCCTCGCTGCGAGGGGTATTCGGCTGAATATTTAAGAAGCTCGTTTATTACTTCAACTGGCAGCGGAATTGTCCTGTAAATTTTCTTCCCTTTTTTTCTATTTCGTTTCAAAGTTACCAATGACACCCGGCTATTTCTATAGTCAATATCTTTTGTGTCATCTATATTTAATACTTCTGAAATCCTTGCCCCGGTATATCTTAGGAATAAAAAAGTGATCCAGTACTTTCCGGCAGACAATCTTCTTTTTGAGTAATCAAAATAGTTTTGGAATTCTTTTGTTAATCTATTTATTTCATTTTCATCCAGATATTTTATTTTGCCTGCATTATTTTCTTTTAGTAAATTTTGTACTTGTAAGTTTGTCATGTTTAATCTCCAGTATAAATTTTATCTTTATTTATCTTTTTAAAAATATCAGCAAAAAGATAAAAATTATTATAATTTACAAAAGCTTTTTCAAAGCTTATCTACAACATAGCATCAATGTATTGTAGTAGTATAAAATTAAAAAAACAAGGGTTATTTTAGCGAGTAATGCTTATTTTAAAGGGTTTTGAGGGGGTATAGGAGCCGGGGCGGCTAATACCACAAAATAGTTATTTTGTGGTATATAACAAATATCAGAACATATTTGAGTAGTGTTTTATCCCCTGTCAGCTCCCCCCCCATGAATTTAGAAACAAACCAAAATGAAGGTAAAACCAATACAAGTATAATTGATAACGCATTAAACAAAATTCAGGAAATAACGGGCATAAACATTGATAATGAGGTTGTTAAGAATAATATGCAGAAAAATTTATTCGGACAGGACGGTCCCAGTCTTGACCAGGCTCAAAATAACCAGCAATTTCAAAATGCTTTCAATAATGCATTGGATGAAACAAATCCAGAGTTACAATTAATGCTAAAAAAGGCTGAAAAAAAAGGATTTCAAAATGCGAGCAAAGAAAATGAAATGGCACAATTGATTAAATCTATTAGTGATAAGTCGTGATTAAACAATATACATCCCACTAAATTTTCAGTGGGATGTAGTACTTTTTAATCATCATCATCATCATCAAAATGAGCTTCTGAAGCAACAGCTGGAGAATAATGTATATTATGGGATTCATGCATAAAAATTGGTGAATAGACTGGGTGAAAGTCATCATCATCATGCATATAGTCTAGGATTTTACCACCAGATAACCCGACTTCTTCCCAATCTTCAGTGGAAGCCATTATCCTATTTTTATCATCAGAAACAAGATGTTTAAAGATAAGCCCAAAAGCTACGATTGGCAGTAACACCAAACCCAACAATACTAATTTTCCTAAAAACATAACAACACCTCCTGTTATATTATTATAACAAATTTTTTAGTATATTGCAATTTTCTAAAACATTTGCTAATCTGGAGATGCTGTTTCGTCAGATTCTCCATCAACATAATCAAGCAATCCCTCTTTTTCGAGGATATCCCTCATATACTGGAACTCTTCCTCGTCTACCAACCGGTACATTCTTGCCCCGGTTAGATTTAGAGGGAAATCTATATCCCCCGACAAAAGAAACAATCTTTTCTCAGAGACATAGTGATCAACACCGTGATAATCAAGACGGCGCCGGATTCTTGACACCGTCCTCTTGTCTTTGCATTGTATATAATATTTATACATAATTTGCCACCTCTCTAATAAAAGTAACAAGATTACTTTTAGTTCCAGAGGCAACTTCTTTCTTATCATTATCACCTACTATTCGGTAAGCTGTGTAATCATTCCCGCAAACTTCTACAACAATAGAATCAACAGGCACAAGATTTTCAGTATTAAGCGACAGGAAATCACCAATAAAAGCATAGCCATTTGTTTTATTCGTGTCTACACTTTTTACCAACTTGCACCAATGCTTGTACTTGCGCATATGATGCTTGGCACTGCCATGACAATTATGGGTATAGATTACCCTGCTTGACTCTTTTGTTTTATTTTCATCTACTGCAGTATCACTCTCTTCATCATTCTCTTTATTCTCTTCAAACATCTCAGGAAGCAATATTTCGCACAATTCCTTTGCTTCTTCGGTTGACAACTGTTGTGTCAACCACCCCAAGAAATTTTCAAGTTCAACTGTCCTCTCGCCAAACTCCATATTTTCATATAATTCTTTAAACTTGTTTTCCATATGATCCTCCTTTGTTTTTATTATGCTTATAATATGGTGCGCAATACGCACTATGTCAAGAAAAAAAGTATTAAAAAAACAGTTGCCTTACATGACAAAAGTCATATAATCATTTATAAGAAAACAAAAATAAGGAAAAACTAATGAGAAATGCTCACCTAAGCATCTCTCTTCCAAAAGAGAAAAAAAATAAAATTGAAGACATTAAAAAAAAGTGGGATGTGTCTGCAAGGTTTTACATAGCGCACCGGATTATGGCTTATGCCGAAGGATTGATTGAACCGAATTTTGAAAAGCCTTCCCGTCCCTTACCTTACAATATGGATTTCAAAATAAGCCCAAATATGAAAGAATATATCGAAGTTAGAGCTAAAGAACTCGGGGTTAGTAAAAGTGCGCTTATCAGGGCTCTAATTTAGAAAAAAAGAGAGGGAAAACATGTCTAAAAGAATTTCTTTGATATTGGTCACTTTTCTTATTATGTCTGTTATTGCCAAAAACAATATAAATGCTCAATGTGGTGCCGATTGCAGCGATTGCCATGCATTAGCCTTTAAGGATAATGCAATAGCAAAAGAGCATACAATTCTGGACACCTGCAAAGATTGCCACGAAGAAAACGGTTCTCTTAAGAACAAAAACACCTCAATTTTAGATATGACGCCAAATTCCCACAACGCAGGTTGCGGGGGACATTGCAGCGATTGCCATGACCAATACCCCTCTGACCGGGCACATTTTGCTCTAAATAATTGCAAAAATTGCCACAACTGATTTTTGGCACAAAAAAAACCGCTGCAGGCTCCCCACAGCGGTTTTTTTTTTGTATTCAAGCAAAGACAAAATATACAGCATCAAAGATCCCCTTTGATGCCACGGGATCAAAGCCCGGCAGATTCTATTAGTTAGTTTGGCTCTGGATATTTTTGCCACAATCCTCGCATATGATCGTAGCAATTTCTTTGATCCATTTTTCCAAAGCTAACCATTCCTCAATTGTTACTTCATAAATTTTACCCGAAACTAACGTAAATCTTATCATAGCTTACCTCCTATCCTATTTTTGGGTGGGCAAACCCAGGGAAGGCACAACAGGGAGAGCGGAGGCAGATCAACTCTCCCAGTGGGAACCCCAACCACTATGGATGTCATGCCCTCGCCGGGAATGCCCACCCTCAAGGATAGCAGGTTATTTATTTAGAAAGGCAAAGGGGGTTAACCCCCATGCCTTGACTAAGCCACTTTACTTGAAGACTGCTCAGCTTTTTCAAGCACATACTGAACAGCTTTCCTTGCCTCTGCAGAGGCTTGAAAAATGGCTTTCTTGTTTTCTTTCAAGAACTCACTCCAGCCTTTTACATAGGCTGAAGTGTTTTTGTAATTAATTCTTAGACCGGTTTCAGCCATTAGAAAGGCTGCACCGATCTCGGCAACAAGCTCCTCATAAGAATATTGATGCTCGTCGCCAGTATCTATCTTTGACACTCCTGCTCTCTTCAATCGTGACTCATGTCCAGTGGAATGAGCTATTTCATGGAAAAGAGAGGAGTAATAATCCTCAGATGACTTAAAATTACCAATATCCGGGATTTGTACCGTATCCCACGAGGGGATATAACAAGGTTGAACCCCGGTATATTGAATATTTAAGCCATCTTTTATCATTCCCGATACGATATTTTCGGGCTTTTCTTTTTTGACATTTCCAAGATTGACATACTTACCTTTGTCAATCCCTTCAACATCATCAAGATTAAAGACCCGATAATATCTCATCAAGAAGAAAGTTTTAGTTTTTTTAGTCTTACTTTCTTCTTTTTCCTCTTCCTGCTCTCCCTCAGGATAAGTTTCAAGATCATCTCCCTGATCTTCTTTTTCGTCCTCATTTATAGGTTGAGCAGTAACTTTTTTATTAAAAATCACCATTGAGCTTTTCGCACCCTTGCGGATGCTTCCACCCAATTTTTGGACCTGCTTAAATGAGAACCATACAGGAGCAGTATATCCTTTTTCCTGCATGTCCCAGGAAAGAAGTAATTGGTTAATTCCCTGGTATTCTCTCTTATAAAATCCATTAAAATGTTTTCTCATCCATCCGGCTTTCCAGGGTGGAGTGCCGGATTCTATCTGTTCTATAATTTTTTCAGTAATTATATGATACACTGATTTTTTAGTTTTTTTAGTCATGAGCGACCTCCTCCTCGCTATTTAGAAGCGAGAATTCAACGTCAACAAAACTATCATATTCGAGGACGATATTTCCTCTTCGATAGCTTTCCTTGACCTTTTCTAACGCTTCATCTTTTGATGAAGCTTGAATACTCACGACTTCTGCTAAGGTTTCTTTTACTTCGATTTTGTAAACTGTCATTTTTGCCTCCTGTTTATTCAACACCAGAGGCAGTTCCCCCTACCGGGGAATAACTGCCCCCGGTAGGGTGTTTTTATATTAAGCGATCCTCAAAGAGACGGAGAACCATCTCCTTGAGGTATTTTTCATCGCCAAGGCATAGGTAGGAATAGTACAAGTGACTATCCTCCATATCCTTGACTTTTATAACTTCGCCATCTTTGGTTGTATGTTCTGCTTCGTTTCTTTCTTTACGACCAGACGGCAAATACGACCTGCCATCTTCCCCGAACTGCCAATACAGTTCTTGCGCAGTTCGGATATCTTTTTTTATTATTCCCATTTTTAATCATCCTCCTCTCCATCAAGTTCCGATGAAAAGTTTTCGGCCGTACATTTGTAAAGAATTTCGTAATCAACTTGCCCGTCTAAACCCTTTTCTACAAGACGGACAAAGTCGTTAAATTCTTCTTCATCCTTTGGCGGACGGCCTACATAGGCCTCGAAACAATCCGAAGTAATTGGGATTTGGATGTTTTCTTCAAAAAATGCCATTTCTGCCTCCTTTTTCCCTGCGGAGACAATCTACCCCCTAACGGGGAGATTATCCCCGTCAGGGGTGTTTACATTTTTTTATGCAACCTCCATGAAGTCCTCAATGGACTGTTCTCGGAGATCGGTTTCTCTATATCTCTTTTCAGCAATCCGATCAGTTTGCATACGATTCGCCATAGCCTTAGCTGCACGGATCACTCTATTATAGATGTTCCACTCATCTGCTGAGAAGTCAGGATGAGTGTTCCCCTGAGCATATCCAGGAGTTTTATAAATCCTGACTTCTTCAACAATTTTTACCGCAGCTTTCATCTGACATCTTCTGAGATTGAAAACATCAACTCTTGCTATCGAGTAGAACATCTGAAAGAAGTCGTTTTTTCTTTCTTCTTTTTTCTTTTTTTCAGTCTCTCTTTTAATCATATCTTCCCGGAGTTCTCTGAGGTTTCTTCTGATACCCTGAATGGTATCAGCAACCTCAACCCTGTGGATGCCATAGAGAAAGTTACAGGCTTCATTAAGCTTTTTTAAAGAGAACCCTTTGTGGCCGCTTACTAAATATTTTACCTGCGTTGATAAAATATTTAGTTGTGTTTCAATCATATTTATTTGAGATGAAACATTAGAACGGCCTGCGGTTTCTCTTGTGTACCACTTAGACTTAATGTAGCCAAATTTTTCTCTATACTGCTTCAATTGGCATATTCTGTCCTCAAAAGGTATGAGGACTTCTTGTGGAAGATATTTGATGTTTCTTATCATGTCTGCCTCCTTTTTTTTAATTGAGGGGGCAGTTCACTTCCCACGAGGGCAGTAAACCACCCCCGTGGGGTTTTATTCTATGTCGTATGGAAAATATCCTCTTATAAACTCACTATCCTCCTCGGATAGCTTGGTGTCCATGCAAGGGCAGGATATTTCCAATCTCGTTTCAGAGGTTATCAGCATATCTGAAAAATCCTCTTCTTTGACACATTTTAAAAACGTCTCAGAAGTTACCTGCACATTATGTACGCAGGTAGCTAAACTGATTTCTTCTCCACAATTTTGACAAAATATTTTTCTCATATCTGCCTCCTTATTTAAATTATAACGAAGGCAGTATGCCCCCAAACGGGGACATACCGCCCCCGTCCGGGGAATTTTTAGATAGGGTTTATATTTTTATTTTTTTCTTTTCACAAAAATTCCATAAACAAGTTGTCCGGCCCAATCGCCGACCGCTATTCTGTTACGGATGGTAGATGGATCGAGTGAATATATCCCACCTTTGGGACATTCATCCTCGTATTCTTTTAGGCAATACCTGTTTAAAGCATGAAGAGCCGAGATTAAAGCGTCATGGGCAGACGTTCTGCGTCTGTCCAGTTCCATCATCAATTCTCTGAACTCTTCACCCTCAAGCCTTTTTGCTTGAGTATTGACTATGACATCATTTCTGCAAATCACTTTTACATACTCTGATGCCTTCTCAATCAGATTGCCTAAAAGATTTTCGCCTATATCGTCACCCTCAACGAGTTCTGATATAGTTTCGTATTTTTGAATACTTTCCTCTACCTTATTTTTGTTTTGGTTTTTCAAAATATACTCCTTCTCTCTCTTAGAGAGAGAAATTTTTTCTGTTTTATTTTTCATTTTTTGCCTCCTTTGTCAATATACAAGCAGGAGGCAGACGTTATTATCCCCCACAGGGGACGTCATGCCCCCTGCTTTGGGGTTTATTTTATGATATTTTTAATTCCTCCCTTCCTTTCACAAAGGGAGGAATTTTTCCACTCTGAACGTGTTCTTCGATATCCCTGCCAGTAAGGATACCGAAGCATTTTTTAAGTTTACGGCTTCTATTTATTGGGCATCCCCAGCATTGGGGATCAATGACTCTTACTGAGTCAAAGTCATCCTCAATTTTCTGGGTGCGCCCACACTGGCAATTGACTTGATAGACAAACGGAGCAACTTGTACTCCGTTTTCTATCATATAATCCCTAATCTCATTTTGCTCTAAATAAGCATTAATGATTTCGGGATCAGGCTTTTTGATTATTTTTTCAATATTTAACATAACGCACCCCCTACCCGCAGGCGGAATAGCCACAACTGTGGCATTTCCTGCAACCTTCTTCAATTGCAATCGGACTGCCACATTCCGGGCAAGCTCCCATTCCAACAGGTTCTTGACCTGTTTTAGTAACAGAAGCCCTGGGAGTATTATCAGAATATTTTTCAATAGGAGTGATCTGTTTTATGCTGCCAAATCTCTCAACTACTTTTTGGAGAAGCGACAACGCTATCTCCATGTTTGGGTATGTAAAAACTCTTCCTGTTTCAGTTACGACTTGTACTCTCATAGTCTCCTCCTGTTTTTTTTATTTTTTTTGGGTTTGCCCACCATAAAAAATAGACAGGAGGCACTATGATCCCCAGCAGGGGATTAGTGCCCCCTGCCGGGGTGGATTATTGTTTAATTGAGCCTGTCCAGATATTGAACAGGCGGCTTTTGATAGAGTGCCACATCAGTGGCTCTCTCTATTTTTTTTATTATTTCCGTTATTTTCACTGCTTCTTCTAAAGAAGAAGCAATAAAAAACATAACTTTATGATCAAAAGAGGCACACCAGATGTTCATGCTGCACCTCCTTTGACTTTACCGCTTTCCTCAATCTCTTCGGCAACAAATTGTTCCAACATTTTGTCGTAAATGATGGATAGGCTGGCCAGAATCTTGAGGAAATGTTTGTAATTGCCGACAAATATCACTTGCTTTGTGTCTTTGTCGACAATTTTGTATGTACTTTGACCTGAATATGGGGGTTTGCTGATGCGCAGTGCAAAGCCCCATTTGTTTAAAAAATCTCCAATTTTTTTAATTGATAAATTCTGGAGTGCATTCATTTTGCACCCCTCTTTTTACCGGGGAGGATAGCATCCAGTATCCCGGCAATTGCGGTTGCTGCAATAGCAGCTAAAATAATAATAAAAAAGTTTGTCATCCCTGCCTCCTTTTTCAGACGGAGGCAGTTGTCCCCCGGACGGGGGGATCACTGCCCCCGCCTGGGGTTTATTTTTTTATTTAAAATTATTTTATCTCTGCACCAATCGCAGAGATAATTACTTCATTCCCTTCGAGGTACCATTCCAGCACCTCATACTCTGCGTCCTTGCGGACTTTTATGCGTCCGCAGGAGCAAGAGATATCTACTCCTCCGAAGATGTTGGGCTTTGCCCAATCACCTTCAGAGGGATCGAATTCTATATACATCGGGACTCGCCCGATGTTGTCCCCACAATGGGGACACCAATCAAGATTAAAAAGAACTTTTTTTTCCATTTTTGCCTCCTTTTTTTCAGACGGAGGCACTTCTCCCCCAGTCGGGGGATAGTACCCCCGTCCGGGGTTTATTTTTTGTTTTTTTTATTTTTTTTTGAAACCTTGAGAGATGCCGGGAACTCCCGGACCTCTTTGCACTCCTCAAATATTTCCGGGTACTTCTCTTTCAAAGAAGCCCCGTTGACAAACTCTGAAACTCTCGGTGCCGTCACCGAGACGGTTAAACCTAGGTCAGGGTTTGTCGCCGACAGCTTTTCACCGCCGGTATATTTTATGATGTCATCTCTCATTTTTTCTATTTTGTTTTTTAGCTCTTTCTCTTCCGCCTTTTTATCAGCATAAGAAAGAGCTAATTTCCAAATATCTTCAGGTAACTCATCCCGATTATAAACAGGACAAGTTACCTGATAGTCGCAATATCCACACAACAGTGACGGTTCACACTCTGGTGTAACGTCACCGTTAATAGCAGCCCATATGTTATGGGCTTTTTCAAGAAGTTGTTCAAACACCAGGTCAAAGGGCTCAAACGAGTTGAACTCCTTGACCTTCCCAGAATTCAAATCGAGGGCGAAAATCGCCCCCTTGATCTTGGCATCCGGGTATAGCAGCTTTGCAATACCCATTTGCCAATATAGTTGGCTAACCCAACCTTCATAAGGCTTATCAGGGATTCTGGAAGTCGTTTTAACTTCGCAAATCCCTATAGATTTCATATTTTTTGAGTAAAAGAAGAAATCCACATGTGCCTTAAAATGAGGATATTCTGGATGAACCAGCTCTTCTTGAACAGAATATTTGTATTTCGTCCTCTCAAATATTTTTGAGAGGATTTTCTCAGCCAAATGTCCACGCTCAAAACGTATGAGCGTTTCAATGTCATGCTCAGGCGGAGAAAGTTTTGATAATACCGCCTTCCGAGGACAACAGGACACATCAGACGAACCGATATATTTAGTACGGTCGCCTAATTCCTTATTTGACTGTTCTTTATTTATTTCCGGGAGTGTTTTTTCGATTATCTCTGTTAGCATCTCTGCCTCCTTTAGTTTTCACCGCAGGAGGCAGTTGTCCCCCCGCAGGAGACAAACTAAGCCTCCCACGGTGGGGATGTTAATTACTGTTATATCAAAAGGATTTTAATTCTTCTTATCCTTTTGGTTGAGTAGCTTATTCTCAAAGCTACCCAAACCATATTATTCTCCATTATCACAGTTTTTTGCCTTTATTTTTCCCTCATAGTGTATTCCTATGAATAGTGCAACTGCAATAATTCCTATCATTGCGTATAAGGCAATCCATACTATCATATTACTCTCCATATGGCTGTCTCCTTTTAATATAATTATTTTTCTCTCTTTTCTCAATAAGAATTATAGCGGCAATCGCTAACAAATAGAGAGAAGTAGATACTGGAAAGATGATTTTCCAAAAGATGGCAAACTCAGGCTTCTTGCCATCCCTCTTCTGGCACACAAAGTGCCAGAAGAAATGTATCGTCAGTTTTTTCTACAAACATTTCTGTTCCACATCCTACACAGAAATGCGTTATAGCATTCCAGTGTAATGTTTTCATGTCTGTTTCACCAACATAGTGAAACTTTCTGCATTTTGGGCATTCCCATTTTTCTTTTTTCATAACTTCCTCCTAAGCAGACAATTGATAAACGTCATTTTTAACTTGGACGAAATATCTCTCAAGCAACTCTTTTGCCTTTGGCTTCCCGTAAGGTGAACCTTTTACGTAATATGTATTGGGGTTCTTCTTCCCTTGGGCTACTGTAAAACCCAAATTTGCCAAGAATTCAAGCAGTTGCTTCTTTGCCTGCTCATCATTTATAGTGTTTTCATTCGAGGGCGGTGTCTCCGTTTCAATCTCTCCTTGATTTACAACTGTTTCAGGGTCACGAACCACCATTCCCTCTGTATCATATGTGCCATAGCCTATTTCTTCTGCACCGTAGATACCGTTTATATTAAACGCTTTCCGCAAACACTGAGATTCTGCCACCTTCTTCAGCATAGTGTCAGGTTTATTCTTCCAAAATGTTGTAAGG
>Ga0079288_100107_pt1 | contig 19277 bp, 18 predicted proteins | sample Wag42014_10_18_FD_75179 | JGI IMG/M metagenome (GOLD analysis project Ga0079288, IMG submission 75179) | Deep subsurface shale carbon reservoir microbial communities from Ohio, USA - Utica-2 Time Series 2014_10_18 ... | reverse complement strand
TTACTGTTATTGTAGGCCTGCGTGAATAATTTATTAGAGGAGATTTATGAATAAATTATATACAGCACTTAGTTTGATAAAACTTTTAAATGAAAACAAAAAAATTGATTCGAAAAAAGTATCTGAGGAACTTGGTGTCAGCATCAGGACGGCTCAAAGATATTTATTGGATTTATCCATTATTCCAGGAGTAATACACAATGAAAAAGACAACAGCTATTCACTGATAGATAGTTATTCTTTTGAGGGTACTTTTTTATCACAGTCAGAACTTTCCTACGTCGGGGCTCTGTTTGATTTTTTGAAAAGGGATGTTAATAGCGATTCCGCTAAATACCTGGATAAATTAAAAAGTAAAATATTCCACCTAAACGGTATCACATTTTCATACGACTTTGTTAGAGAAGACATAATTGGCTTTGACAATATATCAACTGTATTAAATGATTTAGAAATTGCAGTAAAAGAGCAAAACGAAATCACTTTTTTTTATGAAAGATATAACCGTAATTATGCAGTAAAGCCATATAGAATAATCTTATCTGACGGCTTTTGGTATTTATTGGCTGATCACGAAGACTGTCTGAAAACGTTCGCAGTTGATAAAATGAATGATGTTAAGAATACGGGAAATGTTTTTGGGCACAGAGATGATATTGATGAGATATTAAAAGATGCAAATAATATTTGGTTTAATGAACATGACAAAGACGAAATTACTATGGAAATTGATAATTCAGTAGCTGATTACTTTAAAAGAAAATCTTGTTTAACGAATCAGAAGATAAGAGGAGAAGGCGATAACAGTATCGAGGTAACTTTTGAAGTTTATAACGAAATGGATTTTCTGTTGCAAATACTTCGCTGGTCACCGTTTATTAAAATAAAAAGTCCCGATTATTATAAGCAAACACTAAAAAAATATCTCCAGGACAGTCTGGAAAAAATCGGAAAAGAATAATAGATTTAAGATATGGATTTAGCTCCAAATAAGACTGAGAGGGTATGCGTTGAAAATTCCTAAGCAGATACGCAGAAATTATTAATATATAGAGGGAGATTCTTTGACTTTTGTTCGTCCAGTTAAATCCGGCTTGCCGGGTTGCAGTGCAACATTTAACTGAGTTTACCCTGTTAAATCCATCTTTAATGTGTTCCACATATTTACCAGCCCTCAGCTGGTGCTAGATGAGCTGCCATTGGAGCATTTAGCAGGGCAGGGGAATGACAGAAAAGTGTCTAGCATCCGCCTTAGGCGGATAAATAGGATGTTACACATATTTACCAGTCTTAAAGACTGGTGTTAGCCGCAGGCATTCTTTCGACCGGAACCGAGCGCATAATAATTTATGTGCTTGGTGGAGTGGAGAAATCTTATAGTGTTTTTTGACAATGAGACCTCTCGGCTGCGCTCGAGGTGACATTTATTGTATAGCATACGCCATAGGCGGATAAATAGAATGATAAATATATTTATCATTCTAAAGGACTGGTGCTAGACGGAGTCAATCATTTGTTTCAGCATCTAATTATATCAGTAAGTTATGAGACCATGAAACAAGTGGTCACCTTGGGTAAATTTATCTTCGCTACGCTCAGAGGCTACAGGGTGACAATAACTTAATTTTTGGGTTAACCACATTGTGCTATTTTTAAGATATTATTTTTACCTGACAGTATTCACGACCATTGTATCTGTTACATTCGACATATCCGAATAATTGTTCCGGATTAATTTCGGATTTTGCAGAGTTAAACCGGACTCCCCGCACTTTTTTACCGTTTACATTACCGAGCTCAAACATCAGATGTTCACCGTTTTTTCCAATTATCCGCTGATTTTCTATTGAAGGTTCCTTTATACGAAACACCGGTTTTTTATTGCCTTCTCCGAATGGTTCGAGCAATTCCAGAGCGTTTGCCAAATTAACATTGAGATCATCAACAGTAATGTCTAAGTCGTATTTATTACTTTTTATAAAAACTTCTTCACTGTATTCCGAGCATACAATTTCAATAATTTTCTTTATGAATGTATCTATATTTTTGCTCATGACAGACAATCCGGCAGCTTTGGTGTGACCACCGAATTTTTCGAGTAAGCCGGGGTTTTCACTATCGAGTTTTGAAAGTATTTCAAACATATCAATTCCGTCAATTGAGCGTGCTGAGCCTGTTACCCCGTGTTTGGGGTCATCATCACCGCCAAAAAGAATAACCGGACGGTAATATTTCTCCATTATCCTTGAAGCGACTATGCCGATTATACCTTTTATCCAGTGCGGTTGATATAAAACAATTACCCCGTTTTTGCCGTAATTGTTTCTTTCAATAATATTTACAGCTTCATTAAAGGTGAATTCACATAAGTCCTGTCTGTCCCTGTTTTTATTATCAAGTTCTTCAGCCAGTTTCTGATTATTTGCATAATTATCACCTGTAAGCAGTTTCAGAGCGGTATCGGCAACATCCATTCGACCGCTGGCATTAATTCTGGGTCCCAATACAAAGCCGTGATGATAAGACTTGATTTCTTTCTCTTTTAACCCGCTTATTTCAATCAATGCTTCGATACCGGGTGAAGGGGTATTGTTTATAACGTTAAGTCCGTATTTTACAAGTATCCTGTTATCTCCGGTCAGTGGTACAACATCTGCAACTGTAGCCAGCCCCACCAGATCCAGATATTTTTTTAAATTTATATCTTTTCTGTTCAGGATTCGTCTGACTACCTGAAGCAGTTTAAAAACGACTCCACATCCGCACAGATTAAAATCCGGTTCATTTTTTCTTTCGGGGTTATTTTTTGGATTTACTATAAAATCTGCTTTGGGCAGCTCATTTTTCGGAAGGTGATGATCGGTGACAATTACTTTGATATTGTGACTTTTTAGATATTCGATTTCCTCAATAGAGGTTATACCGCAATCAACAGTGATAACCAGTTCAGCACCGGCTTCTGCCATCTGTCTGGCGGTATCAGGGGTCAATCCGTAACCGTCCTCGTATCTGCTGGGAATAAATGTTCGGTAATTTTTAAAACCTAATTCTTTGAAAAAGTTTACAAGAATTGCTGTGGAACATACACCGTCGACATCGTAGTCACCGTAAATGTAAATCTTATTGTTTTGATTAATAGTATCTACAATCAGTTCGCCTGCACTTTGAGAGATGATATTTAAAGGGTCGGATAAGTCTTTTAAACTTGGTTGTAAAAATTTTTCTATATTTAGCACACCTCTATCAGTAAGGATTTTATTTACAAGCGGATGTATGGACAATTCAGACCCCGTTTTTGTGTTAATTGTATTTTAATTACATCTCCCAGTTGGATTCCGGGAGTTTTTTCAGATGAATATGATGGGCAAGGCGTATGCATGGTCTTATTAAAAGCTGGGCACTTCCGAGGACAAAAAACCATGTTCCCATTCTCACCCAATCGGGATAGAAAAACATAATACTACCAATGAGAAACCATACAGCTATCAAAAAATCGTTTAATATACTGGCAAACTTGTAGCGCTTTTGTATGATCAATCTGTCTTTGCCAAAAGTGATGGTGATATCTTTGTCTTCTGTTTGCCCCATAAAAAACCCCTTAACTTTATAACTTCATGTTCATTTATTATCAATAATATATTGCTGACTCAACAGAATATTTATCTTATTATTCTTCCCTTGATAAGTTATATTTCTTTGATATTTTTACCTATACATTGTTATGGAGATGTTAAAGGATATAAAAATGATAGATAAAGACTATTTAGAAAAGGTTTTTGCGGAGATAGAAAAGGGGATGAAGCTTTCAAAGTGCCGAAAATGCGGTTGTATGCAGGGAGCACTTGATGAACTGGAAGCTTTTTTTGAAGAAAAATCCTCAGATTATGAAGATATTTTGGTGAAATTAAAAAAATTTAAAAACGATATGCACAGCAGGGAATATAACTGTCTGGGATGTGAGTACTGTTATCCGGCCGTGGCTGTGAACCATTTTAATTCTTTTTTAGATGATAAAGAATTGAACAGCCATGAAAATAATAGCTGTTCAGATAATCGAAATAAATCATGGCCTTTTGTTCCCGGTGAATATTATTCTTTTTGTGAAGGAAGCGGCTGTCCTGTTGCAGTTTCCACACTTTCGGATGCGGATCTTGCGGAAAAACTTGCCTTACGAAAACCTGCGGAACTTTGTATTGTGGGTAAAACGGAAACGGAAAATATCGGCGTGGAGAAAGTGGTAAAAAATATAATAACGAATCCTACAATTCGTTTCCTATTGTTGGCAGGGAAAGAAAGCAGAGGACATCTAAGCGGCAAACACCTTTATGCATTATGGAAAAATGGCGTCGATGAAAATATGAAAATCAAAATGGGAAATCGTAAAGGATCCAGGTTGAGCAATTTGACTTTGCAAGAGGTGGAGGCATTCCGCAGGCAGTTAGAAGTAGTTGATATGATTGGATGTGAACAAGAGGAGGAGGTACTTTCGAAAATTCATGAAATTTCACAAGATGTCGGCACAGCTTGTTGCTGTGAGACAGAGTGTGCTGAAAATATTCCGTATGAAGCCGGAAAAATACCTGTATTAAAGGCAGTAAAATCCTCAAATATTGAACTTGATGAGGCGGGTTATTTTGTCATTTTTGCTGAGCCGGAAACAAAAAGTATTCTGGTGGAACGTTATTCTTATGAAAATGAGCTTCTTGACACGGTGGAAGGTAATGATGCCAAAAGTATTTATCATACGATTATACGAAAAGGCTGGCTTACACATTTAAGTCATGCAGCCTATTTAGGTGAAGAGCTTGCTAAAGCGGAACTTTCTAATCAACTGGGATTTAAATATGTGCAGGAAGGGGCTTAAATCAGGGCTTATAACTCATAGCCGCTCTTACAGCCTTTTGCCATTTATTATACAGATTCTCAGCTGTTATTTTATCCATTTGGGGAGTAAACTCCTTGTCAATTTTCCATGTTTCAGCAATTTCCTTTGTATCTTTCCAGAAACCGACTGCCAGCCCTGCCAGAAATGCAGCTCCTAATGCCGTGGTTTCCATGCATACGGGTCTTTGTATTTTTATATCCAGAATATCGCTTTGAAACTGCATTAAAATATTGTTTGTGACTGCTCCTCCGTCAACTTTAAGGAGGGGAATATCAATTCCTGTTTCTTCCTGCATTACAGATATTACATCCTTATTTTGGTAAGCGATCGATTCAAGCGTTGCCCTTGTAAGATGCTCTTTTTTTGTTCCCCTGGTTAATCCGAAAATGCTGCCTTTTACCTCAGCATCCCAGTATGGTGTGCCTAAGCCCACGAATGCTGGAACTACATATACTCCTCCGGAATCTTTTATTTTCCCTGCTTCATATTCGGTCTCTTCCGCACTGTCAATGATTCTTAAGCCGTCTCTAAGCCATTGGACTGCAGCTCCGGCTACAAAAACCGATCCTTCAAGAGCGTAATCTATTTTATTATCGATACCCCAGGCAATTGTTGTCAGCAGTCCCCTTTTTGAGTGATAAGGTTTGCTGCCTGTGTTCATCAGTATAAAACATCCCGTTCCGTATGTGTTCTTCACCATCCCTTTTTCAAAACAGGTTTGCCCGAATAATGCTGCCTGCTGATCACCCGCTACGCCGCCAATTGGGACGCTGTATCCGGCAAAAGTTTCAGGTACAGTATATCCGAATATCTCCGAGGAATTTTTTACTTCGGGCAGTATTGAGGAGGGAATATCCAGATAACTCAGCAACTTTTTATCCCATTTTAGCTGGTGAATGTTGTAAAGCAGCGTTCTGGAAGCATTACTGTAATCAGTGGCATGTACTTTGCCTTTTGTCAGTTTCCAGAGCAGCCATGTGTCGATTGTTCCGAAAAGTAAATCTCCGTTTTCAGCCTTTTGCCGTGCTCCTTCAACATTGTCGAGAATCCACTTTATTTTTGTTCCTGAAAAATATGGATCTATTACAAGCCCGGTTTTTTCCCGGAAAATTTTTTCAAGCCCCTTGCTTTTTAACCCTTGGCATATATCAGAGGTTTGTCTTGACTGCCAAACTATTGCATTATAGACAGGTTTTCCTGTGATTTTATTCCATATTACCGTTGTTTCCCGCTGATTGGCAATACCAACAGCCTGAATATTGTCGCCGGAAAGACCTGAATTTGCCAAAGCTTCTGCTATTACAGACTGGACTGACGACCATATTTCCAGGGGATCCTGTTCCACCCATCCGGGATTTGGCAATATTTGGGAAAACTCTTTTTGTGCAATGGTTATAATTTCGCCGGCTTTGTTGAATATAACAGCTCGTGAGCTTGTTGTTCCCTGATCGATCGACAGGATATACCGTTTTTTTGCCATAATTGACCCCTTTTGAAAAATTATAATTGGAAAGGAGCTGGATATTCAACAGATTTTTTGATAAATCGGCAGGAAATTAAGATAATTTTTAAAAATTATATAATTTTGTTTGCAAACTTGAGTGAGTTATGTATATAATTTCTAAACGTAAAATGTTTTTCAGTACGGTTATTATTGCCGGGAGCTAAATGTAATTTTGAAGATGTTTGATTAATTCCAAGTAGGTTTGTGTAGTTATAAAGACTACATTAAGTTGTCTTTAATAAAAGGAGGTACTTATGACAAAGTCAGAACTTGTAACAAAGATTGCAATGAAAAGCGGTTTGACAAAAACAGACGCTGAAAAGGCTCTGAATGCATTTCAGGAAAGTGTAATGGAAGCAGTAAAGAAAAATGACAAGGTTACTTTGGTTGGATTTGGAAGCTTTGAGCAGAAACAGCGTCAGGCAAGAAAAGGACGCAATCCTCAAACGGGTGCTGAAATAAAAATACCAGCCGGCAAAACTCCTAAGTTCACGCCTGGTAAGAATTTTAAGGAAGCAGTTAAGTAAATTTTTAGGCCCTTGAAAAGGGCCTTTTTTATTTCTTCCCAAATGTCGCAATTCCATATAATTTTGAATATTGTTTTTACTAATATTATTAGAAAAGGATTACCCCACTTTGTCTATTCTATAATTTTAATCACTGAGTTTTATTGGCATTCATACAACATCCCAATTTTTGGTTGAAAATATGCGTTTTTGCATTTATAAAATGATACCAATTTGAAGTAACCCGGAGGAAAATTATGGCTGAGAAGAAAGTTCCTTTTAATAAAGAAGAAATAGAGCAGATTGCTGAAAAGTATCCCACACCGTTTCATATTTATGATGAGAAGGCAATCAGAGAGAATGCCCGCAGACTGAAAAAAGCTTTCAGCTGGCTTGGAGACAATTTTAAGGAGTATTTTGCAGTAAAAGCCACTCCCAATCCCCATATATTAAAAATCATGAAAGATGAGGGTTTCGGAACGGATTGCAGTTCTCTTCCCGAACTTATATTATCTGAAAAAGCCGGGATAAGCGGCGAGAATATTATGTTTACTTCAAATGAAACCCCGGCAAAAGAGTACAGTAAAGCTAAAGAGCTGGGCGCTATCATTAATCTCGATGATATAACTCACATCAATTATTTGGAAGAGCAGGTGGGCTTGCCGGAATTGCTGAGCTTCAGATATAATCCCGGACCTTTGAGAGAAGGAAATGCCATAATAGGTAATCCTGAGGAGGCTAAATACGGGTTTACCAAGGAACAGCTGTTCGAAGGATACCGCATGATAAAAGAGAAAGGAGTGAAGCGTTTCGGTATTCATACGATGGTGGCTTCAAATGAACTAAATGCAGATTATTTTGTTGAGACCGTCAATATGCTGGTGGACTTGGTTATTGAAATCCACAGGGAGCTGGGAATAAATTTTGAATTTATCAATATGGGAGGCGGAATAGGTATCCCATATAAACCTGATCAAAAGCCAGTTGATCTTGAATATGTTGCAAATGAAGTGAAGAAAATATTTGATAAAAAAATAAAAGGTTCTGCGCTGGATCCGTTGAAACTATATATGGAAAACGGCAGAATGATAACTGGCCCGTATGGTTATCTTGTGGCACGGGCTATACATAAAAAGGAAATCTATAAAAATTATATAGGGCTTGATGCAAGTATGGCTAATCTGATGAGACCGGGCATGTATCAGGCATATCATCATATCACTGTTATGGGCAAAGAGGATAAACCTAATGATCATACATACGATATAGTGGGGTCTTTGTGTGAAAACAACGATAAATTTGCCATTGACCGCAAACTGCCGAAAATTGAGATAGGAGATATAATTGTAATCCATGACGCCGGTGCCCACGGTCATGCAATGGGGTTTAATTATAACGGCAAACTCAGATCTGCCGAACTCCTCCTTAAGCCTGACGGTAGCGTAAAGCAGATAAGAAGAGCGGAAACCATTGACGATTATTTTGCAACGCTGGATTTTTCAGATTTATGAAAACCTACACCTACACTTCGTAGGTGTAGGTAAGGCAACTTAATCCCTTACAACAAATACGGAACACTTTGATCTTCTTACAACTTTTTCTGTTGTGCTTCCGAAAAAAGCTTCCTCTATAAAAGATTTACTGTGTGAAGCGATAACAAGAAGGTCTGTGCCTGCTTCGGTCTCATAGTTGAGGATTTCATGATACGGCACACCTTTCTTAACGGTGTAATTTATTTTTAAATTCTTGCCGTTAAGGATTTTTTTGGCCTGTTTTTTCATCTCATTCATACTTTCTTTTTCCATTCGTTCCGTTAGTTCCTTTTGCGTTTCATTGTCCAGATAAGCCATGGATATTCCCACTTCATCGGGGATTACATGAAGGAGAAAAATTTCTGAATTAAACGTTTCTGCAATATCAACGGCCTTTTTCAAAGCTTTATCGGAGTATTCCGAAAAATCAGTAGGAACCAATATTTTTTCTGTTTTGTACATGATATCCTCCTTTTATTATAAATTTTTTAACGCTACGTTGGCTGCCACCAAAAGGCTGTCCCAAACATTTGCAAAAGGTGGTGCATATGTAAGATCTGTATGGGAAAAATCCTCAACAGTCATCCCTGCATGTATGGCTGTTGATAAAATATCAATTCTTTTTGCGACCGTTCCGTATCCCGTAATTTGAGATCCGTATATTTGCCCTGTTTTGCCGTCGTACAGTAAACATATTTTCTGTGTATCTCCGCCTATATATTTAGGTCTGTCCGGGATACTTATTTCGGTTTTATTATAGTTAAACTTGTAATCGATTAGTTGTTTTTCGTTCAGGCCGGTTGTTGCTACTGAAATATCAAATATCCTGAATGCCGCCGACTGGTTTATTCCGTAAAAAGATTCCATATTATCAATGTTGGCTATATTGTATCCGGATATTCTTCCCATTTTATTGGCTGTTGTGCCCAGAGGCATATAAGTCCAGTCTTTTAATAGCGGAACATAATGTTCTGCACAATCGCCGGCTGCAAAGATATTTTCAAAATTTGTCTGCAGATTGTGGTTCACTTTCACAGCATTTTTGATACCAAGAGTAATACCCGAGCCGCGGAATGTTTCTGTATTAGGTCTTACCCCTATTGCTACTACAACAAAATCACATTCAAAACTCCCCGCTGAAGTGTTAAATAAATTGCCCTGTTTTGAAATTATGTCAGTGCCAGGAAAAAACTTTACCCCTTTTGACTTAAGGTGTGAGAGGGCAAATTGTTGCTGCTCGTCAGGTAAAAAGGGGAGCAGTCTGTCGGACTTCTCAATTATCGTAACATCAATGCCGAGATTTACGAGATTTTCAGCCAGCTCAAGATTAATATAACCGGCACCAACCAAACACGCTTTTTTCGGTTTATTTTTATAGATAAAATTTTTAAGGTTTCTAAGGTGATTAAGGTTTTTAAAATAGAAAACCTTTTCGTCAAATCCTTCGAAATCAAGCCTGTTGTATATTGCACCGGTTGCACAAATAAGATAATCGTAATGGTACTCGTATTCCTGGTTTTTGTTAAAATCATATACCTTTAGTTTGCTTTTCTCAGGAAGTATTTCATTTACCTCGGTGTACAATCTGTAATCAATACCCCTTTTTTTGGTTATTGTTTGATAATCGAGAGCGTACAGATTTTCCGGGGGTGTGTTTTCCATTGTGAGGTTATAAGGCATGCCGCATGCCCCATAGGATAAATCGCCTCTTTTTTCAAACACAACAACTTCGGCATCTTTATTCTCTTTTTTTACTCTGCTTGCGGCGGATAATCCGGCGGCAATTCCCCCGATAACGGCTACTTTCATATTCTCCTCCTTTTGTGAGAATTATAACATAAAAAATATTTAATCGAAAGATTTTACGAATCCCTGCCAATTAGGGCTGTAAGTCTGGGTTTCATTTTCATTAAGCAATGAAGAGATAATTTTCGTGTATTTGCAGTGAAGAAGCATTCTTTTGTGGTTTTTATGACCGTATAAAGTGTCGCCTGTAATCGGCATGCCGATGTATGCGCAGTAAGCTCTGATCTGATGTCGTGAAGCATAATTTAACGAAATGCTGATCAGTGTAATATTATCTCCGGAAATGTCATTGAAATATTTAAGTGGAGTTAAAACAGTTTCATTTCCACCTTTTTCATTTAACACTTTTACCTTTTTACGGTGAGATGCATCTATTTTATAAGAGAGTGTTACGCTTTCTGTTAATTTGCCGCAAATAAACGCAAGATACTCTTTTTTTGTTGAATATTCCGTTAAATTCTTTATGGCTGCAACAACTCCGTCTGTTTCAAAATCCAGTCTGGAAATCAGTTTGTAGCCGGGAAATTCGTTTTTTACAATATCCTGAAGTGTTAAGGGATCAAAAGGGGTTAACCTTTCTGTATGCATAAAGGGAGGCTTATAGAGAAAAAGTACGTTTGAAGTCTGTTTTATAAAAAAGTTTTGAGTGTTATATTTGATTTCAGGCATTTTTATATCGACAGTAATCCTTTCTGTGCTGTTTTTGTTGATATATTTTGAGGACACCGGCTTATTATCAAGCAGTACACAGCCTTCTTTTATAAGTTTTTTGGCTTGTCTGCTGCTCAATTCATATTTTTTTCTGAGAATGTCTACTATATCGATCATAGGAACAAATAGATTAGCTTAAATAAAATCGGTGTAAGAATTGCAGTAGCCACCCCGTTGAGACATATAGCAAGCCCGGATACCGCACCCTCAAGCTGGCCTTCTTCTGCTGCTTTTGCTGTTCCTATCCCATGGGAAGCAGATCCCATTGCCAGACCGAATGCAACTTTGTCTTTTATTTTGAACAGTTTTAGAATTGCAGGTCCCAGTATTGCACCGAAAATTCCTGTACAGATGACCAGAGCAGCCGTTAATGGTGGAATCCCTCCGATTTTATCTGAGATGGACATTGCTATCGGTGTGGTGACCGACTTTGGAGCTATGCTTGCAACTACCTCCCTGGATGCTCCTAAGAATTTTGCCGTCAGTGCTGCTGATAATATGCCTACAGTGCTTCCTATGATAGTGGACAGTATTATTGAGAAACCGCGCTTTTTTATCTCACCAAGTTGAAGATAGAGGGGAACTCCCAAAGCTACCACAGAAGCCGGCAGAAAAAAGCTTATTATTTTAGCGCCTGCAAAATAGGTGTCATAGTCTATATTGAAAATTTTAAGAAAAACAATAATGGAAACAATGGATAACAGAATAGGATTAAGGAGAAAAAATTTAAATTTTGAATATAATTTTGAAGAGAAAAAATAAACCCCGAAAGTCAACATTACGGCAAATACAGGGGATTCAATCATTTTGTCTTCCTTTATCCAGTATCTGCTGGGAAACCCCAACCACTATCAAAACCAATATGGCACTCAAAAAAAATGAAACAACGATGGATAAAAAAGAATTTCCTATCAGATCGAAATAAAGCATGACTCCCACCCCCGGAGGTATGAAAAGAAAAGCCATATTTTTCACCAAAACTTCTGCTGCATTTTTCACCAGATCGAGTTTGACAATATTGAATCGGAGTGCACCTGTAAGGTACAGCATTCCTATGACACTGCCCGGAATGGGAATATTGAGAATTTCTGAAGTGGAGTTACCGAGAAAGAGGAATAGAAAAATTATAAAAAGACCGGAAATCATATATAACCTGACTCGCTTATTTATTTAGATATAAAGAAAAATCATTATATAGTCAAGTTGATTGAGGTGTAAGCGGGTAATACCGTAATGAGTGATGCGTAAGGCGTAAAGCGTGAAAGGGTGATGTTCAAAGTTCAACGTTCAATGTTCTTAATTCAGTTTTTACAGGCTTGCGGGACTCAGCTTGCTGGGTGACACGTGAAGTCCCGCTTCCAAAAGACCAAAAAACACATTATGCAAAGCTCTTATTTTGATTTTCAGTTGCCGGTAGAGTCTCTAAGCGACGGAGCTACCCATATTTCAGCAGTTGATTCAAGTTTGCTAACATAAGAATTTAGTGCTGCTTCGCTTTTTATGTTGGAAATAAAATTTTTGATATCCGGGTGATCTTTGTTCTCCGGGAAATCCGGAGTTTTTATATCTGCCAGTTCAATAAGGTATACCTTTGAATTTACGGTATACGGTTTATCGAGGGTGCTTCCCTTTTCAGCGTCAAAGATATTTTCAGTCATTTTGCTGTTAATACCAACCCCGGGGATATTCTCAGCTCTTTTGAAAAAAGGTGTTGTGGTATAATTCTGATTGATACTGTCTGATATATTCTCAATATTTTTATTTTCTTTCAGAAGCTTTTCAGCATAATTCTGGGCCTTTTGTATACTTTGATCCTGAATATAGTCCTGCCTGACTTTATCCTCTATTTTGCTGAATTCGGGTATATAGGAATCCTTTCTGTCAGCGACTTCAAAAATATATTTTTTGTCACCTATATCGATAACATTGCTGATCTCAGTTTCCGGAAGATCAAACAGCTGGTTTTTTACATCCGGATTTCCCTTTAAAGGGAACACATCCTCGTAAGTATTGAAGTATTTCGTTGTATGAACAGTAATATTGTCGTTTTTTGATTCATAAGCTGAAATGTTTGAGGCCTTTAAAATTTTACTGTAAATTCTGAAAACCTTGTCATTGAAATTTTGGTCTTTGTTTTGTTCTTTCAGTTTTTCAGCTATGGAGTCTTTAGCTTCCTGAAATGTAAGATCTTTGGCTTTTTGATGATCGGTGACTTTGATTATATGAAACCCGAACGGAGTTTTTACAATACCGCTTGTTTCGCCGGTTTGTAGAGAAAAAGCTGTATTTTCAAACTCTTTTATCATTTCACCCTTTTTGAAATATCCCAAATCACCACCGTTTTGTGCACTGGCGTCTTCAGAATATTTTTTTGCCATCTCTGCGAAGTCTTTCCCTTTCTTGAGTTGCGCCAAAATATCCTCTATTTTACTTCTGGCTTGTTTTACTTCGGTTTCATTGTCAAAGTTTTTTACACGTATAAGGATATGGCTTGCCCTGACTTTTTCCGGCTGACTGAACTCCGATTTATTTTGAAAATAGTAACTCTCCATTTCCTGCTGAGTAATGTCAGTTTTGATGTCAAAATCCTGAGGGTCGAATTCTACATATTTTAATTTGATTTCTTCTGGAATCCTGTAATTTTCTTTGTTATCAACGAAATAGGTTCTCAAAGCTTCTTTTTTTACCTTTACGCTGTCTTTGAACGATGATGGATTGAATGAAATATACCTTATCTTTGCTTCGGTGTTACGGTAAGCATATTCTTTTTTTATCTCTGCGGGGGTAACCCGTGTTGAGTTTCTAATCATATTTCTAAATTTGGAGATTTTGATATCTTCTTTTAAGCTCTGCTCAAAAGCTGCCGGTGTTAATCCGTTGGCCCGTAAAACATTGGTGTATCTTTCAGGGCTGAACTGACCGTTTTGAAGAAAAGATGAGATATTGGTGAGTTCATTCATTACTTCGGTATCGGAAACGGGAATATTGAGTTTATTCGCCTGTTCGAGTAAAAGATATTTGTTTTTTAACTCTGTTATAACCTGTTTTTGTATTTCTTCATTTGAAGGCATCTGCCCGGACTGATTACCGAATAGCTGTCTTAATGTATTTGCTGTGTTTTGATATGAATTTTGATATTCCTCGTAGGAAACTTTGTATTCATTAACTTTCAGTGCATAATTATTGCCGCTTTGATTTTTGCTCCCAACACCCCAGACAAGAAAGATTGTACCTATAAATGCAGCAATAACAAGCCATAGGAAAACACTGAGAAGTCTTTTTTGATTCCTGAATCGTTTCAGCATCGTCTACCTCTTAATTTAAATAATAAATTGATAATATAGAGGCCCGACAGGGATTCTCCGGCACATGGAAGGCAATGCTACCGTTGCTCCCTTCCGGGCCTGGCGGGGTTCACACTGCCTCCATTGCAGAGGCCCCGTCGGGCCACTATATTCCCAAGATAACGCGAAGAAAATGGCACGGCGCCAAATTCTCCCGAATGGTATGTATAATTACAAAAATGGCTGAAATCAAGAGTTTTTTTCAGAATGTTGTCTACACTTCGCTTGATACCGTGATGGGTTATGAGCCGTGATGAGTAATGCGTAACGCGTGAGGTAATTAAAGGTCGTTAGAGGTAGTTGAGGTAGTTAAGGTTCACCCCGCCGATTTAATCTTTTATTAAGGGCGGGGTGCCAGCCGTTTTCACCAATAACAAATATACCAATATACTACTCAACTAATACACCACTCAGCCAATTACTATCTCATCATCTCTCTATTTCCCTACTTTACTACCTCACAACCTCACTATCTCACACTCTCACTCTTCTACTTCTTGTCTTTATCATCATCCTTCGTAAATTTTTCAAAAAGTTTAAACATCTCGATAGGTATTGGGAATACAATAGTGGAATTTTTCTCATTGCCAATTTCGTTAAGTGTCTGAAGATATCTTAACTGGATTGTTATGGGATTGGTGGACATTATATCACTTGCCTGGGAAAGTTTTTCGGCTGCTTCCAGTTCGCCCTTGGCATTGATAACTTTGGATCTTCTTATTCTTTCCGTTTCAGCCTGCTTTGACATGGCTCTCTGCATTTCATTAGGCAAATCGATATGCTTTATTTCCACCGCACTAACCTTTACACCCCATGGATCGGTCTGTGAATCGATAATTGTCTGGAGATCGCTGTTGATTTTATCCCTGTTTGAAAGGATGTCGTCCAGCTCAAATTGTCCTATAATACTTCTCAGTGTTGTCTGACAGAGCTGGGAGGTGGCGGTCAGGTAATTTTCCACTTCCAGAATGGCTTTATCAGAATGCACTACCCTGAAATATACAACGGCATTTACTTTAACAGAAACGTTGTCTTTGGTGATTACGTCCTGTGGCGGCACATCCATAACAACAGTCCTCAGGTTAACCTTGATAAGTTTTTCTACAAAAGGTATCAGAATGATTAAACCGGGTCCTCTTATTCCTACAAACCTTCCCAGTCTGAAAACAACTCCTCGCTCATATTCTCTTAGAATCTTAAGAATATTAACAAGCAAGGAGAGTACAAGCAAAATAATTATTGCAATCAATGTTGTGGTATTAAACATATTGACCTCCTGCTGAATATTTTGTACTATTATCGTTTATTATAACTTATTAAATATAAATAATAAAGGTGTTTTGATGATTTTAAGTATGACCGGTTTTGGGAGGAATTTTCTTGCGAACGATTTCTGTTATGTGAAAACAGAAATCAAAAGTGTAAACAGTAAGTATCTGGATTTGAGGTTCAGGCTGCCTAAATTATTCAACTATCTTGAAATAGATCTGATGAATATTTTCAGAGAAAAAGCTCAGCGCGGTAAAATTGATATTAATGTGGATGTGCAGTTCAGAAAACCTGTTAAAATACCGAAAATAAATCACAATATGCTCAACCTCTATCTCGATGCTCTCAGGGAGATACAGATGGAAAGCGAGGTTTTGGATGATATCCGCATAGACCATCTGATTCATTATGATGATATATTGGAATTCAACGAAGACAAAGAGACTGAAGAAAAGGTGGGGGCATTTATAAAGGATTCTGTCAGCCAGGCACTCCAGGAGCTTCACAGTATGAGGAAAAAAGAAGGGGAGAACCTTTATAATGATTTAAAGGAGAGAATAAAAAGACTGAAAGAATCGGCGAAAAATATAGATAAGTTAAAAAACAGTGTTTTTGATTACTGGTTTGATAAATTTAAGAAACGGATGGAAAAACTGGATATAGAAGTTCAGGAGGACAGAATTACCCAGGAAGCAGGTTTTTATGCGGAAAAAGCTGATATTACCGAAGAGGTTGTAAGAATAGATTCACATCTGAAGCAATTTATGAATACGCTGGAAAAAGAAGAGTTCTGCGGTAAAAAACTTGATTTTATATCCCAGGAGCTTCACAGAGAATTTAATACAATAGGTTCCAAAAGTAACTCAGCGGACGTAGTGAATATTGTTGTTTCCGCAAAGAGTGAAATCGATAAGATCAGGGAACAGGTACAGAATATTGTATAGCAAAGATACTGCAAAAAAAACAGGTAAGCTCTTTGTTGTCAGTGCTCCGAGTGGTGCCGGGAAAACGAGTCTGTGCAGTAAATTAATTAGAAAATATCCCGATTTGAAATATTCCATTTCGCATACTACCAGAAAACCGAGGAAAAATGAGGAAGAGGGTAAAGATTACTTTTTTGTGGATGAAAATCGGTTCAACCAGATGATAGAGAATGGGGATTTTATTGAGTGGGCTGTTGTTCATGAAAATTATTACGGCACATCGGCAGCTTTTATAAAGCAGCAGCTGGAGAACGGCTACGATGTTATTCTGGATATCGACCCGCAGGGAGCAAGGATTCTGAAAAAGAAGCTGGGATACGGTGTATATATTTTTATTGTTGCATCAAGTCTTAAAGAACTGGAAAACAGACTTAAAAAAAGACGCAGCGAGAGTGAGGAAAAGATTAATAAAAGATTGCAAAACGCGATAAAGGAAGTAAAATATTACAGAAATTACGATTATTTAATTCTAAATGATGATTACAATAATGCGTTTTATGAGCTTGAATGTATATTTGTTGCTGAACATTTAAAAACGTCGGAAATCGAAAATATAGAAGATATTATGAACCTGGAGGTTTAGATGCCGTTACTTGATATTGAAAAAGGTGTTAGAAAAAAGGAAATTAAAAGCAGATTCAGACTTGTCCATCTGGCCGGAATACGCTCTAGGGAGCTCCTTAATCCTAAAGAAAATACACTCCCTTGCCAGGAAGAAAATTACGATAAATATACCACAAAGGCTCTTTCAGAAATCATAGAGGGTAAAGTGGCTTTTGAGCTTATTAAGGAGGAGTCTGAAACGTCCGATGAGTAATGTCTTGATTGGTGTAACGGGCGGAATTGCCTGTTACAAAGTCCCTTCACTGTGCAGAAGGCTTCTTGATAAAGGACACAGTGTTAAAGTTATTATGACGGAAGCCGCAACCAAGTTTATTACACCGTTGACTTTTGAATCGGTAACACATGATAGAGTATATATTGATGATTTTAAAGAAGGGGAAGAACCTGACAATATTTACCATATCGATCTTGTGAAGTGGGCTGACGCTTTTATCATAGCTCCTGCTTCGGCCAATACGATTGCGAAGGTTTCATATGGAATTGCCGATAATCTCCTTACATCGTCGGTTCTGGCAAAGCCTGATGATGTACCTTTGATAATTGTTCCTTCAATGAATACCGTTATGTATGAAAGCCGACAGAATCAGAGCAATTTGACCAGAGTGTATGAATTAGGATATGATGTTGTTGATCCGGTTGTTGGAAATCTGGCATGTAAGGATGTGGGAATTGGGAAAATGCCTGAACCTGAAGATCTGGCGAATCTTGTTGATTCCAGACTGAAAAGCCGTGATGAGTATAAAAATATAAATTTTCTTGTAACAGCCGGCGGGACAAAAGAGTATATCGATCCTGTGAGATTCATATCAAATAAATCCAGCGGAAAGATGGGGCTTGCTTTCTGTGACAGTATAAAGGAAAGGGGTGGGAACTTTCGTCTTATTTGTCCGGACTCCGTTGAAGCGCATTATCCGGCTGTTTTTGCCGATACAGCTGAAGATATGCTTGCGAGAGTTAAGGATTTTATTTCTGAATGCGACATTTTGATAATGGCTGCGGCGGTTGCGGATTATAAACCAAAAAAATATTTTCCTTCCAAAATCAAAAAGAGCAACGGCCATATGTGCGTTGATCTTGAGAAAAACCCTGACATTCTTCATGAAATTGCAGGAGATAAACGTAAAGATCAGGTTTTTGTGGGATTTGCCGCTGAGAGCGAGAATTTAAAGGAAAATGCGTTAAAAAAACTGAGGGATAAAAATCTTGATATGATAGTTGCAAACGATATTTCCAGAGAAGATATCGGGTTTGATTCTCTATACAACGAGGTTACTGTATTTTTTGCAGACGGAAGGGTGGAAAATACAGGTAAAAAGAAAAAAAGTGAAGTTGCCGAGGATGTACTTAATTTTGCTGTAAATATGCTTGAAAATAAAAAAGAGCTCTAAATAAATCTTAAGTGCTACGGTGAATACCGTAATGCGTTATGGGTTATGGGTCATGGGTGATAGGTATTTGGGTTATGGTGTGGTGGAAAGTCCAAGGGAGATGATTAAATGGTCAGGTCAATTCAACTATTTGGCCACTCAACTACTCAACCATTTTTTCAAACAACTATTACTAAAGTCTCACTTACAAAAACATAAAAGAGCGCATTAATCAAAGGCTTTAAAAGGGTTTTTTAGTTATGGATATTCTAAAGGATGTATATGGAGTGGAATTTTTACTCCTTAATGAAAAAGACGGAAATTTCCGTGTTAGTGAATCTTCATCAGAAACCGGTTATGTTACTGGAGATGTGAACAGTGAAATGCAGAATTTGCTGAATAAAGTTTCTGTATGTACGGAATGTCCTCTGCACAAAACAAGATCAAATGTTGTGTTTGGCGAAGGCAACACCGATGCACGTCTTATGTTTATCGGAGAGGGCCCGGGTGCAGAGGAGGACAGGCAGGGTCGTCCCTTTGTGGGACGTGCAGGTCAGCTTCTTACGAAAATGATCAACGCCATGGGGCTGGAAAGGGAAGAAGTGTTTATAGCAAACATTGTGAAATGCAGACCTCCCCAGAACAGAAATCCGTTTAAAGATGAAATATCCACCTGTATCGGTTATCTGTATAAACAGATTGAAATAATTAAGCCCGAAGTGATTATATCTTTAGGCGGTGTTGCA
>Ga0079288_100105_pt1 | contig 19447 bp, 18 predicted proteins | sample Wag42014_10_18_FD_75179 | JGI IMG/M metagenome (GOLD analysis project Ga0079288, IMG submission 75179) | Deep subsurface shale carbon reservoir microbial communities from Ohio, USA - Utica-2 Time Series 2014_10_18 ... | reverse complement strand
ACGCTTAATTTAGTTTAATTTTAAAAATATTATCTGCAAATTATAAGAATAAGCCTTTTAATTTGAATAATTGGTATAATAGCCTGAAACTCCTGCTTAAAAAGAATATGTTCATAGATATCAGTTGTAATTTTCTAAATTCGAAGCATCAATATCTATTGTTTCAGTGTCTAATAAATCAAAGACCATACTTTGTTTTAAAAGATTATTCATTAGTGGCTTCAGTTCGTCAGTTTCAGATAATTAATAGCCTTTCTAAAAACATGTAATCAATTTAATATTATTATTTAGTCAGCGTGGATATAATAATATTAAAACTTAGTTGAGATATAAGGAGGTTTTGTTAATGCAAAATAAAAGAAAAGAATTAATAAAAGCAGTTTTTGTTGCAGATGCACTTTCATTTGGTGCTCATTGGGTTTACAGTACAGATAAATTAAAGGAAGAATACAGCGGAATAATTGAAGAATATAGAACTCCTATGGCTAAATTCCACGAAGGAAAAAAAGCTGGAGACTTATCACATTATGGTGAACAAGCCTTTGCACTGCTGCAGTCAATCTCTAATAATCAGAGTTTTGATCTAAAGCAGTTTAGAGATGACTGGATTGAGTATTTAGAAAATAATGAGATGTATATGGACCATGCAATGAAAGATTCACTGGAAAAACTTAAGAATTCAGATACTTTTACAGGGGCTGACAATCATGAATTAGGTGGAATTGCACGCAGTCTGCCGTTATTTTTAGAAGAAGATATTATTCAAAAAGATTTTTTAGACCTAGTTCATTTAACTCATAACAGCCAAGTTGTTGATCAGACTGCAAAATTTGTTTTTGCTGTGATTAAAGATGTATTGGCAGGCAAAGATTATAAAGAAGCTATTAAAGCTAATAAAGATTTAAATAAATTTACTGCTGAGTCTTTTGAAAAAATCGGATCTAAAGATAAAATTGTAGCAAATGCAGATGACCGCGGTCAGGGCTGCTCAACTGAGCAGGGCTTTCCAATTGTGCTTGATGTTCTCTGGAATGCTGATGATCTCCTGGAAGCTTTAACACTTAATATTATGGCAGGCGGAGATACTTCAGCTAGAGCAATGGTAATTGCTGCAGTAATGGCAGCAGCTGAGGGATTAGATGCTTTACCAGATAAATTAACTGCTGGTTTTAATAAATCAGAAAATGTTAACGAATTACTGTTAAAGTTAAATTAAGATAATTAATCCACCCAACACCTTTAACAGTCGATTCATTAAAAGAATTAATTAAAGAAAAAGACTCTGAAATAGGAGTTGATTTTAATTTTAATATTGATATTTAGGATTTAGGATCAAGCGCATCTCTTAAACCATCACCTAATATATTATAGCTTAAGACAGTAATAAAAATGAATAAACCGGGTAATAAAAGCCAGGGAAAATCTGAGATTTTAGTTATATTCTGAGCTGCACTCAACATATTACCCCAGCTGGCAGAAGGTTCCTGGATTCCGAGGCCAATAAAGCTTAATCCACTTTCCATAATAATATACCCCGGAATAGCAATTGTTGCCCGAATTATTACATAGGTTGCTGTAGATGGAAGAATATGTTTTAAGATGATTCTTTTATCATTAGCTCCGAGAGCTTTAGCTGCTGCAATATAATCTTCACTTTTAACAGATAAAACCATACCTCTAATAACCCTTGCCATACCTGCCCACCCCTGAAAAGCTAAAATAGAAACGATTAAAAAGAATCTAAAAGCAGAGGAAAGGTCAAGTGGTAGTACAGCAGCCAATGCTAAGAGCAGATAAAAACTTGGGATAGACATTATCACTTCTACAGCTCTCATAATAACTGAATCAATAAAGCCTCCATAATAACCTGAGATTCCGCCCATGATTAGGCCAATAAAAGTAGTAATAAAAATAGCGATGAAACCAATAAATAAAGAAACTCGTCCACCATATAAGATTCTGGTAAATAAATCTCGGCCGTAATTGTCACTACCTAAAATAAAAATAGGTTGATCAGCTTCAACTCCAAATAAATGAATATTACTTTCAAAAATACCTAAAAGCTGATAGCTGTCACCTTGCTTCCAGAATTTAATTGGATACTTTTGCTCTTTATTGATTTCATATTCAGCCCAACCTTCCTTAACTTCAGTTCCGTAAATATAGGGTAAAGTTAATCCGTTTTCATCAGTAAAATGAATTTTAGTTGGTGGATGGAAGAACTTATTTTTGAAATTTTTAGTTGCACTGTAGGGAGCAAAAAAGGGCGCAAAAATTGCTAAGAAATACAGGATAAAGATTATTAAAGCAGCGGTTAGAGCAAATTTATTTTTAAATAATCGCGCTAATTTTTTCTGCCAAAGAGTTTTACCACTATTAACTTTTATTTGATCATCTAATTTTAATTTATGCTGCATATTAACACTCCGGTATTTTAGGATTTATTAAATTTAGATCAATACAAATCAGAATTAATTTTAAGTTACTTTAAATCAATGATATTTTATTCTGGGATCATTTAATGCCAGCAGAATATCTGCAGCTAAATTACCAATAATCAGCATCAAACTCCCCATCATCATTCCAGCCATCGCTAAATATAGATCTTTAGATCTGACAGCTGTCAGCATCATTCTACCTAAGCCTGGCCAACCAGTTACAATTTCTGTTAAAGCTGCTCCACTAAAAAGAGAGCTGAGCTGAAAACCAAAGATTGTTATCATGGGATTAATTGCATTGCGAACAGCATGTTTATAGATTACTTTTTTTTCTTTTAGACCTTTAGCCCTTGCTGTTCTAATATAATCTTTATTAATTACATCAAGCATCTGACCCCGCATCTGCCTCATTAAAGATGCAGTACCTGCAGTTCCTAAAACTACAGCAGGTACCAGCAGATGTTTTAGAATATCAATTGCTTTTTCCATTGGACTTAAATAGTCATACATAATACTGGTCATCCCATTGATCGGTAGGGGAATATCAAATCTGACAATAGAAAACAAAAGCAGCAGCGCAAAGAAAAAGTTGGGGATGGACAATCCTATAAAAGAAAAAACACTAAATATATTATCTAAAAAACTGTAGCGGTGGACAGAAGAGTAGATACCAATCGGAATTGCAATTCCCCAGCTGATCAGCATAGCAGCTGCAGATAAAAGCAGAGTATTAAATAAGCGGCTGCCTATAATTTGAGCAACTGGGATTCGATAGGTAAAAGATTCTCCAAGATTACCCTGTAAAATTTCTTTGAGCCAGGAAAAGTACTGAATAAAAACATTTTGATTTAAGCCGAAATCTGCTTCCATTTTCCGAATTAATTCTTCTGAGATATCTGGGTTCATCCTCAGATCATCTAAATAACTACCCGGTGAGAGCTGCATAATGAAAAAAGAAAGAAGAGAGATTGCAAATAAAAGAGGAATAACAATTAAAATGCGCCTAATTATATAATCTCTCATTTTCTAATCCTCCAGATATAGTTCATGAATATTCCAGAGCACTCCACCATAGGCAGTAACTTCAGTATTTTTGAGACTGTCCCTTACAGCATAAAGAGAATTTGGAGTAACTGTATAAATTACAGGTAGTTTTTCTGCAACAATTTCCTGGAATTCATCATAATATTTTTTTCTTTTTTCTTGATCTACAGCCGCAGCCCCTTTAACAAATAATTCATCAATTCGCTTTTCCCATTCAGTAGCTGGTTCTTCTTGAACAGGATTCCACATATGAAGGTGGCCATTAGACATCCAGACATTTGTTCCCTGATGAGGCTCAACACCACCTGTTAGACCGATCAAAACACTGTCAAAATTCCATTCACTGCTGAGTTGATTAACCATCTTATTAAATTCGATTGGAGTTGAATTAACCGTCATTCCTAATTCTCTTAATTCAGAGGCAATTATATTAACCAAAGACTCACGCACATTATTACCGGCATTGGTAACCATGGTAAATTCAACTTTGTTGTTTTTAGCATCTAAGAGTTCGCCATTTTCATTCCATTTAAAGCCGCCTTTTTCTAATTCTTCTCTTGCTTTTTCAAGATTATATGGATATCTTTTTACATCTTCATTTAAATATACTTTATTTGCAATACTTATGGGGCTCCACTGTTTTGTGCCCTGACCTGCCAAAGCTTGATTAATCATAGTTTGTTTATCAAAAGCATAGGCAACTGCCCTTCTAAAATTAAGATTTGTAAACCACTCATATTTATAAGGTTCAATTTTTAAATTTGGGTTACGGGGATTCATATTAAAAACTAAGAAATTAGTACTAAAAGCTGGTCCAGCATCTACAACAGAAAAATTATTGTTTTCAGCTTCTGTTTTTATTCTTCGATAATCAATTCCTCTGACAGCTAAATAATGAGTTTGACCTTTTTCAAACAGCAGTGATTCTGTCTCCTGACTTTCAGCAATAACTCTAATCCATCTATTAATATAGGGTAGTGACCTACCGTTTGGATCCTGACGCCAATAGTAATTATTTTTTTCCATTACTACTCTTTCTCCATTTTTGTAGTCAACTAATTTATAAGGACCGGTCCCAACTATTTCTTCAGGGTCAGTATTAATACCCCAGGTGTTATTAAATTTGCCCTTTTGCCAGGCAGAATAGAGTTTATGTTTTGGGATTATTGGGGCAGTCATATTATTTAAGAATGGAGCAAAACTTTCCGGTAAAGTAAATTCGACAGTGTATTTATCAATTTTTTTGTATTCAGGAAATTCTCCCTTAACCTTCAGTACATCACGACTGCTGGTAGGAATATTCTCATCTTTAATTACATCAAAGGTAAAAATAACATCATCGGCTGTAAATTCTTCTCCGTCACTCCACTGAACTCCCTTTCTTAAATAAAAGGTATATTTTCTACCGTCTTCAGAGATATCCCAACTTTTTGCCAGCTCAGGCTCATATTCAGTAGTGACACCATTGCGGGTTACTAAACCTTCAAAAATATAGCCATCTGTAATAGTAGAAGAAGATGTTTCTTTAGCAATAATTGTATTGAATGTTTTTGGATCCCCCAGTAAAGTTGTAATCAGAGTTCCTCCGTGCTGCCCCTGTTCTTTTTTTGAAATCCAGGGGTCTTTTAATTCTGCGGCTGCACTGATATTAAAAATAAATAACACTAATATTAATATAGTAATAATTTTTTTAGTCATTTTAATTTACTCCCTTCTCATTAAAGTACTTATTAAAATAATATTCTTGTTAAAAGAGTAAAATCCTGCAAAAATACTTAAGCTATTTTTTCTTTTGATTTTAAACAAGGAAAAAATTAATAAACATAGAATATATATAATAGAAAGAATTATTTAATATAGATTTAATGCAAAAATATGTTATCATAAAAATAAATAAAATTAAGGAGGCGGTATTTTGAAAGCATTTAAAGCATATGATATTCGAGGCATATATAATAAAGATTTTAACAAAGAAGATGTTTATAAAATTGGATATTTCTTACCAGAACTGCTGGCAGCTGATGAAATCTTAGTTGGTTATGATGATCGCGAATCAACTCCAGAGGTATTCGAAGCTCTGGCAGCTGGTATTACAGATCGGGGAGCAGATGTTTACAAAATTGGATATGCAACAACACCAATGGTTTATTATGGGACTGCAAAACATGATTATAAGGCATCAGTGATGATAACTGCTTCTCACAACCCACCGGAATATAATGGTTTGAAAATTTCTCGAGAAAATGCACTGCCGGTAGGTTATGATTCTGGTTTAAAAGAATTAGAAGAAATGATAGAAACAAAGGAAGTTAAACCAGTTGGCAAAAATAAAAAAGGTAATATTTTAAAACATGACTTAAAAGATGAATATATAGAATTCCAGAAATCATATCTGCCAGATTTATCAAAACTCGACCTTTCAATTGATATTTCTAATGGGATGGTTGCAATTTTAACCGATGCGATTTTTGGTGATCAACCCCATTATTTATATAATGAACTTGATGGAACTTTTCCTAATCACGAAGCCAATCCTCTAGAAGCAGAAAATAGAGAAGATCTGAAAGAATTATTATTAGCAAAAGGGTCTGATCTTGGTCTAATCTTTGATGGAGATGGAGATCGTGTTATGTTTTTAGACGAAAAAGGAAACTTTATTTCTCCTGATCTAATTATTGCTTTACTGGCAGAATACTATATTAATCAGGGTAAGGGTAAAAATGTCTTATATGATATCCGGACTTCCTGGTCTGTCAAAGAGCATATTGAAGAGTTGGGTGGCAAGTGTCATATGTGGAAGGTAGGTCATGCCTATGCAAAACTTAAGCTTAGAGAAATAGATGGCATTTGTGGAGGAGAACTTGCCGGACACTATTATTATAAGGACTTCTTTTACTGTGATTCAGGAATGCTGACTGCTTTGGTCGTTTTAAATGTTGCTGCTAGATTAAAAGAAGAAGGTAAAACTATTTCGGAATATATTGCTGAGTTAGACAAATATGCAACTTCTGGTGAGGTCAACTTTAAAATCGAAAATAAAGCAGAAGTAATGGAAAAATTAAAGAATTATTTCTTTGAGCAAAAAGAACCAGTTAATTTTTATGATTTTGATGGTTACCGTTTAGAATATAATGATTGGTGGTTTAATGTTCGACCCTCTAATACTGAACCATATCTTAGATTAGTAGTTGAAGCAAAAACTGAAACTGTTTTGGATGAAAAATTAGCTGAAATAAAAGAAGTTATGGCTGTAGATTAATTAAAGTTTAAGATTAAATTAACTGGTGAAGATTTATATTTAAGAAAGGGGCGATCCTATGAATATTCCTGTTAAAAAATGGTATGAGGCTGTGTTAACTCGTTATTCTCAACAAAAGTATATGATTAAGGAAATTAAGCCATTTACTCTAAAATCGCTTGAGAATAAATTTGAAGAGTTAAATAATATTTATCCAGAGGTCAGAGTAAAATTAATAAAAAGGTCTGTTAAAGATATTTTGCCTGCTTTAAAAGGAAAGTATGGTGATTTTACAGATTCTCCTGCTTTTATTGCCTTTATTTTGAATGATAATGGTGCATACAGCTGGAGCAAAATGGGTTATATTGGTGAAGCAGCTATTTTAGAAGTTACAGCTCATGGATTAGGTAGTTGTTGGATTGGTGGTAGATATGTTCCAGAAAGATCAAATCTTAAAATTGATTTGGAAAGAGGAGAGCGCTTAATTGCTGTTAGTCCTATTGGCTATTCATCAGAAAATTATAATTTAACCCGACATTTTATCTCTAAACTTTTTCCTCATCGAGACCGTAAAGATATAGAAGAATTATGTCCTGACGGTTATGATTCTGATTGGCCTGGTTGGGTAAAAAATGCTATAAAAATAGCCAGTTATGCCCCTTCCAGACTCAATAGACAGCCATGGCGTTTTTATTATGGTGAAGGCAAACTAGTTGTAGATTGCAAAGATGAACCCTCAGCTTACAGAAGATTAGAATGTGGAATTGCACTTCGACATTTAGAAATAGGAGCATTAGATGGTGGAGTAACTGGAAGAATAGAATTTGGTGGTTTAGGACTTGCTTCATTTGTAAAAGATAATTAAATATAATAATTTTAAAATTTAAAAAATATTAAAAGTCGCGGTTTTAATTTCGCGGCTTTTTTGATGCCAGTTTTTAATAAAAAGGATTCAGCATCTATCTCTAGAATATTAATAATAAGTTAATCTGTTTTTAAATATTTATTATAAAAAAATGGGGGACTAAAATAATGAAGTACAGAAAACTAGGTGAGCTTGATTTAAAAGTTTCGGCACTCGGTTTTGGTGCTATGCGTTTACCGGTCATAGATGATGATTCAGCAAATATTGATCAAGAAAAAGCAGTTAAAATGATTCGCTATGGAATTGATAATGGAATTAACTATGTTGATACAGCCTGGCCCTATCATCAAGGTGAAAGCGAAAAAGTTGTCGGTAAAGCATTGAAAGATGGTTATCGAGAAAAAGTTTATTTGGCAACAAAGCTACCTGTTTGGAAGTGTGAGACAGAAGCAGATTTAGATAAGTATTTTAATCAGCAGTTAGAAAAACTACAGGTAGAAAAAATTGATTTTTATCTGCTTCATGCCTTAAATAAAGAGCGCTGGCAGACTGTTAAAGATCTTAATATTATTGAATGGGGAGAAAAGAAGAAAAAGGAAGGTAAAATTTCTTATTTAGGATTTTCTTTTCATGATAGTCAGCAGGTATTTAATAAAATTATTGCTGCTCATAACTGGGATTTTTGTCAGATTCAATATAATTATTTGGATACAGAATATCAGGCAGGAAGATCGGGTCTGCAAAAAGCTTATAATAAAGGCATTGGGATTGTAATTATGGAGCCAATTCGTGGAGGTTGGCTGGCCCAGGAACCACCACAATCGGCAAAAGAATTATTTGAATCAGAAAATCCTGATAGAAGTCCTGTCGAATGGGCTTTGCACTGGCTTTGGAGTCAAAAAGAACCGGGGGTAGTTTTAAGTGGAATGAGTAAACTGCAGCAGTTGAAGGAAAATCTAAAAACAGCTTCTGAATCAGAAATAGGCCTATTAAGTGACTCAGAATTTGAAATGATGGAAAAGGCGGCAGAAGAAATGAGGGGTCCAATCACCTGTACCCGCTGTGAATACTGTCTTCCCTGTCCCGAAGCTGTAAATATTCCAGAAAACTTTCATCTCTATAATCAGGCTAAACTGCTTGACAAAGGTGCAGAAATGGCCGAAAAATATTTAAAAATGGATGCAGCTGCAAGAGCTGACAATTGTGTAGAATGCGGACAATGTGAGCCTCAGTGTCCTCAAAGTCTTCAAATTATTGAGCTTTTAAAAGAGGTGAACGAATATTTTGAAGGTGTCACTTCTTGAAAAATATAGACGATAAATGATTATAATTTAAAAGTTGAGATTAGTTTTTGTTCTTATTAAGCAATCTATGGTATAATAAAATTGCTTAATAGGAGATGATTAGATGCTTAATAAAAAAGTTAAATTAATTTATAATCCAGCAGCTGGAGATCAGTCTTTTAATGCTGCTTTAGATATGTTTTTAAGATACTTTCAGGCTGCTGGTTATAAAGCAGATATTTTTAGGAGTATGGAGCCGGGTGATTTTGGAGAAGGTTTAAAAAATATAGATGATAATTTTGAAGCAGTTATTGTTGCAGGTGGTGATGGCTCAGCCAGTGAAATGTTAAATTTGCTGCAGAAAAAAGAAATAGACCTTCCTTTAGGAATAATTCCAGCCGGTACGGCCAATGATTTTGCTTCCTTTTTGGGAATGACTCAAGACATCGAAAGAAGTATTAAAAGAATTTTAGACTGGAAGATTCGGGAGATAGATGTGGGCAAGGTAAATGATCGTTATTTTTTAAATGTTTGTGTTGGGGGGATTATCTCACAGATAGCCCATGGTACGGAAACAGACATGAAAAACAGATTGGGAAAAGCAGCCTACTATCTGCAGGGGCTAAAAGAACTGCCAAATATTAAATCAATGAATTTAAGAATTGAAAGCTCCGAAAAAATAATTGAAGGAGATTTTTTAGGATTTTTTGTTTTTAATAGTAAAGATGCTGGAGGTTTTAAAAACATTGCTAGATTAGCTTCCATAGATGATGGACTTTTTGATTTATTAGCGGTTAAAACAGGCAACATTTTAAAACTTAGTTCAGCCGCAGCAGATCTATTTAATGGTAAGAATATTAAAAATGATAATTTGATTTATCTGCAGGATAATTATTTAAAAATTACGATGCTCAACGCTGACAAGGTGGTCCACTGTGATATTGACGGAGAAAAAGGGCCGGCTTTTCCTTTAGAAATAAAATTAATACCTTCCGCACAAAAGGTTTTTACAGCTTAATTATTAATTAAAGCAGGAAATTTTTATAAAATCGCTAATTATACACTATATACTTTCTGTAATATATATTTATCGAATTCAATTTACCCTGCTGCCAGGTAAGAGCCTCTCTCATTAGTTAAGAGAGGTTTTTGCCATTTGAGTTGACCGTAAATTTTCTTCTTAATATTTTAATTTATAAAGGAGCACAAATATGCTGAATACAAAAAGAATAATATTTATTTTAATATTAATATTGTTATTTTCTACAGCAACCCAGGCAGAAAAAGAAATAGAATTTTGGACTATTAGTTTAAGACCTCAACATGATGATTATTTTTTAGAAAAGATTGATAAATTTGAAAGTGAAAATCCTGATTTTAAGATAATCTGGGAAGACATGAATTTTTCTTCAATTAATCAAAAGCTTCGTTATCGAATTGCAGAAGGAAATGCACCCGAAGTAGTTAATCTTTCACCTCAATTAATGGTTTCACTGCTGCAGGAAGATTTATTATATCCAATTTCTAAGCTTAAACAGGACTACAGTCAAAATTATTTTCAATTACTCTGGGAAAATGGATTTTATCAGGGTGAATATTACGCTTTTCCCTGGTATGTTAGTTCCAAATTAATGGTTTATAATCAAGAAATATTTAAAATCGCAGGTTTAGATCCAAAAAAGGTGATTAATAATCGAGAGCAGTTGTTTGCAGCTGCCGAAAAGATAACTAAAGAAACTGGAGTTTATGCTTTGATGCCGCAGATAAAAATTCATCATGAATTTATAGAGGCTGGGATAGATTTATTTGAAAATGAAAATAAAAGAGAGAAAGCTGCATTTAACACTGAGGCTGCCAAAGAAATAATTATTAGATACCAGGAGTTGGTTAAAGCCGGTGTAATTCCAAAAGATACTCTTAACTCAGGTTTCAATGTTGCCTTAGAGCGCTATAAAAAAAATGACCTAGCCATCTTATTTGCTGCACCACAATTTTTAGATGAAATTGAAAAAGAGTCAGACTATTTAAGGGAACAAACATCTTTAGCAGTTATTCCAACAGCAAAAGATGGTATAGTTAATTCTCCGTTAATGAATTTAGTTATTCCAAAAGCAGCGGACTATAAAAAAGACGCAGCAGAGTTTGCAGCTTTGATAACTTCACCGGCATCACAGCGAGAATTTAGTCAGCAAACTTCAATCTTATCTTCTGCTGTAGATGATAGAACAGAATTAGAAATAGAAAAAGAAAAAATCACTACTAAAATAGATTCTAAAAAAGCTTTGAAAACTGAAGCTCAAAAGATTTTACGAGAACAGCTGCCAAAAAGTAAAGATCTAACTTTAATTCATCCAAAAGCAGATAAACTAATAAAAGTATTAGATGAAACATTTGCTGAAGCGTTTGCTAACAAAATCACTGCTGAAGAAGCCTTAACTAATATGGAAAAAGAATGGAATCAGATCTTAAATGAGGAGAATAATAATGAATAAGAAAATGAAATTTATAATTTTAGCTGTTGCGGCAGTAGTATTTGTTTATTCCCTCAGTTCAGCTGCATATTTTGAACCGGAGGAATATCGAAAATCATTATTAGAGATAAGAGATGCTGAGCGTGCTTTAAATAATTTAGATAAAGATTTAGAGACAGCTGAATCTGATTATAGAATTATAGATAATGAAGCAGTCGAATCAAATTTAAAAGAGCTTGATAATTTATATCAGGAACTCATCCTGGCTTATCAGCAGCGAAAAGATCGTAGAGTTCGAGAATTAGAATATACAATAACTAATAAATCTAATGATATTAGAATGAAAATCATAGAATCTAAGCCGGCACAGCTTAGAGCTTTTTGGCTGGACAATGGAACCTTTGCCAAGCTGAATGGTAGGGCAGGAGTCCAAAAACTATTAGATACTGCTCAAAAAGCAAATTTTAATCTAATATTTCCCGAAACGTTTTATAAAGGGAAAGCAGTTATTCCCGATAATGAATTATTCAATCAAGATTCTCAATTCAGCAGCTGGGAAGGAGATCCATTACAAATCTTAATTGAAGAGGCTAAAAAAAGAAAGATAGAGGTCCATCCCTGGGTTTGGGTTTTTAATGAAAACACAAGCGGCAGTCCGGGCAGAATTTTGACTGAAAATCCTGAATGGGCTAATAAGGATAAAAAAGGTAATATTGTCAGCTACCATAATTCAACCTGGCTTTCACCGGCTAGAGAAGATGTAAAAGATTTTCTACAGCAAAGATATTTATATTTAGTGAAAAATTATGATATTCAGGGAATTAATTTAGATTATATACGTTTTCCAGAAGAATATCGAGGCAGTTTTGGTTATGATGAAAGCACAGTTGAAGGATTTAAAAAAAAATACGGAATGGATCCGTTTAAAATAAAAAGTTCTAGCTCAGATTTTTCTCTCTGGAATGAATATCGGGAAAGTTTAGTTACTGAAATGGTAAAAGAAATATCTGAGAAACTAAAAAATATTGATTCTGAGCTATTGATATCAGCAGATGTAATTCCCGGCAGGGATGAAGCTCGTTATCGAGCTCTGCAGAATTGGTCGCTCTGGTTGGAGAAAGATTATTTAGATTTTGTAGTCCCTATGACTTATACAGAAAATTTATTTTCTGAACTAAGCCGCTGGATTCGTGAGGATCGAAAAGTGTTGGCTGATCCACTATATCCAGGAATATCAGTTTTTAAATTAACTTCTGACCAATTAATAGAGCAGGTGAAAGAAGTCAATAAAATAAATCCAAACGGGTCTTCTTTATTTGCAGCAGCACATTTAACAGCAAATGATTACCACAGTTTAGCTCAGGGAGTTTATTCAAAGCAGGCGGTTCTACCTTATAATAATAAAGCAGCTTCTTTAAAAGGTATTCAAAAATTAATTTTAAAAAGGTTGAATTTAATCAAAGAAAAAGATCAGATTGATAATTTTTCAGTTATAAAAATTAGAGGTTATTTGAATAAGCTTGCTCAAGTTGATTCAGAAATTGAAGTAGATTTTAATCGATTTATTATCGAAAATGAGATAAATCTTTTAGATAATGTTAAGAGAGTTTTAAAAGCAGATTTTGACTATTTATCTGATGTAAAAAAATTGTATTAATTTTTATAATTTCTGAATTGGGGTGATAATATGAAAAGTTCCTTTACAGTTGGACATTTATTCGGAATACCCGTAAAAATTCATGTTAGTTTAATAATAATTTTGCCATTTTTTGCTTGGGCTTTTGGTAGTAATATTATTTATCTAACTGAAAATACTGATATTGCTAGAAGAGAGTTGATTTTAAATCCCTATTTTTTAGGTTTCATAATGGCAGTGATGCTTTTTGTCAGCATTTTAATTCATGAGCTGGCACACTCACTTGTAGCAAGAACTAAAGATGTTAAGACAACAGATATTACCTTGATGTTATTTGGTGGTTTGGCAAATATTGAAGAAATTTCAAAAGATCCTAAAAATGAAGTGAAAATTGCTGCCAGTGGTCCTTTAACAAGCTTAGTTCTGGGTATTATTTTTGTTTTTGTCGGTCGTTTTGCTCCAGAATTTATGCTGGAAGACCTCAGATTGATTATTTTATATACAGGACAGCTTAATATATTTTTAGCTATATTTAATCTGATTCCTGCATTTCCTTCTGATGGTGGCCGCATATTAAGAGCTGCAATTGCTCAAAAAACTTCTTTTCGGAAGGCAACAGAAATTGCATCTAGGGTTGGAAAGGTATTTGCCTGGATTTTTGGTATAATTGGCTTTATGAGCGGCAACTTTCTCTTAGTCTTTATTGCTTTCTTTATTTATATAGGTGCATCCCAGGAACATCAATTCAGCAATATTAAACTGGCTTTGTCCAATCTTAAAGTCAAAGATTTAATGACTAGAGATGTAAAAACAGTGCCTGTAAATATGAGCATCCACAGTTTAGTTGAAAAAATGTTTGCTGATAAACATTCTGGGTTTCCTGTTTTAAGAGATGACAAAGTAGTTGGAATAGTAACAATGGAGGATGCAAAAAAAATTCCACAGGATGAATATAGAAATACTCCAGTTCAGAGTATAATGAATAAAGATTTACACTGTGTTAAAGGAGATGATGAATTATTTGAAGCATTTAAATTACTTTTTCAAAAAGATATTGGAAGGCTTTTAGTTATGGATGATGGCGAACTGCAAGGAATAATTACCCGCTCAGATGTAATGACAGGATTAAGAGTCAGGCAGTTAGAAAATATAAAGGTAGAAGAAGATGAAAATATATAACCAGAAAAAATCAAAATTTATTTTAGAAATTCATAATTCCTTCATAATTTACTCCTATAATGAAGTTAGAAGTTAAGAAAAGCTAAAAAATATTTAGGGAGTGAATTAGATATGAAAAAATTATTAACAGCTTTATTAGTAATGGTGGTTTTAGGAACAGTATTTACAGGAGCAGTTTTTGCTCAGGGAACACAATCTATGATGGGAGCAGCAAATAATCAGCCTCGATATAATGCAGATCAAAGAAATTATGGTGTTGGCTACAATAGAATTGAATTAAGTGAAGAGCAGATTAATGAAATTGCTGCTTTAAGAGAAGAATTTTATAATGAAACTGAAGAGTTAAGAGATCAAGTGAGAGATTTAAACCGTGAAATGAGAGACTTAGAATTCCGTGGTGCAAGCTATGCAGAAGTTGAGGAAGTTGAAGATAAAATAGAAGCTGTTTTAGCTCGAATAGATGAAAAGAGAGCAGATCATCAGAATAAAATAGAGTCATTAATGACAGAAGAACAATTACAAATGATTGAAGAAAATCGTTTAAATTATGAAGATCGTTTCCAGGGTAGGTATAACAATGAATTTGGACCAAGGTCTCATATGGGTTATGGCAGAAATGGTTTTTACAACAGAGGTTTTGGTCACCATGGATTCGATGACTATGGTTATGGAATGATGGGTGGATTTTTTAACGAGCGTGGAAGAACTGATGGTTTTAGATCTAATAGGGGATTTGGTTATGGAGCCGGTTTCTGTCACTAAATAAATTTTAAAAATAAATATGATTATTTTAAAAGGCCGGATATTTTCCGGCCTTTTAGTAATTTATTATAGATCATATTTTAATTAAAAAGATCACTTAAATCAATTTCAATATCTAATTTAACACTTACATTATCATCGTCATGGTCATCATCATATTTATCATCGTCATCCCAGTCATCGTCACCATCCCAATCATCATCTTCCATATCGCGATACTTTTCTTTTAATTCTTCATAAACATTATATTTATTAGCCTTTCTGCCTCGACCTTCTTTTCTAATAGTTCTGCCGGTATTAAAATTCTTATAATAATAACTATACTTATTATTAGCATGATGTACATCCAGCATTTCTACCATATTCCTATCTTTATAATAATATTCATACTTTTGATTTTTAATTTCTATTCTTTCTTCCACACCAGTTCTTTTATTATTATACTTGTAATCATAGTTGTTTCCTCTTACTTTAATAATTTCAGTGCCACCTCTAAATTCAAATTTTCTATCATATTTTTTTGTATCTAAAGGTGCAAAATGTCTTTCACGTCTAGGGTGTCTAAATCGTACTAGTTCATCATCAAAAATAATTTGAGGCATACCATAATATCTGTGGAACTCACTGATTCTTTCTCTGTTGCGGACAAGGTAATCTAAATCATCTCTATCTAATCTTTTATCTGAGTTGCTGTAATAATATAAAATTAAACTTATATCTTTACTATCCAAACCTAATCTAGCCATATATTCTAAATCATCACTATTTACATCTTTAAAAATTTTAACAAATAAATTTTTGTCGAAATCATCTAACTCTACAGCAGCAGTTGTAAATGAACTGAAAATCATTATTATAACTAAAGTCAATAAAAGAAACTTTTTATTCATTTTCGTTAACCTCCCTTTATAATATACTTAGCAACATTGATATTTATCACTAAGCTAAATATAAATTTAATTTATCTCATATCTTATTTTAATTATACTTTAAATAGCTTAAAATTACAATTAATCAAATGTGAAGAATAATTTGTTTGAAAAAAGTTGAAATATGTATTACAATTTAAGCTAAGATAGATAAAGTTGGAGGTTAAAATAATGGAAGAAATTTATCAATACAATAAATATAAATTTTTAGAAAAATTATATACCCCTGCAGGAATATTTTTGGCTGGGATTTTGCTTCAGTTTTTTTATCCTGGCATCGGTTTTTATCAAAAATTATTAATTTATTTAGTTTATCTATCAGGCTTTTTATTATTTGTTTTTGATGCACTACCTATAATCAGAAGTACTTATAAAGTCTGGAACAAAGAAATAATACTTACTAATAGAACTGTTGTCCTCAAAGGTGATGATCATTTAAAAACTGTTGTAGTAAATAGAAAAGATATTGAGCGAATAATATTCAGATCACTGCGAGGGGAAGACGTAGAGATACCTCATTTTAGAAAGCTGGAAGATATAGATGATAAATTATATGAACTTGCCGGCAGAAGGTTTGTAATTGAATATGATGAAGAAAACTCGGATAATATAAAAACAGTTAATGCAGATAATGAGCTAATTATTTATTTAGAATTACTACCATCAGAATTTGTGGAAGAATTTATTAAATGGTATCAAGCTGATATTGCTTTGGAATAATACAATATTTTTATTTAACTCCATTGTGATAATGTCAAATTATCCTGTGGAGTTTTTTTAGGTTAATAAGTTTTATTATATAGTTAGTCACTAGTAGTGCATAAAAATATTTAAGCGTTATCAAATTTAAGTTATTGGTAAAGTATACTATCTACGAGTTACTGGATTGAATTCTGTTGAGTATAAAAGCTCTGTATTTCTATAAAATTAATTGAATTCCGTTTAAATATAATATATTATTATAACAGAGAAGAAAAAATATTTCAGAAACTAAATTTAAAAATTTAAATTAGGAGGAAAATAATGTCTCATAAATGTGGAAGCTGTGGCTGTGGTTCTAATGATTGCGGCAGCAGTGATTTAAGCGAAGCTCAAATAGAAGAAATGATTGCAGAAAAAGAAAATCACAGTCGAAAATATAATGTTGAATATAGAATTAGTTTAGAAGAAATGGGATGTCAGGTTGAGGAGCTAATTGATAGAGTTAAAGCTTATACCGGTATAGTTGATGAGGTAGAGCTTACAGAAGAAGAATTAATTATTTCTTATGATGATCGTCTAGTTACACCTGCTGAAATTTCAGACTTAGTTCAATAAATAACAAAAGAAAGAGGGGGGTAAAATGCGGAGCCACGAAATAGACTACGAAATTATTGGTGATGATATGCAGGTAGTAGAGGTGGAATTAGATCCCGAAGAAACTGTAGTTGCAGAGGCCGGGGCAATGAACTGGATGGATAATGGAATCTCATTTGAAACAAAAATGGGAGATGGAAGTGAGCTGAATGAATCGCTTTTAGGAAAAGTTTTTGGAGCCGGCAAGCGCGTAATTACCGGGGAATCAATATTTATGACTCACTTTACTAACACCAGTTATTCTAAAAAGAAAATTGCTTTTGCTGCACCTTATCCTGGTAAAATAGTTAGCCTAGAACTTTCAGAATTACCACATAATCAATTTACCTGCCAGAAAGATGCTTTTTTATGTGCTGCTTTAGGGACAAAAATCGACATTACTTTTAATAAAAGATTCGGTAGTGGTTTATTTGGTGGTGAAGGTTTTATACTCCAAAAATTAAGCGGAGACGGCAGGGCTTTTGTTCATGCTGGAGGAACTGTGGTCAAAAAGGAATTGAATAATGAGCTATTAAAAGTAGATACAGGCTGTCTGGTTGGGTTTACTGCGGGGATAGATTATAATATCGAAAGAGCAGGAAATCTAAAATCAATGTTCTTTGGTGGGGAAGGCCTATTTTTAGCAACACTAAAGGGGAAAGGAACTGTTTATCTGCAGAGCTTACCGTTTTCAAGACTTGCTGATAGAATTATTAAAAATGCTCCTCTGGTTTCAGGTAAACAAAAAGGGGAAGGCACTGTCTTAGGTAAGATAGGAAATATATTGGATGGAGATAATTTTTAATAAAATTGTAATCCTCTTAACTTGCAATACCTCCCTAGATATTAGATAATATATATTAATACCTATAAAAAATATAAAATTATTTAAAAATAGATAAGGGAGGTAATATTATGTTGACTTTAAAAGAAATAAAAGCAAATCCTGATTTTCAGCATATGATCAAAGAAGCAAACCATTATCTTTCAGAAAAAGGCTATACAGAACACGGTTTTAGACATGTTAATTATGTATCTGAAACAACAGAAAGAATTTTAAAAGACCTAGGCTTTGATAAAAAAACAGTAGAGCTTGGTGCCATAGCTGGTTATTTACATGATGTCGGCAATATGTTCAACAGAAAACACCATGGTATATCAGGTGCTAATATAGTTTATACAGAACTGCGCAGAATGGATGTACCTTTAGAAGATATCACAAAAATAACCACAGCAATTGCAAACCATGATGTAGATATCGGTAAAGCGGTGAGTCCGATCACAGCTGCCCTGATTCTAGCTGATAAAAGTGATGCTCACAGAACAAGAGTTAACAAAAAAGATTCTACATTTATTCATGATAGGGTTAATTTAGCAATTATGGACTCAACAATTGCTATTGATTCAGAAGATGAAACGATAACCTTGAGTATAGATTATGATTCTTCGATCAGTCAGGTAATGGATTATTTTGAAATTTATTTATATAGAATGGAAATGTGTAAAGAAGCATCTAAATATTTAGGCTGTCGTTTCAGATTGCTGATTAATGATTTAGAGCTTTTAGGACATGTTAATTATCAGGAAGATTAAATTTTAAAAAGTTAAGATTATTCTAAATTGAGGAAGGTAATTATGTTTTATAAATTTTTGCTGGTTTTTATCTTGGTTCCATTAATTGAGTTATATTTTTTACTGAAAATAAGTCAGTTTATTGGTGTTTTTACAACTGTAATGGTAATAATCTTTACTGGAGCTGCTGGAGTCAGTATTGCTAAAAGGCAGGGTTATCAAGTAGTTAATAATATTCGTTCAACTCTTAATGCTGGGAAAATGCCAACAGATGATTTGATAAGTGCTTTGCTAATTTTAATTGGTGGAGTTACCCTATTAACTCCTGGTTTTTTAACAGATATAACAGGTTTTCTTTTGATTTTACCAGGTTCAAGAGATTTAATTGGCTCAGTCGTAAAAAAATACTTTCTCAAATATGTTAAAGAAAATAAAGTGGAAGTTCATTATGGAAACCAGTTTAACCAGAACAGAAAAACTTATCAAAAAAGTAAAAATGAGAATCAAAGTTATAAAGAAGATTTTATTGATGTAGAAGCTGAAAAAGTAGACGATGATTAAAAATAAATATCTGCAATAGAGTAGGACCAGCCTTTCAGCTGGGACCCCTCGTCAAACTGCACGTACGGTTCTCCCGTATACAGCTTTCCGTCAGTCGTTGCCCCGTCTCAAGGAATAAGTCTTCGTCACTGTGT
>Ga0079288_100098_pt1 | contig 19758 bp, 18 predicted proteins | sample Wag42014_10_18_FD_75179 | JGI IMG/M metagenome (GOLD analysis project Ga0079288, IMG submission 75179) | Deep subsurface shale carbon reservoir microbial communities from Ohio, USA - Utica-2 Time Series 2014_10_18 ... | reverse complement strand
TAAACTTTGAAGTATCTTTGAAGAAAAAGAATCTAAATTTCTTAAAACCCGAAAGATGCTTTTCAATGTCTTCCGGACTTATAGAAACATAACAATCACAAAAACCATTTTCACATACATAATACTTAATACGCTCAACCATGCGTGCCTCCTTTTTAATAAGTTCACACAGCTGAGCGTCGAAATCTGACGTATATTTCTTTTAAATTAAAGATAACTTATTTAGGAGGTTTTTATGAAATCAGTATCTTATTCTATAAACAACATTCTGGACGCTTGTAATAAAGAAAACGGTTTATGGATTGGAAATACCCGAAAAGGCATCGAAGTAAGTAAAAAGAAAGAAATCGAAAATTTGTTTGACCTTATAATTTCAGGTAAAACACTACTGGACAATCTTTTAATTCTCGAAATCGATGAGCCTTGCATTTCAAGAAAATTCATAGCTAACTATTGTTCTGACCTTAATTTGAACAAATTTTTCCAAAAGAGAAATTCTCAAAAAACTTTACTTTTGTGCAATGGACAGAGCTTGCAGGATATTTATATCGGATTAAAGGGAAGCTATGACAGGCAAGAATTGTATTTCAACGTGATAAGCAGCTGCAGCCAAAATTCAGAAACCACGAATAAATTTAAGTTCCTGCCCTTCCCATATTTTGAAGAAACTGAAGCCTGGATTAAAGCAATGGACCTGATTAACTCAGAAGTAAATTCTGAAAAAATAATCAAAAAAATTGGAAACAAAATACCTGCAGATGCTATAAATAAAAAATATGATTTGATAAAAGCAAATATTCAAAGTTTTATCAATGAGTTTCTGATCAAAAAGAATGCTCGCATAAAAATTATTAATGCTAAGAATTAAACACTACCTATTTTGAAACGACCCAAATAAAATACTGCAAAACCACTTGTTTTATTGAGCCACGTAGAATTTCCATAAAATTGTCTCATAAAACTATTCCACTTCAATAACATTTGTTTTCTCATACTTAAATATCTCTTTTAATTCAGTTAATGTCCGTAATTTCACATCATTGACTTTTAAATATTTCATATAGTTTTCGAATCCAGAGTCAGTTTTAAATTCCTTCAAAATTTCCAAAAAGAATTCAGGAAAATATTCTGACTCATAGAAAAATTCACACTCTTTCAAGTGCCCTTTATTATCAGAATGAAAAATGAATATCCCAATATTTGAGAAAAACAAGAAATAATCATCTGCAGAGAAAATCCCTTCCTCTTTTGACATTGAAGTGAGGTAAAAAGTGCCGCAACATTTTCCATAGAATTCATCATTTTCATCAGATATACAGTTACAAATTCCAGTGATTACATAGTTCCTGAGTTCTTCATTTATTTTTTTCTGAGAAATTTCGTTGCAGCTTTTTGATAACAAGAAAATTATAAAATCATACATTTGCTTAAATTTAACTATTTCTACCGACTTCTTCACAAAAACCTCCTAATAAATGATTAAGTTTGAATTTAAATTAATCATCATCCCAATCACTTACTCCCGCTTTCTTTCCGGATTCCCCTGTATCCCATAGCAAAACCATACTTTTTACGCCGCCTTTATCCACATCCGTGCCTATTTGAATATTACCCAGCTTCTTCGATTTGATATAAAGAGTAATTCCAAGCATACTATCATAATCCAATATATCATCGTATTCCTCAACTTTTACAGCTTCATTGGGCTCCACATTTTCATAAGCAAACCTACTGCCACTAATAAGATTTACCTGTTCATCGTCGTCAATGGATTGAAAGCCAGTATTGCCAGCAGCTACCATGTCCAGTTTTTCTCCTTTGAGATTTACTAAAAACACATCATCTACCATATTTTCTGCACTAGTCCTTACAAGCCAAAGCAAAGGTTTTCTTTTTTCTACCTTATCCGACAACGGAAAACCAAATCTACCCTTTTGTTCGTGTGGCGGAGTCCACTTAAACTGGTCTTTTACTCGTTTTTGTTTACTCATTCTTCCTCCTTTTAAGTTTGTTGGGTTTATTGATAAATAATGAAATCGTAGGATTTTTTTAAGAAGAAATCGTCTCTTAAAAATAAAATAGTACTTTTATGCGTCAGAATCAGTCGTTAGAAATTAAAATAACAGAAAAAGTTTTGAAATATTTCTCAGTTTAGCATATTTACTTCATTTATATATTGATTTATTACACTCAAACTTTATCATCAAGCTTGAAACCACGTTCTTTATCAAGCTGATATAACACCTTATCAATTTCTTTTATTTCGATTCCATTTTTTTCTGAAATTTCATAACACTTATAGCAATATTGTAGATAATCATTTGCATTACAATTATTCCTAAGGTTTTCACCAAATACTTGTCTATAAGCTCGTTTATCTATAATAGGAAAAACATTAGGCTGGTAGAAATGCAAAATAGTAGAAGCCATAGCCGCTTTTAACCCTTTACGCTCTAACAAAGTATTCATGAATTCAATAAATTCCTTTTCATTTTCTTTTAGTTTTTCTTGTTTGTTGATAGTTTTTGCTATTGAGTTTAAATTTTCAATATCTTCATCATTTATTGAAACCTGACGGTTTAGTTTCCAAAGCACAACAGAGTTAATAATATCTTGATCTTCAGGAAGAGACATAAATCCTTTATTTTCAATTCTTTCATATATTTTTTCTCTTGATGCATACTCATACTTATTTAATAGTTTATCCCAATTTTCTATTTTCATATTATACCTCACAAACTTAATTATAATTCCATGCTTATTTTAAAACAGAAAAAACAAGGCGCCTTTATGCAGATTCATGCAAAAAGTCGTCAAGCTCTTCTTCAGTCATGTCCGGAATATTTCTCTTTCTAACCAAGTTTCGAGTGTAAGAATAAAAGTTTTCTCTGTAGTTTTTATCTTTTGAGATGTCAGCAATCAGCTTCAATTTCTGCTCATTATCAAGCTGAAAAACAAGTTCTCTGACCTGTTCGTAGTCAATTTCGACTTCTTTTAGTTTTGGCATTTCTTCCCTATTAAGTATAAATATTTATAAAAGTAATATAGCTTTCTCATATTATTTTTTCAATATCAATGATAACTGGGGTGATGCCAGGAATGAATATATATTCTTGACATTGCTCTGTGTATCCATTATATATATTATTGTAAAACAAAAAGAGGTGATCCGGATGCACAATTTATCTGAGTTGGAAAAAAAGCAAATTGGGTTGAGGCTTAATAAGTATTTGGTAGATGAAATAGATGAGTTTACTGATAAGTATTCTGTGAATAGAACTGACGTGATAGTAGAAGCTATAAAATCTTACCTGTCAGCTCAAAAGGAAAAGGAATTTTATGATAATTTTGACAAGGCTTGTAAAGAAATAAACGCTCATTTAAATGATACTGAAAAGAAATCCAAACTTCAATCTCTGGAAGAATTCATAAATGAAAATGAAAATATTTCCCCTTGAAGTCTTCAAAAAAGATGTAAAAGAACTGCAAAAAAATTATAACCAAATTTTTTCCGACCTAAAAGAACTAAATAAAATATTAAAAGATAATCCAAAAGCGGGAGCACCTCTTGGGAAAAACTGCTTTAAAATTAGACTCCAAAACAGCTCCATTCCAACAGGAAAAAGCGGTGGTTTCAGGGTAATTTATTACTTTTTAGATAAAAATAATAACATTTATCTCATGACAATATATTCCAAAACTGATCAGGACAATATCTCCGACTATGAAATAGCAGAAATTTTAAAGAAAAATAATCTATTTTAAATCATGCGTCAGGCTTTGACGTCTCCCCATGTATAATAAAATCTGTAAAATATTTTCATTATTTTCATTGAAATGCTAAAATGAAATTAATGTTCTTTTATTATTGCTGGAGGATTTATGAAAACAGTTTTAAAGTCCTTACTAAACATATCTTCAAATAATCCAACAAAAAAGAAAATCCTCGTTATGCAAAGCTATAGTGCGGGGTTAGCTCTGATAAATTCTGCTGCAACAAGCGATATAAATCTTTCAAATATAAAAGCTGAAACTCCACTGAGCTTAGCCGAAAAAGTATCCGAAATTACATTATTTAGAGAGAATAAAAAATTCTTAGATAAATCCTCTGCAAAGTTTGTTGTCTTAAATATTTTCAAGCAAAATCTGTCAAATAATAACTTTAGATACTTCACTGATTTATCGCCTTCAATAGGAGTAATATCTGAAATAGAGTCTGTTATATATGAACTAAAGATGGCAGGATATAATAGCTCCAGTTTCCCGGAACATGCTTTCATTGCAGGAGATAAAGGAAGTGACGTCAAACTACTGCTTAATAACTATGAGGAATACTTAGCTTCTAACAATTATCTTGATGAGCCAGATTTGTATGATAAAGCGGTTCAGTTAGTTGAAAATACAGTCTATTACCAGGATACTCTGTTTATAATTCCATCGAATCTTGAGTTATATAAGAAACAAAGCACCTTTCTTAATAAACTTGCAGGAAATAATCAGAAAATTTTAAAATTTCCGTCAATAAAAGCATTAAATATTCCAGACACATATTATTCCGATCAGCCCTGTACTGGCACCCCTAACAATGCTTTCAGCTGGCTTTATGAGCTTAACAATTCTGATGCTAAAAGTATGCACTGTGATCTGGAAATATACAGAAGTTACGGTGAATCCAACGAAGCAAAAAAGATAATACGCATAATGAGAAAAAACAATATAAAACTTGATAATGCTGCTATTTATACAACATCGTCAATATACAACCAAATACTATACGATTTATCCTGCCAGTATAATCTTCCCATGACATTTGCAGAAGGAATAAATGTATCCAATTCATCTGCAGGCAAGCTCTTTTTATCATTTTTAGAATGGATTTCGGATAAGTACAGTGTACCGAAATTCTGCTCGATGATTACAAGCGGTTTTTTTAAGCTTAAAAACGACAATATTTCCCCTTTTAAGACAAGCAAAGTACTTAAAGAAACTAAAATAGCATGGGGCAGAAAACGATACATTAAAATCCTGGAAGAAAAAATTAAAAATACTCCAGAAGAAAATGAACAAAAATTTCTCTATTCTGTTATTACAGAATTAAACGGAATCTTTAGTGAAATACCGGAATTGCATGATACTGGCAATGTCTCTCTGTCAGATTTCACCAAAGGCTTAATAAACATACTTAAAGCCCATACACGCATTAGAAGTGAGATGGATGCATCAGCTTTGATCACGCTTACTGAAAATTTAACAAAAATTGCTGAATATTCATCTGAAGTATTCAATGAGAAAGAAGTAATAAAAATGCTTAAAAAATCTGTGTCCGTTATAAACATTAACGCTTCTTCAGCTAAACCCGGTCATATTCACGTCACTCATTATGAAGACGGTGTATGGATTAATAGAAAACACAATTTCTTTATAGGGCTTGATGCTGAAAAGCTTCCAGGTAAAGCCGGAGAAAGTCCTTTTATGTTGGATGTGGAAAAAGAGCAAATAGGACATATTCAAACAAGCACCCAAATGAAAAATAGAAATATCTATAAAATGACGGAACTGTTGGCAAATACAGACGGCAAAATATATGTCTTGTTTACCAATTACGACACAGAAGCTGCAAGGCTGCAGTCGCCATCATCATTACTTTTGCAGATTTACAGATTAAAAGAAAAAATAAACGGAGAACTATTAAATACCCAACAAGTGGAAAGTTATCTCCCCTTTAAAGATAGTGCAGATGAAATTTTAGATGATACAGATTTATGGATGCACAAAGCATTTTATGCAGGTGGGATAAAAAACAAAAAAGAATTGTTTGCTGAAAATTATCCTGAATTTAACAAAGGTATTTTAGCAAGAGATGAGAGAGTAACCGTTTTAAACGAGTATAACGGATGTGAGCTGGATATAAGCAAAAATACCGTCAATAAGTTCATATATGAGAAAACATTTTCCAATACAAAGCTTGAGTCAATGGGTGGCTGCCCTCTTAAGTTTTTCTTCAGTTATCTTTTGTATCTAAAACCTTTGGAAGAATATGAATATAACCAGTGGCAGTGGCTTGACGCTCTTGAAAGGGGAACACTTTTGCATAGAATATTTGAGCTGTTTTATACCGTGCTTTTAAGAAATGACGAAACACCTGAATTTGATAAACATATTGATCTACTGGAAACCATAGCAGTAAATGAGGCTGAATCATTAAAAAATATTCTACATCCTCCAAGCGAAGCAGTTTATAATGTTGAATTAGAAGAAATATTAAATTCATGCAGAATATTCTTGCAAAATGAAGTAAAGACATTTGCAAAGGAAAGTAAGCCAGCATATCTGGAACTATATTTCGGCAACAATCCTGACAAAGAAAGCTCTAACTTTCCTCCTGTAAAGCTCAGTTTACCCTCAGGAAGAACAATTTACTTTAGCGGCAGAATAGACAGAGTGGACATGCTTAATGAAAAAACTTACAGGATTATTGACTACAAGACCGGCAGCACAAGAGCATACAGCATGAATGAATATTTTAAAAAAGGCAGACAGCTTCAGCACGCTTTGTATGCTTTAGCGTTTGAGAAACTTATGGGTGATAATTCTCAAGTATCCGAATCCGGATATTATTTTCCCACAACAAGAGGTAATGGATATAAATATATGTATCCTCCTATTAGTGATAAATGCAGAAGAGAGGATGTTTTAGAAATTGTGGATATACTGCTTGATAATATTAGTAACTGCTTCTTTCCGCCTGCCAAATATAATAATGATAACGATACTTGTAAGTTCTGTGACTATAATGAAATTTGTGAAAGGGAAAAAAATGACACACTGACAAAATTACTTGAAAATGAAGAAAACAAATATCTTCAAAATTTCAGGAGGATTGAAGATTATGAATGATATTAAACTTCAGGACGAATATGCAAGAGAAAAAATAATAAATGATCTTGATACAAACCTTCTGGTGGAAGCAGGTGCCGGCTCCGGGAAAACGTCCAGCCTTGTTAAAAGAATTATCGCCCTGATAACTACAGGCAAATATAAAATATCAGAAATTGCAGCAATTACATTTACAAAAAAAGCAGCTTCTGAGCTTATGGAAAGACTGCTCACCGAATTGGAAAAAAAGTATGTAAACGAAACCGATCCTGATAAATCAAATAATCTGCTTGACGCAATAAATAATTTTGATCAGTGCTTCACAGGCACAATCCACTCATTCTGTTCAGGGATATTACGGGAGAGACCTGTTGAAGCCGGAGTTGATCCTGACTTTGATGAGATTGATGATTCGGATGAAATAAACCTTATTGCAGAGACCTGGAATGAATTTGTAAAAAAAGCAAAAACTGAGAACCGACCTAAGACCGATATAGCAGATAGGATTGGAATATTACCTGAGGAACTTCAGGAGACTTTTCAAAAACTAAATAACTATCCTGAAGTGATAATCCACACAGATAAAGCAGATAAGCCAAGCTTAGAACCAGCACTTAAAGAAGTATTGGAAGTCTGCAGACAGGCTTATAACTATATACCGGGCGAAGAACCGTCAAAAGGTTACGATGCATTTCAAAGTGCAGTAAGGTACGTTTTAAAATCTACCGAAATTGTGAATATATATAAGGAAAAACACACCATTGATATAATAAAGAAATTTGAAAATAGTCCGGATGTCACACTTAACAGATGGAATGACAAAGATATTGCAAAGGAATTCAGAGACAATGTACTGCCGGATTTGGCAAATAACATTTTAGAACCTTTAATGAAAAATTACAGGGAGTATCTTTATCCTTATTTTGTAGATCTATTTACTGAAGCACTTCAATTTTATCAGGATAAAAGAAATAGCGAATCCATACTTAATTATAATGACTTATTAACCCTTACTTCCAATATGCTGAGAACTAACGCTGAGGTAAGAGAATATTTTCAGGATAAATATAAGACAATCCTGGTGGATGAATTCCAGGATACCGATCCCATACAGGCTGAAATTATAATGTATCTCACCGGAAAAGAGTTAGACGAGAATGACTGGAGTAAATTGAGCCCAAAGAATGGATCTCTTTTTGTGGTGGGAGATCCGAAACAATCGATCTACAGATTCAGGCGAGCTGATATCGATATTTACAACGCTGTCAAAGATATTATTAAAACAACGGGCGGAGAGGTTTTGGAACTCACTTCTAATTTTAGGTCTTTGCCCAGTATTGCAGATTATTTAAATCCTGTTTTTGAAGAAAAGCTTTTTACAAACAATGATAAATATCAGGCACCAATGGCAAAAATTCAAACCACACGTGAAAACGAGTATGAGCACGGTGTAAAAAAGCTTATTGTGAATAGTGAGTCCAAAAACAAGAAAGAGGTTGTAGAAGCAGACGCTGAAAAAATCGCAAAATATATTAAACATGCTGTGGATGGCGGAATAAAATTAGCCCGTAACGAGGACGAAATATCCAGAGGGCTTACTGAAAATCCTGAGTTTTCGGATTTTTTGATTATTACAATGCACAAAGATTCACTGGAAAAATATGCCGAAGCTTTGGAAAAATACGGTATTCCCTCAACAGTTACAGGTAACTATTCGCTCAGCCAATACGAAGAAGTCAGACAACTTTACAAGCTTTTAAAGCTCTTGAATAAGCCTGATGATGAAATTCAGCTTGTCTCAGTTTTACGAGGGCTATTCTTTGGGCTAAGTGACAATGACCTTTACAAATTTAAATCATCAAAGGGGCATTTCAACATTTACAGCAGAATACCCGATGAGCTTGAGGACAGTATAAGAATCACCTTTGAAAACAGTTTTGTAAGGCTTAGGCAGTATAAAAAATGGATCGATGATTTTCCTCCTTCATCAGCTTTGGAGAAAATAGTCCAGGATTTAGGAATACTCCCCTTTACTTCAATGGGAAGTCTGTCTAAGAGCAGAGCTTCCAATATTTATTTTTTAATTGAGCAAATCAAGCAGAGAGAGTCACAAGAGATTTATTCGCTTGATAAAATTATCCGCCATGTTGGTAATTTGTTGGACTCGGGCAGTGATCAAAGAAGCAGTCTTGAGGCGGAAAGTAACAGTGTGAGAATAATGAACCTGCATAAGGCAAAAGGGTTAGAAGCTCCGGTTGTATTTCTGGCACATCCTTACAAAAACACAAGACATGAACCTTTGCAGCATATAAACAGAAGAAACGGTAAACCAACAGGCTATTTTGCTTTAGCCAAAAAGAAAGGTCAATTTCACCATGAAGTATTTGCTCAACCAACAAATTGGGAAAAGATTCAGACAGAGGAACAAAAATTTTTAGATGCTGAATTTGACAGGCTAATTTATGTGGCAGCCACAAGAGCTAAAAATCTTCTAATTATAAGCAGCTACGAAAATAATAAAAACAATAAAAACCCCTGGCTTGGTCTGCTGGGTGGCTTATGTGACGATGATATTCTTCCAGATGTGGAAGTAGAAGAAGACTATTCAGCGGGAGACAGTGAGCTAACAAAGAGTAATATAAATAAAAAAATGGAAGAAATAAATAAGTGGCATTCTTTTGCAAGCGATGAAAGTTATGTGCATAAAAGACCAACGGAAATAAAAGATGCGGAAAAAATTTTTGCAGGCAAAAGATTAGAAGGCGGAGGACAGGACTGGGGAACAGCTGTTCACAGTGTTTTAGAATTCCTTGTAATAAACAGAAATAATGATTCAGCAGACTTAGAAAATTTTATCAAGATGACATTATACAAGCTTGAAATTAATACTGATAAAACTAAGGAAATGAGAGAGATAATAGATAGATTTAAAAATTCCGGTTTATGGCAGCGGATTTCAGAAGCAGAGAAGGTGGAAACAGAAGTACCAATCACGATAAAAGTTAAAGCTGGATCAGAGCTGTTCAGCTATATGAATAACGATTCCGGTAGTAAGCCTATTATACTTTCCGGTGTCATAGATCTTGCTTTTAAAGAAAACGGAAAATGGGTAATTATCGATTACAAAACAGACAGGGTAGAAAATGAAGCTTATGATAATCTGAGAAAATCATATCAGCAGCAGGTTGATATTTACGCAAAAGCCTGGGAAGAGATTACGGGGGAAGTGGTAAAGGAAAAAAGTGTATTCTTTGTATAATGGTCAGCAAAGTGCCAAAATATTTTTAAAAAAATATACGTAAGAAAAAATTGCAAATGCGTTTTTATTACTGTAGAAATTGTGTTAAAAAGCTAACATGTCATAAAAATAAGAGGTTATTAGACAGTATTAAGACAGTCAAAATACACAATAGAGGTTTAATATGGCATCCAAAGAACAAGAAAGAGCACAATTACACAAAACTATATGGCAAATTGCAAACAATTTGAGAGGTAGTGTTGGTGGTTGGGATTTTAAGCAATATGTTTTAGGAATGTTGTTTTATCGTTTTATTAGCGAGAATCTTACCAACTACATCAATAATGACGAAAGACGAGCTGGGAAAAAAGATTTTGATTACACTAAATTATCTGATGAAGAAGCAGAGTTTGGTCGAGCCGATACTGTTAAAGAAAAAGGGTTTTACATTCTACCGAGTGAATTATTCCAGAATGTTAAAAAAAATTCCCGTAATGATAAAAACTTGAATGAAACTTTATCTGCTGTATTCAAAAATATTGAAAGTTCTGCTAAGGGTACTGAAAGTGAAGATGACTTAAAAGGGTTATTTGATGATATTGATGTAAATTCAAATAAGTTGGGAAATACTGTAGAGCAAAGAAATAAACATCTTGTAAAGATTTTAGAATCTATTGGAGACCTGCGTCTTGGGAATTATTCAGATAATACTATTGATGCTTTCGGTGATGCTTATGAATATTTAATGGCTATGTATGCAAGTAGTGCAGGAAAGTCAGGGGGAGAATTTTTTACTCCTCAAGAAGTAAGTGAATTATTAGCTGAAATAACTACTGTTGGAAAAGACGAATTAAATAAAGTATATGATCCTGCCTGCGGTTCAGGTTCTCTACTTCTTAAATTTGCTAAAATCCTAGGCAAGGATAAAATTCGTCAAGGATTCTTTGGTCAAGAGATCAATCTGACAACTTATAACTTATGCCGCATCAATATGTTTTTGCATGATATTAACTATAATCATTTTGATATTGCTCATGGTAATACACTTACAGATCCAAAACATTGGGATGATGAACCTTTCGATGCTATCGTTTCAAATCCACCGTATTCAATAAGATGGGAAGGAGATGCTAATCCTATTTTGATAAATGATCCTCGTTTTTCTCCCGCAGGAGTTTTAGCGCCAAAAAGTAAAGCAGATTTAGCTTTTACTATGCATATTCTCGCATGGCTTTCTACCTCTGGAACTGCTGCAATAGTAGAATTTCCAGGTGTTTTATATCGAGGAGGAGCAGAACAAAAAATTAGAAAATATTTAATTGATAATAATTATGTTGATTGTGTAATTCAACTACCTCCTGATTTATTTTTTGGAACAGGGATAGCAACTTGCATAATTGTGCTTAAGAAAAGTAAGAGCGATAATAAAACTCTATTTATTGATGCATCTGCTGAATTTGTTCGTAATGGAAATAAGAATACTTTAACTGATGACAATCGTAAAAAAATTTTAGATGCTTTCAAAGAAAGAAAAGATATAGAGTATTTTGCTACACTAGTAGATAATGAAGAAATTGGAAAAAATGATTATAACATTGCTGTATCGAATTATGTTGCAGTAGAAGACACACGAGAAGTTGTTGATATTAAAGAGTTAAACAAAGAGATTTCACAAATTGTGAAAAAGCAAAATAAGCTTAGAAGTGAAATCGATAGAATCGTTGATGAGATCGAAGAGGATAAGTAAAAAATGAAAAAAGGAATTATTTACGTAATGACTACTGCAGTTTCTGGTTTGATAAAAATAGGACAATCAGGCACTAGTAATTTTCAAGAAAGGATGAGATTTCTTGAGGCCAATGGTTATTACAATGTTGTTGGATTAAAAAGATTTTTTGCAATAGAATTAGAAGATTATACTGAAAAAGAAAACTTGCTTCATGATATTTTTACTAAACATAGAGTTGGTGAAAGTGAGCTATTTGCACTAGATCAGGAACTTATCAAGCAATTATTACTTTCCTTTGAGGGAAAAGTTGTATATCCAGAAAATGTCAATCAAGGAAAAGAATTTGAAGAGGTTTCAAAAGTAAGAAAGCAAAGTGAATTATTTAGTTTCTACAAAAAAGGTTTGAAAGATGGCGATAAAATTGTTTTCACAAAAGATAAGAATATTACTGCTACTGTTTGTGGAGAAAGAGAAGTAGAATATCATGGAGAAACTTGGAAATTATCTCCACTTACCTATAAAATATTTGAACAAAGAGGCGAACTAAATAATAGTGGGGCGTATCAAGGAGCAGCTTATTTTGAATATAAAGGCAAGAAATTAAAAGACATTCGAGATAAATCAAAATGACTAACAAATTAAACAAGCTAATCAATGAACTTTGCCATGATGGAGTTGAGTTTAAAGAGTTGGGTCAACTTGCTAAAATAGGTACAGGAAGTAGCAACGGTAATGAAGCTATTGAAAATGGCAAATATCCTTTTTTTGTCCGTTCAAAAATTGTTAAATCACTTAATTCTTTTGAATTTGATGAAGAAGCAATCATTATCCCAGGCGAGGGAGGAATAGGCGAAATATTTCACTATATTAATGGAAAATATGCACTGCATCAAAGAGCGTATAGGATTCATTTTTTGACAAAAGGGATCTCTACTAAATTTGCATATTATTATCTATTTGCAAATTTTCTTCCATATATCCTTAAGAAATCAGTAAATGCAACAGTTAAATCAATAAGAAAACCCATGATTGAAACATTTCCAATCCCACTCCCTCCCCTCCCAATCCAAGAAGAAATAGTTAGAATTCTTGATAATTTCACAGAGCTGGAAGCAGAGCTGGAAGCAGAGCTGGAAGCAAGAAAAAAACAATATGAATATTATAGGAATGAAATGCTGAGCTTTGGAGATGATGTTGAGTTTAAGGAGTTGGGAGAGGTTTGTAGTGATATATTCGCGGGGGGCGATAGACCTAAAATCTATAAAAAAGGACAAACAGAGCCTTCTGAAGAATTTCCATATCCAATTTTTTCAAATGGAACTGATAAACAAGCATTGTATGGTTATTCTAAAGATTATAAAGTTGATAAAGAAGCAGTCACTATTTCTGCAAGAGGCACTATTGGATTTCATACCGTCCGTAAGCCAAAATTCACTCCAATTATTCGTTTGATAGTCCTAATCCCAGATAAAAATCAAATAACAACGAAATTTTTAAACTATGTTCTTGATATTACTGAAATCGGACATAGTGGTGGAAGTATTCCCCAATTAACAACTCCAAACGTTAAAAAAATAAAAATTCCTGTTCCATCTATTCCAGAACAAAACCGAATAGTCTCAATCCTTGATAAATTTGATGCTCTTGTAAATGATATTTCAATAGGACTTCCAGCAGAAATAAAAGCAAGACGAAAACAATACGAATATTACAGGGAAAAGCTTCTCACTTTTAAGGAGGCAGAAAATGTCATGTAATTATAATGTCGTAGCACAAAATACTGAAAGCACAGTTGTAGCAGAGTATTCTCCACCTTATGGTAAAAGAACACAAAAACACCAAAGCGAGGCAGAATTAGAAAATGCTTTCATCAAGCAATTACAAACACAAGCTTACGAATATGTAAAAATAAACAAGGAAGAAGATTTAATTCTAAACCTGAGAAAACAGTTAGAAAAATTAAACAATTACCAATTCAGTGATAAAGAGTGGGATTACTTTTTCAAAAACGAAATAGCAAATCCTAATCAAAATATTGCAGACAAAACAGCCACAATCCAAGAAGACCATATTAAAATTTTAACTCGTGATGATGGAACAAAAAAGAATATTCGACTTTTAGAAAAAGACAATATTCATAGTAATTCTTTGCAAGTAATCAACCAATACGAAACTGAAGATGGTAAATATAAGAATCGTTATGATGTAACTGTTCTAGTGAATGGTTTACCTTTAGTACATATTGAGCTCAAGAAAAGAGGAGTAGCTATTCAAGAAGCATTCAATCAAATAAAACGTTACCAAAGAGATAGTTTCTGGGCTTCAAGTGGTTTATATGAATATATTCAAATCTTTGTTATTTCTAATGGAACTCATACAAAATATTATAGTAATACAACCCGTTCATCGCATATTAAAGAAGCTACTAATGGCACAAAAAAGAAAGGCAAAAGATCAAGCAATAGTTTTGAATTTACAAGCTGGTGGGCAGATGCTACTAATAAACCAATCACAGATATAGTCGATTTTTCAAAAACATTTTTTGCTAAACATTCAATACTCAATATTCTCACCAACTATTGTGTTTTTACATCCGATAAAGAACTTTTAGTTATGCGACCTTACCAAATCGTTGCAACTGAAAAAATCTTAAATAAAATTAAAATTAGTACAAATTATAAACAGTTTGGTACTATAAAAGCAGGGGGTTACATCTGGCACACTACTGGCTCAGGTAAAACATTAACTAGTTTTAAAACAGCACAATTAGCAACTAATATCTGTGAAAAAGTATTGTTCGTTGTTGATAGAAAAGATTTAGATTATCAAACAATGAAAGAGTACGATAAATTTCAAAAAGGTGCTGCCAATAGTAATACAAGCACTTCAATTCTAAAAAAACAACTCGAAGATCCTAATGCAAGAATTATCATAACAACAATTCAAAAGCTAGACAAATTCATAAAGAAAAATAAAGGACATAAGATTTTTGATGGACATATCGTACTCATTTTTGACGAATGCCATAGATCTCAGTTTGGAGATATGCATACAGCAATCACTAAAGCATTCAATAAATATCATCTTTTTGGATTTACAGGGACTCCAATATTTGCAGTAAATTCTTCATCTGGCGGAAGAATCGACTTAAAAACTACTGAGCAAGCTTTCGGAGATAAGTTACATACATACACAGTTGTTGATGCTATTGCTGATAAGAACGTTTTGCCCTTTAAGGTTGATTATATTTCTACACTTCGTGAAGAGGAGAATATTGAAGATAAAAAAGTCAATAACATTGATAGAGAGGCAGCACTTTCTGCGCCTGTTAGATTAAGTAATATTGTTCAATATATTCTCGAACACTTTAACCAAAAAACAAAAAGAAACGATAGATTCTATTTTCACACAAGAACTGATAACATTAATGAAATTGTGTCTGCTAAAGAAAGACGAAAAGTTAAAGAGATAAAAAATAAAATTCGATTATCTGGTTTTAATTCTATTTTTGCTGTGCAATCAATAGATATGGCTAAGAAATATTATCTTGAATTTAAAAGACAACAAGCACAATTACCTGAAACTCAAAAATTGAAGATAGCAACAATTTATAGTTATGGTGCAAATGAAGAAGAACTAGATGGCGTAATTGATGAAAATTCTGAAGATACAAGCGGACTAGATAAAAGCTCAAGAGAATTTTTAGAAAATGCAATAAAGGATTATAATAAGATGTTTGGCACATCATATAATACGTCATCGGATAAATTTCAAAATTATTACAAGGATGTCAGCTTAAGAGTAAAAAACAGGGAAATAGATATTTTGATTGTAGTAAATATGTTTTTGACTGGATTTGATGCAACCACATTAAACACTCTTTGGGTTGATAAAAATCTAAGGTTACATGGTTTGATTCAAGCATTCTCTCGTACTAACCGTATATTAAATACCATAAAAACATTTGGAAATATTGTCTGTTTTCGTAATCTAGAAAAAGCAACTAATGAATCAATTTCACTTTTTGGAGATAAAGAAGCAAGTGGAATTGTCCTGTTAAAAACTTATGAAGAATATTATTATGGTTATGAAAAAGACGAAAAACCAATAAGAGGATACAAAAGCTTAATTGAAGAATTACAAGATAAATATCCTATTGGCGAGAGAATTCTTGGAGAACAAAAACAAAAAGATTTCATTAAACTATATGGTAGCATTTTAAGAGTTCGTAATATCTTAACTACTTTTGATGAATTTGAAGGTAATGAAATATTAAGTGAGAGAGATCTTCAGGATTACCATAGTCTATACATAGATCTCTATAATGAATTCAGAAAAAGCAAAGATACTGAAAAAGAAAATATCAATGACGATATTGTTTTTGAAATGGAACTTATCAAACAAATTGAAATCAATATTGATTATATCCTAAAATTAATCAAAAAATACCATGAGAAACATACAAAAGATAAAGAAATCTTAATAGATATAAATAAGGCAATAGATTCAAGCGTTGAGTTAAGGAATAAAAAAGATCTTATTCATCAATTCATTGAATCGCTCAATTTAAAATCTGAAGTCGATGAAGACTGGCAAAAATTCGTAGAAAAAAAGAAGAAAGAAGAATTGGAAAAAATAATTAAAGATGAAAATCTCAATCATGATGAAGCTTACAAATTTATAAAAAATGCATTTAGAGATGGAAACATACCCACAACAGGGACATCAATAGCTAAGGTTTTACCTCCTGTATCCAGATTTTCTAAAACAGGAGAACGTACTAAAAAACGTGAATCAGTCATTGAAAAATTTACTAAATTCTTTGAAAGATTCTTTGATATTTCAAAATAAAACATTTCAGGCAGCAGTCTACACTTCGTAGGTGCAGATAGATTTTCTTATTCAAATAATTATTATCGAAATACGAAAAATTGTTGCACAATCCAATCTTATTCATTAAAATAATACTATGAATACCACAATATTCCTTAACAGGGAAAAAGAGTTAAAATTTTTGAACTCCCAATTTGTAAAAAATAAATCCTCATTTATAGTTATTTACGGGAGAAGGAGAGTGGGAAAAACAGCTCTTATAAAGGAATTTATTAAGGACAAGTCGGCACTTTTTTTTATGGCGGATAAACAATCAGAAAAAGACATTCTGGACAGAGGTCTCTGCACTTCGTAAGTGCAGATAAATAGAATAAAGGAGGTTAAATATGAATAACAAAAATTATCAAAATTTTCCCAATGAAGTTATAAATCAACTCAGATACTATGTATATCGACTTATTGATCCGAGAAATGGCCAAACTGTTTATATCGGAAAAGGAAAAGGAAATCGTGTGTTTGATCATGTTAAGGGGAATATAGGCGATGATGAAGATTCATTAAGTGAAAAATTATTTAAAATATATGAAATTAAAAATGCTGGGTTTGAAGTACAGCATGTGATACATCGTCATGGAATGGATGAAAGCACAGCAATTGAGGTGGAGGCTGCTCTAATTGATGCTTATCCCGGAATAACAAATGTTTTGAATGGTTCGGGTAGTAATGATTATGGAACAATGCATGTAAAAGAAATAATTAATCTCTATTCTGCAAAAACCGCTGAATTTAAACATAAAGCGTTAATTATTTATATCAATAAAAGCGTGTTAGAATATGACCTATATGAAGCTACACGTTATGCTTGGAGATTAAATAAAGAAAAGGCGGAAAAAGCGGAAGTCATTTTATCAGTAGTACAAGGTATTATCAAAGGTGTGTTTATAGGAGAAGAGTGGTTAGAAGCAACAAAAGATAATTTCCCCAATAGAATTGATGCTCCTGGGAGGTATGGTTTTGTTGGTAAAGAAGCTGATGAAGAATTAAAAAAGCTATACTTAAATAAAAAATTACCTGAAAAATTTAGGAAAAGAGGTGCATCAAATCCTATAAGATATACATGGTAATTAAAAATAATAAAAAACTGTCAGCTAAACAATGCACATGCTGAGTTTTTCTATAAGTCTTGAAAATTAGGTTTTTGTCTAGCAGTTTTAATCTAAACGTCAAAAAATGACGTGTTCCTCCTTTATTCTATTGACAAAAATAAGGAGGCATTATGTCAGAAGAAAAGTTTTTTTATCTTACATCAGAATTAATTCAAATTTGTTCTTCAGTTTTTACTGAAAGTTTTTTGCAAAAATTACCCGGTTCTCGTTTTACACAACCTAATTTATCACCAATAACGGTAGATGTAAAAAAGTCTGTAATGTCTATAAGAGCAAAATTGACTTGGAAATCCTTTCTAAATAGAATGTTGGTAGAATCACTGGGTGCAGATTTTTTAGTAACTGGTTCAACACCGGTTTACTATGCTTATATTTTAAATCCAGCACTGACGGGTGGAGTTTGGACTCAGGAGAAGGAAATGATATAATTGCCACATCAAATAATTCTATAATTTCAAATGAAAATGGTTTTTTGAGTTTAAATATAGACACAAGTGATTCTGATATTTTAACGTTGGTTGTTTCTCCTGTTACAACCGCTTCTAATATATATCTTCATTGGAAGGAAATTGTCCAAAAATAAAAAAGGAGAACTAAAATGAAAAAATTTAGAGAATTTTTAGATGAAGAAAATGAAACGAGAGAAATGAGAGAAATGAGAGAAATCAAAGAAATATATGAAAAAGAATATTATGGTACAATAGATGAATCAGGTGCTGGATTATCAAGAATTTTAAAAATGCTTGAAGATGGTAATGATTTTCTTATAATTACTGCTTCAAGAGCAAATAAATCTAAAAAAGAAAATTTAGCAAATAATAATAAACTTATTAAAGATATAAGATCTAAAGTTGGCAAAAAAATTGGTGCTTATAAACTCGTTGGACATTGGAAAGAGTGTAATAAACCATTAAAAAAAGGTGAAACTATAAAAGATTGCAAAGGTTCAATTGTAAATTCTATGGAAGAATCTTGGCTAATCACAAGACCTGAGAGGGTTTCAAGAGAAGAGTTTAGTAATATTGCTCAAGACATGGCTAAAAAATATGATCAAGATGCTTATATTATAAGACTGAATGGAAAACTTACAGTTAATGATAAAAATGGCGAAATATGGGAAGATTTAGGTAAAGCTAATAAAAAATCTATAAGTGCTGGTTTTGAAAGAATTATTGATGTTCAAGGATATTCAGAACTAGCTAAATTAAGAAAAAAAGGAAGAATTACTAATATTATATTCGAAGATTTGTATTTAGTTGTACCTAAAGATTCTAATTCTTCAAAAATGTTATTTAGTTCAGCAAAAATACTTTATTAATTAAAATTTAAAGATGGTAAGGAAGGTAATTATAAAATGTCTGTTTTTGAATAAATTAAAAATAAGAGATTGGTATGAAATATAAGAAAAAAAGTAAATAGTGTCACGTTCTTTCTGTAAATTTGCATTTTATGCAAGCAGGGCATATGATTTCTCCGAATTGATTCGCCTATCAAATAAGGAGGAAGAGCATATGCCCCACTATGAGTAAGATTCTAAAATAATTTCAGAGGTATTGGAAGAGTTAAATTCCAACGGGTTTGAAGGAATGGTTCAAGTAAAGGACACGAGAACAACGACCATTTTTCCAAATACGGAATCGTTATTAAGACTTGTCACAGCTATTGTTGGTTAATCCTTTGTAAACATCATCGACAAATTGTTTTGGAATATCCTGAAAACGGAACACACCGATTTCTTTAGCTTCTGAGATCATATTTTCCATTTTATTCTTTAAATTTTCTGTAATGTATCTTTACTTCGTAGGTGCAGATAGATTTTCTTATTCAAATAATTATTATCTAAATACGAAAAAATTGTTGCACAATCCAATTTTATTCATTAAAATAATACTATGAATACCACAATATTCCTTAAC
>Ga0079288_100056_pt1 | contig 23186 bp, 18 predicted proteins | sample Wag42014_10_18_FD_75179 | JGI IMG/M metagenome (GOLD analysis project Ga0079288, IMG submission 75179) | Deep subsurface shale carbon reservoir microbial communities from Ohio, USA - Utica-2 Time Series 2014_10_18 ... | reverse complement strand
TGTACAATTGCCTGGCGTACTTTTGTGTTTTTCAGTTCTTCTTTTCGCTCCTGATTCATCTGGAAAGTGATGATTCTGCTGCCTGCCATTGTTACAAGCTTGACACCTTTTGTTCTCTCAATCCTGGCGTAATCCTGTGGAGGAACAGGCATAATAAAATCTACATCCCCTGATAACAGTGCAGCTACTCTTGTGGCATCCTTTTTGATAGGTGTTAAAACAATTTTGTCTACATTACCGGGAGAGTTTTTATCCCAATAATAGCCGGTGGCTTCCAAAACCAGCTTTACGCCCTGTTCACGATATGTGACCTTGTATTTGCCGGTCCCTGATTCATGTGAATTTGCGAAAGATGCGCCCACTTTTACAACAGCATCTTTGGGTTTGCCCTTTTCATCAACCCCTGAATAAAAATCTTTATCCATGGGGAAAATGTATGTAGCCATATTCAGCAACAGCGGGTAAGGTTTCTTGGTAATTATATCCACTGTGTATTTATCCACTGCCTTAGCACCTTTAAAAGGCTCAAAAAGACCTTTGAAATCAGGACTTCTTTTCAATCTGTCAAGTGTCCATACAACGTCTTCAGACGTAAACTCGTTACCGCTGTGAAATTTTACTCCTTCTCTTAAGTAAAATCTCATTGTTGTATCGTTGAGTCTCTCCCAATTTTTTGCCAGTCTGGGTTCAAAATTCATATCCTGTGTCCATCTGACAAGTGGATCGAATACGAGATGGGAGTATTGGAGCATTCCTCCTGAAAGCTGTGAGTGCGGATCCAGAGAAACGGGATCAGCATCCATGGCAAGCTCAAGTGTTTTGGCATTTGCACTTAGAGCAAATATACCGGTGATGAAAAAAACTGATAAAAAGGTAAAAAACTTCTTCATAAAATCCTCCTGTAAAATTTGCCTGAACAAAAATAAGCTAAACTTAAATTTTGCTTTGTTAGCAATTATATACAGATATGAAAAATTCTGTAAGGTGTCAATATATTTATTAAGGTTTAATAATTGTGTCCAATTTTTTTGGTTTTTTGGTTATGAAAGGGGTGTAGAATTAATTATAAAATAAATTTGCTTGCAAAATGTGGGTATTTTTGCCAACAATAAAATAAATATAATATTGGTCAAAGGTGGTGAAGGATGATGAAGATAGATCCTTTTGTGGCACTTGAAACAGTTTTAAGGGAATCTGAAACAAAAGGTTCTGAAATAGTCAGCGTTTTTGATTCACTCAACAGAGTAATTGCTGAAAAAGTTCAATCCGGCAGAAATCTTCCCCCAAGGGATAATTCAGCTATGGATGGTTTTGCAGTTAGGCACGAGGATATAGAAAAAATTCCTGCTACAATCAAAATCAATGGGCTTATAAAAGCCGGAGACAGTATTGATACCCTTAAAGTTGAAAAGGGGGAGTGTTACAGAATAATGACCGGAGCTTTTGTCCCCGAAGGTGCGGATACAGTTGTTGAGTTAGAAGCCACAGAAGAAGAGGAAAATAATAAAATAAAAATCGTTAAAGAAAAAAAACAGGGAGCCAATATAAGAACGAGGGGAGAGGATATCGGCAAAGGTGACCTGATTGATATGGCAGGCTACTCTGTAAATGCATACAGGCAGTCCAGACTGATTTCTGTCGGTGCCACTGTATTACCCGTTTACAGAAAACCCAAAGTAGCAATTATTGCCACCGGTGATGAACTGGAGTATCCTTCGGCTGGCGTGAACGAAGATAAGATTATAGATTCGAATTCTTTTTTTATCAAATCCACATTAGGGAATATGGGAATAGATGCCGAATATATCGGAATATCCAAAGATAATGTGGAGAATCTGGTAGATATCTTTTCCGGCTTGGAAAATTATGATGTGATCGTTACTTCTGCCGGCATATCTTTCGGCGATTATGATGTTATGACCAATGCCGCCGAGAAACTGGGGATAAACTGGTTATTTACAACTGTTAATCAGAAACCGGGTAAACCTTTTTCATTCGGGAAAAGGAATGACACTCTGATATTTTCACTGCCGGGCAACCCTGTAAGCTCTGCCTTTTGTACGTATTTTTATATTCAGCCGGCTTTACGTAAGATGCTGGGGTATAAAATGTATCCTAATAAACAAATTACAGCCGAGCTTAATGGAACATTTTACAAAAGAAACGAGCGTGTCCATTTTAACAGGGTAAATATTGTATATGACGAAAATCGGTTTTTTGCCGTCCCTTACGATTCCCAGGGGTCTCACCTTATCTCCTCCTTGGTTGTGTCAAACGGTTTTGCAGTTATTGATGCTGACAAGACAGGAGAAATACCTTCCGGAACATTGTTGAAAGTATATGTGTATGATTTTGAATCCATCTTTTAAAGATTTTGTAGTATATGAAGATGAGAGTATAGTTGTACTGGATAAGCCCCACGGTCTGCTGGTAACTGAAGACAGGTACGATAAAAATATACCTTATCTGAAAAATATACTGTCTGATTACTATGGCAAAATTTATGTTGTCCACCGCCTTGATAAAGGCACTGGAGGGCTCTTGATTTTTGCCAAGAACAAAGATGCCCACAGTCTTTTGTGCTCAGAGTTTGAAAAAGGAGAGGTTGGCAAAGAGTATCTCTGTATTGTAAAGGGGAGATTTGAAGATGCTGTGACCTGTATGCTTCCATTAGCGTCAAGAGCTCAGCGGGGAAAGTACAAAATCAATTTTAAAAGCGGTAAAAAAGCTGTTACATCCTTTTACCCTGTTAAAGTCGGGGAAAAATGCAGCTTGGTGAAAGCAGAATTGCATACCGGCAGGACGCATCAGATCAGGGTACATTTAAAAGCACTTGGGCATCCCCTTTTTCAGGATTTTTTGTATAATAAAAAGATTGATGATAAAAGGTTAACTCTTTTTTGCAACAAAATTGCATTAAAACATCCTATAAACAGAGTATTTATGCAGTTTGAAAGGTCTTTGAGCAGTTTCATGCAGGATATTGATGATAAATATTTGAATAATTCTGAATGAACGGTTTTTTATTGCGTTTTACTTGTAACATGTGCTGGTTAACTGCAGCTGAAATTATTTTTGTTGCTGATTATGGCAGTTTTGACACGTTTCAAGAGGTGCATGGTAACCGTCTTTGGGCCATTGGTCGTGGCATTCGAAACAGTCCTCTCCGCAGCCTTCATCCCCTCTGGGCATATTGAAAAGTGAATCAGCAGACAGCTCAGGTTTTTTTTCGGCAGGATCGTGACAATCGATACATGTTTTAAGGGACTTATGTTCCTTTGAATTTTTCAGTTCTGCATGGCAGGTCATACAGTCTCCGGCACATCCGGCATAAGCTTCATTGCCTGAAATTCCAAAAGCTATAATTCCCAGATATATTGCTGCACTGAATCCAATAAGAGCGAGCCTTTTTGCGAAAGACATAAATAGTCTCCATTTACAGTTAATAAGTTTTCATCAATAAGAAGCGGTATTTCGTTTATAAAGTCGGAAAAATTTTTATCGTATTTTTTTGCAATTAAATCAAGATTTATTCCATCAGATTTTCGCAAACCGAAAATAATCTCTTCCTTGAACATCTCCTCTTGTGAAATGTGGTTAATCTCTTTACTGAAAGTTCCTGATATATATGACTTTAAATCGGACGGGTTTGCAAAGCGGATTCGCAAGTCGTTTTCATCATACAGCATGGAATGTGCCGCAGCACCCAGTCCGACATATTCGTCCATATCCCAGTAAATGATGTTGTGTTTCGAATGATGTTCCTGTCTGCAGTAATTGGATATTTCATAGTGATTGTAGCCGTGTTGAGATAGTGTATCTTTTATCAGCATGTATTCTTCTTCAGAATCTTTGGCTTCTATATTTTTAAAATAATCTGTATCGTGGGAAAATGAGTATGCAGAAATATGCTCCGGCTGGAATTTCAGTAAAAACTCCAGTGAATTTTTTGTGTTTTGTTTGGAAATACCCGGAATATCAAAAATAATATCAAGATTAATTGCAATATGGTCACTGAAATTTCTTATCATTTCGTAAGTTTTCAGTATATCTTCTTTTTCATGGATTCTTCCCAGGTACTGTAGCACATAATTATCGAAGGATTGCGCACCGATACTAATCCTGCTTACTCCGTAGCGGTTCAGGATTTTCAGCTGATCAAGAGTGAAGGACTCCGGGTTAACCTCAAAAGTAAATTCCATATTGTTGTAATTAACGATTTTGAACAGTTCACTAAAAAGCTTGTCCAGCATTGTTGGATCTATTATACTGGGGGTACCGCCACCAATGTAAATAGTATCAACGTTTTTGTTTTTAATCTCTGCAGCTTCTTTTATAAGTGAGTCAATGTATTGGGAAATATAACCGCTGTAATTTGACGTGGAGTAGAAGGCGCAATATTTACACTTGCTTTTGCAAAAAGGGGTATGTATATATAGGCCTCGCATGCAATCAATAATTACAACAGTTTATGAAATATGCAAGAGAATTTTTCTGGGAGTAAATCTTGGGTAATTTAAAGCGTTTATGGGTTTACTTTAAACCCTATAAATGGTTGATTCTGTTATCTGTCGTAGCATCGATTTTTGTAGCAGCCACCAGTGGTGCCACAGCTTATATCGTAAAGCCGACTTTGGATAAAATTTTTATTAATGAAAACAGAACTGGCTTAGTACTGATGCCTTTTATTATAGTTATTATTTATTTCATAAGAGGAATTTTTAGATTTGTTCAGACATTCAGTTTGAAATATATTGGACAAAGGGTCATTCAGAGTCTTAGAAATGATTTATATATAAAGATAGTGAAGTTACCATTGAAATTTTTCAATGAGAATTCAACAGGCATATTGATGTCACGTATCACAAACGATGTAAATATGATGCAATCTTCCATTCCCGCATTTGTGAATATCATCAGGGATTCTTTCACAATTATAGGTCTTGCCTGTGTAGTCATATACCAGGACTATAAAATGGCTATCTCCGCTTTTGTTGTTTTGCCTTTTATTGGCTTTATCATTGTAAAAGTGGGTAGAAAGGCTAAAAAATACACAAAGAAAGGTCAGGAGAGAATGGGTGATTTAAATTCAGCTCTTCAGGAAACCTTTACAGGCGTTCGAGTAGTAAAATCATTTGTTGCGGAGGGCAAAGAAATTGAGAAGTTTGAAGGACATAATGAAAGATTTGCAAAATATCAAATAAAAAAAGCTTTTGTATCAGCATTGAGTTCGCCTTTTCTCGAAATGATTGGGGCATTAGGTTTAGCAGTTATTATTTACTATGGTGGATTAAAGGTTATTAACGGTGAATCTACGCCGGGAACGTTTTTTTCTTTTATGACGGCACTAATTATGATGTATGAGCCTTTTAAAAAAATAAATGAATCCAACCAAAAGATACAGTCTGCTATTGGGGCAGCGGATCGCGTTTATGATGTGCTGGATACCCACAATGAAATATTGTCTAAAGATGGATTTATGAAATGCGATGCCAGAAATAAAAACATTTCATTTAATAATGTATCTTTCAAATATTCGGAAAATGATGAATTTGTTCTTAAGAATATCAATATAGAATTTCCGTTTTGCACAACAAACGCATTAGTTGGCGCAAGCGGAGCCGGTAAAAGTACTTTTGTAAATCTGATACCCAGGTTTTATGATGTAAGTGAAGGTTCAATAAAGATAGGGGATGTGGATATCAGGGGTTTTAAAGTGTATTCATTGAGAAGAAACATTGGGATAGTTTCACAGGACTCTTTTTTGTTTAATGACACTGTTAGCAATAATATTGCTTACGCTTCGGACAATGTAAGCCAGCAGGAAATTATTAATGCTGCCAAGGCAGCGTTTGCACACGATTTTATTTCTGAATTACCTGAAGGGTATGAAACAATTATAGGTGAAAGAGGCGTCAGACTTTCCGGCGGTCAAAAACAAAGGATTACCATAGCAAGAGCTATCCTTATGAATCCGCCGATCCTTATACTGGATGAAGCAACAAGTGCTTTGGATACGGAATCGGAAAAAATTGTTCAAAAGGCTCTTGAAAACCTCATGCAGGACAGAACCAGCTTTGTTATTGCCCACAGATTATCCACAGTGATAAATGCTGATAAGATTATTGTTTTGGATAAAGGGAAAATAGTTGGGACAGGAAAACATTCAGAGCTTCTGGAAACTTCTGAGATCTATCAAACACTTTATAGAATGCAATTTAAAGATAATGAAACATGAAAGTACTGCATGTTGATACGGGCAAAGAATGGCGTGGCGGGCAGCGGCAGGCACTGCTGTTGCATGAGGGCCTGCTGAAAAAAGGTGTTGAAAGCTATATGGCAGCGAATGAATCAGGCAAACTGATTAAAAGATGTAAAAAAAACTGTCTGGACTATGTATATAAAGGAGAGATTAACCCTATCAGTGCCATTAACTTGAAAAAGATTATCCAGAACATTAAGCCTGATATAGTGCATTCCCATGATGCCCATTCGCTTACACCAGCATTGATATTAAAATATTTAGGGTTTAAGTATAAACTGGTACATACCCGCAGAGTGGATTTTCACATCAAAAATAATTTAATGAGCAGATGGAAATACAATAATAAAAATCTCGATTCTTTAATCGCCATTTCCGAAGGTGTGAAGAATATTCTTGTTAATGACGGCATAAAAAGACCTGTTGAAAAGATTTACAGCGGCTTAGACAAAAATTCTATTGTGAACCTCTCAGATAACGAGAAAAATGATTTAAGAAAAAAACTGGGTATAAATCCCAGTTTTTTTGTAATAGGCTGTGTGGGTAATTTTGTCCCCCATAAAGATTTTGAAACACTAATCAGAGCTTTTACATTGGTTTATGATGAAAAAAAAGATGTTAAACTTTTGCTTGTGGGGGATGGAGAACTGCTTGCTGATATGAAAAAACTGGCAGAAAAGCTTAATATATCCGGTAATGTTATATTTACAGGTTATGCAGAAAATGTCGGTGAACTTATGAATATCATGGATTTATATGCAGCCACTTCTGAAGAAGAAGGGCTTAATACCTCTGTGATCGAAGCCATGATGCACGGCCTACCGGTCGTTGCCACAAAAGCAGGGGGGTTGCCGGAGCTTATAAAAGATGATTTTAACGGCTATTTGTGTGACGTTAAAGATTACACAGGTGTAGCGGACAAACTTATTATTCTTTTAAATGATGAAGAAAAAATACATAGATTTTCTGTAAATGCACTTGAAATGTCCGAAACGTTTGATGTGGCACATATGGTAGAAAAATACATGGAGATTTATCAAAAAATCTTATAATAACTTATTTTTCAACGTTTCTTCGAGATAGTTTTCAGAAAAACCTATATTAATAGAAAATTTCTTAATAAATGCTTTCATAGCTTCCAAATTCAAAAAATAACTGTCATTTTTATCAATTACCGTATAGTGAGCTTTTTTATTCAAAATTTTTTCAAAGATATCTACTATTTCAAAGATACTGTATCGATACGGATTAGCAAAATCGATAATCTGCCGGGGCGGCATTTTATCAATAAATTGTGTTACCAGCAATCTGACGTCGTTAATTTCTATAACATATCTAAAACCATTATTGTAAATGAAAAACGATTCTCCGTTGACTATTTTGTGATAAAGAAAATTAAATAAGGTGTTGTGTTCTTTAAAAATGTTGCCTATGAGCTGGGGCAGTCTTATGATGTAATAATTTTCTGATTTTTCTTTTATTATATTTTCCATATTTTTCTTGTGGATATAGTACTCATTTAAAGGATAATTTTTTGCAGATAAAGCGCAGCTGCTAAAATATACAAATTGTTTATTGTTTGCTTTTTCAAGGGTTTTTTGCAGTAACCTCTCTTCCCGCAAAAACTCATTTTTATCTGTACACTTAGAATTGGCTACGCCACTTGCAAAAATTACTACATTATTACTATCATCATGTGTGAATGCCTTTGCAATCTGTCCCGAGCCTATTATCACGATTTAAAACCCTTTCACTTTAATAAAATGATATTTATTGAAATACATATATTAATACGATATAAAATTCTATCAAAATTTATAAGGGATTTTAAGTAGAAACCAGAAATTATTAGCATATAGAGACACTGTTGTGTTATTTGACAGAAGACCTCTCCACTTCGGTCGAGGCGACAGGAAATTGTGATGGTGTCCAAAGGGGTCATCGCGAGAGCGGTAGCTCGTGGCGATCTCGAGTCCCAAATATGTCATCGTTTCGAGCGGAACGAAGTGGAGTGGAGCGGAGAAATCTCCACCGCTGAGAAACAGAATAGAAAATAAATATGCGAGTATGCTTATGAGCGAGGAAATTACAGGAATTGTACTAACGTATAACGGTGAGAAGTATCTTGATCGGTGCCTGAATTCTTTAAAAGACTGTGTGGATGAGCTTATTATTGTTGATTCCGGCAGTGGGGATAAGACACTGGATATAGCTGAAAAGTATTCTGAAAAAGTTCTCCATCATGATTTTGAGAATTATGGCAAACAATGCATATATGCTGCCAGGCAGGCCTCCAATCACTGGGTTTTTATTTTGGACCAGGATGAAATCTTAGAAGATAAACTAATCAGTGAAATCAATGCTCTGAAAAAATCAGGTTTTGCCCATGACGCCTATTCTATTAGAAGGAGAAATTTTCTTTTTAATAAAGAGATAAAACATGGCGGCTGGGGAAACGATTTTGTTATTAGATTATTTGATAGAACTAAAGCTTTTCCAACGGACAATAACTTTTCTGTAGTTAAGGCGGAAGGTGATGTAAAAAAATTAAAAAATGCAATAATCCACTACCCATGTGATTCGATAGATAGCTATTTTGCCAAAATGCACAGTTATGCGAGGATTTCTGCAAAGGAGATGATGGAAAAAAACAGAGAGTTCAGATTTTACAATCTGTTGTTTAATCCTTTGTATAGAGCTTTTAAAAAATATTTTTTCCAAAAGGGTTTTCTTGACGGTATGCATGGGTTCATCCTGGCTGTCATCTCGTACTATTTCGTATTTCTTAAATATCTTAAGCTTTGGGAATTTACAAACATTAATCATGAAAACAACAATAATGGTGAGTCATGAAAGGTATTATTCTGGCGGGGGGAACCGGCTCGAGGCTTTTTCCTGTTACAAGAGCTGTCTGCAAACAGCTCTTGCCTGTTTATGACAAACCGATGATTTATTATCCGTTATCTGTGCTAATGCTTGCCGGCATAGATGAAATTCTCATTATATCAACCCCGCAAGATGTTCCGAGGTTTCAGAACCTTTTAGGGGATGGCAGCAGTTTTGGATTAAAATTGAAATATAAAGTGCAGAAAACTCCGAGGGGATTAGCCGAAGCGTTTGTTATCGGTGAAGATTTTATCGGCAATGACGATGTTTGTCTAATTCTTGGAGATAATTTATTTTATGGAGACAGGCTTACATCACTACTTAAAAACAGTATTGAGCATGTGCGCAGCAAACGGGGAGCCAGAATCTTTGCTTACTGGGTCAAAGATCCGCAAAATTACGGGGTAGCTGAGTTTGATAAGTGTAATAATGTTATAAGTCTTCAGGAGAAGCCAAAAAATCCGAAAAGCAACTATGCATTGGTGGGGTTGTATTTTTATGATAGCAACGTTGTAGATATAGCAAAAAGCGTTGTACCCTCTGAAAGGGGAGAGCTTGAGATTACATCTGTAAATGAAGTGTATCTGAAAGAGAAAAAGCTTTCTGTGGAGCTTTTGGGCAGGGGGTATGCATGGCTTGATACCGGCACACACCATGCTCTACTGGAGGCTGGTAATTTTATCAGGACAATTGAAGAAAGACAGGGACTTAAAATAGGGTGTATTGAAGAGATTGCGTTTCACAATAAATGGATTGATAATAAACAACTGAAAAAACATGTTCAGTTGAACAGGAACAGCCAGTATGGGGATTATTTAAAAATGATCCTGACACAGGAAAGCCACTGATATAAAAGCTTTGGATAATGCATCTTTATAAATTTTTACCACTTTTAGTTAAAAACTGTTTTTTAACGTTCAAAACGTGATTTATCAGGAAGCATTTTCTTATAGGTATCTATCAACAATGTTCTTTCATAATCTGAGGCTTTGGGCGCATCATTAAAACACATTGTTAAAGGTTTAAAATATTTTGCAGCAAACAGTTTCCTTCTAAAATTTTTATCCCCTACAGATGCTCCGATATGAGGGAGTTTAAATCCGAAATGCCTGAATGTCGGAATAATTTTATTTATTGGCACTACCTCATTCAGATTATTATAATATGCAAAATGCGGAAAAAAAGTTATAATTCTTATGTCGGTGTTCGATCTAAAGCGATGACTTAAAGTCAATCTTATTTCATCGTCGAATTCTTCCCAAATCCTTTGCATAATTGTTTTAGTAAATGCTTTGGGATAGTGTCTCAGTTTGAATAAAAATGGGGCGGACATTTTTTCTTCAATTATTTGTTTTGTGTAATAATCATGGGAGCTTTTTGTGATTTTAGAAGATGTTTTTTTCACCACCCATGATATAGGTGCCCCATCTTTATTGAAAAAATAGTCAGGATAAACGGCATTGCCAAGCATAAAATCATCATCAAATAGCACATAATGTTCACTTAAATTTTTTATACGGTGAGTACATAATAAGATAGCCCGCGAATTGAAATTCGGCAGAGCCGCCCAATCAGGAAATATTTCTTTATGATCAATAATGTGAATTTCTTTTTCATTTATCCATGATGGCTTCTGATTATCTGTAATAATAAAGACATTGTTTATCCAGGGTGCGTATTTTTCTAAAGACCTTAGAGAATATCGCAACTCATCATTGTCTCTGAACCGGCACTCATGAACTGCAGAAGGTACATTTTTTGAGTTAGAAGAATAATAATTCTTTTTCTTACGCCACTCTGGATCGCTATCATCCACCCATAAATAAACGGCATCAATTTTAACGCTTTTGCTTGTCATATTATCACTTTTCTGTTTAATTTACATTTTGTGTCTGTGTGAGAATATTTACTTGACATTTTGTTATATTACAATAGGTTTTTCGGATGGTATTGAAAACATCTTATTTTAATAAAATAAATATAAATTTTTTATATATTTCTGGATTTTCTTTATTCATATTGTTTATCCCTGTTTCTGTAAGTTTGAGGCAATTAGGGATTCTAATGTTATTTTTTGCTGTTTTGATTGATTATTTTCAATTTAAAACAAATACTCGTAACAAAGAGCCATTCATACAAATTGATAAAACAATTTTATTTTTTCTTTTTTCTTTTATTTTTATTATGCTTATTAATATATTATTCATATCTTATTATCCCAGCAGAAGTTTTGAAGTGTTTTTTCGTATACTATGGAAGGCTTTTCCTTTATTTTTTATTGCCGTACGGTTTATTCAAAGGGAAACTGATAATGTTCATTATTTATCAATAATATATGTAGCATCTATGACTATCCAGGGTATCGATGCAATGTATCAGCTTAAAACAGGCGTAAGCTTTATCTCCGGGGATCCCGGTTCTTGGGCGGGGAGATTGACGGGTACTATGGGCGACCCACGGGTCACTGTTTATATCGCAATCGGTTTGTTTGCATATTTTGTTTTGTTTGATATATTTAAAGAAAAATTTGATTATTTTATTTCTTCTATTATTACATTTTGTTTATTTGTGCCTGCTGTACTTTTTTTAATCCTTTCGGAAACCAGAAGCGCATGGTTTGGAGCACTCGCCTTTATAATCTTTATTATTATTTTTAAAAGGAAACTAATTCTTCCTTTTGTTTTCACTATAATAATTATTGCCGGTATCTTTATTAAAACGATTATTGCAAGATTAAACGTTGAAACAATTGCAAGTGATTACAGATGGGATTATTGGACGATCGGATTGAAACTTTTGAGGGAAAAACCTTTTCTTGGTCACGGATTAGGCATTTACAGACAAGCATTCACTAAGTACGGTTGGATACCTCCGAGTCCTTATGAAAATATCGGTCATCCTCACAACATTTATATTCAGCTACTGGTGAATGTGGGTTTCATAGGAACAGCTATTTTTCTGTTATTTGTTTCGTTAATCTTTTACTTTGGAATAAAAAGATATTTAATATCGAAAGATTATTATATAATATTGACTTTAGGTGCATGTTTGGCTTATTTGGTATCTGCTTTCTCCAATGCTTCATTTTACCTACCATGGTGGTTAGGTGTAGCAATGATGATGTTTGGGGTTTCGGCAGGACTAAGCAGAAATACATAAATAATTAACATATAGATGTACTGTTTGACAATGAGACCTCTCGGCTTCGCTTGCCCTGTTAAATATCTGCTTCGCTGATCGCCTGCGGCATTTAACAGGGTGAGAGGTGACAGAAACTGTGCGGGTGCTATACATAAGCTGTCATTTCGATGAGCCACCGACAGGTGGTGAAGAGAAATCTCTACCGTTGTTTGACAAAAATGTACCCCCTCTTACTCTCCCCCTAAATTAGGGGGAGAAACCAGTTCCCCTCCTAAGATAGGGGCAGGGGCGGTATGAAAATGTTGTTTGGCAAGGAGATCCCTCCACTTCGGTCGGGATGACAAGAAATTGCGTCATTACGAGGGACGGAGTCCCGAAGTAATCTCAAGTCCCGTATGGGAGATTGCTTTGTCGTTGACACTCCTCGCAATGACGGGCTTGGTGTCTATCAGCGATAGCTAAATAGGATGTTACACATATTTACCAGTCTAAAGGACTGGTGCTAGCCGCAGGCATTATTTCGATCGGAACGAAGTGGAGCGGAGAAATCTCTACCTCAAGAAACTATGTAGCAAATAGATATGCAAGTGTACTTAACATTTACAAATAATTTTAAGGAGTGATGACAGAATGACGTTAAAAAATATTTTTTCCAATTTAACAAAATACATTTTGCTTAACTTACTGGTGACAATTATTATATTTTTCTTTTATTTGCTTTTTACAAGTAAAAGTGGGAGTGTATTAAGCTGGGTTTTCCTACCAACGGCGTTAGTTTCGTCAGCATTTATGCTTCAGTTTGTTATTTTTATCGTTTTAGCTATAATAGCCTCTATTTTGCCGAGAAATAAAATCGTTTATTTTATTTTTATAGTAGCAGAATCTGCCTTCGTAATTTTTTGTGTTGTGGATCTTTTTATTTTCAGACTTTATAATTTCCACTTTAACGGAATGGTTGTTAATATGCTTACTACTGATGGTTTCTGGGATTCTGTCAGTCTTGGCTTTGGGACATGGCTTGGGGCATTTGTTATTATAGCTTCTGTGTTACTTATTCAGCTGCTATTGTTTACATTGAGTACTAAAATCCATATAAAAAAATCGATAGTTTTGAAAGTTTTTGTTTTATTGCTGTGTATTACTGTGTTTGAGAAATTTCTTTATGCCTATGCGGATATTTATAACAAAATAAGTGTTACACGATATTCAGAATTATACCCTCTGTATCAGCCGCTTACTATGAAGGGCTTTGCAAGTAATTTTATAAATATTAACAAAGAAGAACGAATAGATTTTAATAAGGAAAACTCAAGGCTGGATTATCCCAAAAAAGAGATTCAGATTTCAGATAACACGTCTAACTTACCAAATATAGTGCTTGTGGCAATTGACGGCTGGCGGTTTGATATGCTGAATGAAAATGTGAGCCCTAATATTACACATTTTGCCGAAAAAGCACTTGTTTTTAAAAATCATTACAGCGGCGGGAATGCATCGCGTTTCGGCGTATTTAGTATATTCTATGGGCTGCATGGCTACTACTGGCATACCTTTTTGAATGAAAGGCAAAGTCCTGTTTTTATTAATACACTCCAGAAATTAAACTATAATTTCAGGATAATTTCCAGCACCCGATTAACCTTTCCGGAATTTAGAAAAACGGCTTTTGTGAAAATTCCAGAATATATTGAGGATTCTCTGCCAGGTAAAGATACCATTTACAGAGATGCTAATGCAGTAAAAGATTTTGTAAACTGGCATAAAAATTATAGCAGTAACGATCCTTTTTTTAGCTTTATGTTTCTTGATGCCCCGCATGCCAAGGAATTTCCTGAGGAGTTTAATAAGTTTAAGACAGAGAGAGAAGATCCCAATTATCTTTTTGTCAATGAAAAAAATATTACAAAACTAAAAAACGCTTATATGAATGCCGTACTTTACGATGATCATTTGATAGGCAAACTCTTGGATTACTTAAAAAAGTCCGGCTCTTTAAAAGATACTGTTGTGATTATTACAGCAGATCATGGTGAGGAGTTTTACGAAGAAGGCAATTTTGGGCACAATAGCGCATTTACTGAATATCAGCTTAAGGTTCCTTTTGTGATGTATATCCCAGGCAGAGGGCATGAAGAGATTAGTTATATGACAAGTCATCTGGATGTAGTCCCAACGTTGATGAGCTTATTGGGGGTAAAAAACGATCCCGTAGACTACAGTTTTGGCACCAATATGTTGAAAGAGACTGACAGGGATTATATAGTTGCCTGTAACTGGGACAGCTGTGCCACGTATGACGACAATTACTCTTTTGTATTTTCCTTTGAAACATATAAGTCAACTTTTGGGGAACTATATGATGAAAATTATAAGCTTATTGATAATGAAACAATAAGACAAAAACAAACGAAAAGGGTACTGTCAATTGCAAAAGATTTCGCACATTTTTTTAAATAGAAGCCACTTGAATAATTTGTCATATTTTAGCATATCAGTTGAATAAATGGCTAAAGCGGATTTGAGGGGGGGGGTAGGGAAGAGCTTGAGATTGGAATATAGGTTTTGGGTGATAGGTGATGGGTTATACGTTTTACATCTCACATCTCACATCTCACATCTCACATTTCACGTTTCTGACCCTTGAACCTTGCTCCTCGGCCCTTTTAACTGTGAAAACATGCTAAACTTCATCAACCCCCTCAACCATATCAACCCCCTCAACTCCCTCTCACATCTCACATCCCGTTAAACCCGCCCTTTCGGGCTAACTGCCTACGGCAGTGTTTAACAGGACACGTCTCACGTCTTGAACGTCAAACATTGAGCTTAAATGTGCGAAGTGTAAGTGGGGCTATATGGCTTTTTCCCATGCAACGTTTGATATGTTTCTTTCGGCTGTGTTGAATTCTATACCAACCAAATAAATGGGTTTGTTTTCACCCAAATATTTTTCATGATATTCCATGGATTTAATTTGAGACAAGGCATCACTACCGTCTGTTTTAAATTCTATTACATATATTGTATTAGGGAGATTCAGCGTTAAATCTATCCGCCCCTTATTGGTAACATCCTCCGCTATGATCTTGATACCGAGAGCCTTCAAATATACGTAAAACACACTTACATAATAACCTTCGTATTCATACATCCTGTTATTCGTAAATAGATTATACGGAATAGAGGCAAACAAAGATTTTAATTGTTTCTCCAGTTCGGCAATATTTAATTGAAAAAGGGCTATCTTTATCCCGTCCCTGTATTTCAGAGAGTTTTGCTTTGTAAGAAAATCGCTTATGGTACCCATCAATGATATTTTTACCTCTTTATTAGGGATATCAAGCAAATAACGTATTTCATCATATAAATCCATTCTCTTTTTAATTGTCAGATACCCCGTCTGCCACATCAGCGTCTCAAGCCTTATATTATCCACATCAAAACTGTCTAACAGACAGCTGTCAGCCACTATATTTTCAAGGTTGGGTAGAAAATATTGATTCTTCTCTATCAATTTTAGTAAAAAAGTGGGTGTGGCTGTGGAAAACCAATAATTGTCGTAGTGATAATTGTTACTTATAAATAATAATATATCAAATGGATTGTAAACACTCTCTCCCAGCCAGCTGTATCCATTATACCATTCCCGGATCTTATCAAAATTTTGATCCCTTAGATGCTCAGCAAATGACGTCTCTATATCATCCTGGGTGTAGCCGCATATCGTAGCATAATTTTCGTTTAATGTAATATCCTGTAAATTATTCAACCCGCTGAATAGCGATACCTTGCTGAATTTACTCACCCCTGTTAAAAATGCAAACCTGATGTATTCATCAGCCCCCTTGATTACACTGTAGAAATTCTTCAGCTCCTCCCGCATCTCTCTGGCTATTTCAGTGTTCTCGATATTGTCTAGTATAGGCTTGTCATACTCGTCAATTAAAATGACAACCTGCTTGCCATATTTCTCGTATGCTTTGATTATCAGGTCTTCAAAACAAAATGAGGGATATTTCGTTTCGGAATATGATATCCCCAGATTTTTTTCGTTCAATTTAAGTATCTTAAACATTGAGTCCATAAGGGTCTCTTTGGAAGTGTATTTCCCGTCATTAAAGCTAATGCGGATTACAGGGTGCTTGTCAAAATCGTATTTATCATAAATATAAAGACCTTTAAATAGCTCCTTATTACCATAAAATATCTCTTTTAGCGTATCAAGAAACAGCGATTTGCCGAATCGTCTGGGTCGGCTGAGGAAGTAGTATTTGCCTTCACTGATCAGTTTCAAGGCGTGAAAGGTTTTATCAACGTATACGTAGCCGCCCTCAATAATATCCCGCAAAGTAGATATACCAATGGGTAATTTTTTCATAATAAAATAATATTGTAAAACATCTGTAAATTCAATAGCAGAGTTAGCTATCCTCCACCTACACTTCGTAAGTGTGGTTAAAATTAAAGTGAATTTTATTGTGTTGTATAAGCTAATTACGGAAACTACACTTGCGAAGTGTAGTACGATACTGTTTAACTATAGCAAGATATCAAAGTTTTTTGCAATATTTTCCCACCTAAACAGATCCTCCGCCCTTTTCCTTGCCATTGAACCGTATGTAGTTTTTTGCCGTGAATTACAAAGTATGCGAATTATGGCACTTTTTAATGCGTCAATGTTATTTGGATCAACTAACATTCCGGCATTCCCAACTACTTCTGGGATGCCCCCCGTCTTCGAAGCAACAATTGCACATTCACAAGCCATAGCTTCTGTGATTACCATACCAAAAGGCTCCTCCCAAATTGAAGGACAAACAAACACATCTGCAATAGAATAGTAGGTAGCCAATGATTTATTAGGGACACTACCGATAAAAGATAGATTATCTTTTATGTCAGCAGACATTGCTTCCAAATATTTTAAATACGAGTTCTTTTTAAATCTTGAAGTAGCCTTAGCTGTCCCAACTATATATAATTGCGCTGATGGATACATTTCAAGCACCTCTTTAAATGCTTGGATAAGGATATGAAGGCCTTTTTGCTTGACAATTCGCCCGACAAAAAGAATGATCGGAAAGTTATATTGTTCTTTAATGGGAATTTTATTAAATGTTTTTAAGTTCACTCCATTATAAACAGTGTAACATTTGCTTTTGAATTCCGGAGCAGCTTTAATTATATTGGATGTTATATATTTACTACAGCCCACTATTACATCTACTAATGAACATATCTTATATAGTTCTTTACTTGAATATTTGATTAAATGATCATTATGCATATGCAAAATAATTTTTATGTTTGGGTTATATTTGCGCATATTATATACATACTCTGGTCTGTTATGAATATGCACAACATCATAATTATTGGTACCTATATGCTTTGCAGCAGATAAATTATACAGGCTTTTTAACTTGCGAAATATTTTCTTAGGAAGAATCTTCTTAAACATTTTTAAGTATTTATAATTATGTATGTACACAATATCAAAGGAATCGAACTCATTTTTATGAGGGGAGACATAAATAGTCACCTGATACATATCTTTTAGATAATAATAAACCTCAGATACCCATATGGAACACGCGCCCCCATGGGTGGGAGAAAAATATTCACTTTCCGATAAGACCACTGCAATTTTCAAAGCTCGACCCTATACACTTTGCAGATTCTTCCCTCTCCTACCACCTCTTTACCTCTGTTTCCCAGATTTATCGGCCAAAACCTTTTCATAAATATCCAACAATTTGTCAACATATTTATCTATGGTAAATTCCCGGCTTCGTTTTTCAGTATTTTTTGCAAGTTTTTCATAAAGCTTATCATCGGAAAATAGCGTAGCAATTTTTTCCGCGATGCTATCAGGCGTCGTGTCGCAAACAAGACAACTGTCACTTGCTATTTCTTTTGCCGGAACATGCTCAGAAATAACCGCTGGAATCCCAAAATACATAGCTTCTAAAAAAGTCATCCCTAAACCTTCGTATTGGGAAGGCATCAGTAAAATATCCGTTTTTGTCAACAAATCGATCACATCCTTCCTATAACCGAAGAATGTTACTTTTCCCTCTAATCCTAAATCTCGGGTTAATGATTCCAGGTTTTTTCTCTCCGGTCCTTCCCCGATGATCCATAAAACCACATTTACAGGCTGATGTTCCAGTGATTTTAACGCCTTTATTACTAGATCAAAATTTTTCTGTTTCACCAGCCGGCCGACACAAGCTACTATGGGAACTTCTGGATTTTTCCTATATGGATACAACTTTTGTTTGCCCTTAAAAGATTCCGGATTTAAGGCATTGTATAGTACTATTCTTCTTTTTTTGGCGCTGTGTTCTCTTTTTACAACATCATTGACAGCTTCTGACACACATAAGAATAGATCTGTTTTTAGTGATAGAAGTCTGTTGGCTATTTTTCTGTGATATTTTCTTTGGCTCTTAATATTATGAATATGTGCAATAACAGGGATATCCAAGCCCACTGCTGCCAATCTACCGAAGTAATCCCCGGAGAATTCCATTGTATGAATAATAGCAGGATTTGCGTCTTTAATAAATTGTCTTAACTTGAAAATGGTATCCACCCGGTAAGTTTTAAGTGCATCAACAGAATCAAAAAGGTTAATCAATGGGAGTTTGTGATATTCAAAATCATTTATTTTTTCTCCTGTACCAGACACGTTTACTATTACAAAGTCCAGTCCCCTCTTTTGAAACTCCTTGCATACATTAAGCAGCACACCTGCGATGCCGCCGAAAGGCAACCCCCCAACGACAAAACATATTTTTCCGTCTATTGTCATAATACTTCCTCTCTTTGAATTGCAAAACTAATTTTTAACGGTGCTTTTTGTGATCTTGCATAACCTGATTTTAATAAATGCACTCGCATATTAGTTTGCTGTATCCTTTATCGCTGCAGAGATTCCTACCCGCGCACTTAACGCATTAAGTGCGCGGTCGAAATAATGCCTGCGGATAGCACCAGTCCTTCAGACTGGTAAATATGTGTAACATCCTATTTAGCTATCGCTGCTATACGCCAAGCCCGTCATTGCGAGGAGCGCATGCGACGAAGCAATCTCGTATACGGAGCATGAGATCGCCACGGGCTATCCGCCCTTGCGACGACACCCTGGCCTGTCATCCCGCGCCCTGCTAAATCCATCTATGCCAGGCTGAGAAGCAATCTTCCACATGGGATTCGAGATTACTTCGGGACTCCGTCCCTCGTAGTGACGGCATTTAACTGTCATCCCGAGCGAAACGAAGTGGAGTCGAGGGATCTTCTTGCCAAACAACATTTTCATACCCCAGTTGAATAAATGGCAAAACGGTATATTTATATGATAAAAATATCTGAGTTTTTTCTTTGTTGTATTAATTTATTTGCAGTTTTTTGTAAACGTATTTTTCTATTTTCTTTTTCGTGTAAGTGCTGGCTTTCAGATTTTGAATGTATTTTCTAAAAATTTTATTTGTACTTTCATAGCCGATAAATTTTTTTGTATTTTTAAAAAGGTCATATATCTCCCTCGCTGCCATGTATTTGAAAAACTTAAACTGTGCACTTTCAAAGTCAAAAAGCCATACGCTGTTATCTATCACCACAAATTGCCTTAAGCCCAGATCGCCATGCCTGATCCCCAAACTATGCATTTTTGCAACTTTTGCAAATGCTTCTTCAATATATGCGACTTTTTCATCCTCCTGCATATTCCACAGAAGGTTATCAAGGGCGGTAAAGTTATCCACCCTATGCATTACTACTACAGCTTTTTTACTTTTAAAATAGAATTTTAATGTTTTAGTAGGTATTCCGGCAACGTTTTTGTTATAAAGTATTTTTGAAAACAAATACTCCATTACCGGCTTTTTATATTTGTACAAATTATTGCAGTAAAATATCTTATAGAAATTATTTCCAATGGGTTTATTTCTTTTTATGATTTTCATAATGTTTGAGAAAAAAATATTTGCAATTATTCAACGAACCTTTATTATTCTTAAAAAATAAAGGTAACGTATTTTATGACAAAAAGCAAAAAAATTTATCTTTTTATACGCACTTTCTCAGAATATGGCGGTGTGGAAAGGATATGCTACAGGTTTTATAATTTTTTGAGAAATAGAGGCTACGATGTTTATGTTGTATGTGGTGAAAATAAAAGTAATATTAAAGAAGGGCAGATTATTCAGACGGGTCTTTGGAGGCCTGGACGGTTCTTAAAAACATTAAGTTTTTTTCTGAAAGCAAAGCATATTTTGCGGAATGTGGATACTGAATATACATTTGCATTTGGCAAAGTGGCTGATTGCAAAATTTTCCGAACGGGCGGAGGATCTCATAAGGGATATTTACGTACGTCTATCCGTGGTTATCAGAAGAAATCTCAAAAATATTTAAAACAGATAAAAAGGCTCTTTTCTCCAGTTAATTATCTCAATCCACGGCTTGACAAAAGGATTTTTAACAGTGATCAAACGAAATATTTTATTGCAATATCGTCTTTTGTGGCTGAAGAGATTGAAAAAGAATTTCACTTAGAGCAATCAAAAATCAAAATAATAAATAACAGTGTGGACATAGAAAAATATAATCCTGATATTAAAGCTAAATACAGGCATTCTATGAGAGATAGTTTGAATCTTTCTGAAAATAATATACTTGTAGGATTTAGTTCAACCAATTTTGAACGAAAGGGGTTTGATAATTTATTGGAAGCAATGAGCCACTTGCCTGGCGACTTTCATCTGGCTGTTGCCGGTGGTCGAAGTAGTAAGAAGTATGAAGCTCTTGTTGAGAATTTACAACTAAAAGATAGGATTCATTTTCTTGGCAAAATAGATAATATGCCTTGGTTTTATGCGGGACTAGATGTTCTTGCTCACCCTTCATACCATGATACATTTGCCAATGTAGTTTCAGAAGCACTGGCAATGAATATTCCAGTTGTTGTTTCAAAACAGACTGGGGCAAAAGATATCGTGACTGACGGTGTGAACGGATCAATACTGCATGATTTGTCACCCTCAACTGTTGCCGAGACGGTTAAAACAACAGCACAAATTCAAAATGTCAGAGAAAAAAGCAGTCGCTTAATGACTGATGAAGACATATTTACTAAATATCTTGAACTTCTTCACTCTTAGCTTTCTTTTTTGTACAGGACCGGATTGAGATTTGGGTCGTTGTACATCTTCATTTGCCTGTAGACTTTGAAAAATTTATTACCTTTTATTAAATCTTCCATAAGTTCATTTAAACATTTGGACAGGTCATCTTTTTGCATTTGCAAAATTTTGAGCTTTGATTTGCAGCTTTTTATATGTTCTGTTGTAGCGTCATTTCTTTCCGTTTGTTCTTGCATATGATAAATTTTTAACATGTTTATGGAAAGTCTGTCTATTATGCTGCCCGGAGTTTCACTGTTCATCGATGCATTTTTGTTTAATTGAATGCTTTTATCAGCCAACAGCTCAGAAATAATTTCATCCACGTGTTCGATCATATTGTTACGTTTCTGATTCAGCTTATCTATGTTTCTTTTTACCTGGGCTATCTCAGTATCATTTGCATTGGGATCGCGGGCTATATCCTCTTGGTGCCAGAGCTCATAATTGTATCTGACTAAAAGAACTATTGCATCATCCAGACTATTACTGAGTGATTGCTGATTGAAACTATCTTTGATATGCCACTCAGATATTAGTTTGTTCATTATATCCGCTAAGTTGTGTGTATCAATCATAATAACGCCTCTCTTTTTATTATATTATCAATTTCACCTATTACTCTTTCCGTTTTAATTGATTTCAGGCATTCCAGACCGCATTCAGGATAGACACAATTTTTCTTGCATCCGGGGTCATTGTCAATTCCAATATTGATACTGGAATTAGGAGGGGTCCAACCGGCTGCTGAAGGTTTGCCGAAAACTGCTACTGTTGGAATACCAGAAGATATTGCTATGTGCATAGGACCGTTGTCATTGCCTATATGCATTACAGCTTTCTCAAACACTGCTCTGGTCTCTGAAAGACTGATTGGCTGATAGAGCGGTAACGTATCATTGCTCATCATTGATTTTACATCTTCAATAAAATGCTCTTCACCCGGACCGTATATGAAGAGAATTTTTACATTGTATTTGTCTATGATATAATCGCAAACTTTTGCAAATCTATCCAAAGGCCATACTTTATATGGTTGCCTTGAAACTGGGGATACTGTGATTATCTTGTCATTTTTTTGCGCTCCCAGTTCTGATAAGAAATTGGAGGCAGCCACTCTTTCTTTTTCAGATATAAAAAACTCAATTTTACCAAAATCCGGTGTAATATCGGCAGCTTCTAAAAAGCTGAATTTAGCATATCCTGCATATTTGTATTTACCAAGTTTAGCAGTTTTTGTGTAGAAAAACCTTCTGGCTTTGTGATATTCTCCTATCCGTTTCTTTGATCCTGAGATTAAAGAAAACCAACCAGTAGTGGGATTACTGTGGAAATCGATTACTATATCGTATTTTTCTTTTCTGAATCTTAAAATCATTTGTACTTTTTCGAAAATAGATATATTCTTCTTAAATATAATCAATTTATCTATATGGGTATTATACTGTAAGATTTGATCAGCCGGTGGTTCTGTCAAAAAATGTATGACGGCATCCGGATAAGCTTTTCTTACAGATCTCACAGCCGGGGTGCACATCATAACGTCACCGATTCTTCTAAGCTGTATTAAAAGTATTTTCATATATTTACTCAAGTTTCGCAGTTGACTTACAAGATATAAATAATTGTTAGTAATGTAAAAATAGTAGAAAAAGCCTCCTGTATATGGTATATTGACTTCACCAAAAAACAACAACCAAAGGAGGCTT
>Ga0079288_100038_pt1 | contig 25887 bp, 18 predicted proteins | sample Wag42014_10_18_FD_75179 | JGI IMG/M metagenome (GOLD analysis project Ga0079288, IMG submission 75179) | Deep subsurface shale carbon reservoir microbial communities from Ohio, USA - Utica-2 Time Series 2014_10_18 ... | reverse complement strand
TCTTGATTTTACCATTTATGGTGCCGCCAATTTGTTGGAATGCAAGTAAGTAAAAAGCATGGTTTAAATCACGACAGCCGTGCTTTTTGTAGCTTAAGTTTTTAGAGGTGCCAGAGCTATGTTCTACAGGTGCCCGGCATGGATGTCAGCTGATACTGGCTTTTTTCAACTGCTTTTTTAAGCTGACTATTGATTTTCTCAAGAGATTTTCAAGCAGTTTCAAATGTTCAATACAATAGTACTTTTGATAATAATATTTCTGGGGCTTTGGTATCAGCAGTTTTTTCCTGTTCTTATCTACCAGAAAAAGTATAGTTTCAACTTTATCATTGCCTATAGATTTAACTTGAGATCATTTAGAAAATCCTGGAGCCTGATTTCTCCATAATAGTCAAGCTCTGAGGGATGAGGAAATTTCTCATAAAAAGCTATAACAGTTTTACCGATGGGATCACTAAAAAAATTTTAGTATTCAAGATACTGCTGGTGAATTAGATTATGGAATCTGTTTTTAAGTTTTGTCTGTTCTTTAACTAGAGTCTTACGCTGGTTATTTAGCTGTCTGATTGCTTTAAAATTAGCATCATAGATATAGCATCAGGAAGCTCATTGAAATCTGCCAACAATACATTGGCAATGGCTTCAGCATCAATTTCATCTTAATTAGAATTTAAATTATCATCAGGCGTGCCTTATTGGATTAGCGTTGATTCGCAGCGTCCTATTTGACGTCTCTGATCTGATGATAGTAATAGGTAGGTGAATTGCAGTTTCATTTAAAGCGTTACTCTGATAGATAAAGCCGCAATGTACTTCCATCCCAGGTAAATTATATCAAAAGACAAAATGAAGTACAAATTATTAAGTTTGATTAGTTTCTATAATTTAGAATAACACAATAGGGAGGAAGTATATTAATTTTAAACTAACATTTTCTTTGATTATAATCACCTATTATGGTATAATTTAGTCATATAGAATTTAAATAAGTGCCAGTGACTGAAATTATTAAATATAGAGATAAATGCCGCTCATGGAAACCATTAAGAGATAGGTGGTGTTAATTGTGAATCAGGAACTTTTAGATAGTATTAGACAGATAATCAGAGAAGAAATATCTGGAGTCAAAGGTGATGTATCTTCACTAAAAGGTGATGTATCTTCACTAAAAAATGATGTATCTTCACTAAAAGGTGATGTATCTTCACTAAAAAATGATGTAGCAGAAATGAAGCCTCAACTAGAAGAAAATACTCAGATGCTTAGGACTTTACTTGCTCGAACTGATAATCATGGAGCAATGTTAGAACAGCTTAATATAAGAGTGTCTAGACTCGAAGGAAATGAGAAGAGATATAAGAAATTAAATAATGATTTTTATTATCACAGCCATAAAGTAGTTGTTGAAATAAAAGAACCAGTATTTGAAATTGACTCAAATGACCATTCTGATTCTTGACAATTTTCTAAAAACAATATATAATAAAACAAATTACAATTATATAATTAAAAGTTATGAGAGGGAGGAAAATAATATTTAATGATTACAGAGAGTCGGAATGCTGAGACCCGATATTAAAAAAATTATTTTTGTAGCCCTTGAACTGCAGTACCGAATAAAGTAAGTACTGTCGGAATCTTTGTTTAAATGCATCCGTTATCACATGCAGAAGTATAAATGATTAATATCAGGAGTACTGAAGAGGCTGTCTAACAGCAAATTCGGGTGGTACCACGTGAGATAACTCTCGTCCCTATTAATAGTTCAACTATTAGTAGGGATGAGAGTTTTTTGATTTTGAGAATGTTAATTAAAATTCATTATTTTAAGAAGGAGTGAGCAGCATGAGTAGTAATGATAAAAAGATGATGAGTGGAGCAGAAATTTTTGTGAGGTCATTAGAGTCAGAAGGTGTAGATACTATATTTGGCTATATTGGGGCAAAGGTAATAGATATTTATGACAAATTATATGATTCAAAAATTAGACATATTATGCCACATCACGAGCAGGGAGGAGTTCATGCGGCTGATGGATATGCTCGTTCGAGTGGAAAGACAGGAGTCTGTATTGCGACCTCAGGACCCGGTGCAGCAAATATGGTTACTGCCTTAGCAACCGCAAATATGGATTCAGTTCCCCTTGTTGCTTTTACAGGTCAGGTGCCAAATAATATGATCGGTACTGATGGTTTTCAAGAAGCTGATATCAAAGGGGTAACTATGCCAATCACCAAAAATAACTATATTGTTAATGATGTTAAAGATTTAGCCAGAATAATTAAAGAGGCCTTCTATATCGCTTCTACTGGACGTCCTGGACCTGTACTGGTTGATATACCTTCGAATATTTTAAAAGAGGAAGCAGAATTTAATTATCCAAAAGAAGTTGATCTTCCCGGCTATAAACCAACTTATAAAGCAAATAAACTGCAGTTGAAAAGAGCTGCAGAACTAATAAACGATTCCAATCAGCCGATTATCTATGCTGGAGGGGGCTCTATTATCTCGGAAGCAGAAAAAGAAATAGCAGAATTGGCAGCAAGTGCTGAAATACCTGTAACAACCACCTTAAATGGAATTGGGGTTTTTGATGAAAATAATTATTTATCCTTAGGAATGTTAGGAATGCATGGGACAACTGAAGCTAATTTAGCAATTACAAATTCTGATTTAATTATTGCTTTAGGAGCTCGTTTTGATGATCGAGTTACCGGGGAAATAGAAGACTTTGCTGTCAATGCAGATGTGATTCATATTGATATTGATCCTGCAGAAATAGCAAAAATTATAGAAACAAAAATCCCAATTACAGCTGATGTTAAGACCGCTTTAAAAGAATTAATACCGCAAATTAAAAAGGTTAAAAGGCCTGCCTGGATCAAAAAAATCAATAACTGGAAGCAAATTGATCAAAAATCAGATCCTGGAAAAAGTCAAAAATTATTACCATCAGAGATTATAGAAACTCTTTATGAGTTAACAGCTGGAGAGGCAATAATTACTGCTGGTGTAGGTCAGCATCAGATGTGGGCAGCTCAGTATTATAAATATAAAAAACCTAGAACCTTCATCAGTTCAGGTGGTTTGGGAACCATGGGCTATGGTTTTCCAGCTGCAATAGGAGCTAAAATTGCTAATCCAGAAAAAGAGGTTTTTGCACTTGTTGGTGATGGTAGTTTTCAAATGAATATTCAGGAATTAGCAACTGCAGCTAAAAACCATGTAGCAGTAAAAATTATTATATTTAACAATCAGTATCTTGGAATGGTAAGGCAGTGGCAGGAGCTATTTTATGACAAGCGCTATTCCGCTACCTGTTTAAGAAGACAAAGTGACTGCCCGCCTAAATGTTCCGGCCCTAATTCAGAATGTCCAGAAATGATTCCTGATTTTATTCAGGTAGCAAAAGGTTATGGAATTAAAGGAGAAACTATTACTGAACGAAAAGATATTAAATCAGCAATTGAAAGAACTATTAAGGCTAAAGAAAGCTATATTTTAAACTTTATAATCGAAGAAGAAGAGAATGTGTTTCCTATGGTTTCTGCTGGTGGGAGTTTGGAAGATATGATTTTAAGAAAGGATAATCAGAAAAAATAAATTTAATCTATCTCAATTTATATCAATTATCGTCTTATCACAAAAAATTTAAAAAATATTTTCTAATTTAATTGCATATTTTCTAAAAACAACATACTATTAAAGTAAGAGAAAATATATGGGAAAGGTATAAATTGAGATATTTTAATGATTTAAGCTTTAAGAAAAAAATTATATTTCTTTTATCTCTTAGTCACTTCATTTTTCTTTGCAAATTTATGGTATAATAGGTATTTTTCTAACTATTTAAGTGTTGCTGATATTACTATGGGGCAGGGAATAAGACCATTCAAAGTTTTATTCAGACAGCTAATTAGCTATTTAGATTTGCTTTTCATTTTTGAAATAGCAATTTTATTGTTTTTCTTATTTTATAGTTCAAATTTCAGGACAGTAAAAATATCAATGGCCAATAATAAAGGATATAGACGTTATATTTTAGCATGCAGAACCAGGAAAAAGAGGATATTGAACAAATAACCGATTCAGAAATTGTTGGAGAAGAAGATTTAAACCAGTACCATCAACTAGAATATATTAAAAATATTATAGTTATTCAACTAGAGTCTTTTGATCAAAAAATAATTAATTACCGCCATAACAATAGAAAAGTAGCTCCTTTTTTAAATAAGCTTAAGGAAAATTCTCTTTATTTTAATAATATTTATGCCCAACATGTTAATGAAAGTTTTGATGCTGAATTTTCTTTTTTGACCTCCCTTTATCCTAGAAATAAGAATTATGCTTTTAAAACTAATGATATGTCAAAGTTTAATTCAATAGTTAAAGTTTTGAAAAAAGAGGCTACCAATTCTTAGCTTTTCATGGTAATAGCGGTGATTTCTTTTATCGAAATAAAGCTTATCCGGAACTAGGTTTTGATAAATTTTACAGTAGAGAAGATTTTGAAATTGAAAATGCCAAAATTGCTGAAGAAAGTTATCTCGGAATTGACGACTACGATTTTTTCGACCAGTCTATTGATTATTTAGAGCAGGCAGCAGAGCCATTTTTTGCTTTTTATATAACGGTAACCAGTCATATGCCATTTGATTTTTATCCAGAAGAATATAGCCAGGAGGAATTTGAGGATTTAGAACCTCCGATTGTAAAATATTACTTTAATTCAGTTTACTTTACTGATCAGTCAATAAAACATTTTTTTGAAAAACTTAACTTAAAGAAAAGATTTATACCAAGGTACTCTTTTTGTCTTTTACTCTAATCATAGTTCTGATATAAAAAAAGAAACATACAGTTCAGCTGGAGAATTTGTTATGGAAAAAAATATTTCAGAAGAAAATGCTCAAGAATAGGGAGGTCCAAGTAATGAACAAATTTATTAAAAAAGCTTCAATTTATATTTTAGTAATGTTATTTGCAGCTGCAGTTATTTTTACAGCTAATTATTATTATGGACAAAAAATAGCAGAAGATGTGGAAATTGAAATCAGAAAAACAGCAGCGGCTAATGACTATCAGCTCCGCAGTTTGGAGGTTGAAAGCAATCCTTTGCTTCAAAAAATAGATATCAGAGATGCTAGTATAACAAAAAGAGATCAATTTAATTTAATTGTTAATCAGGCAGAAATTAGTTTTAACTGGCAGCAAATAATTAATTATATTCGTAATCAGAATTTTGAGTTTAATAAGAATTTAGAGACAAAGATTGCTCAAATTAATTATTCTAATTTAAATAAAAACTATCAAATTAATATAAAAGGTGCAGAACTTCATTACCAGGGTAATCTAACAGAAGAAAATATTTTAGCTATCAAAAATGAAAATGATCTTCATCTTCTTTTAGAAGATAATCATAATTTAGATTTTACTGCAGCTGAATTAAAGTATAATTTTCCCTATTATAGAAGTTATGGTCTCAGTGAACAGGATTGGAATAGATTGTCGACATTTAGTGATTTTAAATTAAGGGTAGATTATGATCAGGCAAATCAAAACTTAAAACTGGAAGAATTTAATTTAAGCAGCGAATTACTGAAAATAATTTATAATTTTGATTCAATAATTGATTATAATGAGCAAGAGCAGCAAATTTATGTTGAAGAAGCAAAAGGTAATTATGATTTTCATTTAACAGCATCAGATTTGAATTTTTCAGCTAATGATTTTTATCAGGACCTTGAATTTAACCAATTTGATTTTAATGGAAGCTTTGATTTAACAAATCAGAATAATCGAATTAAGGTAAATCAGCTTGAATTTAATTTGAATTTAAATGAATTGAAACTTGTGCTGGCAGAAATCATGGCTCAACAATTAAATGAAAATAGTTTTGGTATTTTAGCTGAAAATAATCAATTTGAAATTTTAATCAACAAATTTTCTTATCAGCAGCAGTACAGTCATCCTAATGGCAGCAGTCATTCGGAATTAGATTCTTCAATACTGTTGGCTGAATTAGATGCTGAATATAATTATAGTGAAGAAATCCCATATATCAGCAGTGGTGAATTAAGATATAAACCGCAAACTGCTAAAGTTGAACAGCTTAATTCTTTTCTGCAGCTTGTGTTAAGTGAAAGAATAACTAGAAATGAAGATGGTTTTTATCAGCTTAAATTTTGGGGTCCAATAGATTCTTTAAATTTAGAGTAAAGAGCAAAACAGTCTAAATTATTAGAAAGAGCTGTTTCAAATAGGAAAAACAAACAATTATGTGAAATTACTTTACAAACTTTAATTTAGATGCTAAAATATAACTAGTAAATTTAATAACTAACGAGGATGGGTGAAATTCCCTACCGGTGGTAAAGTCCACAAATCCATTAGGATTGATCTGATGAAATGCAGAACCGACAGTAAAGTCTGGAAGGGAGTTAGGTTATGGGTTAATTAATCTAATTTGTTTATTTGTCATTTAATTTATAGATTTTAAATATTTTAAATCTATAGTGCTGAATAAATAGTTATAATTAACTTATATTATAATATTTGATTATTAAAGTCCTTCCAGTTTTGGTCAGTTCTGGAAGGACTTTTTCTAATTTCCGAGGAATTATAAAATTATTGAGTCGGAGCAGTTGAATTTTAGGCTAAAAATTAAACTATAAAAATGGGGGTATGGGGGTAGATGATGCAGAAATTTTCTAGTATCGATTACAAGCACATGAAAAGAGCCTTGGAGTTAGCAAAATTAGGTGAAGGAAAAACTTCACCTAATCCAATGGTTGGAGCAGTAGTAGTTAAAAACGGTGAAATAGTTGGAGAAGGTTATCATCAGGAATGTGGTGGCCCACATGCAGAGGTATTTGCACTTGAAGAGGCCGGGAAAAAAGCTGTAGGAGCAGATATTTATGTTACTTTAGAACCCTGCAGTCATTATGGGAAAACACCTCCTTGTGCTCAAAAACTAATTGATACGGGGATAAAAAAAGCAGTAGTGGCAATGGTTGATCCGAATCCAGAGGTTTCCGGACGAGGAATTGAGATGCTCAGAGAAGCTGGTATTAAAGTTGAGCTTGGATTATTAAAAAATGAAGCTCAAAAATTAAATGAAATATTTTTGAAATATATTCAAAGCGATTATCCTTTTGTTTTTTTAAAAAAAGCCCAAACTTTAGATGGCTATATTGCCAGCAAAACTGGTGATTCAAAATGGATAACTAATTCAGCTGCTAGATTAGAAGGCCATAAATTAAGACATCGAATTGATGCAATTATGGTTGGTATTGGAACTGTTTTAGCTGATGATCCTTCATTAACAGCAAGATTAGATACCAGAGAAGGAATAGATCCTCTGCGGATTATTTTAGATCCCGACTTAGAAATACCAACAAATGCCAGGATTATAAATCAAAAGTCAACAGCCAAGACTTTAATTATTACAGCTCAAAATGATGAGCCTGATATTTTAGCAAAAAAAGAAAGATTATTGAAACTGAAACAGGTCGATATTATATCATTTGCAGCTGAAAATAAATATTTTGATCTCAGAGAAATTTTGAAAACCTTAAAGAAAAGAAAAATAAGTAGTTTGTTAGTTGAAGGAGGCGCAAAACTCAGCCATACATTTCTAAAAGAAAATTTGGTTGACAAATTTTATTACTTTATTGCTCCCAAAATTTATGGTGGTAGTGATGGAATAGCATCTTTCTGCGGTAAAGGTCCAAAACTGATGTCAGATACTGTTGAATTAAAAATTTTAGAACAAAAATTATTGGAAGACAATATTTTACTAATTGCTGAAAGAAAATAATTTTTTAAAATAGATTTATGTGGCATCTATTTTTAGGAGGTGGATTTATTGTTTAGCGGGATAATTCAAGAAAAAGGTAATTTTTTAAGAAAATTTAAAGGAAATAATAAATATCAATTGGAAATTAAATCAGAAAAAGTTTTAGAAAATATTAAAACCGGTGACAGTATAGCAGTCAATGGAGTTTGTTTAACTGTGGTGGATTATGGCAGCAATTATTTTAGAGCTGATGTAATGCCTGAAACGCTAAAAGATACCAACCTAGGTGATTTAGAAACTGATTCAGTCCTCAATCTAGAACAATCTTTAAAAGCAAATGATTTTATTGGCGGACATTTTGTAACGGGTCATGTAGATTCTACAGCTGTGGTTAAATCAATTCAAAGAGAAAACAATGCTCAAATAATTAAAATGGAAGTAGACCAAGAAACAGAAAAGTTTATCGTTCAAAAAGGTTCAGTTGCTTTAAACGGTGTCAGTCTGACAGTAATGGGAATTGAAAATGGAATTTTAAAAATATCATTGATTCCTGAAAGCTGGTCTGAAACAAACTTATCACTTTTAAGTGCTGGTGATAGAGTTAATATAGAGACTGATATGTTAGGAAAATATGTTTATAAGATGTTGAATAATTTAAATGGACAGAGAACTAATGAAGTCAAGATTTCTAAAAGTTTTTTAGCCGAAAATGGATTTATTTAATCTCAAATTCAAAAATAATTATCCGAAAGGAGATTTGGTATGGATAAAATAGAAGCTGCAGTAGAAGACATAAGAGCTGGGAAAATGGTAGTAGTGGTTGACGATGAGGATAGAGAAAATGAGGGGGACCTTTTGATGGCTGCTGAAAAAGTAGATAAAGAGGCCATTAATTTTATGATTAAAGAAGCAAGAGGTCTTGTTTGTACTCCAATAGAAGAGGTTCTAAGTGAAAAATTAGATTTAAAAATGATGGTAAAAAATAATACAGAAACTCATGGCACAGCTTTTACTGTTTCAGTTGATCATACAGATGTTACAACAGGAATTTCTGCTCAGGAAAGAGCTTTAACAATTCAAAAACTTATTGCTCCTGATGCAAAAGCAGAGGACTTTATGCGTCCTGGTCATATATTCCCTTTGGTTGCTAAAAAGGGTGGAGTTTTAAGAAGGGCTGGCCATACAGAAGCAGCTGTTGATTTGGCAAGGTTAGCGGGTCTGAAGCCAGCTGGTGTTATCTGTGAGATAATTAAAGAAGATGGAGAAATGGGGAGACTTCCGTTCTTAAAAGAATTTGCCCAAAAACACGATTTGAAATTAATTTCTATTGAAGATTTAATTAATTACCGAAAAGAAAAAGACAAGCTGATTAATTTAGCAGCAGAAGCTAAGCTTCCGACTGATTTTGGTGATTTCAAAATCAAAGTCTTCACTACAAAAATTGATGATAAAGAGCATATCGCTATCATCAAAGGTGAGATAGAAAATAAAGAAGATGTTTTAGTTCGAGTCCACTCACAGTGTATTACTGGTGATATTTTTGGTTCAAAAAGATGTGACTGTGGTGAACAGCTGGCAGCAGCCCTGCAGCTGATAGAGGATGAAGGCAGTGGAGTTGTTTTATACATGCGTCAGGAAGGAAGAGGTATTGGCTTAGTTAATAAAATTAAGGCCTATAAGCTCCAGGATCAAGGAATGGATACTGTGGAAGCTAATGTTGCCTTAGGCTTTGATCCTGATTTAAGAGACTATGGAATTGGAGCTCAGATTTTGAGTGAACTTGGTTTATCTACAATTCGTCTCCTGACAAATAATCCAACTAAAATCATAGGTTTAGAAGGTTATGGACTTAAAGTTACCGAAAGAGTTCCTTTAGAAATTGATCCCAATCATGAGAATGAGTCCTACTTAAAGGTAAAAAAAGATAAGATGGGTCATCTTTTAGATTTTGACCATTAAATCAACAAATTTTCGAATAATTTATAAATATTAAAGAAATAAATTTACAAAAATAATAATTAAGAATTAAGATAATTATAAAAAAATTTAAAAAGGGAGAATGATAAAATGAAAACTATTGAAGGAAAATTAAATGCACAAGGTATAAAAACCGCAGTTGTAGTAGGCCGTTTTAATGAATTTATTTCAGGCAAACTATTAGAAGGGGCAGTAGATGCTTTAAAAAGACACGGAATGGACGAAGCAGATATTGATGTAGTTTGGGTACCCGGTGCTTTTGAAATACCATTAACTGCAAAAAAAATGGCTGTAAAAGAAAAATATGATGGAGTTATTGCCTTAGGTGCAGTAATTAGAGGTGAAACACCACACTTTGATTACGTTTCTGCAGAAGTTTCTAAAGGAGTTGCTAAAGCAGGTCTGGATACCGAAAAACCAGTTATTTTTGGAGTTTTAACAACTGATACAATTGAGCAGGCTATTTCCAGAGCAGGAACTAAATCCGGCAACAAAGGTTATGATGCAGCTGTTTCTATGATCGAAATGGTTAATCTTTTTAAAGAAATAGGCTAAATTAGTTAAACTATTTAAATTAATAATATAATCCCCTGACGGTAACAGATTAAGTCAAAATAATCTGTTTTCTCCGAAAGGGGATTTTTAATTTTTCTTTATTGAATTAAAGCTTAAAATTAGTTATACTAGTAAGTAAATAGTATAAAACGAGGGTAGGTTGGATAATGAAGAAAAAAAGATTTTTTTCTTTCTTAAAAAATGAAATTAACAGCATCAGCTTTAATAGTTTAGAAAACAATATGTTCTTTGTTTTTCTAAGCAGTTTTTATATAATTGGTGCAGTATTATTAATTTTAATTAATTCGATAAATATAACAGGATTAAATATTTCGCTTGATACCACCAAAGGATTAATATCACAGCTTCAGATTTTAACACTTTTGTATCTAAGTTTAAATTTTAAAGAAACCGGAATAGCTGCTGCTTTAGCACTAAATGTATTTTCTCAGTCCTCAATGATTGCAATCATGATTATGGAAAATACATTTATTTATATGCCGGGGATAATTGCTTATACAACATTTTTAATTGTAATCTTTTTGATTCATAATTATCAGCAAGAAATTAATTCAAAAGTAGAAGAGTTAGAGACAGAAAAAGAAAAACTGCAGCATTTGGCATATTATGACAGCTTAACGAAAACAGCCAACAGAGAAATGTTAATTAAAGAACTTGATTATTTGTCATCTTTATCTGATGAAAAATCAATCAATTATACCTTAATTTTTATTGATTTCAAAAATTTTAAAAGAATTAATGAATCTTGGGGTTTTGATATTGGTGACTATATTTTGAAGGAAGCTGCCCAAAGGTTGAAGAAAATTGTCCATGATTCCGATTTGATCGGACGTTTGGGTGGAGATGAATTTGCAGTAGTTGTTCATCAGTAGTTAGAAGAGAAACAATTAAATAGATATATCAGGAGCATCAAGAGAGAACTGGAAAAACCATATAAATACAAAAGCAGAGAAGTATTATTGAACAGCAATTTTGGAATTTCAACTTTTCCGCAGGATGGTAAAAACAGTAAGGAGATAATTAGAAGTGCTGATATTGCAATGTATAAAGCTAAAACAAATGTAGATAAAGAAATAGAATTTTTTGCTGAACATATGGAAAAAGAGGTTGTCATGGATGTTCAGCTGGAAGATGTCTTGAAAAAGGCTATTAAAAATGAAGAATTTTATCTTATGTTTCAGCCTCAGTATAAAACAAATGGGAAAGAGCTGCGGGGTTTTGAGGTTCTTCTGCGTCTGCATTCATCAGAATTCGGTACAATCAGTCCTGTTAGATTCATTCCCGAAGCTGAAAAAAGTGGTTTAATAAAAGAAATTGGAGATTGGGTGATTAGAAGCTCAATTCAGAAATTCAATAGTCTTAAAAATCATTTTGAGCAGGAATTGGTTTTATCAATTAATATTTCAGTAGTTCAGCTCACAGATCCTCAATTTTTAGCTCAGGTAGAAGATATCATAGGAAAAGAAAAACCAGAGGGCTTTAAAATTGAATTTGAAATAACAGAATCTCACTTTATTTCTGATCAAGAATATGTAATAGATGTTTTATATAAACTCAAAGATTTAGGAATCAGTATTGCCTTAGATGATTTTGGGACGGGTTATGCTTCTTTAAGTTATCTGCAGCATATTCCAATAGATGTATTGAAGATAGATAAATCTTTTATTGATTTAATATCTCACAACTCAGCCAGAGAAAAAATGATGGTTGCACCTTTAATTGAAATGTCACATCAGTGGGAGGTAAAGGTTATAGCAGAAGGTGTGGAAACAGTTGAACAGCTGCATTATTTGGAAGATCACAGCTGTGATTTTATACAGGGATTTTTATTCAACAAACCCTTAAGTGAACATCAAATTACAAAATCTTTTTAGAAATAATCTATAATTAGCAAAATATTGCAGGTAATTCAAATTAAGCGTCGAATTATATTAATATAATTGGGATCCTTTAGCCCTCTTTTAAGAGAGGAGTTTAAGATGAAATATCTGCGAAAATATTATTTAATATTTTTTATCCTGCTGTTTATTATGATGATCTGGCTTAATTATCAGAGCTATCGCAGAACAGAAAAAATTGTTAGAGAAAATTTTGAGACAGAAATTGAACTAATTAAAAACAATGTTTTTAATTCTTTAGAAAACGCCTTTGCTGCTTATTCTATTTCCGAAATTGTTTTAAATCAGGAGATGGAAGAAAATTCTCAGATATTATTAGCAGAATATGCCGAAAATCAGGATCCTATAAGCTGGAACTTAACTGAATTAAAAGCACAAATGCCTGATTATGAGATCTACATAATTAATGATCAGCTAAAAATTATCAGTACTACTTTAAAGGCAGATTTGGGGATGGATTTTTCACAATACAGAGAGTTTTCTAAATTGCTGTATTCCAGGCTGAAAAGTGGAAGATTTGCAGCTGATAAATTAGATCTTGCCCAGAATACAGGTTTAATTAATAAATATAGTTATCAGGCAACTTCTGACGGCAGATATTTGTTTGAACTGAGCATTGATATCAGCAAACGATTTCCGATACTTGGAGATTTTAATATTTTTGCAAAGGCTGAAGAATTAGTGCATAAATATGAGCAGCTGCGGAGTATTAATTTTTATAAATTTGGCCAGGATAGTAACCGAGTTGGAATCTTAAAAAGCAGCAACCCAGATGAATTGGAGCCTGTGTCTGCACAGGTAAAGGCAGTAATTAAAAAAACAGTCCTAGAAAATAAAATTCAAAATTCAAGTTTTAAAGAAAATGACTATCAAGTTACTGATTTTTATTTACCTTTTTTAGTTAAAGGAGAAGAAACCGATTCCGAGTGGTGGAATTCATTTGTAGTAAGGGTTCGTTACGATAATCAAAATTTACTCAATGAATTAAGTCAGGAACGTAAAAATATTATCTTTAAAATAATCATAGTTCTTATTTCTTTTATTATTTTTTCAATGATAATGCATTATTTTATAAAAAATACGGAAACTATTGCTTATCATGATTGTTTAACCGGTCTCCCAAATCGGCAGGCTTTTCAGGAATATTTTAATCAAAGTAACATTCGAAAAGCAAAAGAAAAAACAGCAATTTTATATTTAGATTTGGATGGATTTAAGGAAATTAATGATAATTATGGTCATGAAATTGGAGATAAACTGCTTCAAATTGTAGCGGGTCGCTTAAAAAATTCAATCAGACCTAAAGATAAAGTATCACGAATTGGCGGAGATGAGTTTACAATTTTATTACCCAACATTAAAAACTCCGAAGATGTTGAGATAATAATAGATAAAATTGAGGATATTATATCAGAACCATATCAAATTGACGGTCATAAAATTAATATTAGCTGCAGTATAGGTTATAGTATAGCAAATAATACTGCAGATTCCTTAAAAAAATTATTAAATAAAGCAGATAAAGCAATGTATGAAATAAAAAGTGAAAAAAATAAAATGGAGTGATTTTAATGTCAGAAATAAAATGGGAAAGATTGTTAAGTGGTACAGATGTGAGAGGTAAGGCAATCTCAAATGAGCAGAAAAAAGCAAATTTAACAGAAGCAGCTGCTTTTGGAATCGGTTTTTCTTTTGTGCAGTGGTTGACTGATACCCTGAATAAGAAAAGTAATCAGCTTAAAATAGCGATCGGCCATGATTCAAGATTAAGTGCTGAGAAATTACAGAATGCTCTTGGCGGAGGAATTAAAATGGCTGATGCTGAGTGTTTAACTGCAGGTCTGGCTTCCACTCCAGCGATGTTTATGTCAACTGTTTTAGAAGAATATCAATATGATGGAGCAATTATGATTACAGCCAGTCATTTACCATTTGATAAAAACGGATTCAAATTTTTTACAAATAAAGGTGGTTTAGAAAAGGAAAATGTAAAGGAAATTCTTAAAATAGCAGCAGCATCAGAAAAAGAATTTTTAGATGAAGCTAAAATAAAAGATAAGAAGTTTAAAATTGAAAATATTGATTTAATTTCAGACTATGCCGCGCATATAAAAACTATTATCCGGCAAAATCTGAAGCCGGAACTTGACCAAAAAAAACCTCTGGTAGGTTCTAAAATAATTGTTGATGCTGGTAATGGAGCCGGAGGGTTTTTTGCTAAAAAAATTCTAGAAGCTTTGGGAGCCGATACAGCAGGTAGTCAATTTTTAGAGCCAGATGGAAACTTTCCCAATCATGCTCCAAATCCGGAAGATAAAGAAGCAATGCATTCAATTCAAAAAGCAGTTCTAAAAAATAATGCGGATTTAGGTATCATTTTTGATACAGATGTTGATCGAGCTGCGGTTGTAGACAGCAGAGGTCAGGAAATTAATAGAAACAAATTAATTGCCCTTGCTTCAACAATAGTTTTAGAAAATAATCCTGGAGCTACTATTGTCACAGATTCCGTTACTTCTGTTGGCTTAAAAGAATTTATTGAGGATAAGTTAGGTGGAATACATCACAGATTTAAAAGAGGATATAAAAATGTGATTAATGAGGCTAAAAGACTTGAAGCAGAAGGAGTTAATGCACCGCTGGCGATAGAAACTTCCGGTCATGCAGCTTTTAAGGAAAACTATTTTCTTGATGATGGTGCTTATTTAATAGCAAAAATTTTAATCAAAATGGCTAATTTAAAAGCAGAGTCAAATCAAAAAATTGGGGATTTAATTGCTGATTTAAAAGAAGCTGAAATTAAAAAAGAATACCGAATGACAATTGACCTGGATAATTTTAAAGATTATGGTCAGGGAATCCTTAGTGATTTAGAAGATTTTGTTAAAGAAAGTGAGAATTGGGAAATTGCACCTAAAAATTATCAGGGGTTAAGAGTAAATTGTGGTGGTAATGATTGGTTTTTATTAAGAATGTCTTTACACGATCCTGTTTTAGTGCTTAATCTCGAGTGTGACAAGGAGCAGGATTTAGAAGAAATATTAGATAGTTTACGAGAATTTTTAACTAATTATAATCAATTAAAATCTATTTTATAATCAGGAGGCTAATAATGAAGTATAGACATTTAGGAAACTCAAATTTAAAAATTTCTGCAGTTGGTTTAGGTACCTGGGCTTATGGTAATGATACCTTTGGTGAGGTAGATGATCAGCAGTCAATTAAGGCAGTTAGAGCAGCTGTTGATTCCGGTATTAATTTGATCGATACAGCTCCAGCCTATGGTGATGGACATGCAGAAAAAGTTGTAGGTAAGGCAATTCAAGGAATTAGAGATAAGGTTGTTATCGCCACAAAATGTGGAACCCACCGGGATGGACCTAAATATGTTCGAGATTTAAGCCCGGAACGAATTAGAACAGAAATTGAAAACTCTTTAAAAAGGTTAGATATTGAGCAGATAGATCTTTATCAGATTCATTGGCCTGATCCAGATACTCCTTTAGAAGAAAGTGTAGAAGAATTATTAAAGCTAAAAAAAGAAGGTAAATTTAAATATCTGGCAGTCTGTAATTTTGGAGTAGAGCTGATGCAGGAAATATCTGAGATGACTGATATAATTTCACTGCAGCCTCAATATTCACTGCTTAAAAGAGACATAGAAAATAAGATTATTCCCTACCTTTTAGATAATAATTTAGGGACCTTAAGCTACGGAACTCTTGGGGGTGGGATTCTAAGCGGTAAGTATCAGGAAAGACCTCAATTTGATGATGAAAAAGACAATCGAGCTGGCTTTTATCCATTTTTTAAAGAAGAAAATTGGGAACAGACTCAGAGCTTAATTACATTATTAAAAGAAATTGCTGCAGAAAATGGACAATCACCGGCTCAAACAGCAATTAACTGGTCGATTAATCGTCCAGGAATTACAACCGCTTTAGTGGGTGCCAAAAATGAAAAACAAGCTAGAGAAAATGCTGAGGCAGCAGATTTCAGCCTAACAAAGACCGAAATGACAGAGTTAACCAAAAAATCTGATGAAGTAATTAAAAACTTGAAAATTTAGATTAAACTGAACTCGATTTAAAAAACAAGATGATGTTCTATACAGAGTAAAAAGATGGCAGAATAGAGTTGAAATAGACAGCTAAAATATATTATTAAAAAGTCCTGCAGCAATATCAAAAGCTTCAGGACTTTTTGTTTTCTATAAATTTTAAAGATATAGCCTATTTAATAGACATAGTTATATTCTTTCGATATAATGAGTTATAGTTATTAAAAACATGACAAATATAATATTTAGTGGAGGTAGAGAGTATGGAGTATATGAGTACTAGAGGTAATTATAAGCAGGTTAATTCAGCTGAAGCAATTAGTTTAGGGATGGTTCCTGAAGGAGGGCTTTTTGTCCCAGCAGAAATACCTAAACTTAATTTAGAAGAAATTACAGTCCGAAAAAATGAGAGCTATCAAAAATTGGCAGCCTGGATATTTAAGAAATATCTAACTGATTTTAGTGAGGATGAAATAGAGTCAGCTGTAAAGGCAGCTTATAATGATCAAAGTTTTCCGGAAGCAGAAAAAACACCACTTGTAAAGCTTGATCAAAATACATATATATTAGAGCTCTGGCATGGTCCAACAGCAGCCTTTAAAGATATGGCTCTGCAGATTTTACCACATCTGCTTGCTGAATCGGCAAAAAAACTTCAAATTGGAAATGAAATAGTAATTCTTGTAGCAACTTCAGGTGACACAGGTAAGGCTGCTCTCGAGGGTTTTAAAGATGTAGAGGGAGTAAAAATCATTGTTTTTTATCCAGAAGCCGGAGTAAGTAGAGTTCAGGAAGACCAGATGAAGACAACTGGTGGAAAAAACACCGAGGTAGTTTCGCTTAAGGGAAACTTTGATGATTGTCAAAATGCAGTTAAGGAAATTTTTGCTGATAAAGAACTAAAGCAGAGGCTGCAGGAAAATAATTATCAATTTTCTTCTGCTAATTCAATTAATTGGGGAAGGCTGCTGCCTCAGATTGTTTATTATTTTAAAGCATATTTAAAACTACTGCAGGATAAAGAAATTGAAGCAGGTGAAAAGATCAATTTTACTGTTCCGACTGGTAACTTTGGTAATATACTTGCCGGCTATTATGCTTATCGAATGGGACTTCCGGTAAATAAGTTCATCTGTGCCTCAAATGATAATAAGGTGTTAACCGACTTTTTAGAAACAGGAATTTATGATATTAACCGTGATTTCAAAAAAACAATCAGCCCCTCAATGGATATTTTAATTTCATCAAATTTAGAGCGCTTTCTTTTTGAAATGAACGGACATGACAGCGGTAAAATTAACGAGTGGTATCAAAAGCTGCAAACAAATAAGAAGTTTAAAATAGATGGGCAGACTTTCACAAAAATCAGAGAAATGTTCAGCGGTAAATTCAGCAGTGAAGATGAAGCAAGAAAAGCCATTAAAAAAACATATCAAAATTATAATTATTTAATTGATCCACATACAGCAGTTGGAGTTGACTCTCTTTTTAAATATCGCAGTGAAAGTGGAGATGAAAGCAAAGCCGTTGTCGATTCTACAGCTAACCCTTATAAGTTTAGTCGGGCTGTTTTAGAATCATTAAAAGATAAAGAAATTAAAAAAGACGAGTACAGAATTATAGAAGAATTAGAAGAAATGACTGCAGCTAAAATCCACCGAGGTCTGGCAGGTCTAGAAAATATGGAGTCCAAACATCAGGAGAGCTGTGGTCAGGACGGTGTAAAAGAAAAATTAGAAGAGCTGCTTAATCTTTAATTTTTTTGCTTCACACTATTTAGTAGAGCGCTCTGGATAGGTCGAAAATATTTAAGTAATGACTGGATAGCTAAAGCTTATATTTTAATTAATCGAAGAAGAAATTATGGTAATTGATGCAGGTTTTAATTAATTTAGAAAGAAATATATGATAGAGAAAGATTTTAACTATAATATTTAAAAATTATAAATAAACAGATTTTGTCTGAGGAGAATCATAATGATTAAAAGACAGGAAATATATTTAAAACTTAAATATTTAAAAAATAGAACTGTACTTTTGATTTCAGCTATTTTTCTATTAATAACTTTTATTACATTCTTTGTTTATCAAAGTGGGGGGACTAGGTTTAGCTATACCTATTTAGTTTATATTCCAATAATTTTAGCTGCCTATTTTTATAATATCAAAGGCGGTCTTTTGGCTGCTTTGATAGGGGGTCTTTTTTTGGGACCTTTGATGCCGCTTAACACGGAAACTATGGTAATGCAGAGCTTTGAAAACTGGTTTTTTAGAATGCTTTTATTTATGATAATTGGTTCTTTTTCAGGCGCTTTATTTTCTTTTTTAGAAAGCCAAATAGAGGAAATAAATAAAATAGCCTATTATTATCAGGAAACGGGATTGGCAAATTTAATCAAAATGAAATCAGATTTAGAAGCTAAAATAGAAAATGATGGGGATTTCTATCTTATAATCATCAACATCAATAATTTTTTAGATATTTATAAACTGATTGGTTTTACAAATTTTTCTAATTATATAAATAAGTTTGTAGAACACATTAGAGACTTTAAAAATATCAAAGATAGTATCTATCAACTTAATGAGAATAAATATGGTTTAACTATTGATAAAAATAAAGTTGATAATTTTGAATTTTTTTTGAAAGAATTTGTTATTTATCTAGAGCAGGCTATTGATTTTAAACATGTCTCAATATTTAATGAAATAACTCTTGGTATTTCAACTTCACCTGAGCAGAGTCAAATTGCTGATGAGCTAATCAATCAATCTTTTTTAGCATTAGAAAAAGCGGCAGAAAAAAGGATCAATTATTGGATTTATGAGGAACAAGAAAAAGATCTTGAGTATTCAGATAGCAATATAGAAATACTGGCCCAGGTCAAGAATTCAATTACTGAAGATAACTTTGAGCTTTATTATCAGCCAAAAATAAATTTAAGAACTAATGAAATTGAGGCTTTTGAAGCTTTAATTAGATGGCACCATCCTGAAAAAGGATTTTTAACCCCTGATAGATTTATTTCTATAGTTGAGCAGAGCAGTTTAATTGAATCACTTACTAACTGGGTGATAAAGGAAGCAGCAGCTGACTTAAATATTTATAAAGAAAAAATTAAAGCCAGTCAAATTAATTTAGCAATCAATATTTCAGCTAGAAATTTACAGCAGCCTGAGTTCACAGATAATTTAATAAAAGTGCTGAGGCAAGAGGGGGTTGACCCCTGTCAGCTTAGGTTAGAAATTACTGAGACGGAATTAATGTTGGATATTAAAGAAAATATTAAAAAGCTGAAGCGTTTAAAAGATCATGGAATTCAAATTTATTTAGATGACTTCGGCAAAGGTTATTCTTCTTTGAAATATTTAAAGGAGCTGCCGGTTGATTTCATAAAAATTGATGGTTATTTTATCCGCTCAATTTCTATTGAAGAGTCTGCTGAAAACATAATTTATTCAATTATAAATATGGCTCATGCTTTAGATTTAAAAGTAGTTGCTGAAGGTGTAGAAAATCAAATTCAGTTAGATTTTTTAAATGATTTAGGTTGTGATTTTGCCCAAGGCTATTATTTTGCCAGGCCAGGCAGTAAAGAAAAGATTATTCACTGGATAAAAAATAATAATTATTATATACTAAAATAATTTAGAGGTGAAAAAATGGAGTTTAGACAGGCAGAAATGAAAGATATTCCTCAGATTATGGAAATTATTCAAGCTGCTCAGCAGTATTTAAAACAGGAAGGAATTGACCAATGGCAGAATAATTATCCTAATCCTGATTCATTAAAAGAGGATATAACAAATAATAATTCTTATTTAATTAAAGATAGAGATAAAATAGTGGCCACAGCTGCAATTATTTTTGGCGATGATCCTACTTATAGCTACATTGAAGGTGGAAAATGGATTAGTAAGGGTAATTATGGAGTTGTTCATCGTGCTGCAGTTGCCGAAACTTATAAGGGCCAGGGTATTATTTCAAAAATATTTGTTCAAACTTATCAACTGGCAGCAGCAGATGGTATCACAAGTATCAGAATTGATACTCACCCAAACAACAAAGCAATGCAGAGGGCAATAGAAAAAGAAGGGTTTAAATATTGTGGTATTATTTATACTGAAGATGACAGCAAAAGGTTTGCTTATGAAAAATTAATTTAATTTTTTTAAAAACTTAAAACTTATTTAGGATTTAGCAGTACTTGAAAATAACTGCTGCAAAAGGAGGGACAAATGAAAGACTTAAAATACTTAAAACTATTGTCAGAACAGTTTCCAAATATACCAGAAGTCAGCACAGAAATTATTAACTTAAAGGCTATTTTAAACCTGCCTAAAAGTACAGAGCATTTTTTGACAGATTTACACGGAGAGGCTGAAGCTTTTAAATACATGTTGAAAACTGCTTCAGGGGTTATTGAATATAAAATAGATCAGATCTTTGGGAATCGGCTAAAAGATACAGAAAAGAGAGAACTTGCTACTTTGATTTTTTATCCCAAAACAAAAATGAAAGAGTTAAATGAAAGAGGTGGAATTCCACCAGAATGGTACAAAGAGGCTTTAGACTATATGGTTCGCATTACTCAGGAGGTCTCTTCGATTTATACCAGATCAAAGGTTAGAAAAGCTCTGCCAGAAAAATTTTCATATATTATTGAAGAGCTGCTGCATATTAAAGAATGTGACCCTAACAAAGAAGCTTATAAAAATAAGATATTAACAACCATAATTGAAATTGGTAGAGCAAAGGATTTTATTGTCGCCCTATCAGAATTAATTCAGAGTTTTGCAGTTGATAAACTTCATATTATTGGCGACATTTATGATCGGGGCCCATCGCCAGATGTAATTATGAATGTTTTAAAATCACACCACAATGTTGATATTCAGTGGGGAAATCACGATATTTTATGGATGGGAGCAGCTCTAGGTCAAAAGTCTCTGGTTGCCACTGCTTTAAGAATTGCACTCCGCTATGGTAATTTAGAATTTTTAGAAGAAAGATATGGAGTTAATATGAGACCACTTTCTAGATTTGCAATGAATTACTATCCGGAGCCTGATCCTGAACTATTTGAACCGCAGCTGATTAATAAAGAATTAGACAAAAATGAAATTAAAATTATGGCTCAGATGCAGAAAGCTATAGCAGTAATCCAATTTAAATTGGAAGGACAGTTAATAAAAAAACACCCAGAATTTAAGATGAATGAAGCTTTATATCTAGAAAAAATTGATTATGATAACTCAATATTAGAACTTGATGGGAAAAAATATCAATTGACTGATACAAACTTTCCAACTATAAAATCAGAAGATCCTTACAGTTTAAGTACCTGGGAAGAGGAAGTTATAGATCAATTGAGTTATTCTTTTAAAAATAATGATAAACTGCAGGAAGACATTAAATTTCTATTTAATAATGGCAGCATGTACAAAAAATATAATGGTAATCTTTTATTTCACGGCTGTGTACCCCTAACAGAAGATGGTGATTTTTCAACTATTGAGGTAAATGGAGGGAAATATCAAGGCAAAAAATTAATGGACTTTTTTGATGATATTGTACGCCGTAGTTATTCAAATAAGGAAGAAGAAGCCGATTTTAAAGACTGGCTCTGGTATCTCTGGCGGGGAGAGCTCTCTCCTTTATTTGGTAAGGATCGGATGACAACATTTTTAAGATACTTTACTGACGAAGATGAGCCTGAGCTATATAAGGAGAATAAAAACCCATATTATCAGGCTCGAGAAAATGAATTTATCTGTAAAAAAATTCTATCTGAGTTCGGTCTGGATACCGAAAAAGGACATATTATTAATGGACATACTCCTGTAGCAGAAAAGATGGGTGAAAGTCCAATTAAAGGTAATGGAAGACTGCTGGTGATTGATGGTGGAATTGCAGCTGCTTATCATGAAAAAACCGGAATTGCCGGCTATACCCTAACTTACAGCAACACTAAAATGCGTTTGATGTCACATGAGCCCTTTATCAGTAAACAGGATGCTCTGCATAAAGACAGCAGGGATACAATTTCAGCAGTAGAAGTATTAAAGTTTGATCGGCCTCAAAAAATTGCTGATACAGATATTGGTGAAAAATTAAGTGAAGATGTAAAGTATTTAATGCAGCTGCTTGAGGCTTATAAAGATGGTATTATTAAAGAAAAATATAACTAAATTTCAGAACCAGAGGGATAAAATCCTCTGGTATTTTTATGTTCATCTACTGGGTACGTGAACATAAATAGATAATCTAATCACCAGCAATGAAAGGCTTTAATATAAAAGACAAAACTGAAGATTATAAATTCTGTCATTTATTACAGCTGCCATAACTATTTTTCTTTTCCTTGCCATTTAAGAGTTAAAAGAGTAAAATTAATTTGAAATTGAGAAGAGCAAAGAAATAATTCTGCATTTAACTGACATAATTTAATAAGAGCAGCATAACTTTATAACTTATGACTTCTGAATTTTAAAAATTTGCAATTATCAGTTTAAAATTAACACTTTTGGCCAAAAGGAGTAATAATTATGAAAATTAGTTCTAGAACAAAAAAAATAATTAAAATTTTAATTAATAATGTTGATTATATTGTAACTGAACAAATTGCAGAAAAGTTGGATGTAAGCTCCAGAACTATTTTAAGAGAACTCAAAAAAGTAGAAAAGTGGCTTCAAAAAAATAATATTTTACTAGAAAAGAAAAAAGGAACCGGAATTCGTTTGGACTGCAGTCCAGCTGAAAAAAGAAGAATAAAAGAAATTTTAGAATTTGAAAATGTTGATCAACACTATTCACCAGCTGAAAGAAAAATGATTATTTTAGCAGAACTGTTAAAAGATCAGAGGCCAAATAAATTATATGCCTTTACCAGAGTCTGTAATGTTTCTGAGGCAACAATCAGCAATGATCTGGATGAGATTGAAAATTGGCTCAAAGAATATCAGTTAAGACTAATCAGGAAGCCGGGGCTCGGAGTTTATATTAATGGAAGAGAAAGAGATATTAGAAAGGCAAGTATTAACCTTCTTTATCAAAATTTTGATTTAGAAGAAATATTGCTGCTGCTGCAGGATAAGTATTCTGAGAAAGAACAGTCATTAAGAAAAACACTTTCTAAAAATAGGCTTTTAAATTTAATTGGACTGGATACAATTAACCTCTTAGACAACTATATCAAAGAATTAGAAGAAAAAATGAACTACAGACTGGCTGATGACTCCTATGCAGCGTTAATGGTTCACCTGGCAATTGCCTTAAAAAGGATTAAAGATGGAGATCAAATTATAATTGACCAGAAGCTTTTAGAAAAAATTAAGACAAATGATGAATTTTTGATTGCCAGAAATTTGGTTACTTCAATAGCCGATGCTTTTAACGTGGAAATTCCAGAAGCTGAAGTTGCCTATGTCACGATGCATTTAATGGGCAGTAAAGGGCGTGGAGGAATCTATAATGATGAGATATCAATGACCGAAGATTATCATTTAGTTCATATCACAAGAAAAATGATAGAAACTGCTGAAATAGAATTAGGAATTTATTTAGAAGATGATGAGGAATTATTAATTGGTCTTGTTCGACATCTAGAACCAACGATAAATAGAATTAAACTTAATTTAGACATTCGAAATCCACTTTTAGAAGAGATTAAGAAAAAGTACGCAAAGCTTTTTCAAGTATCAAAAAAGTGTGCTGAAATTCTGGCTGAGAAAGAAAAAATTAAAGTGCCTGAATCTGAAGCTGCGTATATAGCAATGCATTTAGGTTCAGCTGTTGAAAGAAAGAGAAAACCTCAGCAAAAGTATAGAGCAGCTGTTGCCTGTACCAGTGGAATTGGCGCTTCAAGGCTTTTAGCTTCAAGATTGAGCAAAGAATTTGAAAATATAGAGATAACTTCCTTAATTTCAACTTTAGACTTTGATAATCAAGAAATTGAAAATATGAACTTAGATTTAATAATTTCAACTGTTGCAATTCCAGAAAGTAAAGTTCCGGTAATTGTCGTTAATCCTCTTTTAAACGAGAAACAGCAGCAGGCAATTAATGACTTTCTTTTAAGCCATCAAGCAAAAAAACAAAATAATAATAAGCAAATTACTTTAAAAGAAAAGTTAGAAATGATCAATAACTATAATCAGGGAATTTTAGAAGTTTTAAATAATTTTCAGCTGCAAAACAATTATGACTATCAAAATATTGAGAAGTTAATTAAAGATGCTGCCCAAATGCTGACACCTTTAGAAGAAAAAAGAAAAGGTATTGAAGCTGATTTAAGTTTAAGGGAAGAAAAGGGGAGCACAGTTTTAAAACATAATCAAATTATGTTATTACACTGTCAGAGCAGTGCGGTTAAAGAATTATATTTTGCGGTAATTAGACCAGAATCAACTTTTAAAATTCAAACTGAAGCTGATAAAAAAACTGAAATTAAGATTGTTATTTTGATGGCAGCTCCACTAAAAGGGAGTATTCAGGGCAGAGAAGTATTGAGTGAAATAAGTCATTTGTTAATTGAAAATCAGGATTTTATAGAGGCTGTAAAAAGTGGAAGTAAAGAAGATATTTATTACGGTTTAGCAGAGCATTTCGATTATTTTTTACAGCAGAAAAGTATGGTGAATTATCACAAGGAGGAAAATTAAATGCAAAAAAGCAGTTTTCAAAATAATGTGCAGAGTTTTGGTAGATTTTTAAGTGGAATGGTAATGCCTAATATCGGTGCCTTTATCGCCTGGGGTTTAATAACTGCCTTTTTCATTCCAACAGGTTGGATTCCAAATGAAGGTCTGGCAAGTCTGGTAGGTCCGATGATTACTTATCTTCTGCCGCTATTAATAGCTTTTTCTGGTGGACGCTTGGTCGCGGGAATAAGAGGTGGAGTAATTGGTGCAGTAGCTACCATGGGAGTAATTGTTGGTTCAGATATTCCAATGTTTATTGGAGCAATGGTCATGGGACCCTTTGGTGGTTGGACAATCAAAAAGGTTGATCAGTTATTTGAAGGTAAAATAAAATCCGGTTTTGAAATGCTGGTTAATAACTTTTCAGCCGGTATAGTTGGTGGATTACTCGCTATCTTAGCCTATCAGATTATTGGACCTATTGTTGGTGGACTAAATGAAGTTTTACGATTGGGAGTAAATGCCTTTGTGAGTCGCGGTTTATTACCTTTAGCTTCAATTTTTATTGAGCCTGCCAAAATATTATTTTTAAATAATGCAATTAATCATGGAGTTTTAGGTCCTTTAGGAATTCAAGAAGCAGCTGAAACTGGGAAGTCAATTTTCTTTATGCTGGAAACAAACCCTGGTCCTGGTTTAGGTATTCTTTTAGCTTACTGGATTTTTGCTAAGGGTATGGTTAAACAATCAGCACCTGGTGCAATAATTATTCACTTTTTTGGAGGAATTCACGAAATATATTTCCCCTATGTTTTAATGAAGCCTTCCCTTTTATTAGCAGTCATTGGTGGAGGTGCAGGTGGAATTTTTACATTTAGATTATTTAGCACAGGTTTAGTAGCAACACCTTCTCCTGGTAGTATCTTTGCTTATCT
>Ga0079288_100028_pt1 | contig 29541 bp, 24 predicted proteins | sample Wag42014_10_18_FD_75179 | JGI IMG/M metagenome (GOLD analysis project Ga0079288, IMG submission 75179) | Deep subsurface shale carbon reservoir microbial communities from Ohio, USA - Utica-2 Time Series 2014_10_18 ... | reverse complement strand
TACTAATACCGTAGAAAATCGCAAGAATAAAAAAAATAAAAAAACCTTGTAAAATTTTTGTAAATTTTCTATTACATATGTGTGAAATTTTTTAAAAGGATAAATCTTGATAATTGATTTGCCTTACCCACACGGTTCGTGTTTGTTCAGTTTATCCACTTTGTCTAATCTGTTCATATATTTGTTACCTTTGTTTTATCTATTATACATCTCATATATATTTTTCAGTAATATTTATACTTATCCGGGAGGAGTAAATGGAATCTGTTAACTGGGTGGCGCTTGTTTACGGACTTGTGGGTGGCTTAGGTCTGTTTTTATTCGGCATGAGAATGATGTCCGAAGGGCTGCAAAAATCAGCAGGAAACAGCCTGAAAAAAATTCTCGAAAAACTTACTACAAACCGTTTTATAGGTACTTTTGTCGGGTTGGGAATCACTGCAATTATCCAAAGCAGCTCCGCAACCACTGTTATGGTAGTTGGGTTTGTCAATGCCGGTTTAATGAACATCACGCAGTCATTAAGCATTGTATTGGGCGCTAATATAGGCACCACCGTTACCGCTCAGTTGATAGCATTTAAAATTACAAAACTCGCACTGCCTGCAATAGGAGTGGGTGTATTTTTAAGACTTTTTACAAAGAAGAAGAAATACAACTACTATGGTGAAGTCTTAATCGGTTTTGGTCTTCTTTTTCTGGGTCTTGCCACTATGAAGGACGGATTTGCACCTTTGAGGAGTAGTGAAGAGTTCAGGAACGCCTTTATTCTTTTTTCATCAACCCCCATTCTTGCTGTAGCAGCCGGCGCCATACTCACTATGATAGTCCAAAGCAGTTCAGCTACTATAGGTATAACCATAGCTCTTGCCTCAACCGGTTTGATTGATTTCTACGGTGCCAGCGCCTTGGTACTGGGTGAAAATATAGGAACCACACTCACTGCTAACATTGCAGCAATAGGAACCAATTCTGCGGCAAGAAGGGCTGCATTGGGACACATGATTTTTAATGTAATCGGTGTAGCTTATATGCTGATTCTTTTAAAACCTTTTGTGGGATTCATCGATTCAATAACGCCGGGCAGCGCCAATATGGTAAATGCTGCAGGACAAAACCCGTATATAGCCAGGCATATAGCCAACCTGCACACAATGTTTAACATAATCAATACAATAATATTTCTCCCAATTTTAGGTACACTGGCTTCTCTATGTAAATGGTTAATAAAGGAAGATGAAGATGAGCAGGAGCAGAGGTTGAAATTTATCGATGATCGTCTGATCGATACTCCGGAACTGGCCGTTACACAAGCACAGAAAGAGGTCCAGCGCATGTCGGATATAGCACTTGATATGCTGAAAACGTCCAAAGAGGCTTTCTTTCAAAGAGATCATAAACTTATAGATAAAATATATAGAAAAGAAGATGTTGTGGATTTGCTTGAAAAAGATATCACTGATTTTCTGGTAAAACTTTTTCAGAAATCAGTAAGTGAGAAAAATTCGGAAGTTATTAATAATATTTTTCATGTTCTGCATGATATTGAAAAAATTGCTGATCACGCGGAAAATATTGCCAAATTTACCGAAAGAATCATTGACAATAAAATATCTTTTTCCGAGAAAGCTCTTGACGAAATGAATGAAATCTTTGATGTCACTATAAGATTTTCCAGTAATGTTCTGAATGAATATAACAAAGGAGATCTCCCTAAAGATATTGACACCAGGGATGAAGATCTTATCGATAAATACAAACGAAAATTCAAAAACAATCACATGAAAAGATTTAACGAGGGCAAATGTAATGTAGACGCAGGGATTGTATACGTCGATATATTAAACAACCTGGAGAAAGCCGGCGACCACAGTTTTAATATTGCACAGGTTGTTCAGGGAAGTGAGTAATGCTTGCAGCCGGTGTTGATATTGGGAGTAACAGTTTCAGACTCATTATTGCCGATATCCAGGATGATAAAATTATAAAAATTGTTCATGAAGAGAGGACAATTACCAGGTTAGCCGAAGGCCTTATCGAAACAGGCGGACTTAGGGAAGAAAATATCAACAAATCTGTTGAAGTATTATGTGCTTATAAAAAGACAATAGATGAGTTTGGAATAAATAAGTATAAATTTATAGCCACAAGTGCTGTCAGAGAAGCTGAAAACGCCTCAATATTTCTGGATAAGCTTGCCCAAAAAGGTATAGATATAAGTGTTATAGACGGTAAATATGAAGGAATACTTACTTTTAATGGTGTAAACGCAGCTATAGATATAAGTGAAGAAAACGTGCTGATCTTTGACATAGGAGGCGGTTCAACCGAGCTAATTTTCGTCGAAAACGGTAAAGTAAAAACTGTGGAAAGCACGGAACTCGGTGTTGTCAAACTTAGCAACTTATACGATTTCAGTGGAATAGTGGATGGGAAAACAATAGCAAAAGTTGAAAATCATGTGAAAAAAGTACTTAGTAATTTTGACTTTTCTGAAGAAATCGTTCAAAAAGCTGTGGCTACCGCGGGTACAGCCACCACAGTTGCAGCTATAGATATGGGATTGGCAGATTACGACTACAGAAAAGTAAACGGGTACACAATTGATTTTTCGAAAATTAAAAGTATATTAGAAGAGTTAGCAGGAATGTCTTTTGAAAAGAGGACATTAGTGACCGGTTTGGAGAAGGGAAGGGAAGATTTGATAATAGGCGGTATTATTATTATGCTTAGTATCCTTAACATTACCGGTATAAATAAAATAACAATAAGCGATTTTGGAGTCAGGGAGGGCATTGTAATTGCAGCTGCAAATGATTAGTTTACTAACAACTCCACTGGTTACCGGATTTGTTGGTTATTTCACAAACTATCTGGCGATAAAGATGCTTTTCCGCCCGCACAGAAGGCGTTGGTTTTCTGCAGGCTGGCAGGGTGTAATTCCAAGAAACAGAAAAAAAATTGCCGGAGAAGTTGCCAATCTGGTCGGGAAAGAACTGATCAGAGAAGATGATATCAAATCCGCACTTCAGAGTGAAAACTTTCAAAATCTACTTTCTTATACTGTATCCGAAGAAGTGAAAAACTTTCTTCAGAGAGATTACGGTTCGTTATATGAAATCATGGATAATTTCGGTCTTGATATCGACGATGTCATAAACAGAACGATTTTAAACACTACAGCCAACGACCAGGCTGTAACCGTTATTAATGACCTGCTGCAAAGAGTGTCACGAGAGATACTCGACAGCTTTTTGCTGAAATCCGTTTCCGAGATTGAAGGGATGGAAGACAAAATCAGTTATTTTGTCCGAAAGGTTATGAGCAGGGGAAACTGGCAAGAACTCCTCATTGATGAAATTTTTGCAAAATTAAATAATACTGTGTACTCGGGCAATTCTTTACAGGATATACTGCCGGAAGAGTTATTAAAAAAGAAGAGCGTTATTTCAAAACAGCTCACAGATAAGGGAATAGCAGTCTTAAAAAAACTGCTGAATGATGAAAAAACCAAAAAACTGATAATACAAAAGTTTATAGAATTAAAAAATAATTATTTTGGAAGCGGCTTCTTTGATCAGATGAAACTGGGTATGCTTAATGTTTTCCTGAACGAAGATGCAATAACCGATATTGTTAATGATGAGCTTCCCAAAATAATTAATGCAATAAGCGAAAACGAAGAAATTATTGCCAAACTTGAACAATCGGTTGAAAATTATATTGATCAGGCTTTACAGAAACCTTTCTATGAAATAATAGAACTAATCGGACCCAAAACATTTCACAAAATCCGTATGGATTTTAACAGTTGGCTGAAAAACTATCTGAGATCGGACGAGCTCATAGATAAAGTGGAATCTTATTTTATCAGCAATTATCATAAATATTCCGGTTTTACATTCGGAGGTATCCTTAAAACGGCAGGAGTGGATCCTTATGAGCTTCTTTCAAACAGTATAGATATAAGGGTAATACTCAGTGAAAGTAAAAGCAGCTCTGCTGCACTAACAGACGGTATCATATCAATTTTAAAAGATATCCGGGTATCAGAGATTTACAATAAGATTCCTGAGCCGACTTTTGAGCAGTTGAAAATAACATTAACCTATAAAATTAATGAAATTCTTGATAAACATATAATTAATGTACTTGGTGCTATTAATCTTACCAGCATCGTAGAAGAAAAAGTAAATTCATTGGATTTAAATCAACTTGAAAACTTGCTTTTTTCTTTTATGAAGGATCAATTTCGTTGGATTAACATTCTTGGCTTTATACTTGGTTTTATTTTCGGATCAATCCAGAGTCTTCTGTTTTATCTGTATTGAAAGCTGTATTTAGAGGTATTTGGAAGTAGTTAGAGGTAGTTAAAGGTATTTGATGTTGTTGAAGGTAATTGATGGTATTAGGGGTAGGATAGGTAGCAGAGGTGCCGAAATAGATTGACAGTGCAGGGACAATCTGATAAGAACCGTTCATGGATTTTGACATTAATTCTTTTTTGAGAGAACTTTCTATAGCAGCAGTTCCTTTTCTCATGGCAATTACCGTGCATGAAGCTTCTCACGGATATGCAGCATATATGCTCGGAGATGATACTGCCAAAAGGGCAGGGCGCTTAACGTTAAATCCCCTTAAGCATCTTGATCCCCTTGGACTGCTTGTGCTTTTTGTTACCAGGTTATTCGGATGGGCTAAACCGGTACCTGTAAATTTCACCAATTTAAACAATAAAAAGTACGGTCCCGCTATTGTTGCAGGAGCCGGTCCCACAGCAAATTTTATCACCGCAATATTGTCCTCAATTATATATAACATAATCATTAACCTGAACGTAAGCCAGTCACTGCATTCAACTGTAATTGTACCCTTGGCATTGATGGCTTTCTTTTCTATTCAAATCAACATAGCTTTGGGTATTTTTAATCTTATTCCGATTCTGCCTTTGGACGGGGGTAGGATACTGCAATCTTTCTTGCCGTTAAATGCAGCCTACAAATTTTCACAAATGGAGCAATACGGTTTTGTCATCATAATAATTTTGCTTCTTACAAATGTTATAGACAGGGTTATATTCCCCATCATCAATGTTCTTGTAAACTTTTTAACTTAAGGAGTATGCATCCCAATGACAAGAGTATTAAGCGGCATGCGCCCCACCGGTAAACTGCACATAGGACATTATTTCGGAGCACTTCAAAACTGGGTAAGCTTACAGGATAAATACGAATGTTTTTATTTTATAGCTGACTGGCACGCACTCACAACCGGCTATGAAACACCCCCCGATTTTCATGCACTGAGAAGGGAAATGCTTCTGGACTGGCTGACAGCAGGTCTTGATCCGAAAAAAAGCACTCTGTTTATTCAGTCAAAAAACTCAGCTCATGCTGAGCTTTACTTACTACTAAACATGATAACACCGGTTGGCTGGCTGGAACGCTGCCCTACTTATAAAGAAATGAAAGAAGAGCTTAACGACAAGGATCTTTCCAATATTGGCTTTTTAAGCTATCCTGTTTTGCAGACTGCGGATATTATAATATACGATGCAAAATATGTTCCGGTGGGAAAGGATCAGGTTCCCCATCTGGAAATAAGCCGCGAAATTGTGAGACGTTTCAATTATCTTTATAACGCAGATGTTTTTGTTGAGCCTGAGGCTCTTCTTACAAAGACATCCAAGCTGCTGGGTACTGACGGACGAAAAATGAGCAAGTCTTACGATAATGCCATACTGCTTTCGGAAGATTTAAAATCAGTTGAAAAAAAGATAAAGCAGATGAAAACGGACACAAACAGAAAAAGGAAATCCGATCCGGGTAATCCCTTTATATGTCCTGTGTTCGGGTATCATGAGGTTTTTTCTACAAAAGAAGAGCAGGAGTGGGTAATAAACGGTTGCAAAAACGCAGAAATCGGTTGTATAGACTGCAAAAAGGTACTCATTAACCATTTGTTTGAATTTCTGGAGCCTCTTCAGGAAAAACGTAATAAGCTTGACAGGGAAATTGACGATATATACGAATATTTATCCGAATCACAGGAATATGCCGAAAAAATTGCAGCAAAAAAATTAGAGGAAGCAAAAAAAGCAATGAACTTATGAAAGATCTTCTCGATGTAAAAACAGCAAATTTTGAAGGCCCGCTGGATTTACTCATCCATTTAATCTACAAAAACGAAATGAATATATATGACATTTCAATTTCTACAATTGCCGATCAGTTTGTAGATACAGTCAGACAGATGGAAAGACTGGATATGGAAGTTGCAGCAGAATTTATAAACATGGCATCATATCTGACATATTTGAAATCAAAAATGCTTTTACCCAAAACTTCAACCTTTGAAGAAGATATTGATCCGGAAGAGGAAAAATTTCATTTTACCCAAAGGCTTATAGAATATTCCTTTTACAGGGATATTTCTGAAACACTTAAGCAGAAAGAATTTTTCAGCAAAAGGTATCTGACACGCAGGGATACAATATATCTCCCTAAAGAACATACCTCTTATGAAGATCCGCTGAGTCTGGCCAAAGAGTTTTTCAGACTTATCGAAAAGGAAAAAGATGATAACGTTGTTATCGAACATGACAATCTGGACATAGATGATTTGATTGAGCAGATGAAAGATTTTGTCTTAAACAGAGATGAAATTTTCTGGTCTGAAATTTTAAAAGTTTGTAGGAGCAAAAGGGAAATTGTCGTTGCCTTACTTGCAATACTTGAGTTGGTAAGAATAAAAGAAATAACAGCTCTTCAAAGTGAAAACTTTGGTGAAATACTGGTGAGAAAGTATGCAGAATAAAGAAAAACAGATGTTTTTTGCCTCGCTTTTTCTTTCCGGAAAACCTCTCAACCTGAAATTTTTCAGAGAAATATTTGACCCGATTAACATGGAAAACCGCCTGGATGATTTTGCTCAGGAATTCAATAATATGCAAACAGGTTTATTTATCCGAAAAGTTGCTGAGGGATACCAAATGGTTACTGATACAGCAATCTTTGATGAGCTAAGCAGATATTTCGGTGAAAAGGCAGAAAATCTGTCAAAAGCTGCTACGGAAACTGTGGCAGTCGTTGCGTATAAACAGCCAGTTACAAAAATCGAAATTGAGGAATTAAGGGGAGTTAATTCAGCAGGTGTGATCAGGCAGCTTCTTGATAAAAATCTAATACGCGTAATGGGGAGAAAAGATGTCCCCGGAAGACCGATGCTGTACTGTACTACCAAGTACTTTTTAGAGTATTTTAACTTGAAAACTTTGTCCGAATTACCTACTTTCAGAGAATGGCAGGAGTTAAAACAGAGCTGACAAAAGTGCGATTGAATAAATTTTTGGCTTCCAATACTTCTCTTTCCAGAAGAAAAGCTGATGAAGCGATATTTTCCCGCCGTGTTCGTTTAAACGGCACAATAATTTCATCTCCGGCAACATATGTTAACAGCAATAATGATGAAGTTATGTTGGATAACAGGTTGATAGCAACCAAAACGAAAGAATATTTGGCATTTTATAAACCTAAAGCAGTGTTAACCTCTTATGAGCGGGAAGGAGAAAAAAGATGCCTCAGCGATTTCGATGAGCTAAAAAAGAAAAAACCGGCTTATTCAGGAAGACTGGATTATAACAGCGAGGGGCTGATATTGTTCAGCAATGACGGGTATTTCATACAGAAACTTCAAAAACCCAAGAATAAAATTCCCAAAGAGTATTTGGTGTATACCAATGAAAATTTGTCTGAAACGGATATAAAACTCCTTGAAAAAGGGATAACGTTCAACGGAATCAACTACATGCCGTGTAAAATCTATAAACTTGCTGACAGACAATACAGCATTGTACTTTATGAAGGAAAAAACAGGCAAGTTAGAAATATGATCGATTATTGCGGCAAAAAAACAAGAAGATTAATCAGAACAAAAATAGGATGTATTGAGCTAAAAGGCCTGAATCCCGGGGATTTCAGGCAATTAACAGAAAATGAAATCATGGAGGTTGCAAATGTATAGAGTTAAAGTAACCGATAATTTTTCTTCAGCCCACAATCTGAGAGAATATGAAGGAAACTGTGAAAGGCTTCATGGGCATAACTGGCAGATTGAAGTTTCGCTAAAGGGAAAAGAACTCGATGAGTTGGGTATGCTGGTGGATTTCAGGGAATTGAAAAAAGAAGTAAAAAACATCCTTTCGGATCTGGATCATACTTATCTTAACAATCATGAATATTTTTGCAAAGTCAATCCCACAAGTGAAAATATCGCACATTTTATCTATACAAAACTAAAAACAAGGTTCAAAGATAGAGTGGACAAGGTAGTTGTCTGGGAGAGCGACAATTCAGCAGCGGAGTATTATGAATAACTCTTTTGGATACATTAAAGAAATTTTCCAGTCGATTCAGGGAGAAGGCAAATATGTCGGAGCAAAACAACTTTTCGTAAGGTTTGCAGGTTGTTCTGTAAACTGCTTAAACTGTGATACCGATTATTCTGTTGAAGATTTTTTCAGTATTAAAGATAAAACAATACAAAATCCAATTTCACCTGCAGCTTTGGCTGATAACATTACAAAAAGTTTTGATCTTAACTCATTTCACAGTATCTCCATAACAGGCGGGGAGCCGCTAAATCAGTTTGATTTTTTAAAAGACTTTATAAAAACTATAAAAAAAATATCCGAAATCAAAATATTTTTGGAGACAAGCGGTTTTTACTCTGAGAAGTTATTGAAATTAAAAGATGTTGTGGATATCTTCAGTGTTGATTTAAAAATTAAAAGTTCCTTTGGGGTAAATAATCTGCAAAACATATCAAAATTTCTGAGATCAGTTGACACTGACAAAACATATGTTAAACTTATAATAAATAAAAATATAACTGAAACGGAAATAGGCTCTGTGTTGAAAATATTAATGGACTCAAAAATAAATGAAATATACTTGCAACCTTTGAATAATATAAGCTATAATTATAAACTGAGAAATGTAATTGGTCTTTTGCAAAAAAATAAAATTGATGCTTATTTTATCCCTCAATTACAAAAATTTATGGAGATAAAATGAAATTATTTAATAAACATAAAGCTGAAACATTAAGCCAGGCAAAATCTTTATACGCAAAAGGTCATTTTAAAAAGGCTTTGAATGCCTGTAAAAATTTATTAAATAAAAATCCACATGATTTTGAAGCACACAACCTTCTCGGTGATATCCACTACAAGATGGGTAATAAGTCAAAAGCCGTCGAGGTTTACAGAAACCTTGCGGAAAAACTCGAAGAAGATAAATTCACAGAAAGAGCTATAGCTGTAACCAGAAAAATAATAAGATTTTTCCCTGATCAACTGGATTTATACCGTAAAATCTCAAAATTATACAGCAAAAAAGGACTTCTGGCAGAGCACGTTAATGTGCTTTACGAATTGAGCAATATTTATGAAGAGCGCGGGGAAAAAGATAAAGCAGTAGATATATTAAAAGAGATAGCTGAGTTTAACAGAAGTAATGCTGAAAATTATTTTAATATAATCTCAAAATTTGACAAATACGGCAAGCACCAAGAGGTAAACAGATTTATTTACCATGCCTTTGAACTGGCTGATAAATATAATAAAGAGCAGTTAATAGGCAAGCTTGTGGAAACTGCCATAAAAAATGATTGTGATCTGACAAACTGTATTAAATTTATAATACCATATTACAAAGAAACAAATGAGCATAATGAGCTTTTCATTAAGTACGGAAAAAATTATCTTCACGAAAATTTTGATGCATCCTTTTTCAATGACTTTATAGATTTTTTAGATTATGATGATGAACCTGAATTTTTCGAGGAAATAAAAGATAAATATAATCATATTGCCATATACAATTATCTGCTTCAATACACACTGGATCATAGAAATTATGAAGAAACCCTAAAGCTTCTGGAAGAAATTGCCGATCTTCCAAAGTATAATTTTGACAACTCTGTTATGGATATTATTGAAAAATATTATCATTCTTTAGACCAGACAGAAATCTTGGATGCTATGGCAATAATATCCGAAAAGTGCGAAGACAGAGATACTACAATAAACATATATAAACAACTTAAAGACATTTACGCTCAACGTGGTGATAGTGAAAAAGCAGAAAACCTGGAACAGTTTATAACGGACATTGAAAAAACCGGGTTTAATCAAAATAATGATTTCGAAGCGGATGAGCAAGAAGATGCAACACAGTCTGATGATATAAACGATTTTGGTGATCTTTTGGAGCAGACGGCTGTTGGAGATAAAGAGGAAAAATCTGAAAACCTCCTGGATTCCATAGATGTTGATCTTCAGGAAGAAATGGAAGATGAAGATATTTTTGGTCTGGAACTTAATAATGAAGAAAGTGAAGAGAGCGCTGAAAGAGATAATGAGGATGAAGATAATGAAGAAGATAGCGATCTTGATATAGAATTTGATCTTAATGATCTGGATTCGAATAGAATCACAGATGAAGAGTCTGAAGAAGAAGCTGAAAAGGAATATGAAACAAAATCAGGCGAACCTTTTGATAACATAAGTGGTCTGGAGCATAATGAACAAAACGATTTTGCGGAACAAAAAGATGAGGATGAATCAGAATCGCTTGATGAATTTGAAGATATTGATTTAAATGAAGAAAGTATTTTCAACGAACCCCCTGTTCAACAAGGCAGTGCGGATTCCACTGTTGAAAGCACTTCTGAAGACAAAGAAACAAAATTAGAAAACATAAAGCAGCTAATTGACAAAAATGATTTTGACAGCGCCCACTCTATTTTGGATGAACTTTTACAGAACTATCCTGATGATGAGGAAATTAAAAATCTTGCAACGGAGCTGATTCTTTTTAGTGAAGAAGGAGAGAAAGGAGAAACAGGAGAAACAGGCGAAGAGAAGACCGAAGGTATAAACAGTTTAACTTCCGAATTTAAAGATGTTGCAAAATCCATCCGGGAAAGTATTAATAAAATGATAGATCCCGGAGATTATGAAACACACTACAATATGGCTATGGCTTACATGGAAATGGAGCTTTATGATGATGCCATAAGTGAGCTCAAAAAGTCAGCAACAAGTAATAAACGTTATGAAAGTCTGTATTTAATGGCAGAGTGTTATAAACTATTGGAAAATTACGAGCAATCTATTAATATCCACAAACTTATTGTCGTGGATTATTCTGATAAGGAAAGGATGTTAAATTCTCTTTATGAAATAGCTCACATCTATGAAATCAACGGGAATGCTCCGGTGGCTTTAAACTATTATAAAAAAGTATACTTTCTCGATGAGAATTTTAGGGATGTTAAAGAAAAGGTAAACAATCCGGATGCTTTGGGTTCAGGCTCTTTTTCCGGGAAAGAGGTAGATAGTTCAGCTGATAATGAACAGAAAGAAAAAAAGAAAATATCTTATCTATAAAAGTTTTATTAAAACTGTTATCTGCAGGTGAATATGAGTGTAAAAGAATTTTTCCAAATCAAAGAACTGCCCTTTAACAATGCTCCTGATTTAAAGTATTTCTATTCGTCGAAACCGCACCAGGAAACACTGACCAGGCTTAGGCATGTCATCGAAAACCGTAAAGGGCTTGCTCTTGTAACCGGTCAGATAGGTACAGGTAAAACGACCCTCGCCCGATTGCTGTTCGAAGAACTTGATACCCGATTATATGAAACCGTTTTAATGATTGTCGTTCATTCGGAAATCACTTCCGAATGGATATTGAAAAAGATATGTACACAAATGGAGGTAAAGAATATACCTTCCGATAAACCTGGGATGTTGACAGCTTTATACAAAAGGCTTTCCGAGCTCAATGAAAAGGGCAAGAAAGCCGTCATTCTGATTGATGAAGCACAGATGCTTAAACACAGAGATGTTATGGAAGAAATCAGAGGCATTCTAAATTTTGAGGACGAATTTGGGAAATTACTCACATTTATTTTTTTTGGACTACCTGAACTGGAGGATAATCTTTCAGTGGATGAGCCTTTAAAACAGAGAGTTTCGCTGAAATGCAAACTCAAACAGCTTAATTTTGAAAGCACCAAAAACTACATTATGCACAGGATAAAAGTATCGGGTGCTAAATATAATTTTTTTGCTGATGATGCTTACAGATCCATTTATGATGCTTCCGGCGGTATACCTCGGGTTATAAACACAATTTGTGACAATGCCATGTTTGAATCATATCTGATAAAAGAGAAAGTGATAAAAAAAGAAACTGTCGATCAGGTCGTAAATGATCTGGGTTTATTAGCCTTATAAACCTTTATTAATCAAAAGAAAAAAAGGATAGGCCGGAGCAGTGATTGATAAAATATATTGGTAAAAAAAATAAAGTTTTTTTGTTTTCTTTATTTGCCATAATTTTAATAATTCTCAATTTCATAGCCAGCTCCCAGCTCATCAATTCCGATTTCCCCTGGTATTCAAATATATCAATCTTTCTTCTGGTAAATATCAACATTATTTTATTACTTGTTCTTCTTATCGTTATTTTCAGAAAAGTGGGTAAACTGCTTCTGGATCAGCGAAAAAATGTATTCGGGACAAAACTTCAGAGCAAACTGGTAATATTTTCCATTGTACTTACAGTAATACCTGTAGCGGTGGTTTTCACCTTTTCGAATGCAATAATAAACAATTCCATAGACAAATGGTTCAATGCCCAGGTGGAATTGGCATTAAAAAACTCCATCGATTTGATGCAGCGTTACCAAAACCAGGTGGAGCAGGATATTATCGAACAAACAAGCATTCTTTCCAAACTTATAACATCCAAGGGATTTCTTCTTCACAAAAACTATGACGAAATGGCCGAATTTGTAAAAGGTTACATGAAAGACAACAGGATTCGTGGTATCGGTATATATAACAATCAGAAAACAGAGCTGATCAGCATAGACAAAAATATTTATCTATCCATTATCATAGGAAATGATGAATTGAAAAAAGTATTATCAGGCTCTCAGGTTGCACAATATAAATTTTTCAGCAACGATCAGGTTTACTGGGTGGGACAGCCCATTTCCTCAACCGTTAATGATAACATCATTCTTGGAGCACTCTTTGTTTACAAAACAGTCCCTGCCAAACAAGCGGCAAAGGTTTCACGGATTCTGGAATCATACAACAACTACAGCCAGATTAAGTTTTATTCAAAACCAATAGAAAACTCATATAAAATTTTACTTATAATGATGACCTTACTTGTTGTCTTTGCCGGTATATGGGGAAGTCTTCTTTTCGCCAAAAGCATTTCAGACCCGCTGGAAAAACTTACCTCAGCATCACACCAGGTTTCAGAGGGAAATCTCGATGTGGTACTCGATAAAGCTGGCAATGATGAGGTTGGATTTCTGGTGGAATCATTCAATGACATGACACAAAAATTGAGACTCCATAATGAAGAATTAAAAAAGAAAAATGCAACCCTTTCTGAAATGTATAACCAAATTTCCAAAGATAATCAATATATAGACACTATTTTCAAGAACGTAAAGTCATCCATTTTTCTTCTTAACAGCAGGCTGGAAATCCTTAAGCTGAACAGAATAGGGGAGAAATTTGTAAATTCTGAAAACCAGTTTACTAATGAAAAACTCAGCAATTTTCTTAATGAATTTATTAAGAGCAAAGACAATTTTACAAATTTTCAGACAGAACTGGCTGTAAACGGAGATAACCGCACTTTTGCTGTCACAATATCAAAAATTATAGACAGGAACAATTTGGATAATATAGTTTTAGTTTTGGATGATATTTCTGAAGTGGTCAGGCTGCAAAGAATAAATATCTGGAGAGAAATTGCCACCAGGATAGCTCACGAAATTAAGAATCCGCTCACCCCTATAAAGCTTTCAGCAGAGCGTATGTTAAGAAAAGTAAAGAAACTCGACGATGAAGAGATGAAACAAATGCTTGAAGAGAGTATGTCGACAGTTATAAACGAAGCAAATGAGTTGTACAACCTTGTAAACGAATTTAACAGCTTTGCAAGACTGCCGGAAATAAAAAAAGAATACTTTAATATCAACATGTTAGTTGATTCAGTGATATCTATATACCAACAGTCCCACCCAAATATAAATATTCATAAACGAATTGAGGAGTCCTTGGAGATTTATGCGGACAAGCAGCAAATCAAAAGGATGTTTTTAAACCTTGTCAATAATTCCATACATGCACTTGATGATAATGGAAATATTTATATTGATGTTTTTAAAGAGAATAATTGGATAAAGATAATATTTAGCGACGATGGGGCAGGTATAGACGAAAATGATATGGAAAAAATATTTATGCCTTATTTCAGCAAAAAACCAGACGGAACCGGCCTGGGGCTGGCTATTGTGAAAAAAATTGTTGAAGAACACTCAGGAAGCGTTAAAATAGAAAGCGAAAAAAACAAATATACTACTTTTAATATAAAATTACCGTGCACATAGGTGGTTAATGAAAATTCTAATAATTGACGATGAAATAAATATCTGCACCACTATCCAGAGTATTCTCACAGATGAAGGTTATGAAGCAGAATATACCCTAAACTTTAAGGATGGAATGAGAAAGCTGAAATCTGAACTTTTCGATGTAATTTTTCTGGATATTTGGCTGCCAGACCACGATGGAACAGAAGGACTTCATGAAATTAAGAGATATTTCCCGGAAACAGAAATAATTATGATTAGCGGGCATGGAAATATAGAAAACGCAGTTGAAACAATAAAATACGGAGCATACGATTATCTGGAAAAACCTCTTTCTCTTGACAGAATAATTCTAATTATCAAACACTTGGAAGACAAACTTAAACTTAAATCAGACTTAAGAGAATACAAATTTAATCTGCTGAAAAAATATGAACTGATAGGAACGAGCGAACCTCTAAAACAACTAAAATCAAAAATAGAAAAAATTGCACCCACTAATGCCTGGGTTTTGATAACTGGTGAAAACGGGACGGGTAAAGAGCATGTTGCCAGATTAATACATTTACTCAGTAAAAAAACGAACAATAAATTTGTAGAAATAAATTGTTCTGCAATACCAAGTGAATTAATGGAAAGCGAAATGTTCGGCTACGAAAAGGGTGCATTCACCGGTGCCGTAAGCAGAAAGATAGGGAAACTGGAAAGCGGAAATAAGGGTACAATATTCCTCGACGAAATAGGAGATATGGATCTGAACCTGCAGGCCAAACTATTGAGAGTTCTGGAAAACGGTGAATTTACGCGGGTAGGGGGTAATGAAGTAATCAGCTCAGATTTCAGAATTATTTCCGCAACAAATAAAAATCTGGAAAAAGAGATAGAGCGTAACAATTTCAGAGAGGACTTATACTACAGAATTAACGTAATACCTATCTATGTTCCTCCTTTGAGAAAAAGAAAAGATGACATACCGCTGCTTACAAGCTACTTCATAAAAGAGTCCTGTCAGACAAACGGACTTCATATAAAAAAAATAGATAAAAATCTTATGGAAATTTTTATGGAATACACATGGCCTGGGAATGTGAGACAGCTAAAAAATATTATTGAAAGAATGGTTGTGCTGACAGAAGATGATGTATTAACAGTAAAAGATGCACCGGAATTCATAATGCAAAATTTTGCATCAAACAATAAAGAAGATGTTGAAAAAGAAATGGAAACAATCATTTACAGAAACGACAATCTGAAAAAAGCAAAAGAACGTTTTGAGAAATACTATATATTAAAAACACTGCAGAATAAGAAATGGAATGTATCTCAATCGGCTAAATATCTCGGAATAGAAAGAACATATCTTCATAAAAAAATTAAAGATTACAGCTTAGATCAGTTCAGGGATTAACCCCCGGGAAAAGAGGAGACTACTCATTATAAAACTATGCGTATGCATTCGAATCAACTTAACATAATATATCTTATCGGACGTTATTGCGATGGCTTGTTATATTCGTGCTTGGTCTGGAGATATACTCTCTTTATGGTTTTAGCTGAAGTTAGTTTTTGAAACCCAGTATCGAATTTTAGGAAAAAACGATATAGCAAACAAATATGCAAGAGTTCTTAGATAAGTAATCCGCCACTAAGTTGAGAAATATTAGTTATTTTATTTTCGTTGCAATAGTTTTCCAAATCATTGACTATTGCTGGCGCGATTTCAGGGTCTACAAAGTTTGCTGTCCCAATTTGAATTGCTTTTGCTCCGGCCAGATAGAATTCCAGCACATCTTTGTAATTCATTATGCCGCCTATACCAATAATCGGAATACTGATTGTTCTATATAAATCATAAACCATTTTTACTGCCACAGGCTTTATTGCCGGCCCGCTGAGCCCTCCTGTGACGTTAGATAAAAACGGCTTGCGTGTGTTTATATTGATGGACATCCCTATGAGCGTATTGATGGCACTTACAGCGTCTGCGCCGGCATCCTCAACTGAGCGGCCAAAAATACCTATATTTGAAACATTTGGAGACAATTTTACAATCAAAGGTTTATTTATTACTGTTTTTCTTACCTCACTGACAACTTCAAAGGTCATTTTCGGATCTGTACCAAATGCAATACCGCCCTCTTTTATATTAGGACATGATATATTCATCTCGAGCATATCTACATCTTCTTTATCCAGTATTTCAGCCACTTTGACATATTCTTCAATTGTTTTGCCCCAGAAGTTTGCAATAATTCGCGTGTTATATTTTTTTATGTGTGGAAGTTTTTCTCGAATAAACTTTTCAACGCCTACATTCTGCAGACCGATAGCATTTAACATCCCAGCATGCGTTTCCATTATTCTGGGCATGGGATTACCCTTAACCTCATTAAGCGATATGCCTTTTACCGAGATTCCGCCAATTTTGTTCAGGTCTATCAGTTCAGAATATTCCAATCCGTAACCAAAAGTGCCGCTTGCCATTATAAGCGGATTGTTAAACATTACACCACATATTTCAGTCACAAGCGGGTTATTCATAGCTGCTCCTTACAGACCGTGTCCCATATGATTTGTTTGCCATCAAAAACCGGACCTTCCAGACAGCACCTTACCTGCTTGTCTTGTCCTGTTTTTTCATCATTAATGTATATTATACACCCCAGACATGCTCCCACCCCGCAAGCCATACGCTCCTCCAGAGATACTTCAAAATCAACGTTGTTTCTGTCTTTTACCAGTTCGAATGCAGCTTTCAGCATGGGTTTCGGCCCGCAGGCATAAATTTTGTCATAGCTGTCTATATTATCAACCAAATCCGTAATAAAACCCTTTTTTCCCACACTTCCATCATTGGTGGATATTTTCATATTACTCGAGTATCTTTCAAAAATATGAGTAAGCAATATATCTTTTTCCTCCGCTCCTCCGTAAAACACATCCACACTGTTGTTTTCATAAAGTGTTTTTGTCAAAAATATCATAGGAGCAATGCCCACTCCGCCTCCTATTACAGCAACTTTTTTGTCCATAGTGAGGTCAAAAGGAGTTCCCAGTGGATCAGAAAAACTTATTATTGTATCTTTTCCTATATTTGATAGGAGTTTAGTTCCTTTTCCAACAATCATGTACAGCAAAGAAAAAGTTCCGCGTTTTAGATTAACATCACATATTCCCAGAGGACGCCTTAAAAGCGGATCGTACAGATAATCGTGCAGCTGTGTTTTAAGCATCAAAAACTGACCTGGCTTTGCATTTTCTACAAAAGCTGGCGATTCAATGCACATCAGGCCGTATTTATCGTTTAATAATCTATTATCAACTACCAGACCTTTCACGACAACTCCTTTGGTTTTAATAATGTTTTGTCTGCATCTGTATATAATATTCCTGAAGGGATTTTGCTGTAAGTCCCTGGTCTTTATAGGCTTCTATACCGTTCACAGAAGCCTCTGCAGCTTCAATTGTGGTAACGTACGGAATATTATAACTTAAAATAGCTCTTCTTATAGAATGAGCATCCAATCGTGATTTTTTACCGGCAGGTACATTTATAACAAAATCTATTTGACCATTTTTTATCAAATCAACAATATTAGGTCTCCCTTCCTGAACCTTTAGGACATGCTCAGCCTTAATATTGTTTTCCACCAGATATCTATGGGTACCGCTTGTGGCAACTATTTCAAAACCAATATTAGTGAGTTTTTCAGCCACACTAACTATATTTTCCTTTACCGAGTCCTTGACACTGATAAAAACCTTTCCTTTTTTGGGCAAAACGTTACCGGCAGCTAACTGTGATTTGTAAAAAGCCTTTCCGAACGTTGTATCTATACCCATAACTTCACCGGTAGATTTCATTTCAGGACCCAGGATGGGGTCTGTATTCGGAAATTTTATAAACGGAAAAACAGACTCTTTAACTGTATAAAATTTATTCTTTTTAACGTCTTCAATGCCTAAATCTTTTAGTTTATAACCGAGCATTACCTTTGCAGCAACCTTAGCCAGAGGTATACCGACAGACTTGCTGACATAAGGTATTGTTCGGGATGCTCTGGGATTCACTTCAATAAGATATATATCTCCATCTTTTATTGCATATTGAATATTCATCAGCCCTATAACTTTCAGTTCTTCGGCTATCCGCTTTGTCTGTTCAATAATCTTTGATTCTATCTCTTTGGAAATACTTCTGGGCGGGATTGAGCATGCTGAATCCCCCGAATGGATACCGGCTTCCTCAATATGCTGCATAATGCCTGCTACAATGGTATTCTCACCATCACTCAATGCATCAACATCTATCTCGACAGCATTTTCAAGAAATTTATCGATAAGAACGGGATGTTCTTCACTTGCTTCAACGGCATATTTCATATAGTTTTCCAGCGAGTCTTCATCATAAACAATTTCCATAGCCCTTCCGCCTAAAACATACGAAGGCCTGACAACTACCGGATAACCAATTCTTTCGGCGATTTTGAAAGCACCTTTGTAATCCATGGCAATATCGTTTGGCGGCTGTTTCAAATCCAGCCTGTTAACCATATCCTTGAAACGTTCCCTGTCCTCGGCGATATCGATGCTGTCCGGAGATGTACCCAGTATTTTCACTTCTGAATTTTCCAGACTCCCGGCCAGTTTAAGAGGGGTCTGACCGCCGAACTGTACAATTACACCGTCAGGGTTTTCTTTTTTGATAATATTCAACACATGCTCTCTTGTAAGAGGCTCGAAATAAAGTCTGTCGGATGTGTCGTAATCTGTACTTACAGTTTCGGGGTTGCAGTTTATCATTATTGTTTCATATCCTATGTCCGAAAGGGCAAAACAAGCATGTACGCAGCAATAATCAAACTCTATCCCCTGCCCTATTCTGTTCGGTCCTCCTCCGAGAATCACCACTTTCTTTTTATCAGTAACATCTGCCTCGCATTCTTCTTCAAAAGTGGAGTACAGGTAAGGGGTATAAGACTCAAACTCAGCCCCGCATGTATCTACTCTCTTATAAACCGTTTCAATACAATAAGTTGCCAACAATTTTTCTATCTCCAGTTCAGATTTATCCAGCAAATAAGATAATCTTGCATTGGAAAAACCCAGTTCCTTAGCTTTTTTTAGTGTATTGAAATCGGGATTGACACTCTTTTTCAGAATAAATTCATAATCAATAATTTCTTTTATATTATTCAAGAACCATGGATCAATATGTGAAAAATGATAAATCTGTTCCACTGTAAAGCCGGCTCTGAAAGCCTCCGCAATATACCATATTCTTTTATCTGTGGGACGTTTTAAACAATTTACTATTTCATCCAAAACATTTTCATCATCCAGCATATCTTCATCAAAAATTTCATCAAAACCCGATTTGCCGATTTCCAGAGAATTTATTGATTTTTGCAGAGATTCCTTAAATGTGCGCCCTATGGCCATTACTTCTCCCACTGATTTCATCTGCGTTGTTAATGTGTTGTTACTTCCGGGAAATTTTTCAAATGTAAACCGCGGGAACTTGACAACACAGTAATCTATTGTGGGCTCAAAAGAAGCCGGTGTTTCTTTGGTAATATCATTGGGTATTTCATCCAGGGTGTAGCCTACAGCAAGTTTTGCAGCAATCTTTGCAATGGGAAAACCGGTGGCTTTTGAAGCAAGAGCGGAGCTTCTTGAAACCCGGGGATTCATTTCTATAATGACCTGTCTGCCCGTCTTAGGATCTACGGCAAACTGAACATTAGAACCGCCCGTATCAACTCCTATTTCCCTGATGACATTTATTGCTGCATTTCTAAGCTCCTGATATTCTTTGTCGGTAAGTGTCTGCGCCGGAGCAACGGTAATACTGTCACCTGTGTGGACACCCATTGCATCAAAGTTTTCTATGGAACAAATAATTACAACATTGTTGTTCAAATCCCTCATTACTTCTAATTCAAACTCTTTCCATCCTATTATAGACTCTTCCACCAAAACTTCGTGCACAGGCGAGGCTTCCAACGCCCAGGTTATATAATCCCTGTATTCTTCTATATTATATGCAACATTTCCGCCTGTTCCTCCCAGTGTAAAGGAAGGTCTTATTATTACGGGAAAACCGATTTCATCAATAGTATCCATAGCTGCCTGATAAGACCTGATATAAGCACTTTTGGGCATACCCAAACCTATTTTTGACATTGCATCCTTAAAAAGCTCACGATCTTCTGCCTTGTTTATCGCTTCAATATTTGCACCGATCAGCTCCACCGAATATTTTTCCAGTATCCCCTTTCTATCTAAATCCAATGCAACATTTAGAGCGGTTTGACCGCCAACAGTGGGAAGCAATGCATCGGGCTTTTCTTTCGAAATAATACTTTCCAAAGCTTCAGAGTTAAGCGGTTCTATATATGTGGAATCGGCAAGTTCAGGATCCGTCATAATTGTAGCCGGATTGGAATTTACGAGAATTACTTTATACCCTTCTTCCTTGAGTGCTTTGAGTGCTTGAGTACCTGAATAATCAAACTCACATGCCTGACCGATTACTATAGGTCCTGAGCCTATTATCAGAATACTCTTGATGTCTGTTCTTTTGGGCATATTTCCTCCTGGAAAGTATCTGCAAATTTACAATAGCAGGTCAAAATTCTTATTTCTATATCAAAATATTAAGTAAAACACAATAGCTAACGATTTTTATCGCAGTAAATCACTTTTATTTTACCCGTTCAATTAAATATAAAACCGGAAAACAAAGCCCTCTGCTTCACTTTGCATTTCATCTATAGAATAAAATCTGCAGGGTAAGCCGTATTTATCCATAATAGACTTGATAACATATAAACCAAGGCCGGTACCGGATCTTTTAGTAGTGAAAAAAGGCTGACAAATTTTATCCACAATATCTTTACTGAGGCCGGTACCTTTATCCCTGTATTCCACAGTAATTCTTCCGTTCTCTTGCCTGGAAGAAATAAATATCTCATTATCATTTCTGTTTTCATAACTATTCAGCACAAGATTCCAGAACATCTGATAAAATTCTTCCCTGGTAAAGGGAATCTGAAAATCATTTTGCACATCATATTCAAAAGTAATTTTTTCAAAAACCTCGTAATCCTTCATATAGCTGCAAAACTCATCAAGTATTGTGTTTAAGAAAGGTTTAGGCTGATTTTTATCACCGCCCAGAATATTACCCACTGAAAATTCTCCGCTTTCAACACTTCTGTTCCTTGTAACAAACAACAGGTTATTTAAAGCCAGTTCTAATCGGGAAATTTCTCTGTCAACTATTTGGATGAGCCTTTTGTTAGTTTCCCCGCTCTTTTTTATAAGATGAAAGCTTCCTTTAATGGCACCCAAAGGGTTTTTAATTTCATGAGCAACAACAGCTGCAAACTCGCCTAAAAAAGCAAGTTTCTCCTTCTCAATCAGCTCTTTCTTGAGATGTTCACGCTCCGTAACATCCTGAAATATCAGCAGTGAGCCCAAATTACCCTTATTTTCTGAAAATTCCTGAAACTTATATCCAATGTATTTGTCCTCAAAATGAACAATATCCATATTCCCCTGAATACCAGGAATCAGTTGCCACGGTTTTTTGCCTATAATATCACTTTTGCCAAGTTTAAGAATTTCCATAGATGATCTGTTGCATGAAATTATACTGTTAGCAGAATTCAGCACAAAAATACCTATATTTATATTCTCAACAACTAGTTCATGTAGATTTTCCAGTTCTCTCAACTTTTTTTCATAAAAGGCCGTTTCCTGTTCTTTTTTGGCGTATTTTTTATGTAAAAAATATGAGAAAAAAAGAACTACAAAAAACACAAGGCAGTACTGAGTTATACTGAGAATAAAATCATAATTGGATATGTTAACACCTTTGACAAGATCATAATAAATAAACGTATAAACCACAAAGATCGTAAAAGAGAGGATTATACTGATGCCCCCGCGGACACCTTCGAAAAAGCTTATATATATTACGATAAGGGCATAAAAGATTAGAAAAGGACTTTCTGCAAATCCTGTATTTATAACAAGATAGCTGATAATGAAAAAATCGAAAATTGCCTGAACATAAAAAAGCAGTGTTTTTGAAAGTAGTTTGGAAGCAAAGAAAACAAGAAGTGAAAAAAAAGCAATTAGCAGCCCTATGTTGAAGAAGACGCTGTTCTCCGTGGGTATAAAAACTTCCCCACCTGTAATTCCGGGAATATTTGTTTCAAAGAAAGCATTAAGTATAAGAATAAAAAAGATTATAAAAAAATATAAAGATAACCTTATAAGTATCAGTACGTTATTGACATTTTCTGAAATCATTGCAGAAGGTTTTGAACGTTGTTCATTGTTTCCAAAACCTAATGACGGCATGATATTAAACATCATTAATCAGAATAAATAAACAGATAAATCCTCGAAAATAAGTCATCTGATAAATTAGCCACCCACAACGGAACCAAGCTTAAAGATCGGCAGATACATTGCAATAATTACAAAACCTACGGCTCCTCCAACAAAAATCATCAACAAAGGCTCAATCATTTTTGTTAATCCATCCACTGCTCTGTCCACTTCATCATCGTAGAAATCTGCAATTTTGGTAAGCATCTGGTCAAGAGCACCTGTTTCCTCCCCTACTGAAATCATCTGGGTAACCATAGGGGGGAAAACACCCGCTTTTTCCAGTGGGGCAACAACTGTTTTACCGCCTTCTATATCTGTTTTGCTGCGAAGCAAATGTTTCTCTATTACTTTGTTGCCGCTTGTACGTGCAACGATATCCAAAGCATCGAGTATTGCCACACCGCTGCTCAAAAGTGTTCCGAATGTTCTGGTAAACTTAGATACTGAAACTTTTTTAATGAGATCTCCTATTTTGGGAACCTTCAAGAGCATCTGGTCGATAGCATACCTTCCACGCTCTGATTTTTTATAAGTTGTACCCACCACAAAAACCAGTGTTATTATTAATACCGCCAATAATCCGCCCCCATACCAGCTTGAAAGAAAATTACTTATTCCTATGGTAAACTGGGTAAGTGCAGGCAGAGTTCCTCCGAAGCCTTCATACATGGCTTCGAATTTAGGAATAATGAAAACCAGCAGCCCCCATACAACAAGTACCGCAACTATTAAAACAATCGACGGATACATCATTGCTGACTTGACTTTCCTTTTTAGGGACATGGATTTTTCCATGTAGATGGAAAGTCTGTCCAAAATAGTATCAAGAAGGCCTCCGGCTTCACCTGCCGCCACCATATTTATATATAATGTCCCGAAAACATTCTTATGTTTTTCAAGAGCTTTGCTGAATGTTGAGCCCTGCTCTATCTGATTTTTCACATCTTCAAAAATCTGTCTCAATTTCTTTTTCGGTGCCTGACTTGCTACAATCTCCAAACACTTAACAATAGAAAGACCTGCATTGATCATTGTAGCCATCTGTCTTGTCACAATAACCAAGTCTTCATCTTTGATCTTCTCACCGAATGATAACTCTATATGCTTCCAGTCCATTTTTAATTGGCTGACATTTACTTTGCGGTTTTTAAGCACCTGTGCTGCCTCAGCTTTATTCTTTGCACTGATCTCTCCGCTGGCAGGTTTTCCGGTCATATCAACACCGCTATAAACATACTTAGGCATTTAATCCTCCATCAATGTGTTCCACATATTTACCAGTACTATTTAAAAACGTCCGCTTTTCTTTTTGTTGACTGTATTTCCCCGTTCAATAAGCTGCCTTACTTCATCAGGATATACTGCTCTGTTAACAGCTTCTTCATACGATATTAGATTCTTTCTGTATAGATTATACAAAGACTGTGTCATGGTAATCATTCCATGCTCCGCCTGGCCGGACTGCATCATCGAATATATCTGATGGAGTTTATCTTCCCTTATAAGATTTCTGATACCCGAGTTTGGAACAAGAACCTCACAGGCGAGAACTCTGCTGTTGCCATCAGAAGTCTGCAGAAGCTGCTGGCAAATAACACCTTCAAGGACAAAAGAAAGCTGAGCTCTTATTTGGGGCTGCTGATGGGGAGGAAAAACATCTATTATCCTGTTTATCGTTTGAACAGCGCTGTTTGTGTGAAGAGTACCGAAAGTGAGGTGACCGGTTTCTGAAACAGTCAAAGCCGCCTCAATGGTTTCAAGATCCCTCATCTCACCTATAAGTGCAACATCAGGATCCTGCCTTAGTATATATTTAAGAGCTTTTGCAAAAGATTTTGTATCTGAATTAACTTCTCTCTGATTAATGAGTGCTTTATCGTGGTTATGCAGGTATTCAATAGGATCTTCCACTGTAATAATATGCACCTTTTTTTCGTGATTAATCTTATCAATCATAGAAGCCAATGTGGTGGATTTACCGCTGCCGGTTGGACCGGTAACAAGTACAAGCCCCCGTGATTTTTCACATAAACTTTCAACAATTTTAGGCACACCCAGCTGTTCAAAAGACATAACCTGATAAGGTATCCGGCGCATAGCGGCAGCCATTGCGCCCCTCTGCATAAAAAAGTTTGCCCTGAATCTGCTGAGTCCTTTTATGCCAAATGACAGATCCAGCTCCATCTCCTCTTCAAAAGTCTTTTTCTGGGCTTCTGTCATTATACTATAACACATTTTTTTTGTATCATTTGAACTTAGTGCTTCGCCCTCTATTCTCACAAGGACTCCGTTTACTCTGTAAACAGGGCTTGTCCCCACAGTTAAATGAAGGTCTGTGGCCCCCATATCTATCATTTTTTGCAATAATTCCTGCAAAGAATACATAAATCCCCCTTATATTATTCAATCACCCTTTATTAATAATAACACTATTTCTGTAATAATCAAAAAATTTTAATCTTCAAAAGTTACTCTTACAACCTCTTCAATAGTTGTCACCCCTTTCTTAACTTTTTCCAGTCCACTTCTTCTAAGCGAAATCATGCCTTCTTCCATTGCCTTCGCTTTCAATTCATTGGCATTTGCACCTCTTAAGACCAGCTCCTTTATACCTTCAGTAACTCCCATTACTTCGTAAAGAGCCACCCTACCTTTGTAACCGGTACCGTTACATTTGTCACACCCTTTGCCTTTTTTAGGGTTAAATTTACCTATTTCTTCTTCACGAAAGCCCACCGATAATAGAGCCTCTTTGGGAAGTTTAATTTCTTCTGAGCACGAAGGGCATAACTTTCTGGCCAGTCTCTGTGCCAGAATAATAACTGTGGAAGAAGCCACGAGAAAAGGTTCAATGCCCATATTAAGCAATCTGTTTACTGTACTGGGTGCATCATTGGTGTGGAGTGTAGATAAGACCAGGTGACCGGTCAGAGCCGCTTTAATAGCAATTTCAGCAGTTTCATAGTCCCTGATTTCCCCTACCATGATAATATCGGGGTCCTGCCTTAAAAACGATCTCAAAGCAGAAGCAAAATTAAGACCTATCTCTTCTTTCATCTGAACCTGATTTATACCAAAAAGGTTATACTCTACGGGATCCTCAGCAGTCATAATATTGACATCATCTTTATTTAATCTGCTCAATGCGGAATAAAGAGTGGTAGACTTACCACTTCCTGTGGGACCTGTAACAAGCACCATCCCGTATGGACTTTCTATACCCTTGATAAATTTATCAAGAGAGGATTGTTCAAAACCGAGTTTTTCCATATCAAGCTGAAGGCTGCTTTTATCAAGAATCCTCATAACGACTTTTTCACCGAACAGCACAGGAAGGGTTGAAACCCTCATATCAACAGAATGTTTGCCAACTTTTAATTTTATCCTTCCGTCCTGGGGAAGTCTTCTTTCAGCTATATCCAGATCGGCCAAAATTTTCAGTCTTGAAATAACAGCATCTTTAATTTTTTTAGGCGGCCGCATAAATTCGTGCATCACACCGTCAACCCTGTATCTGATTCTGAAAACTTTCTCATACGGTTCAACATGTATATCAGAAGCACCTCTTTTGACAGCCTCATTTAAGATATGATTCACAAGCTTAACAGTAGGAGTGTCTTCAACTTCTTTTTTCAACACATCCAGTTTTATATCTTCCTCTTCTTCCTGTTCGTACTCCATATCAGCAATTTCCATATCTTCCAGTTCGGCCAAAGTATTATCAACTGAATCGGACTGCATATCCAAATATTCTCTGATTGAAGACTCAACAGCAACATAAGGTTTAATATTAAATCCTGTAACAAATCTCAGCTCTTCGATTGCATAAACGTTAGAGGGATCTGCTATAGCCACTTTAAGAGTTTGTCCTTCCCTGTCAAACGGTATAACAAGAAATTTTCTGCTTAGGTCAGCAGGTATACTGCTCAAAGTCCTGTTATCAATATCAATTTCTTTGAGATTCACATAGGGAACATTGTACTGTTTACTCAGAAACTCAGCTATTTTAGACTCCTCCACATAACCAAGTTTGATAAGGGTTGAGCCTAACCTGCCACCTTCTTTTTTCTGAACCTCGATGGCTTTTTCAAGTTGCTCATGAGTAATGAGATTTTCACTTAATAATATGGCACCTATTTTTCTTGCAAGCATATCAGATAGCTCTCCTCAATTTTTTTTCAAGTTTTTCAAAGTCTTTCACAAGATTTAGCTGTTTCGTTACAAAAATATTTTCCGTCCATTTAATAAACGATTTGGCCCCCTGATAAATCAACATCATCAGCCCATCTGTGCAAATAATATTCTGGTTATAGTATTCTTTCAGGAATGGTGTCAAGTTTCCGGAATACTGGAAATCAAAAGCAAATTCTCTGCAATTTACATTATACATATCCGGGAACCTTCCACCATCCAACCCTGCTGACGTAGTATTTATGATTATATCATATTCATTATATTTTTTCAAAGACTCAATATCTATTACCGTGCTCTTATTTAAACCGAAATAGACCAGCATTTTTTCCGCTTTGGCTGGCGTTCTGTTTGCAACAGTCAAAGATTTATAATCCCGATTCTTTAAATAGTACAACAAAGCCTGTGTTGAACCACCGGCGCCAAGTACAAGTATATCTTTATTTAAACATGACACACCGAAATATCCAAACGTTTTTTCTATCCCGTAAACATCAGTATTTAAACCAAAAATTCCACTTTTATTAAATAATAAAGTATTTATGGCGCCGATCTCAGAAGCTGCAGAATCTATCTCATCAATGTGTTCCATAATATCAGTTTTATACGGCAGAGTAACATTAATTCCAGCAAAACCTGATTCTCTTAAAAAAGAAAGTGTTTTTGGCAGATTATCGGACTTGGAAACCTCAAAACAGCAATAACCACCGTTTATTCCAGCATGATAGATAAAAAAATTATGCAGCATAGGTGACAAAGAATGCTTCAAAGGAAAACCGATTATCCCCGCATTAAAAAACAATATTCACCTCCTGAAATAATTTTTAGTTATTGAGAAGTACCAGTCTGTAATTTTTCAGCGGCTTCAGGAGAAATCAGGCCGGCAGAGATGACAAATCTAACACCTTCATCAACGGTTATATCAAGCTCTATTACTTCGCTTTTAGGTACAATAAGTATAAATCCGGAAGTCGGGTTGGGAGTGGTTGGTACGAAAATGTTATAAGATTCATCGTTGATTTTATTATTAAAAAATTCGGATGTCTCTTTTGTGACAAACCCGATACTGTACTTTTTTTGCATCGGGTATTCCAGGAGGACCACTTTTTTAAAACTCGTTCCACCTGAAACCTGAAAAGTTTCCACAACCTGGCGTATTGATGAATATATCCCTCTGACTAATGGTATTTTCACAAGAAGATATTCAAAAAAATCAATGATTTTCTTACCAAAATAGTTTTTTGCAATTATCCCCACTATAAAAAGTAAAATAATCAACACGATTAATGAGAGCGTCTGTTTGGCAAAGACCGTAAGAGTTATACCTAACTTTAAAGTGACAAAATCTATTAAAGGAATAAGAAAACCGGTAACTTTTTTGAAAATAAAGCTTAGAAAAAAATATGTAATAACAACGGGTAAAGTTGTCAGAATGCCCAGTAATAGAGTATTTCTTAAATATCCCTTAAATTTGTGCATATAGAAAAACTGCTCCTAAAAGCAAATATAAATAACAAATCTATAAGAATATAGCATAAGATGGACAAAAATCTAATACAAAATAAAAAAGCCTCCGTAAAGGAGGCTTTTTTATTTAATGATACATTTGTCAGATTATAAATCTCCGAGCGGAAGCAAAGTCCTTCCGTAAACTTCATTCAAAATCTGGGCTGCTCCGGCATATACAGCAGAAAGTCCGCATAAAATTCCTTCATATCCTGCTATTACTTTCAGCATAGGATTACCCGTAGCATCTGCAAATCCAAGCAAAAAGAAAAGTATAGTCAGTAAAAAGAAAACCGTCATTAAAGCTTTGTTCATCTTAAACGTGCCGATAAACAATATAAGAGTGAACATACCCCAGAAAAACAGATAAGCAGCCACTTCATGACTTGCAGGGGCACTAATTAAGCCCGCTTTCGGAAGCAAAATCATGGCTACAAGAGTAATCCAAAAAAGACCGTAAGATGTAAAAGCCACCGTCCCGAATGTATTTTTCTTTTTCCATTCCATAATACCAGCAATAATCTGTGCAAGTCCACCGTAAAAAATACCCATTGCAATAATCATACTGCTGAGTCCGAACAAACCAACATTATGCATATTCAACAGAATAGTGGTCATACCAAAACCCATAAGACCAAGTGGAGCAGGATTTGCTGAAGTGTCCCTTATTATAGTTTCGGCTACATCTGAAGCTCTGTCGATTTTTTCTTTGACTTCACCTTTGCCCCTTTTGTCAACAATTACATCCGCAAATTTTCCGTTACTCATAAAGCCTCCTTTAATTTTAATAAAAAATGGTTCGTTATGCTTTATCATAAAAACACCGAATTAAATTTAATCAAAAATATATAAAAATGTTTTATTTAACAGAAAGATATATGTCAAATATTTTGTTTCATGTATTAAAAATAAAATTGGTTTATATTTAATTAAAATTATAAGTTATTTTTAACAAAGATATATTATAGG
>Ga0079288_100025_pt1 | contig 30172 bp, 22 predicted proteins | sample Wag42014_10_18_FD_75179 | JGI IMG/M metagenome (GOLD analysis project Ga0079288, IMG submission 75179) | Deep subsurface shale carbon reservoir microbial communities from Ohio, USA - Utica-2 Time Series 2014_10_18 ... | reverse complement strand
GCTTTGATTCCATCTAGGATGCTGATAACTTCTACTGCATCCTCTTTGCTGTCCACATGAGCACTGTAGGCATAGTCACCAAGCAGATTACGGGTGCTGTCTGCAGAAGGACCAATCACAGCCAGTGAAGAAATTTCTTTAGCTAAAGGCAGTAAATCATTTTCGTTTTTAAGTAAAACCATAGATTTTCTGGCTGATTCTCGGGCCAGCTCTCTTTGTTCTTTTGTTTCAAAAAGATCTGCAATTTTATCAAGATCAACATAACGCTGTTCAAAGGCATTGACCTTAAATTTATAGCGGAGATGTCTTCTGACTGCCTGATCAATAACGGCTTCAGAAATCAGTCCATCATTAACAGCATCAACTAATTCCTGTCCGTAGCATTCAGTTTCCGGCAGCTCGATATCAAGCCCTGCTTCTAGAGCTTTAATTCCTGCTTCCTGCATTGAGCGGGCAACCTTATGTTCATTATGCAGCATTTTAATACTCCAGTAATCAGAAACTACAACCCCGTCAAAACCCCATTCTCCTCGTAAAATATCTGTTAATAATTTTCTGGAAGAGGCACAGGGGATCCCGTCAATATCATGATAGGCATTCATTACTGAACCAGCTCCCGCAGTTTTAATTGCGGCTTCAAAGGGGAATAGGAAACTTTCTCTAAGTTCTCTTTCCGAAAGATTTACTGGAGCATGGTTGCGACCACCTTCTGAATAACTGTGCCCGGCAAAATGTTTAAGTGTTGCTACAATTCCTTCTGATAATTTATCTCCCTGCAGGCCTTTGACATAGGAAGTCACCATTTCTGCAGCCAGATAGGGATCTTCTCCAAAAGTCTCTTCTACTCTACCCCAGCGTAAATCTCTTGCTACATCTGCAACAGGTGATAGTGCCAGGTGAGCTCCGATTGAGCGCAGCTGTTTTCTAATTACATCAGTCTGTCTTTCCAGTAGTTCCGGCTCCCAGGAACTGGCAACTCCAATTGACTGAGGAAAAGTTGTTCCACCTTTACCCATATAACCGCTCAAACACTCTTCGTGGACAATTGCTGGAATTCCAAGCCGGGTATTTTCGGCGATATATTTCTGCATCTTATTTGCCGCTTCAGCTGCAGCTTCTGGTTCTAAAGCACTGGCTCCGGCAATTCTTGTGATCTGACCGATCCCATTTTTTAAGTATTTAGCTGCCTTTGCTTCTGAAAACTTTCCGTTTTCTAAAATTTTGTCAGGACCAATTGATCCCAGCTGAGCTACTTTTTCTTCTAAAGTCATTTCAGTTAATAATTTATCTACTTTTTCTTCTAATGAGTAATTATCCAAATTAAACTCTGTCATTAATTATCTCTCCTTCTTCTTTAAAATATTATTTATATTTTATCCCTTTAAGGCCCCGGCTGTCATTCCTTTAATAATATGCTCCTGTAAGAAAACATAAAGAATTATCAAGGGTAAAACTGATAAGAAAAGAGCTGTTAAAGTTAAAGGAATATTTATCCCATGCTGACCCTGAAACTCAAATAAGCCCAGGGTCAAAATTCTTTTGCTCGGACTTGAAGTTAGAACCAATGCATAGGCAAACTGATTCCAGAGCAAAGTTAGATTATAAATTGCAACTGTAGCAATTGCTGGTTTAACCAGTGGCAAAATTATATCCTTAAAAATTCTAAACCTGCTGGCCCCGTCAATTATTGCCGCTTCTTCCAGTTCATAAGGAATATCATTTATAAATCCTGTCAGAATAAAAACTGAAATCGGAAGACTGAAGGCAACATAGGGTCCAATTAAAGCTGAGAGTCTGTCATATAAGCCCATCGAAAGTGTTATCTTATAGATTGGAATCAGAGTTGAATGAATTGGAATCATCATTCCAGCTAAAAATAAGATATAGACTATTTTATTATATTTGAAATCAATTCTAGAAATTGCATAACTCGCCAGGGCAGAAACAATAATTATAATTGCGACTGAGATAAAACAGACTATAATACTGTTAATAAAATAAATATAAAAACCTGATTCCATAACATCAATATAGTTCTGCAGAGTAAACTTTTCCGGTAAAGACCAGACTGGGTTTCTGAAGAATTCCATTCTAATCTTAAAACTGTTTTGGACTAAAAAGACAAGCGGGTAACCTGTTATCACAAGCCAGATAGACAAAAATATATATATAATTAAATTTTTGATTTTATTCAACATAATCTCTCACCTAATTCCTGACATCTTTTTTACTGAAATTTAGAAATACAACTGATACTATAAGTGCAACTAAGAATAATGCTACAGAAATCGTGCTGCCATAGCCCATATTCATTTCTGTAAAAGATTTGGAATAAAGATAGGTAGCCATTAATTCGGAGGCATGATTTGGACCTCCACCTGTTAGAGCAAAAATCATAGCAAAGTACTTAAGTGAACCAACAATAATCAAAACAGAGGCATTAACAACTGTGGACCTAAGCATTGGCAAAGTGACAAAGAAAAAAGTCTGCAGATTATTGGCCCCATCAATTTCTGCTGCTTCATAAAGCTGTTTTGGTATATTTGAAATACCAGCCATAAAAATAATCATATAAAGTGGTATAAAACGCCACTGAATTGGCGCTGCTACAGAATAAAAGGCAATATCAGGATTCCCCAGCCAGCTCTGAGTAAGCTGTTCGAGACCTACTAAATTTAAGACCCCATTAATCAAACCAAAAGTGGGATCATACATATAACGCCAGAGAAATGCTACTGCAATCGAAGATAATAACATCGGTACAAAATATATAGTTTTAAAAAAACTGGCTCCCTTAATTTTACGGGTTAATAAAACTGCTAAAAACAGAGCAATTGGTATCTGTACTACTAAGGATATTGCTACAAGTTTAAAATTGTTTGCCATCGAAGACCAGAATATAGGATCACTTAATAATTTTGACCAGTTTTCAAGACCCAAAAATTCCATTGCACCTATACCGTCCCATTTAAAAAATGAATAATAAGCTGAAAGCGGAATGGGAATAATTAAATAAACCAACGAAAAAATTACTGCCGGAAGTAAAAATAAAGCTGCAATAAAATATTTATTGTTCATTAATTCTTTTTTATCCATTATTTAAACACCTCTTAAATTAGAGCAGAGAGGAAAAATCCTCCCTGCATATTAATTCTAGTTTCCTTACTTTATTCACCGTAATATTCTTTGGCAGCTGCTTCCATCTTATCTGCTGCTTCTTCTGGAGTCATTTCCATACCAAATAAGGCCTGAGTTGTATTTAGATGAACCTGAGCCAGTTCTAATGGTAATGTTTGGTCATACCAGAGCTGGATATGGTTTGCTTCTTGACTGGTATTATATATTTTTTTCGTAATTGGTTCGTCTATTTTTTCACCAACACCTCTAAATGGAGGGATATTTCCAATTTCAATTAACTTTTCTCCCATTTTAGCATCAGTTAAATAATGTAGGAATTCAACTGCAGCATCTTTATTTTCAGCTTTTGTAGAGACAGAATAATAATTATCTCCAGGTGTACCAACTAAGTTAGAAGGATCCCCTTTTCCTGATTTAATTTCAGGAAAGTTAAAGAAACTAAATTGATCTACCATATCTGGAGCTTCATTTTTAATACCAGAATAGGCCCAGCTTCCCATCAGATACATTGCTGCTCGATCTGTATATAACAATGTTCTAGACTGTGATGCGTTTTCATCAAGACCATTAACTCCTTCAGGGAAAGCTCCCATTTTTACTAATTCCTGAATTCTTCTTCCTGCTTCAATAAATGCTTCATCATTAAAGGCACCTTCTCTGCTGATTGCTTTCTGCAGAGCTTCTGGTCCACCAATTCTATCTACCAGATACATAAAATACATTGAGCCAGGCCATTTATTTTTATTAGCCAGAGCAAAAGGTGTAATTCCATTGTCTGTAAATGTTTTGACAACATTTTTTAGCTCTTCATATGTTTCTGGTACTTCCAGACCATATTTTTCGAATAGATCAGTTCTATACCAGACAAGTGCAGGAGAAACATTGGTTACAGGAACACCATACATTTCACCATCTACCCGGCCTAAATCCATAGCTGCAGGCATAAAGTTATCTTTCCAGTCTTCAGTCATATGTGATTCTAAAGAATATACCTTGTCAGCATCTACATATCTTTCCAAACTGGCACTACCCCAGGTCATAAATAAATCCGGAGCATTATCAGCAGACATAGCAGTTCTCAGCTTAGTTTTATAATTATCATTTTGAGTTGGAACATGCTCAATATTAACATTTGGATTATCAGCTTCAAAACGTTCAATTGCATCTTTTACTGCTGGAGTAGCCTGGTCAGCAGCTGTTCTAATATCCCAGAGAGTAAGAGTTACCTCATCCTGAGCCATTACTGTAAGCGAAAATAGAGAAATTACCATTAATAAAGCAAGCGACAAAATTGAAAATTTCTTCATAAAATTATTCCTCCCTTTTAATTTTAAATCAAGACTTTTTGAAAGTTAACTTGAAATTCCAAACAAAGAAAGTACTTTTTACTGATCCCTCCCTCTTCAAATTTTTTAAACCAAAGACAAAATTTTCATTAATTTAAGCATTAATTTAAGCACTAAATTAACTCTCTATAACTTTTATTCAACACTCGGTCAAAAAATCCTGCAAGAAATTTCAGATTTTTTACGGTTTTTTTAACTAAAAAAGAAAAAACCACCTTTTTGCTGGTGGTTTTTTCTATAAATAGATTATTTTATATTTATTTAACTTTTTCTAGAATTTTTTTAATATTATTTATCTGTTCATCTGTCAGTCGACCAACCGGCTCTTTGCAGACTGCATTTAAATTGCTGCCGCTGATAGAAACAGCCTTTTTAATCGCCGGGAAAAAGGGATCAGAAACACCGTAGATCTCCATCATTAAATTGATTTTATTGACTAATTCTTTTACTTTATTAAAATCTTCTTTTTGATAGGCGCTGTAAAAATCTGTAAATAATGCAGGAGCTACATTAGATAATCCACCGATTAATCCATCTCCTCCATTCAATAAATTGGGGAGAAAATACTCATCAAATCCGGAATAGACAGCAAAATCTCTTTTTAGCGGTATTTTTACTCTTTGAATTAATTCTCTGGTATGGCTGATTGTATCCATTGTATCTTTAATTCCTACAATATTGTCATAATCTCGGGCCAGCTCAAAGACTATCTCCGGAGAAATATTAACTCCACTGCGGGCTGGAAAATTATAAATATAGAGATTCAGATCAACATTCTGGGCAATATGACTGTAATAATTATAGAGGATCTGCTGATTAAACTGAAAGAAATAGGGAGTAATTACAGCTGCCCCGTCTGCTCCTTCAGCACCAGCAAAATTAGTTAGTTCAATTACATCCTCTGCTGCTGTTCCTCCTGTACCAACTAAAACCGGCACCCGCTTATTAACAATTTTGACAGCAAAAGAAATCAGCTTTTTCTTTTCTGCTGCAGTCATCGCAAAAAATTCTCCAATACTGCCCAAAAACAAAATGCCATTTACTCCAGCTTCTATTAGTTTTTCTATATGCTCTTCTGTGGCCTCAAAATCTATCTTTTGATCCTGATCAAAGACTGTAATCGTTGGGGTAATTATTCCTTTAATCAATTTTATCCTCCTCAGATTTTTAAATTATTATATAGTGCTATTATTTATTAATTCAGTTAAATATTCTGTGTCAATATAGGCACCCTTCATGGGAGAAGCAGCAAGCTGGCTGAAAATGCCCAGGGCACCATTTAGAACGTTTGGCTCTGGTTTTTCCCACTCTTTAGAGCGCTCTTTTAAAATCTGCTTAATTTCTTCTTCACTCTTTTCTTTACCATCAACACCAACTATGTTTAGAGTTCTTTTTTCTATATTAATTTCTATTAAGTCGTTTTCTTTAACTAAAGCAATTGGTCCGCCGGAGGCAGCCTCTGGTGAAACATGGCCAATTGCCGGTCCCCGGGTAGCACCGGAAAATCTCCCGTCAGTTATTAGAGCGGTAGTTTTATTTAATTTTGGGTCAGAAGCGATAGCCTCTGTTGTATAATACATCTCCGGCATTCCAGTACCTTTGGGGCCTTCATAACGGATAATTACAGCATCACCGGAAACTATATCTCCATTTAATACAGCTTCCATTGCTTCTTCTTCCCTGTCAAAGACTCTAGCTCGGCCAACAAAGTTCTTCATTTCTTCAGGTAGAGCTGAATGCTTGACCACTGAACCTTCTGGGGCCAGATTGCCTTTCAGAATTGCAATCGCTCCCTGAGCATTAATTGGAGAATCAACCGGAAAAATCACTTTTTCTTCTGCTGGCATTAAAGCCGGTTTGGTTTCCATTCCTTTGAGGTAGGAAAAGGTTTTTAATTCATTTAAATTTTCGCCCAGAGTTTTTCCAGTAATTGTTAATACGTCAAGGTGCAGCTGATCTTTAATTCTTTTCATGATTTCCGGAACCGCACCTGCATACCAGAAATACTGAGTCGGATAATCACCACTCGGAATTGTATTCACCAAAAATGGAACTTTACGGTTAATCTTATCAAATAAGTTGCCTTCAATTTCAATTCCCAGCTCATGAGCAAAGGCCGGCAGATGCAGCAGCGCATTGCTCGAGCCACCTATGGCAGCATGAACTGTAATTGCATTTTCAATTGACTCTTTGGTGACTATATCTTTAACTTTAAGATCATTTTTTACAGCTTTAGTTAAATATGAGGAAGCCAGCTCGGTCATTTCTTTTAAGTAGGGGCCATTGGCAGGGATTAAAGCAGCCCCGGGTAGTGCCAGTCCAAGTGCCTCAGCCATGACCTGCATTGTAGAAGCTGTGCCCATAAACTGACAGGCTCCACAGGAAGGACAGGCCAGCTTTTGGGTTTCTAAATATTTCTCTTTGCTGATTTCTCCTCTTTTATATTTCGCATAATCACTGGCGGTCATATCAACAGTAGTATTTTTCTCACCTAGAGCCATTGAGCCACCTGGTACATGTGCAGTCGGTAGATTTAACCTGGCTGCTGCCAGTAAATGAGCAGGGATTGCTTTATCACAGGCTGAGATCATCAGCATGCCGTCATAAGGGGCGGCTTTCGCCTGAACTTCTACCATATTTGCAATCATTTCTCTGGAGACCAGAGAATAATTCATTCCATCATGTCCCTGGGCAATCCCATCACAGATGTCACTGACTATCATTGAAGCCCCTTTTGCACCCTCATTTTGTAAACTCTGCAGTGCCTGCTCAACCAGCTGATCAAGATGAAAACTGCCTGGATGACCGTAACCATAGGTACTGCTGACTAAAATTTGAGCTTTTGCTAAATCCTCTTCCTCCCAATCCATCCCCATTTTTAAAGCGTCAAGTTCAGGACTGCTTTTGCGTATTTTTTGACTTTTAAGCATAATTATCTCTCCTGGATAGATATTCTTTAACAATGATCATTATTGTTTCAAAGCACTTTTTAAAACCTCAACTAAATAATCTCTTTTTTCAAGGTTTTCAAATTTAAAAGCCTGCTCATGCATTTTTTTGATTTCTTTTTTACTCAGATCAATAAACTGAGCTGCATAAACTGAAGAAAGCATTGTAGATATTGTACTGCAAATGGATTCCCTTCCAAGTTTCCTAAACCATTCTCCACTGTAATCCAAACTAAATTCATTCAAATTTGTAGCAACTGAGTTAGCAACAACTTTAAGAATTTTACTGGTTTCTGCATGTAAAAGCCCATTATTTCTCGCAGTCCAAGCATCAAGACCAAGTTCGCGTTTTATTTTATTTAAGCCGGAAATCCTTTTGAGATATTCTGAATCACTTTTGGGAACAACAAGTCCCTGCACTCCAATATCTTTGTAGGTCCAGATTGTCCAGTGTTGCTCATGTTTATTAAAAACTTCTAACTGATCTCTTAAAGCCTTTAATCTTTCACCATCTGCAGGAGTGGGATTATTTACATCTCCATCAAATAAAGCTCCAAATTCACCTACCCAGGAAGGGCGTTGATGTTCAATTATCCAACCATTTCTTTCTAACAAAGAATCTTCCAGCCATTTTTTATCAGCATAAACTGACCCAGTTGCTCTTTCCATTTCTACTACAGGTCCAGGATATCTGCGTGCGCGATGTGTTGCCGGAGTATAATTATGAGAACTGTAGGCTAAATTATCATCAAATGGTTCTTCAAACCCTTCAAATTGCTTAGAATAATGATTACCTTCCAGAAAAATAATATGTTTTTTGTCTACCTCTCTGATTGCCTTTACTATCTTTTTATAAAAACCATTAATTTTTTCTACAGTTGGCGCATTTGGTTCATTCACTAAATCATAAGCAGCTACATATTCCTCATCTTTATATCTTATAGCAATATGCTGCCAGAGTTTTGCAACTCGATTCTGGTAATCTATATTATCCCACATTAAACATACATTTTGGGGATTATCAGAATGCCAACCTTCATTTTGCCAGCCTTGAGCCGCATGTAAATCTAAAATAATATAGATCCCATATTTTCTTCCGAATTCTACCACTTTATCTAAGTATTTAAAAATATCATCCTTATATTTACCAGGATTTATATCATCCTCAAAATGTCTGTAATTAAAAGGTACTCTGATCACCGTAGAACCTATTTCTGCTAAAAATTTAAAATCAGCTTCTGTAATAAACGAATCAAGCAGACTGTCAAAAAAAGCTTTATATTTATCTTCTCCTAATTCTTCTCTTATTGCTTTTCTGACTGAAGACTCTGCTCCCGGGTAGCCTGTAATAAAGTTCTCCATATTCAACCAGCCACCAAAGCTAACTCCTCGGAGATAAATTTTTTCTCCATTTTCATTTATTATGTCTTTACCCTGCATCTGCAAAAAACTCATATAGTTTCTCCTTTCAAAATAAAGTTAATTAAACTAGCAGTGTTTAGTTTTATAAAAATTAACCTTTTACAGCTCCAGCTGTCATACCCTTTATTACTTTTTCCTGAAGGAAAATATAGAATAATAAAAGTGGTAAAACTGACAACATAACTCCTGTCATAACCATCGGTACATTAGTTCCATATTGTCCCTGAAAATTCCATAATCCTAGAGTCAAATTCCATTTGTCTGGATTTGAGATCAAAACCAGAGCATAAATAAATTCATTCCATAAGAGAACTAAATTATAGATAGCCACTGTAGATACTGCCGGCTTAATAAGTGGGAAAATTATTTTAGTAAAAATCTGAAATATATTTGCCCCATCGATATAGGCTGCTTCTTCTAATTCTCTTGGAATTTCTGCAATAAATCCTGTTAAAATAAATATTGAAATTGGCAAGCTAAAAGCTACATAAGGACCAATTAAACCTGTTAATTTATCATATAAGCCCATTGTCTGAGTCATTTTATAAACTGGAATCAAAGTAATATGAATTGGAATCATCATTCCAGCCAGGAAAAAAGAAAAAACAGAGTTGCTTAACTTGAAATCTATTTTAGCAATCATATAGGCTGCCATAGAAGCTGATATGATTATTATTACAAGAGAAGAAATAGTTACAAATAAACTATTTAAATAAAATCTTATAAAACCCGAGTTCATGGCAGTTAAATAATTATCTAAACTAATATTTTCTGGAAATGCCCAGACTGAGCTGGTAAAATACTCCATATTAGTTTTCATACTTGTCTGCAGCATAAATATAAAAGGATAAAGTGTTATCAACAACCAGATACCAGCAAGTAATACAACTATTAATTTTGCGCTTTTTGACATTATTTATCACCCTTTCTTGTCGCTTTCATAAATAAAATTGAAAATGTAAAGGCAATGATAAATAAAGCAAGAGCAATAGTACTACCGTAACCCATCCGCAAACTATTGAAAGCATTTTTATACATATAGGTTGCCATTAATTCTGAAGCATTGTTTGGACCCCCACCAGTTAAAACATATACAATATCAAAAAACTTTAGAGAACCCACAAGAGAAAGCACACTGGCATTAATAATTGTAGGTCTAAGTAAGGGTAAGGTGATGTAACGGAAGTTCTCCCATTTGGATGCCCCATCAACCTTTGAAGCTTCATAAAGCTCATCGGGGATATTTTTTATCGCTGCTAAAAACAGAATCATATAAAAAGGTATATAACGCCAGTTAATCGCTACAATTACAGAATATAATGCCAGTTTAGGACTCCCCAGATAATTTATAAACAAATTTTCAAAACCAATTGTCTGTAAAAACATATTTAATAAGCCAAAATTTGGATCATAGATATTACTCCATAAAGTTGCAACAGCAACCGAAGACATTAACAGAGGAACAAAATATATTGTCTTTAAAATATCAGTAATTTTCGTTTTTTTGGCCAGTAAAATAGCTAAAGCTAAGGCAATTGGTAACTGCCCAAATAAAGATAAAAAAACTAACTTAAAATTATTAAATAACGCCTTGTGAAAAATATCATCTCCAATTAATTCAATCCAATTATTTAAGCCAATAAAAATTCTCTCTCCAAATCCTTTCCATCTAAAAAATGAATAAAATGCAGAAAGAGGTATTGGAGCTACCATGTAGAGTGAAAAAAATAATAGTGCCGGCAGTAAAAATAAAAATATAGTTAATTTACTAACCTTCTGCATATATGAATACCTCCCAGTATGATAGTTAAATAATCACCCTGCATTTAATAAAGCAGGGTGATTATAATAACTCTCATTTAATTTTCATTAAAATATTTTTGTGCTTCATCTTCCATCATCTGTGCTGCTTCCTCAGGAGTCATAGTTTTTCCAAATAAGCCCTGCATAGTATCTAGATGTGCTTGAGCTATTTGAGGAGGTAAATACTGATCATAATATAATTGAACATAATTAGCATTATTCAATGCAGTATATATATCAACCATAAATGGATCATCTAAATATTTTTCTACTCCTCTAAAAGGAGCCAGGTTACCAAGATCTACTAACTGTTTTGCTGCAGTTTCATCTGATAAATATTTAAGAAACTCAATAGCTGCTTCCTTATGCTTACTACTTTTAGCAATACTGTACATGTTTCCTCCTGGTGAACCAACTAAATTGGTTGGATCTCCTTTACCATCTTCAAAAACTGGAAATCTAAAGAAACTGAAATTCTCTAACATTGCTGGATTTTCGTTTCTAATCAATCCATATGCCCAGTCTCCCATTAAATACATTGCTGCTCGATCAGCATATAAGAGCTGTCGGGATTGTCCCTGATCTTCATCAAGTCCATTTACACCGGGAGGAAATGCACCAAGATCAACAAGTTCCTGAATAACTTCTCCTGCTCTAACAAAAGCTTCACTTGCAAATGATCCACCATCTCTACTGGCCGCATTAAGAAAAGCTTCTTTCCCACCGATGCGGTCAACTAAATACATATAATACATTGAGCCTGTCCATCTATTTTTGTTTGCCAGAGAAAGAGGAATATACCCGGCATCCTTCAGCTGAACAATTACATCTTTAAAATCTTCATAGGTTTCTGGAATTTCCACTCCTACTTCTTCAAAAATGTCAGTTCTGTAAAACATTAGAACTGCTCTCATACCGGTAATTGGCACAGCATAATAATTCTCATTAAATCTGGCAATTTCTAAACCGGCCGGCACAAATCTTTCAATCCAGTCATCCTGCTTTAATGCCTCGGTCATATCCATTACTTTACCTGCATCAACATATTCTTTTAATGGACCTCCACCCCAGGACATAAAAATATCTGGTTCATTATTAGCTCCCATTGCTACCTGAAGTTTTGTTTTATAATCGTCATTACTTGTTGGTACATGTCTTACTGTATACTCAGGATTATCTGCTTCGAATCTTGCAATTGCATCCTGAATTACTGGTAATTCACTCTCTGCTTCAGTAGTTATATCCCATAAGACAATTTCTTCTTGAGCAATAACAGAAACACTTAAGAGAACAACTAAAAACATAGAAATTGACAGAATTAAAGATAATGATTTTTTCATTTTTTTAATAACCTCCCTGTTTGATTAAATAAACCTAAAATTATTGAATCCTCCCTCCTTTCTTAAGCTAATTATATATGACCAGAATTTAATTTAAATGTTAATTTAACAAGTAAATTAACTTATAATTATATATTTCGACATAATAATACAAATTCCTGCAAAATAATTTTAATTTTTTTAATATTATTCTTTTTATCAACAATAACCTCTTTATTTGCCCCAGATTTTAACTCTATTAGTGCCTTTTTGCAGAATAGATAAAGGTCCAACAGTCCCTTTTTGAGATTTTCCTAAATAATCTCTATCAATAATTATTTCTTTTCCTTGAGGATCATCAAAGTCTGCATCAGCAATCCTAACTTTACCGAGACTTCTGGTGCTTTTAACTTCCGCTGCAAGGTCTTTAAAATCTGCTGTTAACTTACACTCCAGATAGACGGCATCTTCAGACTCTATAATTCTCAATTCTGGATTAAAACCAGGATTAATATAGTTATTTTCTTCTTTTTCAAAAGGAAGTGCTCCATTTAAATAAACATTATTATTAATATAAACAGGCTGCTTGGTATCCATAAATATTTCTACATCTCCTGGTTTTTGATGTACTTTTTCAAAATATTCCGCTAAAGAAGTCGGAGAATTGTCATAATGAGCAGTTCCTACACCTTCTTTAGAATCATTTTCTCCGATTATAATTTCGTCACTTTCATCCAGACCTATAAATAGATTATTATAAAAACGATCATCACCACCCAAAATTACAGTGAAGCCTTTAATTTTAGTGCTGTGCGGCTGATGATAGGGAGTTGAACGCTTTAAGACTTTTCGCTGTACCATTTTGCCTGCTATTAAATTATTAACATAGGCTCCACCCTGAGAAAAGTTATCCAGTGCATAATCAGAAGCTAAAATATTATTATCAACAATATAAGGTCCGTGGCTGACTTCAATAAATAAGTCGCGGTTATTATTATAATAGAGGTTGCTGCTGATTCTCGTTCCTTGAGTCTGCCAGTCCATCCAGGTACCTAATGAACAGTCATGAATCCGGTTATCATGAATTTCTACATCAATAGGAGCATGCAGTTTGATTCCAGCAATTTCATGACCATAAAATTCTCTTTTTAAAGCAATATTATAGATATGGTTGTTATAGATTTCACTGAAAATACAGCCTAAATGGCCAACAACTCCATTCTGACCACTATCATGAATGGTGTTATTTCTGATAATATGAGATCCAATATTATCTTTGTTCCAGCCGTAATCTCCTGCTTCAAAAACTGATTCAATCTGATATTTATAACCGGGTTTATCCTGTCTTTTACTGCGGAAATTATCACCAGTTGCTGCAGTTTTACCAATACTAATCGCACTGCATTTTGCATCATGTATGTTATTCTCTTCAATAATCCAACCTTTACTCCAGTTAGGACCAATTAGACCTGGTTGATCTGCTGTTGGAGGTGTCCAGGGAGTAGCTGCCTGGGCCATCTCAAAACCTTTAACAGTAATATAATCAATACCAGTAGTTTCTGGATAAAAACAGGCTTTGCGGACATTTATCTCAACTAGTTCCTCAGTTGGATCTGCCTGATGAAAGTTAGCATAAATAGTTGTTTTTTCTTGATCAACCTCTACATACCAAAGATATTTTGTCTGCTCCGGGTTTTTTACTTTATCTACTTTCCCAGTCCAGTCATCTTTTATTTCGATTTTAACTTCTGGATCAACTAATTTATCATAAGAGTCGACTTCGTAAAAAGACATTCCATTTAGGTAAACATCTCCTAAGTGTTTTGTTTCCTGACCACCAGTATGGATCAGCCAGTCACCAAAAATTTCTTCCTGATAGGGATTATAGTCACCAAAAATTTGATTATCTATTTCTGTTTTCCAGATTGAAGCTTCAACATTCTTCCAGTCTTTTATTCTTTCTGAACCTTTAATCACTACTTTTTCATTTTCAGCTGCCTGATAAGTAATTCTCCTCTTATCACTTAAACCTCTATTCTGCGGCTTAACCCATTCTCTGTATGTACCTTCGTGAACTATAACAGTATCTCCAGCCTGTGCAATTTGTGCAGCCTTATTAATTGTTAAAAATGGTTCTTCTTTAGTTCCTTGATTAAAATCTGAGCCTTTTTTTGCAACATGATATTCAAAACTCATTTATTATCCCCCTATTAAATTATTTTTTAAAAATAGTAAATATAAGATAAAACTTAAACAATCCACAGCATTAATTTAAGACTTAAATTAATGCTGTACTTATATTATTCTCCACCTATCATCTGATTCCTGCAAGAACTTTCAGACTTTTTTGATTAAAAAAAGAAATACCGCTACATAAATAGCGGTACGAATGTTATATTTTTCTGTTACAATTCAATTTTTTAGTTTCCTGGCAGCAGAGTAAACGAAGCTAAACTAGCACTTCCTTCCCCTCTGTAGGTAAAATATAATGAATGTACTCCATCTGGAATTTTAACATCTGTTGAATATTCCTGCCAGATATTTGAAAATTCAACCTGTATTTCTGCTAAAACCTCCCCATTCCAGGCTGTCTTAACTTCAAATCTGCCGCTGCAGTAACCACGAACTTTAATTTTAACTTTATTTATATTATTAAACTCAAAATATTTAAAACCAGCTGTTGCAAAATCTTTCATATTCTGAATATAACCTGTTTCTTTATCTCCATCTTTACCGTCCTGAGTTATCTTCGGAAACTGCTTATCCATCCAGGCACCGGTAAAATCAGTATAAACTGATTCTTCATCAGTAAATAAATTACAGGCAAGATAGGCCGGGTATTCTCCCACCCCAATTAACGGATTATCTTTTGAACCAGTAGAAGTCATCTCTACCTGGGGAATATTTCCCTCGTTTGTAAATTCAATTTTTTCCAGACAGGCCTGTCTGCTAAAATTGGTTCCATTCGTATGTCGGTGATAAAAGATATACCACTGATTATTTATTTCAACAATGCTGCCGTGATTATTTCCGCCATAATACATTGGCTTAGCAGCCGCTTTATAGCTTTCAATACCAATATCAGCATTGCTGACAATAGTTCCCTGATATTCAAAACCTTCGGTTGGCTTCTTGCTCGTAGCATAGCATAATTCATGCATTAAAATTGAAGAATAAATTAAATAATATGTATCTTCTCTTTTTCTAATCGATGGAGCTTCAAAAAATTCATGCCCTTCAAAGCCTGTTCCCTCACTATAAGGTTCACTCGGGATTACAAATCTAGGTTCTTCAATTATTGTCAGCATATCGTAATCTAAAACTGTGGCCATCGCCCCATTTCTTGATTTATCACCTTTCTGACAGAAGCCAGTATACAAATATGTTTTCTCCCCTTCAGTAATTACACCAGGATCAAACTGCGGCTGGTCTCCTTCTTTTTCACCAAGGCGAGTACCATCCTGATAATGGACATAACCATAAAACTCATATTCTCCAGCCGGAGTATCAGAAACAGCCACTGAAACTATAGACAGCTTATCAAGAACATAATAAAGATAATAGCGACCATCAGGGCCAACAGTCACATCCGGAGCATATAAACACATGCTGGCATCTGGATTAAGAGGATCTTCTGTTTTTTTATAAATTACCCCTTCATAACGCCAATCCGAAAGATCATCAACTGGAGCCGACCAGCAGACATAATCATTTAAACAGTAGGCATGACCATTGAATCGATCATGAGAACCGTAAATATATACTCGCTCATTAAAAACATATGGTTCAGCATCAGGGATATACTCCCATGATGGTAAATATGGATTCACTTGTTGTTTTATCATAAATCAATTCCTTTCATTTTATTTTAAAGTCAATAAAACCACAGAACTGGAAGGTATTTCCCCAGTCAACTTCTGGTTTTCAATACTAAACTCATCAAATTTTTCTGGTTTCACAAGATCAGGATTTTCAAATGTATTATGATCATTTGAATTGTCTGAAGTTAAAATTGTCCCCTTAACTTCAGTTGCATCAATTGAATTAATTATGGTCTCTATTTTCGCATCATTTTCTGGATCCAGATTACAAAGAGTAATATTAACCTCACCCAGATCATTCTTAGAAGCAGAAGCACTCAGTTTTGGAATCTCTTTATATTTTTCAGTTTCTAAATGAATAGGGATTTGAAGTGCATCCTGATGTACTTTAAACATTTTAAAAACATAATAGGATGGGGTTACAATCATATCTTCTTCATCAGTTAAAACCATTGCCTGGAGAACATTTGCAGTTTGAGCTATGTTGGCCATTTTTACTCTATCTGCATGCTGATTGAAAATATTTAAGTGTATTCCGGCTACAAGCGCATCTCTTAAAGTATTCTGCTGATATAAAAAACCAGGATTTGTTCCGGGTTCTACATCATACCAGGTTCCCCACTCATCAACGATTAAAGCAACTTTCTTTTCGGGATCATATTTATCCATTATCGTGCTGTGTTTTGTTATTAGTTCATCCATATACATAGCTTTTTTTAAGGTAATATACCATTCATCCTGGTCAAAATCAGTTGCTGAACCTTTATTTTCCCACTCATCACCGGGAACAGTATAATAATGGAGGCTTAAACCATCCATCTTATCAGCTGCTTCTTCCATTAAAACTTCGGTCCAGTGATAATTGCTGTCATGTGATCCACAGGCGATTTTGAAAATTTTATTATCTCCATGATCATTAATATATGTTTGATAGTTTTTATATTTATCAGCATAATATTCAGGCCGCATGTTTCCACCACAGCCCCAGTTCTCATTTCCTACTCCAAAATATTTTAAATCCCAGGGTTCTTCACGACCATTTTCTTTTCTCCAGTCAGACATTGGTGATTCTCCATCATGAGTCAGATAATCAACCCATTCCTGCATTTCTCTAATAGTTCCACTACCCAGATTACCGGAGATATATGGTTCTGTATCTAAAAGATCACAGAGATCCATAAATTCGTGTGTACCAAAATGATTATTCTCAGTTACACCACCCCAGTGATTATTAACAATAGTAGCTCTTTCTTCACGGGGGCCCACTCCATCTTTCCAGTGATATTCATCTGCAAAACAACCTCCAGGCCACCTTAGGACTGGTATATTAATTTCTCTCAAAGCTTCAATAACATCATTTCTGATGCCTCTTGTGTTAGGAATTTCAGAATCTTCTCCAACCCAAAATCCCTCATAAATACATCTTCCTAAGTGTTCTGCAAAATGTCCATAAATATTTTTATTTATCTTCTCTTTTGCTTGCTCTATATTTAATATCAGTTTATTCATAATTATATTCCTCCAAAATTAATTTATATTATTATCCTTTAATACTGCCAGCTGTCAGGCCGGAAATGAAATGTTCCTGCATTTTCAAAAATAAAAGTACAATCGGCAGAACAGCCAATACGGAGCCAGCCATTAACATACCATAACGAGGTCGATACTGCCCGATTAACGTTGATAAACCCACAGCCAAAGTAAACATCTCTTCTGTTCTCATTACGATTAAAGGCCATAACAAATTATTCCAGGCAAAAATAGAAAATAAAATGGCTAAAGCAGCTAATACTGGTTTTGATATAGGTAAAACTATTCGATAAAATATCTGCCATTCTGAAGCTCCATCAACTCTCGCTGCATTTAGAAGATCATCTTCTATTCCCACCATATATTGGCGCACAAAAAATAAGCCCAGTGGATTTGCAATCATTGGCAATATTAAACCAGCATAAGTATTAATAATTCTGGCTTTAGTTAACATAATAAAAAGTGGAATTAATTGAATATGAATGGGCAGCATTTGAGCTGCAACAATAATTAAAAATATAAAATTTCTATATTTGAATTCATATTTTGCAAAGGCAAAACCGGCAAGACTACAAACAAACAATCCCAGGATAACATAGCCAGTTGCAAAAATTATACTATTAATATACCATCTTATAAAATGAGTATCAGCAAGTTCTGTATAATTCGTGATAATGGGATTGTTTGGTAATAAACTTAAACTACTGGTGAATATTTCTCCCGACGGCTTAAAAGATGAAACAAACATCCAGTAAAATGGTATTATAAACAATAGACAAACAAAAATAAAAAACACAACTACTCCAAAAGTTTTAATATTATTTGAAATATGAAGCCGCATAATTTAACCTCCAAAAGTATCTATTATAAATTAATTTTCTTTGAAGAATCCAGTGAGTTTGAGTTGGAATAAAGAAAGAATTAAAATAATTAATGCCATTAAAAAACCAATAGTTGAAGCATAACCCAACTCAAAATATGAAAAGGCTGTCCGATACATCATTACAGCTAAAGTTAAAGCACTTTTTCCCGGTGAGGCTCCACCATCCCACAACATATAAACTTCAGTAAATAATTTATATCCGCCAATTAAATTTAGTGTCGCTACAAAAATAATAATTGGTTTTAAAAGTGGCACTGTTATATAGTAAAAACGCTGCAGCATATTGGCTCCATCAATTGAAGCTGATTCATATAACTCTTTTGATATACCAGTTAATCCGGTTGTAAAATAAATTAAATTCATACCTGTCCAGCGCCAGGTTGCAATTAAAACCACTGAAGGTATTGTTAACAGGGGATTTATTAACCATTTTTGAGGTGGAATCCCAATATAACCTATTAACAAATTTACAATCCCAGTTTCGCCTTTATATAATAAAATTTTGAAAACTGCTGCAGCTATAACCAGTGAAGTTAAAGTTGGAATAAATAAGATTGTTTTATAAATATTTTTACCCTTACAATGTTTAGAATCCAATAAAACTGCAAAAATCAGTGGAATAGGAATCAAAGTAATCATAGTTCCAATCATATATTTGGTATTATTCCATACAGCTTTTAGAAAATTACTATCATTTATAAGTTCAATATAATTTTTTAAACCAACAAATTCTCTTCCTGATAATCCCTGCATCTCATGCAGGCTTAAAAAGGATGAATATATAATTGGGTATGCTTTAAAAATAGTAAAAAAGATTAAAAAAGGAGCTATAAATATCCATGGGACTATTTTTTTATTATATAAAATCTTTTTAATCATTCATTTCCCCCCCCATAAGTATTGTAATTCTGGATGCACTGCAAAAAATACACTCTTTTCACAGTGCAACCATTTTAATTTACTTTTTGATAAAGTTGTAAGAAAGAATTAATGTTTGATTATTCGGAACGTAATGTCTCCGCAGCATCTTTAAGTGCTTTCTCCACATCTTTATTTTGTTCAATAGTTTTAAATAGTACTTCTTCACCTAAAATATCCTGAACTTTTGGGTAAAGTCCTGTTAGATATAAAGGTTGAATTTCACTTTGTAAGCTTTTAATAGTATTCATCACTCTCTCGTTACCAAAGTAAGGTAAGGGTTCATATAATTCTTCATGATTATATGCATCTTTTCTTATTGGATCAAATCCAAGTTCTGTCCAGATCTGTACACCCGCTTTTTCAGTTAGCTTTGCAAAGGCTAAGAAATCTTTAGCAACTTCAATGTTATTAGCCTGCTTAGTGATAGCTGTACCGGTTCCGCCACCAGTCGCTGAAAGAGTTCCTCCAGAACTCCAGGCAGGCATTGGACGAACTAATATTTTTCCCTTTAAATCAGGCATGAAATCAGTAAATCTAATCATGTACCACTGTGGCATTGGCAAAACACTTGCATATTTACCACTATTCATGACATCATAGAAATTTTGCTGATGGTAATCCTGCATGACATTTCCTATTTTATGTTTGTAAACTAGATCCTGTAAAAACTGTAGTACTTTTATATTTTCTTTTCTGTCCAATATAATATTTCCATCTTCATCAAAAGAATTACTTCCAAACTGACGACTCATTAAATGAAATGGCCAGGCTGATCCGTGTGCTACAGGGGCCATCCATTGATCTATCTCTCCATCACCATCGGTATCTTTGGTTAATTTTTTACCTACTTCAACATAATCTTCCCAGGTTTTAATATCATCAACTGACACACCGGCTTCTTTAAATAGTTCCTGATTATAATAAATAACTGCTGTTCCTATATGAGTTGGAATACCATAAACTTTACCTTCTAATGAAGAATAAGGAGCAAGTCTGGCAGTAACAATTTCATCTTTATACTTATCTGTTACGGAAGTAAGATCAACCAGTTTATCAACACTATTGGCAACAATCCCCGGAAACTTTGCAATTTCAATATCAACTATGTCAGGAGCACCCATTCCTGTTTGTAAAGCAACATTTAATTTATCATGCATTTGATCATATGGTAAGGTCTGAGTTTTAAGTTTTAAGGTAACATCAGATTGTGCCTGATTATATTCTTCAGCTTTCATTTCAAAGAATTCAGCATGAGCGTTAACAAATGTCCACATATTCAACTCTACAGTTTCAGCATTGACTGCTGTTGCTGCTAATAAAAATCCTAAAACCAAAACAAAACTCAAAATTATAACTTTTCTTCCTTTAGCTAGAAACATATGCTTATTTCCTCCTTTTGGTTATAAAAACTTCAGCTTTAACTTTACAGACTGTAAATCACAAACAAAAATATTTCACCTCCCTAAAAGTTAAGTAGTTTCTCTTATTACTAATTTGGGATGAATAAGATGTGTCTGATAACTATCACTTCCTCCATTATCAATTCTCCTAAATAATAATTCCATAGTTTTTTCTGCAATTTTATACTTTGGCAAATCCATTGTAGAAAGCTTAGGATTTGTATAAGAAGCTACACTATTATCATAACCTATAACTGCAACTTCATCCGGTATTTTTATTTTCTTATAATTTAAATAATCAATCACTCCAGAAGCCATCACATCATTATAAACAAAGATTGCATCTATTGAGCCATTATTTTCAATTAATTCTTCTGCTGCCTGATATCCATCTTCTCTATCAAAATCTTTTTGAATCGAAACTAAATCTTTATCTAATTTTAAATTATTTTCTTTTAATGCTTTTTTGTAACCAGAATATCTAATCTCAGTAGTTTTACTTTCTTCTACCCCAACGAAGGCAATATTTGACTTATTATTTTTAATCAAATATTCAACAGCTTTAAAACTTCCTTCCTGATCATCAATTAATACTGTATCTATATCGTCTCGTTTTCTTGCTCCAGCCATTCCGACTACAGGAATATCTGCTTCCAGAAGATTCTCTATAAAATTACTGGTCATAATCTCCCAGGTCAAAGTTACGATAACCCCACCGACTCTGTTTTCAATTAGATTATTTAAATATAAATCACTCCTTTCTATTCGTGAATGTGTATTACATAAATATACTCCATATTTCTTTTCAAAGGCAAAATTTTCAATATAATGACCAATCTGTGAAAAAAATTCATTTCTGATAGTTGGAACTACATAGGCTATCATTGGATTTTCTTTTTTTGATAATGCTCTAGCAATTCTGTTGGGCCGATAATTTAGTTCACTTACAGCACTTATAACTTTTTTTGAAAGTCTATCACTAACTTTAACATCAGAATCTTTATTTATTACAGCAGACACTGTTGCTACAGAAACTCCTGCTTTTTTTGCTACATCTTTGATTGTAACCATAATAATCTATCTCCCCAATTATATTTATTATTAGCTTAAAAATCCTTAGAATTCTTTCTAATCGGTTAGAAGTTTGAATTTTAAAAAATCTAATCGGTTAGAAATATAGTAAAAATATATAATATTTACCTTTAGAGATCTTTTTTTAAATCCAAAATCATAAAGTTGGATTATATTTAAAATTGAAAACCAAACCTTATTTAAGCATTAATTTAAGTTTTAAATTAACTACCTGTTACTATTATTCAACGCTCGGCCAAAAACTCCTGCAAGAAAATTAATATTTTTTAACCAAATCAAAAAAAGACCCCCATTTTACTGGCAGCCTTTTAAAATATCAGTAACACCTATTTGTTTTTTCCTTCATATTCACTGGGAGTCATTCCTTCTAAATCTTTAAACACCTTAAAAAAATAATTGTAATTATTAAATCCAACCAGGTTAACTATCTCTTTAATATTTTTATCTCCAGATCGAATCATTTCTTTTGCTTTTTTAATTCTCAGCTGATTTAAATAATCACTAAAACCCAGCCCACATTCTTCTTTAATTTTTCTGCTCAAATAAGAATAACTAACCCCAATCTCTTCAGCAACCTGGCTTAAAGTTAAATTTTTTTGATAATTTCTATCGAGAAAAAGTAGTGTCTGATTAATTAAATCAGAATAATTGTTTTTTTTCTCTAATTCTTGAAGCAGATTTTTATAAGTTCTAAAAATCCAGACTTTAAATTCCGTCAGTGAACTTAAATTTTCTAATTTCTGATAAGGATTTCCCTTTTCCTCAAAAATTCTTTCAGCATTTAAAGACTTGTCTTTGATACTAATATTGACAATATTGATCAAAGAAATAAGAGTCATCTTTAAAACTGACAATCCCGGCTTTATTCGGGCTATTTCAGCAAATAAGTCATCCAACTCATTTAAGAGAGCGGCAGTATTTTTTTCTTCAACATATTTAACCAATAATTTTTCTCTTTTTATATCCAGATTAAATGTCTGATTATCAATTCTATTATTCTGATTTTGGTAGACAATCATATCCTGACCCTGATAAAATTTGTTTTCCAGTAATTCTGCAGTCTGCTGATAATTCTCTGCAATCTCAAGTGGTGTCGGAAAAATTTTACTGACTGCAAAACTGGCTGTAATATTTAAATAGTTTTTTAAAGCAGATTTAATTCTATTAATTGCAGAAGTAGTACTGTTATTTATTTTCAGCTCACTGTTGTCCTCAAATGAAAACAAAAAAAGAAAATTTTTTTCATCTTTTAAGACTGCAAATGAGCTGCCATTTTCTTTCAAAATTTCATCTGCCATATTGATAAAAGATCTCTTAATGTTAAGAAGTTTAGCCCCTGAGTACTTCTGCTGCAGGTCCTGATAATTATCAAATTGCCCGACTGTAATCACAATATTTTTTAGCTTAAAATTAATAGAAAGTAATTCTATCTGTTTTTTTAGATCCTGCTTACTGTTAAAATGACCCCTTACCAGCTTTTCGGCAAAATTTTGAATCAGAATATTTTTTTGATCTACAAAAAAACTTTCTTCAAAAATATCACTATTTTTCATCTGATTACTCTCTATTATCTTTGCTTTAATTCTAGACAGTAATTTTTTTAAGCTATCCTGCCTCAATTCATGTTTTAAGATATAATCTTCTGCCCCGGCCTTTAAACTTTTTTTTACATAATCAAACTCCTTATAACCACTTAGGGCAATTGATTTAATTTCAGGATAATTTTCAGCAGCAAATTTAATCAGATCAGCCCCACTTTTCCCCGGCATCTTCATATCAGTAATAATAATATCGAATTTTTCTTCCTCTAATTTTTTTTCAGCTGCTTCCACATTTTTAATCTGTTCAGATATTTGAAAACCTTCCTGATTCCAGTCAATTATATTATTAAAATGGGTATAATCAAAAATATCGTCTTCAACTATCATTACTTTCAGCATATTAAATATCCTTTCTAAAACGAATTAATTATCCAGCTATCTTATCAACTGAATTTAGCATATTTCAGGTAAAATTATTTTAACAGTTGTAAAATAGCCCTTTAAGCTTTCAATTTCAATTCCGTAATCTCGGCCAAAATAAAGCTTTATTCTTTCCTTTACATTATTAATCCCAATTCCTGAAAACTGTCCTTTGTTCATCTTATTTTTACTCAACAAATTTTTAATTTCCTGCTCAGTCATCCCGATACCGTCATCTGTAATTGTAAAAATAACCTGCTCATTTTGAGTAAAACCTTTGATTTCAAGTAATCCCTGCCCACTTTTACCGCTGATGCCGTGAATAATTGAATTTTCCACAACCGGCTGCAGTAAAAACCGAGGAATTCTATAATTCATTAAATTATCTTCTATTTCAAATTTAGCCTCAAACTTATTATGCAGTCTGAACTGCTGGATGTTTAGATAGCTTTTTAAATATTCTACCTCTTTTTCTACAGAAATGAAATCTTTTTTATTATTCATACTTAAATGCAGCAGATTAATTACAGATGAAAGAAAATTTTCCAGATTATCTGCATTCTGCATATCTGCCAGTAGCCGGGCAGTATTTAAAATATTTGAAAGAAAATGAGGATTAATCTGAGCCTGAAGTGCTTTAAACTCCAGATCATTTTTCTGTTTTTCGTTTTCTTTTACATCTTCAACCAGTTCTTTTAGTTCAACCACCATTTGATTAAAGTTAGAACTAGCAGCTGCCAGCTCATCCTGAGCCTGATCATCAATTTGGACCTCTAAATTTCCCTCTTCAACCTGATTCATAGCCTCAACTAAATTATTTAGTGGATCCGATATACTTCTGGTAAATATATAGGACAAAAATACGGCCAGCAGGAAAATAATTAAACTGACTCCCATTATATCTTTAGCTATCTGACCGGTTTCTCTATTTAAATAAGAAAAGGGAATTGTACTCACAATATACCAGTCTGCATCCTCAATTGGAGCATATGCTGTCAGGTTTCGTTCTTCATTAATTTCTAATTCAAAAGTTTCAACTGAGCCATCAGCGTTAGCCTTTATTCTTTGAATCAACTCAGCCTTTGGATATTTTTTATTAAAAGTAATCCTGTTATTTCTGGTAGAAACTACAATTCCTTCCGAATTAACAATAAAAATTTCAGTTCCCTCTCCTAAATCAATATTCCGATAAACATCAGAAAATAGATTTTCATTAATCCTGATGATAATTGAGCCGAGTTTTCTTCCCTCATACAATTCTTTAATTGTCCTGCCGATAATAATTCCATATGATTTTTCAGGTGTATTTTCAGGATAGACCCTGCTTACCTGATGCAGCTCATCTCTAAAATCCACTGCTTTCCAGACAGGAGCACCATTTTTTGCTTCAATTTCTGAAAGTAAGATTTCTCGAAAATTATCTTTAAAGGTTAAAGTAAAGCCTGTATCTCCATAGGCAATAATTTTCTCACCCTGGTCAGTAAATAATTGAACATCAGAAATATATTCAGAAAAAGAAAACTTACGCACCATATCTTCCCGCATTCTGTATCTGGCATCATAAACTTCCCATTCACTCAACTGCTCATAATTACTGAGAGTATTCTGCACCAATTCTGAAAATGCTATCTCTATGGTCTGATATTCCATTCTGGTTAGTTCTTCTTCAATATTTTTTGCCACCTGGTTAACTACTTCCACTGAATAAGTATTGATTTTATCATGAATGGCCTCACTTGATTTTTGATAAGAATAAACACCTGTAATCAGCATCGGAAAAAGGCTGAGGATTAAAAATAGGACAATTAGACGATTTTGAATATGGGTTTTCCTCAAATAGCTGTATATTTTTAATTTTATTTTGATCAGTAAATTATTATTCATATTATCGCTGCTTTCTCTCCGCATTTAATATTATTATACCATTTTAAAACTGATTAAACAGCTTTTTTAGAGAAAATTGCTTAAAAGCACAGAGAACTCTCAGCTGAGAGTTCTCTAATTTAAAGGAGGTCTATCTTTATTAAAAATAACTGCTTAATAAATCAAATAATCCTATTTATTCAACTTTGATTTCTGCACTAATACTTCTATCTCTCTTAATTTTATAACCGGGAATTCCAAAGACCGGGTTATCATTTTGGTCCCAGAAAATACGCTGAACTCTGGTATGACGGTTGGGGTCATAAAGTGGGTCACCTGTTATTTCCTTATAAGGACGGGCATGATAGACCAAAATATTATTCCCATTTTCATCAACAGTAAAAGAGTTGTGTCCCGGCCCGTATTCTTCAGTCAGCTCACTACTTTTAAAAATTGACGCCCCGTATTTAGACCAGGATTCTGGATCTAATAAATCATCACTCTGATTTGCTGTTAAAAGTCCAACTGCATAATTACTGTCAGTAGCACTAGCAGAATAAGTAATAAAAATTTTATCTCCTTTTTTAATTACCGCCGGTCCTTCGTTAACATTAAAACCTTTCCTCTCCCAGCTGTAAACTGGCTCAGCAATCAGCTGCTGTTTTCCTTCAATCTCCCAGGGCGTCTTGAGTTTTGCAATATATAAATTAGAATCACCATATTTCTTCTGGGCCCAGACTAAATAATTCTGATCCTGGTGACTAAAGGTGGTGGCATCAAGAGTAAATTCTTCAAAATTCATTTCTATTTTACCCTTTTCCGTCCACTGACCCTCCATTGGATTGGCTGCATCATTTTCCAGCACATACTGCCTGATGGCCCAAATTGCATCTGTTCTGGAGGCTGCAAAATAGATATACCATTTATTATCAATAAAATGCAGCTCCGGTGCCCAGATGTGCTGGCTCATTTCCTTATCCTGATGCTTCCACCAGATAACTTTTTCTTCCGCTTCTTTTAAAGCGCTAATCGTTTCTGCCCGCCTCATAATAATCCGGTCATATTTTGGATAAGAAGCGATAAAATAATAGTAGCCGTCCTGAGCTTTATAGATCTGAGGATCAGCGCGCTGCTCAATGAGCGGGTTGGGATAATCCCTGATAACTAATTCACCCTCTATCTGATAATCCCCCTGCTGATAGCTGCGCTTATCGTTCTGCTTCCACTCAACAGGAAACTCAGCTTTTATTCCACTTTCAAATTCAACTTCAAGCTTTTCCGGCAGCAATATTTTCTCCCCGGCTTCAGCTCTAATTTTAAGTCTTTCAACTTCTTTAATCTGAAAATGATCCTCCATAATCAGGGGGGCTGCTGCCAGAACATAATTCCCAGAAACCAGGCTAATCATTAATACTGCTGCTAATAAAATAACGAGTCTATTTCGCTGATTAAGCTTTATTCTTTTCTCCAATTTCACTTCTCCTTCTTATCCTTTTACTCCTCCAACAGTTAAACCGGAAATAAATGAATTCTGTTTAAACATAAATAAGATAATAATCGGCACAACTGAAATTACTGCCCCGGAGAAAATCATATCATAACTGCTTCCATAAGGAGTAATTAAAGAAGCGAGCCCAATCGGCAGGGTAAAGTTTTCATTCGAACGTAAAACAATCAGCGGCCAGACAAAAGCATTCCAGCTAAACATTGCCTGCAATATTATCATTGCTCCAAAAGCTGGTTTCATTAAAGGCATCATAATTTTAAAGAAAATACCAAATTCAGAAGCACCATCGATTCTGGCTGCATCAATTAGTTCAGTCGGCAGGCCAACTGCAAACTGCCGGAAAAAGAATACCGCAACCGGAGGCACAATAAAGGGCAGAATCACACCTGCATAACTGTCAATTATCCTTAAAGTAATAGATAATTTGTATAATGGCAGGATTAAAATCTCAATTGGCACCATCATTAAAACAAGTACAAGAATAAATATTAAATTTTTACCTTTAAATTCATAAACAGCCAGTCCATACCCAACCCAGGAGCTTAAAAACACTGCTACTGCAGTCTGAATTGTAGTTATCAAAACACTGTTTTTATACCAGTGTAAGTAAATTCCACTTCTTTCTGTAAATAATGTCTTGTAATTTTGCAGGGACATTATTTCAAAATCAATATTGGCACTTATTCCATTTTTAATAATCTGATCTCCTGGCTTAAAAGAGGAAATCAGCATAAAGAAAAATGGAGCCAGGGCAAAAAAGGCAAAAAACGAAAGCACCAGAATTATAGCTGTAACCTGAATTTTATTACTTGTCATTACTTTTGACATTACTGTTCCTCCTTTTTAAACAATCCAAAAATATTAAGCTGAATTACATTGACTATTAATACTATCAGCAGTAAAGTTATTCCAATGGCTGAGGCAAAACCCATATTAAAGTTATTAAAACCAGTCTGATAGATATAGGAAACTATTGTCATTCCGATGTCATTGGGAGTTGCTGTCTGCCAGTAGGCATAACTTTCTGCAAACATTTTGTAACCACCAAAAACACTGATTGTAATTACATATATAATTACAGGTTTTAAAGAAGGAATGGTAATATACTTAAATTTATCCCAGCTGCTGGCTCCATCAATATCTGCAGCCTCATATATTTCCTCAGGAATACTCTGCAGGCCTGATAAAAAATAAATAATATTTACTCCCATCCAGCGCCAGACACATAAAACAACCAGGGCAATCATCGCCGGAATAGAATTCTGCAGCCAGGTAACCGGTTCAATTCCAAAAACACCAATAATTGTATTAAATAAAGCTTTGCTCTGCTCACCAAAAGCATACCTAAAAAACATACCTGCCACAATTACAGAGGTTAAAGCCGGCATAAAAATAGAAGATCTAAAAAAATTAGTAAATCTTGTTTTATCACTATTTAGAAACACTGCCAGCACAATTGGCAGCGGCACTAAAATCAAAATAGTCCAGAAAGTATAATTGGTACTTGTTAGTAAGGCGTTTTTATAGTGAACATTAAATAATTTTTTGTAATTAGCCAGACCCACAAATTCTGCTTCTCCAAAGCCAATTTCCTGAAAGCTCATAATTATCGTTGAGATCATAGGATATAAATAAAAAACTAGAAATACAATGACAAATGGAGATACAAAAATATAGGGAGCTACTTTTTTTGAATTAATAAATTTTTCATAAAAGTTTTTAAGTATCTGCATAGAAATTCTCCTTAATAAAAGACTAAAAGATCCAACTTAATCATTCAATTTTCTTAAGATTAGAGCCGAACCTTTTAGCCTATTTAATAATTTGTTTTAATTTTATAGATTATTGTCTTAACTCATCTGCAGCTTCTTTAAGTGCTTCAGCTGGAGTGTGACTCTGCTCTCTAATTACTTTAAATGAAACATTCTTCTTGAGTAAATCAATTGCTCCTGGATACTGCTCGGTAATCATAGTCGGATTAATTTCATCTCTAATGTCTAATAACATTCCAAAAATATCTTCATTTCTAAAGAAATTAGTATACTGATTTGGTTCTGACATAATTGGATCATCCCAGACTTCCCAGCGCACTGGATCAAAGCCGAGTTCAGTCCATATTTTATGGGAGGCTTCTACTGATAGTTTAGATTCAGCTAAAAAGTTTTTAGCCAGTTCTTTTTTATCACTCTGAATTGTTACAACAGTACCTGTACCACCCATACCGGCTGATCTGTTTCCGCCTTCATCCCAGACAGGTAATGGTCTAATAGCCATTTTACCTTTTAAGTCAGGCATATACTGAACAAATCTTCCCATATACCAGAGAGGCATCATTAAAGAGGCAGCTCCTTCGTCATTCATAAATGACCAGTATTCTTCAGAGTGGTGGAATCCACCAGGAGCAGGAACTGCTATTTCATGTTTATGAACTAGATCATTAATAAAGGTCAGTACTCTTTCGTTCTTTTCATTATCTAAAATAATACTGCCATCTTCTGCAAAAATATCAGAGCCAATCTGACTGATCATAGGATATAGAGTCCACTGTTCTGTCACTTCAACTGTAGTCATTGGCTTACCTGTGGCTTCTTTTACTTTTTTACCAGCTTCCACAAAATCATCCCAACTGACAATTTCATCAATATCCACATCAGCAGCGTCCATCATTTCCATATTATAATACATTACAGTTGCTCCAACATGGAAAGGAATTCCATAATAGTTGCCGTCTTTAGCATAGTTAGCAAATCTTGCTTCAATCATCTTATCCATGATTGGATCTACAACATCATTCATTGGCACCAGCTGGGGTCTGCTTCCCTTTAAATAATTAGCAAATTTACTGATCTCAATATCTGCGATGTCAGGAGCACCAACACCAGACTGCAGAGCAATTAAAAGTTTGTTGTGCATCTGATCATAAGGATAAACTGTTGCTTCAAGATTAATCTGATTATCGGGATTATTTTCATTCCAGCGAGCAACCTCTTTTTCTAAAAACTGCTGATGTAATTCCTGAAAAGTCCAGAATGTCAAAGTTGTAGTCTCAGCCGCAGCAGAGAAAGTAAAGATAAGAAGCATTGTTGAAACTAAAAGAATAAGTAAAGATTTTTTCATGATAATTATTCCTCCCATTTTTTGATTTTATTTAACTTAAGTTAATTTTAAGACAATTTAGATAAATAGTCACTACAATTTTTTTACTTTCTACTACAATC
>Ga0079288_100013_pt1 | contig 43686 bp, 60 predicted proteins | sample Wag42014_10_18_FD_75179 | JGI IMG/M metagenome (GOLD analysis project Ga0079288, IMG submission 75179) | Deep subsurface shale carbon reservoir microbial communities from Ohio, USA - Utica-2 Time Series 2014_10_18 ... | reverse complement strand
TTACATTTCATAAATGACCAAAATTATTTTGATAGATGGGTTTATGCGGTGATAATTAAATACGAAGAAAATGATATTGAATATTATTCATTATATCTTGATGGTATAAAAAAAGTAACGGATAGCGTTGGGAATGTGGCATCAAGATATGGAGACAATTATGAAAAATTATTGTTTAATGGTCACAATAGTACTTATCATGCTTTGCGTTCGAATTTAATCTCAAACCTTTTCATAGGCGAATACAAAGATAAAAATGGTAACGTAATATGGACAGATGAGTATATACAAGAAGTGTACGAAGCGAAGAAACCATTCAATACTAATTTATGAGTGCGTATAAGACTGATTATACGCATTTTTTTAATTGAGGTGATAATATGTTTCCTCCTATAAGCTATGATAATAGTTTTTTAGAATATATAAGAAAACCAACACGGAATAAAAAGATAATAGTTTTAGCTAAAATAGATGGCACAAACTTTTATGACATAAGTGAATATGTACAAAAAATAACTACGAATAATAAGATAGAACTCTTAGAAGATCCAGCGATAGACAACGCAAAGATAACAGTTGCAAACAAAAATAACATGTTTACTAAAACACAGTATAACGACGTTTTTGATCCAAGTGTTGGTAAATTAAATGGAACTGTAGAACAAGGTTATTTAAACAAAGAATGGGAAATAAAAATTTATGTTGAGATTAGTAATTTAGAGCAATGGGAAACAGCCCCAAGACTTCCAGAAGGAGCTATTGCATACTTTAGAAATACATTAGTCGATTTAGTAAATGGAATTACACCAGAAGGCTATACAGAACAACCAGAAGATGCAAATAAAATAGCTATACCTCTTTTTACTGGAATAAAGCCCGAGAATGGAATAACAGAAAAGCATAAAAAAGCAGAAATAGTTGTAAAAGATATATTGCATTATGCGATTAATAAAGAGCTTACATATCCTTTGCTATATCCAAATTACACACCAGAAAGTATAGTTTCAGACTTGCTAACAAGAGCTGGAATAGCAGTAGAAAATCAAGACTTTCAAACTCTTACAACTCCATTTGAAGTTTATATAACAGAAGAAAATGCAACTGTATGGAGAAATATACTTAAAATCATAAAAGGTACACAAGCAAGATTTTCGGTAACCCCTCAAGGGAAAGTAATTTATCGTACTAAGATAGAAAACTTTTATGATCCAGATGTAGCTCTCTCAATTGATTCAAATCAAATTCAAGAATACGAGCTTCTTGGAGATCAGAAATACAACAAAATAAAAGTTGAGTCAGAGGGTTATAAGATAGATACAGATATAACAAAAATAATTAATGTAGAACTACAAGATGATGAAAATAGAACAATAAAACCAGGTGAAATACAAACGTTTGAATTTGAATATAAATCAGATTTTGCAAAAGATGTAGCAAATACTGTGTTCATAAGTTATTCAAGTCCTAATACTGAAGGTATAGCTTATGACAGTGCTTTCAGTTTAAATGATTCAGACAGCAATATAAAGATCAACAAATTTGATATAAGACCAGATAAATTAATCTTAGAAATAGAAAACTTAAATACAAGCATAGATATACTCATTGATGCTCTTAAATTAGACGGTAGACAAATAAATAAAGTGTCATTAGAAAATCTCGTGAAAGTAAATAATACAGGCTTCCCAGACAAGGAATACGCTATAAAATCATTCTATAGTACTAAAGCAATGCTTTCAAATATTGCAGATGTAGCTGAGAATTTGATATCAAAAGATATAGTTTTTGAGTTGTCTCTAAATGAGTTTTATCCAGAGCTTTATGCTGGTAATTTGATTAATCTTACATTACCAGAAAAAGGAATTTCAAACGGTACATTCATAGTCAATTCAGTTACTCATAAGATAGAAGGATCTACATATAAAACAAACATTACAATAACAGAATACAAAGACGTAGTTTTTAATATAAATGACAAAGAATATGAAAAAATAAATACAGGAGCAGCTCCAGGAACAGGAGATCAAATTGATTTCATTCAAGGAGAAGTGGAAGAACTAAAAGGTGATGTAGAAGATCAGAAACAAAAGACCGATTTTCTTGATAGTAATGCACCAGCAAAACCAACCAATTTCTCTCTTCAAACGCAGTTTTTAAACAAAAGATCAGTTATAAAAATGAGCTGTGATGAAAACACAGAAACAGATCTAATTGGATATGAATTTCAATGGAGTTACGATCAAATAAATTGGACTTCTATACAATCAAAAGACAATTTAGCTCAAGCAGAAGTTCAAGGGAATATTACCGTTTATGCAAGAGTTAGAGCATTAGATGCAGAGGGAAATGCTTCTCTCTTTACAAACATCTTGAGCGTAACTACAGCAAAAGATTCAACTGCTCCTGCTCAACCAAGTGGAATAACTGTAACTCCTAATTATGCAGGTGTAGTTTTTAAGTTAGATAAAAACACAGAAGAAGATTTCAAAGAATATAAACTAACTATCAACACTGTAGAGTATGTATTTTCGAACAACTATATAGTGATAAGCGGGCTTCAACCAGAGACAACTTATAATTATTCTATTGTTGCTATAGACTATTCAGAAAACGAGTCCACTGCTGCAACTGGGAGTTTTACTACAGAAAGAAAAGCTGCTTCAGAAGAAGCTATTGATAACATAAACGGAAATATAACAAATATAAACACAGATATAAATACTATTAATTCAGATATTACAAGTTTAAATACTAATGTTTCCAATATAAATACAGATATAGATACAATACAAGTAAATATAAATGGAATGAATACTGATATAACAAACATAAACGAAAATATAACTAGTATAGAAACAACTCAAGGACAAATACAAACAACAGTTTCAAATCATGGTACAAGGTTAGATACAGCTGAAACGGATATAACTACAAACGCATCTCAAATTACACAAAATGCGGATGAAATATCAAGTTTGGTTACAAAAACTGGAGTTAATGATTTAGGAGAGACTGAAACATTAAGTTCTAAAATAAGCCAAAATGCAACATCAATAACTTCTGCAGTATCTAGAATAGATACAGCTGAAAATGATATATCAAACAATAACAATGCAATTTCAACTAATGCGACCCAGATAACTCAAAATGCTGATAGTATTACTCAATTAGTAACTAAGACTGGAATTAATAATCTTGGTGAAACAGAGACTTTAATTTCAGAAATAACTCAAAATGCTGACAATATAACATCTATGGTTGGAATATTAAATTCAACTCCAGGAGCAACAAATCAATATACAGCTATAAAACAAAACGCAGACAGTATAACTACAGCTGTTTCAAGAATAGATACAAATGAAACAGACATATCTTCTAATTCATCATTGATTACTCAAAATGCAACTTCAATAAGTTCGACAGTTCAAAGATTAAATGATGTAGACGGTAATGGTACAAGCATGGAAAACAGCATCTCTGCTATAGTTCAAAATGCGGATGAAATATCAAGCACAGTGGAAGGAATAAAATATAAATATGCTCTAAGTGTACCAGAAGGAGCTATTGCTTACTGGTCTGATAGTTTATTTGACAAAATAAACGGATTAACTCCAGAGGGTTACACAGAAACTTGGCAACCTTATGAAAAAACACTTTCAACCATCGCACAGCACTCAGATGAAATATCTCAGAGAATAGTTGCAAAGGACATGGATACAGGCGAAGTGCTTAGAAATACGGAATTATTGATAAGTGATGGAAAAATACAAGTGATTGCTTCCATGTTTGAAGTCTTAGGTGATGCTATAGTAAATGGAACTATAACAGCAGATAAGCTATCTTCTCTTATTTTAGAGGCAGGAAAGTATATCCAAGTTGGAGATATTAATAATGGGTATAAATTAGACGGTACGACAGGCTTAAGTAGATTGATAGGTGGTCAAGAGAAAAAAATACCTTCAATTTTACAAAGAGATATAGTAAGTTTTGATTCTAACGAGACACAAAAAGCTATCACCTTAAATCCTAATGCTTCATCAGAAAATTCTTATAACGTGATTTTAAATGCGGTGAATTTTAAATATTGGGATGAAAATTTTCAAACTCAACAAAAAAGATATTTAACTCAACATGTTTCTAATAAAAACGCTTCTGGTTTTGTTATTAATGCTTATACTGTAATCTCAAATACTAATATAAAAAGAAGTGACTCTGTTACTATTTCATCAGACAGTACATTTACTTTAGTTTCTAATTTACTTAATATATTAAAAGCAAGAGTTGTATATTCTAATCTAGAATTTTTATATGATTATGGAACAGCGACTTCAACTACAATAACAATAAGTAGAAGTTCGAGTGTTAATTCAACAACTTTTGTAACCACTCAGAATATAACAGTTAATTTTGGAAATGGTGGTTCAATAACTAAATCTAAATCCGTAAATCCTAGTATTGACTATTCATGGGAGCAAAAATCAGTAAGTCTTAACACTTATCCATTGGATACTGGTAAAATAAATTTAGGAACTTTTACAGGAAACGAGTCAGTTAAGCAAATAAGCATAGACTATGGTTATTTATCTAATTATAATTCTTCATCTCATACTCAAGATGATTATATAATATCTTTTGATTCAAATCTTCAAGGTACAATTGAAGTGAAAGTAAAAACAGAAAATTATAATGGTTACGAAGCAGATTTATATGCATATATTTATAAAAATTCAAGCTTAATCAAAACAGTTCTTATAAAATCTCTTGATTTTGAGCCAGATATAATGACAAACCACCCTTTTGATGTTTATTCAGTAGATTATACAAAAGAAACTAAAACAGCTCAAAATCCATCATATGCAGCATACTTAACAGATATATGGACTGGAGCTACAAAACAATCTGCTGAAGCAGATATCGAATATGTAGTAATAGGTTATTAATTAATCAAGTGATTGATTTATTAACGTGAAATTCTGATACAATATTGATGAATATTTAATAAAGCGAGGGTGATTATGTTGAAAAAAGTTATTTTTATTGGATTAATTGTTATTTTATTATTGTTATTATTAAGTTGTACAACTCAGAAAAATTTCGAGAATTCAAAAATAAAAAGCATTGAAACAATTGAAGAAAATACAGGAGTCAGGCTTAAAGTTATCTTTGATTCTGATTATCCTGTTCCAACTGATGATGTAAAGATGCTTATAAGAAAAAATGATTGGACCAAAACTTTTATTGGTAACGCGAACTCTGATAATACAGAATATACTTTTGAGGCTACTAACATTAACCCTGGAACACAATTTAATAGGAAAATATTTATTGAAGATAAAATTATATATGGTGATAGCTTAGGTGAATTTGAAACAAAAGTGACTTCTGATTCAACGCCACCAATTATAGTTGAGAGTAATTACAGTTTAGAAGAAACAGGAGATATGGCATCACCTTTAACTCTTGAAATTGACGAAAAGCCATCAGGAGTAAAAGAAGCATTGATAAAATTAACAAGAATAGATGAATATGGAAAATTTGAAGAGCCAAGAACTATATACTTAGAAAATGAATTAATGACATTTGAATGGAGTACAAATAAATCGATGAGCTATTTTTTAACTGATCCAACTCCGCCAAGCACATGGAACTACTATATAAAAATAATTGACAATTCTGGGAATACAACAATAACAGATATAGGAACTTTAACTCATACAAATTAAAAACAAATCAATCAAGAAGCCTTAACGGGCTTCTTTTTTTATAGTAAAGGTGGGATATTGATGCAGGAATGTAAGTACGAAAACACAATAAAGGAGTTGCAAATGAAAGATACAGAACAACGCATTATTCAACAACATCAAAACGAAAGATTAGATAAGTTAGACAAAAAATTAGACAAAATTGACAACAAATTTGATACTTTTATTAAGCAAATAAAAAATGGATACATCCCTCGCAGGACTATAGAAACTCTGAAGCAAGAAGACGAATTAATGGAAAAGATTGTAGGTGACATTATTTATAAAAAAATTGGTAAATGGGTTATGGCATTAATAGGAACAAACATTTTAACCCTGATTTTCTTTTTAATTGAAATGTTTGGAGGTTAAATAATGATTGACAAAGAGATATTTAAACTATGTAAAAAATTTGGAAGTGAATATGATGTAGATCCATATCTTATTTTTGGAATCATAAAAACTGAATCCGCTGGGAACGAATATGCAGACTCTGGATATGCAAGAGGATTAATGCAAATGAGTCGCATTGCTTTAAAAGATATTCAAAAAGATTTATTACACAAGTACAAATATTCAGATTTATTTAAGCCTGAGATTAATGTTGAGGTTGGAACTATATTTTTGAAAAAAATGATAACTTATTGGAAAAAGAAATACGATGAAAATTATTTGTCAATTTCACTTGCAATTTTAAGTTATGCTTGGGGGATTACAAATTCAATAAAATGGTTAAAAAGTGTAGCAGATAACTCTCAAATTGACGAGTCAATACCCGAAAAAAAGAAATATTACAACGAAAATGTTATGTTTTGGATGTCTTTTGCGAGAGAACGTTTTAACGCTTGATACACACTTTTATGTTCTCTGTAGATAGATTAATCGAAAAAATATAAAAAATTCTAAAATAAAAGGCTGATAAAGAGGTATTAAATTGAAAAGGAGTGATTTTTATGGAAATGTTCCAGGAAATAATTTCAACTGTGATTTTAGGTTTAATTTTCTATTTTGGTAACATGTTTCTTCAAAAATTTGGTAACTTGAAAGAAGATGAAAACAAAAATCAAAAATGGCAAGAAATAATTAATGTAATTAATGATATTGTTCTTGCTGTAGAAGAATCTTCAAAATTTAGAAAAATGACTTCTGAAGAAAAAAGAGAATATGCTTATAGGCAGGTTGCAAAATATGCAAATGAGTTAGGGATTTCTGTTGATGAAGAATTTATAAAAAATCTTATAGATGCAAATGTTAAAAAGATGAGAGACGAAGGCAAAGAATACAAAAAGGAGGCTAATGTATGAGTTTTGAGATGACATTAGAAAAATGGATATTGGTTATTGCAGCAGTTCTTGCTTTAGGTACTGGAATGTTTGTTTACCAATATGAGGAACAAGATCCAGCTATAGTAAATGAATATCAAGAAGAAATAACAGATGATGTTGAGATTAAAGATATTATTGTAGATGTTTCTCCAGGTGCTACAGAAAAAGAAGTTAGAAGTTGGATAAAAGAAAATTATCCAGATTATGAGATTATTGAAATTGCTTATTATGAAGAACAGAACAGATACCTTGTAAGAATAAAGGAGGTTTCTAAATGATTGCTCAAGCTACAGAGTTAAAACCAGGTGATTTATTACTTTTGAAACAAGAAAAGAGTATTGTTCACGCTTACCTTAGAGAACATTATGGAACAATTGTAGAAAATATAGCAACCGCGGTTACAGGCCAGCAATATCTACATGTAGAATTATATTTAGGTGAAGGTTGGATTATTTCTGCTACTGTAAATGGTGTTAAATTATCTAAATATCCTGTTAGAACTATTATAGATAATTTTGATATTTTTAGACCTAAATTTGATATAGATGAAGATTTATTGGTGTCATTAGTTGATGAATATCATAATAAACCTTACGATTTTACTTCACTTTATTTGAATATAATTAAAGAGATTACTAAGATATTTGGTGTAGATTTTGAATTTCCTTATGATACTAAGTTTATGCTAATATGTTCGGAAATGGTATCAAGAATCTATGAATCTCTTGGAGTATCATTCCATGATAAGTCTGAATATGTAACACCTCAAGAAATAGTTGATTCAAATCTTTTTGAGAAAATTTAAGGAGGGATATTATGATTTTTGGAAGAATGAAATCTGTTTATAAAAGAAATAGCGGGGAAAAAGTAAAGCATACATGGTTTCAAATAGGCGATTTTGTTTTCAGGCAAAAAGTCAAAAAAATATAAATAAAAAACGGATACTATTAATTTAGTATCCGTTAATATTTTCGTTGAGCGCATCCAATGAAAGAATCGGAATTAGCCCACAACCCTGGAGGCAACGAAGGGCAGCCAATCTAAACTCAATATTAGTCTTTGCAGTACGACCGAAACGTTATAATTCATTAAAATTTTGTATTGTGCTTATACTCGCATTTAACTGTATTTTTATATAATTATCTTCTTTGATTATTATTTTATTTATTATTTCTTTAAGTAGTTTTTGTTTTTCTTCTAATGAGCCATCATCTAATATCTTTCTTGTAGTTTCAATCATCTTTTCAACGTTTTCTTCTGAAAATTCAAATCTTTGTGTTTGTGATTTTAATTTTATAATATTATTTAATTCGTTAAGTTCTTTATTTTTAATAGCCATTTGTTCTTTTATATCTTCCATTGTAATTGTGCCATCTTCAATCGCTTTTATTAATCTTTGCCTTCTTTCTTGTATTTCTTCTTTTTTTTCAAATAATTTTTTTAACTCTGCTTCTTTATTATCTTTTTTTACTGAATAATATTTATTTATATTATCTTTAACTTTTTTTATATCGATATTTTTAAATAATTCATTACTTAGATAACTTAACACAAATTTTTCTACTTTATTAGCATAAATTCCTCTATAATGATCGGGATTTAATCCATTCTGTTTTTGCCTTTTTATTTTATTACAAACATATTGAGCGTTTTTAATTCCACCAGCAGGAGACATTACCGATCCACATTCATCACAAACCAGTAAATCTCTTAATAAATATTCTCTTTTTCTTCGTTTATTAATTCTTCTTTTACTCATAGATTTTTGAGCTTTTTCCCATAATTCTTCTGTTACTATAGCTGGTATTGCATTAGGCACTACTACAGCATCATCTCTTTTTATGTGTAAAGTTCTATGATTACCTCTACTCCACACAAAAGTACCTTTATATTTGGGGTTGTGAACAAGATCATATAAAGTAGAATAATTCCACTTGTTACCCTTCCTATTTCTTATATTTTTATCATTTAAATGCTTTGCTATTTTAGCAGGAGAATTACCTTCTGCAGCTAAATCATAAATAATTCGTACTATTTTTGCTTCATTTTCGTTGATTTTATATACACCTCTAGTTTTCTTACCTGCTAAATTTTCTACTTTTACCCTTTCAATATCATAGCCATAAGGAGGATTTCCTCCCATAAAAAATCCTTTTTGAGCTATTTCTCTTGATTTTACACTTATTTCTGCTTTCATGTTTTTTAAATACCAATCAGCTACAGAAGCCATGATACCAAAAACTAAATCACCACTTGCTCCTGTTATATCTTCTGATACAGAGATCAACTTAATTCCATTTTCTTCTAAAAGAGATTTGTAATGGCCTGCGTCTTTTAAATTTCTCGCAAACCTATCAATTTTGTGTACTATAATAGCATCATATTTTTTCTCTTTTGCTTCTCTGATCATCTTTTGAAATTCTTCTCTTTCATCATTAGATCCACTTCTACCTCTATCGATATACTCATTTACTATATTTATGTCGTTCTTAATAGCATAAGCATAAATCTGCTTTAACTGAGCATCAATAGACTCATCATTCTGGTTCATACTTGAATATCTTGCATAAGCAGCAGCAATCATTCTAAATCATCCTCCCAATCGTCATAGTTTTCAATAATTGAGTTATCCCCCAGTTCGTAAGCTTCATCTACAGCGATAAGAAACTTATAAAAGTCTAAATATTCAACTTGACTTAATCCCATATCGCCACAAATCTTATAATTCATGTGTTTTAGCATTTCTAAATCACCCGCGTTGTTAACTTCAACAGTAACCCTTACAGCCATAAAAAACCACCTCCGATATTATTTTAATAAAAATCAGAAGCTTTAGAACATAGATGAAAATATACATATGTATTATACCACAAATTTATAATAAAAAAGACTCCTTAATTGGAGTCTTTAAATCATTTTTTTATATTTTCTTTCTATAGTTTTATTTTTCCTTACTTTATCTTTTATTTCTTTTAGTATTTCATTATTTATCATACCTTTTTTATCTGCTTCAATAGCTTGTTTTTTATCCAATATAAAAGCTTGCGAAGTATTTATTATAGTATCTTTGTCAAAAATATTATTATGGCTGGGGTCTTCTCGGTATATATAGTGAAAATCACATTCTTCTAAAATTCCTTTTTCTAATCTTGAAGTATACTTATCAACTTGAGATGTACCAACTACCAAAACAATTAAATCATCATTATCGGGAGAATGATTTAAAATGATATAATAATGAGAATCATTTCTTAAACCTTTGAAAAAATTACCAAAATCAAATTTTCCATAAATGACTAATCCAGATTTTAAAAAAGAGTTCAAAAAATGCTCATGAGTTCATCTTGCAAAAACTCTTTATTTCCTTTTACTTTATTTTTATTGATTTTATTATAAGGATCTTCTGAGAAACTAAATCTTTTAAGAATATTAAGACCATTATCATTAGGATCTTCGAAAAAGTCTAAAATATCCATATCAAATCTAGATCTTCCTGCTTTTTCTATCAAATCTCTATATTTTGACCATTCTGGATAAGCATGAGTTATTTCAGCTAATTGAAACTCATTAAAAATAGAAAAATATTTCAAAGCAAAATTTAAACTCTCTATATCTGATTCTGAAAATTCATCTTCATCAAATTCCTTTATTGATTTAATAGTATAATTATTGCTTTTTTTAATAAATTTATTGTAATATGATTTTTCTTCTTTGGGTATCAAATCACCTTTAATAGAAATAATATCTTTAACTTCTGATTGAACAGGTCCTAATTTCATTCCAATATATTCAGCATGACAAATTAATCTTCTATATTTTCTTATATGAAATCTTTCAGCAAAATATAATAACTTAATTGCTTTCATATAGTTCATTTTGTTTCCTGATTTTCTTAATAAATAATTCAAAGCTTGAACAGCTTTTTTATAATCATACATTTTTCATTACCTCCCTTCCCTTATATGTATATTATACATATAAATAATTAAAAATTAACAATTTAATATTTACAATTTATTTATGGTTAAATTAAAAAGACCCCGATTAAGGGGTCTTTACTTTATGCTAATTCTAGATTATTTCTGTGATCAATCACAAATTTTATTAATTGTCTTGTTTCTTTGTTAGTATTTACAAAAGTAGTTTTTGATTTGAGTTCATCTAATTTCATGTGTTCTAAAAGAGCTCCAAAACATTCATCTGCAAATGAATGAGAAATAATTGAAACATTTTCAAAATCAAAAATTACCTTATATCCTTGATCAATATATTTCAGTATCCTGTTTCTATAATCAGCACCCACTTTTCTAAAGCCAAGCATTCTTTTACTTTTACCAAATTCAATCCTTTTCTCCTTCATTGTCATACCCCCTTTGAGTGTTACCATAGATCGTCTTCTTTTAAGTCATCTATTTCGTTATATATATTTCTTGGTGGTTTTCCATTAAAATAATTATTTTCTGTTATTTCAACATTTGTATCTATTGAAAAATCAATTATCGTACCTTGCCATTTATTTATATCGGAATAAGAATTTTTAAAAATACTTGTTGTATAACTTGTATTTCCACTATAAATGCTAAATTCTCCAAGTAACCCATAAACAAAATCAATAGTATAATTTAAGCCCATACCTCTTTTATTCTTACCTTCATTTTTGCTTGAAACTCTTTCTTCAATTGCCTTCGCTATAGCTTGTTCTTCGGTCATTTCTGGAAAATACTTGCTATTTTGGAAAGATTTTCTTATACCAATGCCATTATCAACTATTGTAGCGTTTATCATATGGTTATTTGGAAAATATTGAGCTATAACAATTCCATTTTCTACTTCAGCATGTTCTATAACATTATCTAAAATTTCATATAAACTAAAATTAAGTCCTCTATCCAATTCATAAGAAATACTAATTCTATTTTTAAATATGTTGATTATATTTTCTACAACATTCAAACCGCTATCTTCATTAAATTCAGTAATTTCAATAAAATTATTTTGATTCTCCCATCTTTGAAAATATTCAGGTTTATTTACATTAATTACTTTAAAAAAATTCATTCTTTGAGCATACCCAAAACTTTTTGATTCCTCATTTTTAGTTATAATTTCTACATGTTTATTTTTTTTAAGATAAAGAATATATGAAGCTAAAATAGCCAATAAAGAAGAATGTACAAAATCTCCAAAAATAATTTTTATATTATAAATATCTATATTTTGATCATACACTAACTCATCTAATAACTTTTTAATATTATCTCTATTCTTAGTAAAATCAATTTCTATTTTAATAACATTCATTTTATCACTCCAATTATACAATAATTATAGTAAAAAAATTTAATCGTTACATTTCAATTTCATTTCACAACAATCTTCTTAGTTAGTTGAATGAAATCTTCTTCTTTTTCGTCTATCTTTTGAAACGCTTCCTTGAGTAATTCTTCAAGTTCTTTGATTTGCTTCTGCTTAGCTCTATAAGCACTTCCAAATATAATAAATGATAAGCCTAATAGACCAAATAATATGTATGTCATTTAATCACCATTCATGCCAGGATGTCAAAATACCATCATCAAAATAAAGAGATAAATAAGTCCAATACATACCTAAATCATAGTCATATCTTTCATAATACCAGGTTTCGCTTGTGCCATATGAAGTTACAGTTCTATCTGTATCATCTGGAGTACCCATAATGTCTTCAACTATCCATGCAGGCATACCTATCGCTATTTCATCATTCCTTACATTCTCAGCCCATTTTCCATAAGTTATATTTTGAGAAGCTCTTTTTGTAGCTTTTTCTAATTCTTCTCTTCTCTCTTCCTCTTTCATTTCATCATATTCTTTTTTATACATAGCATATAAAGATTCAGTTGATTCTGGAGTTAATGCACTAACTAAATTAGATGTAGTGCCTATAGCCCATGCTCCACCTACAAAAATATCAGCTGCAATCATTGAAGATTCTTCCATATCTGGATCATCTCTTACAGGATTATTAGTAAAATAATAATAAGTATAAACATCACCTGCTAAATTGCCGAACGCATGTTTATAAATATCTTTATGTTTTTTAGTCCTTAAAAATGACTTAAATTCATAGTTTTCTTCTTTTTGAATTAGTTTATCTATATTCTCATTTTCTTTATTTTTTGCTGGAATACTTGCTAAATAACTTAAAGAGCAAGAGTTCATAATAAATATAGTTAATAGTAATAAAATTAATAACGTTACTTTCCTCATCAAATCACTCCTTAAAGTTTTTAATTAAAACATCATCTTTTAAAATTGTTATATTGTTTATTTCTATATAAAAATCAATATGTATTTCAAAATCCTTACCTAAATTATAATTTTTTTTATATAAAGGAGGTTTATAATCCAATGAACTATCTTCAGCATATGATATGGTAGAAAAAGAATAACGGGAAAATAATTCATATATATTATTTTTGGATTCGTAATCTTTGAACTCTTCTTTTAAAGTTCCAACATAGTTTGCATAAAAGTTATATAAAAAAGATTTGGTTTTATAAATTTCTTTATAATTTTTGTCTAAATTAATTTCAAAATTAAAAATTTGCAAAGATTCTTCAATGTTTTTGTTGATAAATAAAGTAAAAGTTCCGATTTGTGTCACTTTTTTTAATTCTAAGTCATACATTGGATAGTCTATGAAAAATTGATCTTCATTTTCTCTAATTGTTGAAGTAGCGTTTGAATCAATACTAATAATACTATTTGAAAATATAAATAAATGAACTAAAACAAAACCTAAAAATAAAACTTTTCTCACAATAAATCCCTCCTAAAATTTGATTAATTAAATGATACCTTTTTCTATAACACTTGATACATTAATAAAAAAAGAAGCCTTTAGCAAGGCTTCTTATATATTAAAGCTGATTTTTCCAACTACTCTACCAAAAATATGAATATCTTTTAAATCATCATCTTTTATAATTATCGGCTCATACTCAGGGTTAAGTGAAATGAGCTGAACCATACTTTCATATTGATAAAACTTTTTAAGAACTGCTTTATGTCCATTAATTGCAATCACTCCTATTTCACCATTTTCAAGTACAGGAGTTTTAATAACAAGAGCTAAATCACCTTCTTGAAATTTTGGGGTCATAGAGTCTCCTTTTACAAACAAAGCAAAGTCTACCTGTTTTTCTTCAGGAATACTTATCATATCTATTATATCTTCAATTGGGTCTATTCCGTTACCAGCTGATATTTCTCCAACAACTGGTATCATTTTTAAATTCTTTCTAATATCTCCAGGTTTTATCTTTTCATTTTCTTTTAAAAATCTTTTTTTGGAAAACCCTAATAAATAATCAACTGAAATATCTAGAGTTTCTGCAATTTTAGTCAAAACTGGAGTTGTTGGTATTGATTGATCCTTTTCAATTCTATAAATAGTATTTCCAGTTACACCTATCAATTGAGCAAAATTTTCTCTTGATAATTTTTTATTTTCTCTTATAGTTTTAATTTTTTCCCCTAAAGTAATTTTAATCACCCTCTTATAATATTTCATTTTTATTATAACTTATTTTCTACAAGCTTGTAGTAATTTTACATAAAATTAAAATAAATTTACATTCTGTTTATTGTAATTACTACACGCAAGTAGTAATATAGATAATATAACAACGCCGATGTAGTAATAATGATGTAGAAACAACAGAGTGGAAAGGAGGTATTTAGATGAAAAATATTGGTCAAAACATTAAAAAGCAAAGATTGAGAAAAAAATTATCTCAAACTGAATTAGCAAATAAAACCAATTTAACTCAAAACACGATTTATAGAATTGAAAGAAATTTGCACGTACCTACTACTCAAACTTTATATAAAATAGCAAAAGTTCTGAACGTAACCATTGACGAGTTATTTCATCCTAAAGAACTAACAAAATAATAACAGAAAACAAGGAGGCAGAAACATGGATATAAAAGAAAATGCTTTTTACACTAATAAGGATTCTGGAAGGAGCTACAAAGTCATAACAGTTGTTATGGACAAAACAGAAGATTTAGAAAAGGTACTATACGAAGATCATGAAGGTGAGCAATACACAAGAAGCGTAAAAGATTTTGTAAGTAAGTTTGAATACAACGAATACAAAACAGAACAATTCAGAATTTTAGAAAAATTAAATTTCTTAGAACAAGAATTTAAAAATGAAATGGAAGAAATAAGAATCAAGAAGCTTACTTTAGAAGAAGTAGAAAACCAACAAATAAAGAACCTGGCAATAATAAGACAAGATATTGAAAACATAGAAAGGTATTTAGGAAAAAGGCTTGAAGTCAAGGGGGAATTCTAATGAACAACTTAGATCTTTTTAAAAATCAACAAATTATACCTTTAAAAGAAAATGAAGATGGAGAAGTTTTAGTAAGTGCAAGAGATTTACATGAATTTTTAGAAATAAAGACTCATTTCAAAGATTGGTTTCCAAGAATGTGTGGTTATGGTTTTGAAGAAAATGAAGATTATACCCCGCTCATTTTTGAGCACCCCTTAAACAAACAACCAACTAAAGATTATGTAATGAAAATAGATATGGCAAAAGAAATAGCAATGATCCAAAGAAGTTATAAAGTGAAAATGGCAAGAAAATATTTTATCGAAGTAGAAAAAGCTTGGAATAGTCCAGAAATGATAATGAAAAGAGCTCTTGAAATAGCAAATAAGAAAGTACAAAAATTATCTTATGAGCTAGAAGAAGCAAAACCAAAGATACTTTTTGCGGATAGTGTTTCAGCTTCAAAAGACTCAATATTAATAAGAGATTTTGCTAAAACCTTAAAACAAAACGGTATAAACACAGGCGAAAAAAGACTTTTTGAATGGATGAGAAACAATGGTTATTTGATTAGGGCTAAAGGTAGAGATTATAACACACCTACTCAGAAATCCATGGATTTAGAACTTTTTGAGATAAAAAGAACGCCAATTAATAGATCAGAAGGAATTATTATCAAAAAAACACCATTATTAACTGGAAAAGGTCAAAACTATTTTGTAAAAAAATTCTTATATGAAATGGAGGGAGTTAAATGATTGAAAATAGAGAAAACGTTATATCAGCTTTTTTAATAAACACTGGTAAAACAAAAGAAATCATTGAACAAAACGCTAAAAGGAGGGTTGAAAATGAACACAAGAGGGATAAGAGTAACAGTTCCAATCATTCATTTAGTCGAAGAAAACTGCAACAGCATAGCAAGCAGTTTTATTCAGAGAAAAAATCTCGAGAAATTTCAACTCCTTGAAGAATCGGAAAATGAGCTTAAAACTTTTATGGATTGTTTGCTAAAAGAATTCAACAAATTAAGCAGAGACAAGATAAAACGAGAAATCAAATATGTGTATGATCAACTTTTATTCTTAGACAAAAAGCAAGATGAAATAATAGCAAGTGTTTTAAATTTAAGCATGTATATAGGAAAGATAAACAAAGATAGTAACGGACTTTTAAAACGATACGACGTGAAAGGTAATTACAAAGAACATGCAAAGATTTATGAGAAACCAACGCGAAATCAATTATTACTTTATGAGGAGGTTGAAGAGTATGACAGTAAAAGAAAAGCCCACTGCGGTAACAGTGGACGATAGATTAAAACAATTTAATGAAACTTACAGAGCGGCTCTGCTCTGCGAAGCTATTAACTCTTCTAACAATAAAGATTATAACACAAAAGATCCTAAAGAAATATTTAAAAAACTTTACAAATACTATGGAGGTGCAAAATGAGGATTGAATTGAAAAAGATTAAATTAGAAAACTTTAAGGGAATTAAAAAACTTGAGATAGATTTCAGTAAAAGAACGGACATTTCAGGGCAAAATGCGACTGGTAAAACAACTATCTTCGACGCTTTTACATGGTTGCTTTTCGATAAAGACTCAACAGACAGAAAATCTTTTGGAATAAAAACATTAGATTCAAACAATAACGAAATCCATGGATTAGAACACTCAGTTGAATGTGAGCTTGCCGTAGACGGTGAAATTTTGAGCCTGAGGAAAGTTTATAAGGAGAAATGGACAAAGAAACGGGGTGAAGAAAATGAAGAGCTTACAGGTCATACTACGGACTATTACAGAGATGATGTTCCAGTGAAGATGAAGGAATACAACGATACAGTCAACCAAATCATAGATGAGAACATATTTAAACTTGTTACCAACCCGCTTTATTTTAACCAGAATCTACACTGGAAAGAAAGAAGAGATCTTCTGTTAGAAATTTCTGGCGACGTAAGCACAGAAGATATTCTAAACTCAAAAGCAAAGTTAAAACCTTTAGAGAAACTTTTAGAAAAGAAAAACATTGAAGATTTACAAAAGAGCTTGAACCACAAAAAGAAAATGATAAATGATGAATTAGATAAGATTCCAATCAGAATAGATGAAGCAATGAAATCTTTAGAAGAATACGACATTGATTTTGAAGCAGTTGAGAAAGAGATAGAAAGCAAAGAAAAAGAAATAGAAGCAATCGAAAAACAGATTAATGATGAAAGTCAAAAAGATAAAGAAATTAGCGAATTAAAATCAAGAAAATACAAATTAGAAATTGAATTAAACCAAATTAGACATCAAAAACAATTGAAAGCAGATGAACCGTTAAGAGAACTTCAAGAAGCACTTAGAAACAAAGAGTATGAAATCAAAGAAGTAAAACAAGATATAAAAAATATTCAATCTTCTTTGGAAAGAGAAGAACAAAACAGGAAAATGAACGAAGAAACGATTAAATCCTTAAATGAAGAAATAAAAGAACTCGAAAAGGAAACACAAGAACTTAGAGAAGAATATAAAAAAATTGTTGGATCAGAATTAACCATAGATGAAAATGAGTTTATTTGTCCAACCTGTGGACAATCATTGCCAGAAGATAAAAAAGAAGAAAAGATAGAAGAAATGAAGATTAATTTTAATACTGAAAAAGATAAAAAAATTGCAAAAATAAAACAAAAAGGAACATCAAACAACAAAAAGATAGAAGCAAAAAGAGAACAGATACAGAAATTAGAAAACGTTAAAGAGACAGATACTCAAGAATTACCAAAACTAAACGAGAAGTTAGATCAACTCTTAGAAGGAAAAAGAAAACTTGAGAAACATATAGAAGATTTCAAACCTTCCACAGAAGAAACAGAAGCAGAAAAGAAACTTAAAAAATCAATCGAACATTTAGAAGAAAAAATTAAAAATACTCAAGAAGTAGATACTACAGAGTTAAAGGAAAAGAAAAAAGAATTAATTAGAGAACAAGATCAATTAAAAGAGAAATTATCTTACAGAAATCAGCAGAAAAAGATCCAGGAAAGAATCAAGGAACTTAGAGAACAGGAAGCAAAGCTAAACAAAGAATATTCTAACTTAGAAAAATACGAAAATCTTACAGATGAATTCATAACCACAAAGGTGAATATTTTAGAACAAAAAATAAACTCAAGATTCAAAAATACAAGATTCAAACTTTTTGAAAGACAAATAAACGGTGGGATAAAAGAAACATGTTCAACTCTTATAAATGGAGTTCCTTTTGAAGACGCAAATAACGCTGGAAAGATACAGTCAGGAATAGACATTATAAATGTTCTTAGTGATTACTATAAGATTCAAGCACCTATATTCATAGACAATAGAGAATCGGTTAACGAAATACCAGAAACAGATAATCAAATAATTAATTTAATAGTAACTACAGATAAAAAATTAAAAATAGAAAACAGAGAATTTGAGGAGGTTAAATAATGAGTCAAATAGAAGTAAAAAGAAAAAATGAAATAGAAGAAAGTGGAGATCATAAAACATGGGTTGAAGCGATTACTTCTAAAATATCAGAGTTAGAAAATAAAGAAGGCTTTAGTGTTCCTAAGAACTACTCTGTAGCAAATGCTGTGAAATCAGCTTACTACAAACTCATAACAGCAAAAACTAAAGACAAACAACCCGTTTTAAAAGTTTGTGATAAAAAATCTATTGTTAATGCTCTTATGGATATGGCCATACAAGGTTTAAGCCCAGCAAAAAATCAGTGTTATTTTATTCCCTATGGAAAAGAATTACAGTTACAAAGAAGTTATTTTGGAACTGTAGCTGCGGTTAAAAGAATGAGCAATGTAGAAAATGTATACGCAACTATAGTTTATGAAGATGACAAATTTAAATTTGGAATAAACCCAGAAACAGGAATATATGAAATTTTAGAACATGAGCAATCTTTAGAAAACATTGACATAAATAAAATAAAGGGAGCTTACGCAGTAGTAGTTACTTCTGATGATTCACCAAACTACGTTGAAATAATGAGTATTGCTCAAATAAAACAAGCGTGGGGTCAAGGAATGATGAACGGAAACTCTAAAGCACATCAGAATTTTACAGACCAAATGGCTAAAAAAACTGTAATAAATCGTGCATGTAAGATGTTTGTCAACACTTCAGATGACAGTGATTTGCTTGTCGAATCGTTCAACAATACAACAGAGAATGAATATAAAGAATACGACGAAGATCAAGAAGTAAAGGAAGAAATCAAAGAAGCACCAAAAAAGACCATAAAATTTGAACAAAAGCCAAAAGAAAATAAATTGATAAAAGAAGTTCAAAAACAATCCGACAACAAACAACCGAGTCTTGAAGATGTACCATTTTAAAATTTCAGTTATCGGATCTACTTCCCGGGGAAATTGCTATCTCTTAAAAGGGGATAGCGAAACCCTTATTATCGAAGCTGGAATGAGGTTTTCAGAAGTACAGGAAAGCATGAACTATGAAATAGAAAACATTGTCGGTTGTTTGGTTTCTCATGCACATAGAGACCATAGTAAGTACACAAAAGAATTTATTAAATATGGGATAGATTGTTATATGACACCAGAAACATCAAAGAAATTAGGACTTAAGCACCACAGAATTCATAACATACAAACAGAAGAGATATTCAAAGTAGGGAACTTTGAAATAATAGCTTTTCCAACAAAGCATGACTGTGATGGATCAGTTGGATTTTTAATCAGGCACGAATATTTAGGAACTCTTTTATTTGCTACTGATACTTATTACATAGATTATCAATTTGAAGGTTTGAACCACATTCTTATTGAAGCTAACTACGATAAACAAATTTTAGCAGACAACATAATTGATGGAAAGATACCTCAAGTAGTAGCAAAAAGAGTAAGAAAGAGTCATTTTGAAATAGATAATTTGAAAGATTTTCTTATAAATTCAGACTTGTCTCAAGTTAAAGAAATAGTGCTTTTGCATTTATCAGACGGAAATAGCAATGCTAAAGTATTTCAAAAAAAGATAAGTGAAGCGACTTTTATAACAACGTACGTAGCGGATTCGAACATGGAAATCATTTTACCCCCAGTAGAGTGAAGTAACACCCCTTTGAAAGTCTCTCGGGGGACTAATCCACCCCCGAGAATTTTTATAAACAAGGAGGATTATTGATGAATGAACAACCTAATTATTATGCAATTTTAACCTCAAATGTAAGGTATGATTTAGAGCTAAAACCAAATGAAAAATTATTATTTGCTGAAATAACAGCACTATCAAATAAAAATGGATTTTGTAATGCTTCTAATGGTTATTTTGGTGACCTCTATGGAGTAAGGAAAGATACAGTAAGCAAATGGATTAAACATTTAAGAGATAGAGGATATTTAGAAGTAGAAATTATACGAGATGAATTTAAAAGAATCGTTGGTCGAAAAATCTACCCTATTGGGGAAAAAGCCAATACCCTATTGGATAAAAACCCAAGAGGTATAGATAAAAAAGCCAAAGGTAATAATACAAGTAATAATAATACAAGTAATAATAAAACTATTGTCGAGTATGAAGAAATTGTTAACTACTTAAATGAAAAATCAGATAAGAATTATAAGTCTACTACAGAAAAAACAAGAAGTTTTATAAGAGCAAGAACTAAAGAAGGATTTACTATAGAAGATTTTAAAACAGTTATAGATAAAAAATGCAAACAATGGAAAGATGATCCAAAAATGAACAGGTATTTAAGACCAGAGACTTTGTTCTCTGCAAAATTCGAAGGATATCTGAATGAGGAGGTTAGCAATGGAACATATCAAAGAAGTAATAAAGAAAAAGAATATCAAAACCTCATCAACCCAGCAGGGGAAAGATATACCCCACAAGCAAGACAAGCAGCAAAAGAAGACAAAGAGTTACTGCGAAAACTGTCAGATGAAGGAAAACTGTGAAAACGGTTTTATTTATAACCCAGAGAATAGATCATATAGAGAGTGTCCAATACATAAAAAAATAAGAGAAAGACAAGAAGCTGTTAGAACTCTTCAAGTTGAATTACCGAAAAAATTCTGGAATAAATCATTTAAAAATTTTGAAACAAAAAACAAAGAGTTAAAAGAATTCAAAGAAACAGCTATTAAATATGCAAAAGCTAAAGCTTGGAATAATGGATCTTCTCTTTTTATAAACGGTAACTATGGAACTGGTAAAACTCATATAGCTGCTGCTATAACAAGACAAGCTATATATCAAGGTCAAAGCGTCTTATTTTTGACAGGTAGCAGACTCACTGGAACTATAGAAGAAATTAGAGATAAATTCAAAAAGATGAAGAACCTGGACTTAATTATCTTAGATGATTTAGGGGAAGAAATCAAAAATAAAATAATTTTGAACGAAATATTCTCTCTTATAAACCACAGATATGAAGCTGAAAAAGGCTTTATTATTACTACAAACAAGAGTCCAGAAGAATTTGAATCGCAGTTAATCGGTGGAAGAACATTTGACCGTATCTATGAAAGAAGCTTGATTATAACGCTTGAAGAAACAAAGAGCATGAGAAAACAAAAAAGGGAAAAATACCTAGAATGGCTAAACGAGGTGAAGCATGAAGATAAGTAGAGATGAACGAAGATTATTAAAAGAAGCAATATCTTTTTATGCGAGACAAACAAGCCAACATATCAATGAAATCAATAGTGGAATATACAAAAAAGATTTACCAGATGACGAAATAACAGTTGATGCAGTTAATAAATTAAAGAATAAATATGAAAGACTGTGGAAGCTTAATCAAAGAATAGGGGAGGCTGATGAAATTGTTTCAGAAGATGTCAACGCTGTGGTAGGAAACTAACAGATCCAGAGAGCCAAGAAAGAGGATACGGTCCAAAATGCTACAAACTATTAGGAAAGAAGCACAAAGGAATAGCAGAAGAACAATTGATGCTGTTTAATAAAAAAACTCTCGAAAGCCAAGATGGCAATCAAGAGCAAGACAATTAGATTATATCACAAATGAGGTGGTTTGATGACATGGTTTATCTTAATAGGGTTAGGGATATTATATTTCATAGCTTTTAGATTCATGCAGTTTGCAGGAGAACATAGCAATTATGAGCGGCAAATGGAAGATGAATATCAAATTCAGTTTTTAAAAGAAAAGAAGAGAAAAAAAGAGCAGAAGATTAATGATCATTTACATTTTTTAAGACACGGTTATATTAAACGAAATTAAAAATTTTTTGGAGGTAATAAAATGTGGTATATAAAAATTCTTGATGATAAAGGAAAACTTAAACAAAAAGGACCTTTCAGACATTATAAATTTGCTGAAGATTTAGCAAAACGTATTGCTGAAAGAGATGATATCAAAAGAACTTATTTGGTTAGGAGAGAGACAAAAATGAAAGTTTAAACATATCCCCAGCAAATTCTAATAAAAGGCAGGTGAGAAACTCCTCCTTTAAGCTATATATACGCAGACTGATCAGTCAATTTCCCCGAGCTGGGCGGGGATTTTAGGAGGGTATTATGTCGTATGGAACTTTATTAAGATATCCAGGCAGCAAATGGAAGGTATCAAAAGAGATAATAAAATTGTTTCCACATCATAAAGTTTACTTAGAGCCTTTTTTTGGCAGTGGAGCAATATTTTTTAATAAACCGCAAGTTAGATTAGAAACTATAAACGACAAAGACAACGAAGTAGTTAACCTTTTTAAAGTAATAAGAGATCACCCAAACGACATGGCCAACAAAATAAATTACACACCTTATTCACGCGAAGAGTACATGAAAAGCTATGAACACTCAGATAACGAGATAGAAAAAGCAAGAAGATTTTTAGTTAGAATGTGGCAAGCATATGGTCCGAAAACAAATGGTAGTAACCCTGGTTGGGGTAGGTCAATTAAATATGAAGGTCCAAACCGGCCATATCAATGGAGTAAAGTTCCAGGAATAATTTTAAAAATAACAGACAGACTTAAAAGAACACAAATAGAAAACAAAGATGCAACTGAGTTAATACAAGAATATGATGTTCCAGATAGTCTAATCTATTTAGATCCACCATATTTGCTTAATACAAGAAATGCAAAAGTCACTATGTATAAACACGAATACAATACAGAAGATCATGAGAAATTATTAAATGTTATTAGCAATTTAAAACATGCAAAGATAGTTATTTCAAGCTACGAAAACGATTTATACGAAAATTATTTAAAAGAATGGAATAAAGAAGAATTTAACTCTTATTCTATAGCTGGAAGTTTAAGGAAAGAAGTTGTTTATTTTAACTATAGAAATAAAAATAAACTTTTTTAGGAGGTAAATATGAAAAATTTTTATAAATTAAACGAAAAAGGGGATAAAAAATGACAAAGCAAGAATTTACAAAAAAATTATTAAATTAATGACTGAAAATAATAAATAATTTTTAATTATAGACAGTTTACAAAAATTGAGGAGGTAAACCTTATGAAAATGAAAGAAATTGAGAAAACTTTGGAGGAATTAGACAATATAATGTTAGATATTAAAAAACAAGAAAAATTTAAAAATGCTGAATTGATTGATTTGAAAGAAATGAAATATGATTTGGTTTCGCATGTAGAAACTATAAATACGATAATTCAAAATAATAAAATGGAAGGAAGATGAATAATGGCAAATTATGATTATGATATATGGAATACTGGCATATGGGTTTTCAATGCTAATAAATATACTAAAGAAGACGCTAAAGCTTTATGGATAATAGGAATAGATGAAAATGACATTTTTACAAATGAAGAAATACAAATAGTATCAAATGCACAACCACCAGAACCAGAAAAATATTATGCAAGATATTTTCCAGTTCCTCCAGACTCCGTAGATGGAAGTGATTTTGATGGTGGTTGTTATGCTTTAACGACAACAGCTGCTGCAAGAAAGAAAAAACTTGGGGAATTTGAAGTTTGGGTAATTGAATCCCATGGTGATTTCCTAGACAGAATATTAGGAGATGACAATAATGTCAATAGCATATAATAAAATAATTCTTATTGGAAGATTAACAAGAGATCCAGAAATTAGGTCAACTGTTAGTGGTTCAAATGTAGCTAATTTTTCATTGGCTGTTGATAGGCAGTCTAAGAATAACAATGACGTTGATTTTATCAATATAGTTGCTTTTGGAAGACAAGCTGATTTTGCAAGTAACTATCTTTCTAAAGGAAAGCTCATTCTTGTTGAAGGACAATTAAGAATTAACAAATGGACAGATAGAAATGATGTAAAAAGAGAAACAGCTGAAGTATGGGCTAACAGAATGGCTTTTATGGAAACTAAAAAGGCTCAAAATCAAAATACTCAACAACCAACTCACAATCAAGAAGAATATACTGACGAAATGCCTGGATTTGATGAAGATCCATTCGAAGATATAGAAAGTAATTTAACAAGTGACAATATAAATATAACTGGTGGTGAGTAATTTGAAAGTATTAGATAAAGGATTTGTAAAACTTGTAGATGTTTGGGGCAATGAACTAAAGATAGCAAAAATAGCAGGAATTTCATTTAATAATGAAGATCCAGACGTTGAAAAAGTTATTAAACAAATAATAAAACATCCTTGTTTTGGGACTCCATTTGAACATGCAGGTATGAGTATTAGGGTTAAAGCTCCTATTTTTGTTTTAAGGCAATGGATGAGGCAAAGACATCTTAGTTACAACGAACAAAGTGGAAGATATACAAAGTTAGCACAAGAGTTTTATTTACCAGAAGAAGATGAAGATATCAAAATAACTTATCAGCAAAGCTACAACAAAGCGTTTGATACTTACAAAACACTTTTAGAAAAAGGAGTTAAGAAAGAAAAAGCAAGAGCAGTTCTACCAGTAGCAACTTATTCAGAAGTATTTATTTCGGGAAATTTAAGAGCGTGGTTGCATTTTATTAAACTAAGAAAAGATCCGCACGCTCAATGGGAAATAAGGCAATATGCGAAGGTAATTTATACACTTATAAGAGAGTATTTTCCAGAAACAATTAAAGCTTATGAGGTGATGAAAGATGATATTCGTTGATGTTCAAGAAGACAGTGTAAATGCAATGGATAGGGAAGAACTCTCTATCCTTGCAGCTAACAAAGGACAGCTTGTAGACGAGTTCGGAAAACCTGGGTTATACATGGACGACAATTTTAGAGTTTTAAATTATGGAAGATATTCAAAAAGACAACAACAAAGAGAATTAATGAAAAAGAAAAATAGATTATCTAGGCAAAACGAAAGGATAATAAAGGCAATTCAAAAAGAAACTAACATGCACAGATATGATGTAGTAAGATTTTTGCTGACTTATAAAAATGCTTTAAGAAAAGAATTCATGAACGATCAGTTTTTTTATAAGCTAACAGATAATGAAGTTAAAAAGCTAATATTTTTTATAAAAGAAAAGCCTTATTTAAGAGTTTTGCTAAGGTATAAAGAACTTAACGAAGCAAAGGAATACGCAGATACTCATATCACTCAGCACGAAATCGTAGGATATGATGAAGTAACTTCTTATAGACAATTCCAGATAAGGAACGCTCATAAAACAGAGAAAATCGGAGGAACAAACTTTTATCCAATTTCAGAAAAAGAAAAAATTGAATCTAAAATAAGGGAGTGGTTAAAATAACAATTTACTTTGAAAATAAAGAACTTAGAACAGAAAAGAAATATTTTGATGATGCTGGAATTGATTTGAAAGCTAAGGAGAAAATTACTATTCAACCTGGAGAAATTGTGGCAGTGCCAACAGGGGTAACTTCTGTTTTAGATGAAGGAACTTATGGCCAAGTAGTTGGAAGATCCTCGATGAATTTAAAAGGGATTGATTGTAAAATTGGAACTATTGATGCTTCTTATAGAGGTGAAATTAAAGTAGTTTTGCATAACTTAAATAAAGAACCGGTTATTATAGAAAAGTATGACAGAATAGCTCAAATGATAATCAAAAATTGTCATTTAGACTATAAGGAAATAATAGGAGTTGCACCTTCTGATACTGAAAGGGGGTCAAATGGATTTGGCAGTACAGGAAGATAGAATAAGCTCAAAGGAATACAGAAAATTAATATCAAATAAGAAGAAAAGAAAGTACAGAAATAAGATAGTAACTCTCGATGGACACAAATTTGACAGTCAGAAAGAAGCACAATACTACGCAGAGTTAAAGATTTTAAAATCTAAAGGAATAGTTAAAAAAATAGAATTACAGCCGAAGTTTTTACTACAGGAAGGATTTACGAAAAATGGTGAAAGGCACAGAGCAATAAACTATATAGCAGATTTTAGAATAACTTACGCAGATGGATCTATCGAGATAGTAGACGTAAAAGGAACTAAGACTAATGTCTATAAGCTGAAAAAGAAGTTGTTTGAGAAGAAGTATCCAGAGCTTACTATTAAGGAGGTGTAAGGATATATAAAATAATAAAAATGTTCGAAAGTCTACAAGGTAAGTATAATCTTTGGAGTGTATTTACTGATTGGCTTGAAATGGCTTCAATTACTTTTGAAAATATAATTTTAAAAGATCCAGAAAAAGAAAAAAGGTATCTTGAAATTTATAATAAATATTCTAAAAAAGAACAAGAGATTTTTCCTAAGATTTTGGGTGAGTTAATAATGGCATTTGATAAAGAATACGAAGATCATCTAGGTAAGATTTATATGGAAATGTCAATATATAACAAAGGAACAGGACAATTTTTTACACCATATAATCTAAGCAAATTAACCGCTCAATTAGTAGGAATAGAAGAAAAAGCTACAATCACTATAGATGAACCAGCTGTAGGTAGTGGAGGAATGGTTATCGCATACGCAGAACATTTACTAAAAAAAGGAATAAACCCTCAAAGTCGGTTAATCATATCAGCTTCAGATAAAGATATTAATTGTGTAAGAATGTCACATATACAGCTATCTATTTTAGGACTTAGAGCTAAAATTTTTCATAGAGATACATTAGCAATGAATACATGGAAAGTTATATATACTCCTTTTTATTATGCACCAGCTAGTAGTTACACAAAAAGAAAAGAACCAGAAACAAATAAAGAGGGAGTGTATAAATTATTTCAAGAGGTGGGATAGAATGAATAAAAAAGAAATAAAAGAAGAGCTTAGACATTTGCACGAAATGATAGAAACAATACTTAAGACAGATAGATTAGCAACAAATAAAATAAAAGATTTAGAAAAAACTCAAGAGTTAATTAATGAAGATATAAGCGAACTCATAGAACATATAAAAGATTTAGAAAAAGAAAAAGTGGATTTAGATTTCATTCCTGGACACATATACTATGGAACTGTTGCCGATAATGAAAAAATGTATTCACACAATATTTTTTATTGTTTTAAACAAGATGGTGAGAAAAAACTTATAACAAAAGATGGGAGAATTTTTAATATAAAAACATCTAATTTTACAGGGATACAAAATATAACTTCTGATACACAAAAAGAAATTATAGATAGAATAAATGATAGAGATAGAAGAATAGAAGAACAAGGCATTTTACACAATAAGATAGAAGATCAAAAATAAAAAATCCTCCCTGCTAGCCCCAGGGAGGAAAAAGAAACAACTTAACCTAATAAATTATATCACAGGAGGTTAAGACATGCCAGTTTTATTATACTTTGAAAAAAGAGAAATTGAACAAATGCTTCAAAGATATAAACCGAGCCTTCAAAAGATCATGCAAAGGCCACTTAATTTGTATATGGCAAATCATGAGATACAAATAGAAAGCTTTATTCCTGGTGGGATAGATAAACCAACAACAGGGAAACCAAAAGATTTTGAGTCAATGCTTAAAGAAGGATATAGCAAGGAATTAGTTGACTCTATTGCTATTTACTCACTCGTAGAAGAGTGGATGAAGATACTTAAAAGTCATGAAAGAGAAGTTTTGTTTCACCGATATATTAATCATGATTTTGAAATAAAAGGTAAGAGATATAAATGTTTATCTTTAAGGGAAACAGCACAAAAAATGAATATCTCTAAATCTTCTGTGGAGAATTACGAAAGAGAAGCAATCAAGAAGATAGAGATATACAACGCTTAGGAGGAATAATTATGGAAGAACAAAAGTTAAAGCTAGGTGATTTAGTGCGATGCATAAGTTTTCAAGATGATTATAATACAGAAATTGGTAGAATAGTAGGGAAGCATAAAAGCGGAAGACAATGGGAAGTAAAGTTATTTAATCATGCTTTTACCAAACATTTTTTTACCGAAAAATTAGAAAAGATAACTAAAAAACAAGCAATCAAAGAATTAGGTCTATAATTTGACTGATTTGGACAAAATATGGTATAATTTGATAAGATGCATACAGTATGTGGAGAGCCGACTAAAAAATCGGCTCTTTTTTAATGGTAACAAACCTCGGCCATCACTTGAAAAAGTGGTACCATGATTATTCATGGGGATGGATCCGAGGTTTTTTATTAGGGGGATAGATATGAAACCAATACCAAAACCAATACATGATTATGTTTGGCAAAGAGATGGTGGTCGTTGCCGTTTTTGTGGATTAGAGGGTGAACACGTTCATCATATATATTCCAGGTATTCTCAAATTCCTGCACATTTAAAAATACAAGAAACGATTAACAACAATCACCCAGACAACTTAATTCTCTTATGTTCAAAACATCATTTTCGTGTTCATAACGGGAATATAGTTTATGATAAAGTGAAAGAAATTGAAATAAGCAGGCAGAGAGCTAAGTTGGTTAAAACAACAACAAAATTAATAGAGTGTCTTATAAAAAATAAAAGCAAATTAGCTAAATAGTCAAAGCATGTGAGACTTTTTTCTCTTTTACGATAAATTAACCACATAATAATAACGATTGAAATATGAGCCTCTGAGAGGGAGGTGCGATATGGATAAAAATAATATAGAGTTTTCGGCAATTATAGCTCCGATTCAAACAGGTATAACTATAGGACTTGATGGAGCAAGAATAAAGTTAGATATACCCGAAAGTGAAAGTGCAGCTTATCATAAACTTTCTGCTTTTGGAAGAGGAAAAATACTCAAGGTTAAGATAGAAATTGTTGAAGATCAGCAAGATAATGGTTGGTAAGAAACTGTTAAGGAATAACATAACACTGTTAAATATAACATATCATAACGGAAAATATAAGGAGGTGATGACATGCCAAGAATATCTAAAATAGTGCAGTTTGAACTAGAAAACGAGGTGTTAAGTTTAGCATCACAAGGTATGTCATCAAGAGAAATTTCAAAAGAGATAAAAAAGAAAGAGAATAAAAATATTTCTTATGTTGCTATAAATAAATTTTTACAAGAGACAAGAGAAGAGAGAGCGGAGTCTAGTAAAAGAACAATACAAGAACATATTCAAAAAAGTATTCCAGATGATTTGCAAAACTTAGATGATATGAATAATAAACTTTTAGAATGGTTTAACGATGAAAATCTTAAAAAGTCTAGACGGCTTCAAGTATATAATTCCTTACTAAAAGGTATAGAACTAAAATTAAAACATTCTGGGGCAGAAGAGAACACTGTAGATGATGTTTTAGATAAGATTAGATCTAAGTGGGGATTAGATAAATGACACTTGAAGGCAAGAAACAATATTTAAAAGATATAGGAGCTAACTTGCATGATGGTGGACAAATAGACGCTTTCTTTTCAGAAGCAAGATTTAAAGTTCTCGACAATGGCAGACGTTGGGGAAAATCTTTATATGCTTCAATAGAAGCTATACCTTATGCTTTCATGAAAAATAAAATGGTTTGGATTGTAGCTCCTACTTATGAACTAACAAAAAAGGTTTTTAGAGAAATATATAACTACATTAACCCCAGAGAATTTATATGGAAAAAAAAGGGTAGATGCACTATGTCGAAGAGTGAGCTGTTTATTGAAACTAATACAGGCACTCAATTCGTAGGAAAATCAGCAGATAACCCTAAATCACTCGTTGGTGAAGGTGTTGATTTGCTAATAATTGATGAAGCTGCAATGATTCCAGAGAAAATATGGACTGAATCTTTAAGGCCAACACTAACAGATAAAAAAGGTAGAGCTATTATTATTTCTACTCCTAAAGGTAAAAACTGGTTTTTTCATTTATATACAAGAGGTCAAGATCAGTTATTTGAAAATTATGTTAGTTGGAAACATCCAACTTGGCATAACCCTTTTATAGATTCAAAAGAAATAGATGAAGCAAGAGGGTCATTACCAGAGAGAATATTTCAGCAAGAATATGAAGCAGAATTTTTAGACGATACTGGTGGAGTTTTCAGAGGAGTTAGAAAGAACATAAGAAAAACATTGAGAGAAGCTAAACCAGGAGAACATTTTTTTATTGGTGTCGATTTGGCTAAATACATGGATTTTACAGTGATAACTGTTCTTGATGAGCTTGGTAACCTTGTTTATTTTGATAGATTTAATCAAGTAGATTGGAGCTTACAAAAACAAAGAATTAAAAGTGTATATAAGCAATATCCTGGAAAAATAACTATAGATTCTACAGGTGTTGGAGATCCTATTTATGAAGATTTAAGGAATGAAAGAATTAATATTGATTCTTTTAAGTTTAACAATAGCAGTAAAACGGATTTAATAAACAATCTTTCAATATCTATAGAACAGAACAAGATACATTATGAAGATATACCTGTTTTAATTAATGAATTAGAGATATATGCTTATGAACTAACCCCTTCAAGAAACTTAAAAATGAATGCTCCAGCAGGATATCATGATGATTGTGTTATTTCTCTTGCTTTAGCTGAATGGGGAAGAAGTAATATATCTATGTATTCAGAAGAGGAAATAGAATGGTGAGGTGATTAAATGAGATATCACGATACGATAGATAATAAGTTACTTTTAGAGTTATATAAAGATGAATTTGAGTATGATGATAAAAGTAATATAGCCCTTGTATATAACTATGTCCCTAAATTTATTCTGCTATCAATAGCTCTTACAATGCAGAAAAAACTACATTTAATAGGTGAAAAAGAAAAAGATAATCAAATAGAAGATATTTGGAAAATATGGGAACAAAATAATATGCAAACGCTTAAATATAAAATAGCTTTGCATTATTTTTTATTTAAGGAAGTAAATCTTGAAGCAGTTTGGGAAGGTGAAGATAAAATAACTGGAACAAGAATTATACTTCACGATCCAGACAGTGTAAAGATTGAAAAACTAGGGGATCAGATAATAAAAGTTACTATAAATTCTAAAGAATTAGATGAAAATGGTAAAACGGTTAATATAAAAAAGATTTTAACTAGAAATACAATTTCAATTCAAAGAGGGGAAGAAAATCCAGAAATTAAAGATAATTTATATGATTCAATACCTTTCGTTCATATCGAAAACTCTAACTATAGAATAAAAAGTTTAATAAGACTTCAAGATACAGAGAATAGGTATGAGGGATATTTAGATGCTCTTTTTGATTTACATGCCGATCCAATTTTATTTGATGATTTAGGTGAAGCATTTAGAGCTAAAGAATTGAAAAAAGAAACTTCTATAAAAATAAGTAATGACAAAACAAAGATTAGAAAGTTCTTGCATTATCCTCGAGATAGTAAAGGTGCGAGCATGCTTGAAAGCAATGGAGCTATGGCTCAAAGAATTCAAGAACAACAAGATAAAATATGGGATAAAATTAAAAGGTTATACCCAGAAATAGTCTTAATGGAAATGCTTCAATCTTCTGGTAATATAACTGGTGTTGGTTTGGATAAAAAATTAATTGAAATAACTACAAGTATTAATTATGCCCGAGGAGAAATAAAGAACGCTCTTGAAGAATTAAATGAACTTATAGGATGGTTAGTAAATAACAATAAAAGTAAAACTCAGATAGATTTCGAGGATATTATTCCAAAATCTTTTAATGATATTATTCAAGAAGTTTCAAAAGCTACTGGGTTATTGTCTAAAGATTGGCAGTTAAATAGGTTAGAAAATAATGGAATAATAAATTCAGCTGAAGAGGAACTAAAAAAACAAAAAAAAGAAGTACAAGCTAACCCGATGGGTTGGTGATTAGATGACACAAGAAGAATTCTACGATAAATTTAATATGCAAAGAAGAGCGTTTTTGAATACATCTATAAAAAAGCTTGAAAAGAAATACAATAAAGAATATGAGAAACTTTTTAAAGAATTAAACTACAATATATCTCATAAAATATCTAAATATAAAGATGAAAACAATAATTACAGATCACTTCATCTAACAAAAATGAAAAAAGATATTGATGATGAGATAAGAAAATTTAACAAAGAATGGAATTTACAACATAAAGATTTATTAAAAAGAGCAAGTATAAAAGCATTAGAGGATACTAAAGCAATATATAAAAACTTTTCTCTTGATGTCTTAACTGAAAATGTGAAGTGGAACAAAAACATAATGGATTATCTCATTGCTTATAAGGCTCAAGATGGTTTAAAAATATCAGATAGATTATGGGGACACTCAAAACAAATAAGAGATAATCTAATTAATACTTTGCAAAAAAATATTTTAGCTGGTGAATCTGTATGGGATACAATGATGGAGTTAAAAAACAATCCTAATGTTGAAATACCAAAATATTTGAGAGAACAGTTTCACTTAATGGGAGATGAACAAATTCAAAAAACTGTTGACCTTTATACAGTCAAAAAAACAAATTACATGACAAGAAGATTAGTTGAGTCTGAAATTGAAAGAGCATACAGGACTACTAATCAGAAACTTGTTGAAGGAAAAGAGTGGATCAAAGGCTTAAAGTGGAATTTATCTTCAAAACACAAGCATGGTGAATATGACTGTGTATGTGAAGATAATTCGACAGCTAATGATTTCAAAATGGGAAAAGGAGTTTATCCTCCAAAATATTATCCGCCTGCTCCCGCACATCCTTGGTGTAAATGTTATGATTCTGAAGTTTTTAATGATGAAATAATACAAAAAATTGAGAATGTAGATTAATTCTCATTGAATTGATGCCATTGCCCTCCTTAGGAGCCCCTTTTATAGGGGCTTTTTTTAATGTTAGAGGGTAATTAATCATATTTCTTCAATAAATCTAATATAAAGGCAATTATAAAGAGGTTAAAAAATCAATATTATAGGAGGTAGTGAAAATGCCAGAAGAAAAAAGCGGAATGAATATCGATCTTCAACTTTTTGCAGAAGATGGAGAAGATAATCAAGAAAATAACGATTCAAGTAATCAAGATAACAATCAAGATAGTAAAAACAACCAAAATAACCAGGACAGTAACAAAAACAATGCAGATGATAACAAAAAAGATGAAAAAATAACAAAATTAGAAGAAAGATTAGAAAAAATGTCAAAGATTTTAGAAAATTTAACTCCAAAAGATGAAGAAAAGAAAGAAGATTCTAAGAAAAAAGATAATAAAGAAAAATCAGATGTTGAGAAAGAGTTAGAAAAACTTAAAAATGAAGTTAAAATGAAAGACCTTGAAAATATGGCTGAGAAAACATTAGTTAAAGAAGGACTTTCAGATCACATGGATTCACTTTTACCAATTGTTATGACTGATGATGCTGAAAAGATAACAGAAAATATTAAAACTCTTAAAACAATCATTGAAAAGTCAGCTCAAAAGAAAATTGATGACTTAAAAAAAGGTAAAGGAATTCAAGGTAATTCAGATTTATCAAAAGATCAAATTGATAAAGAAGTTGAAATGGCGTTGGGTGGAATTGGAGATTCTTCAAACTTAGATGATTTTTGGAAATAATTCGGAGGTGAAATTATATGTTAAATCAAACTGATTATGGATCAGTAGCAAATTTTTTGGCAAGTGAACATAAGATTGTTTTGGGTGGTACTATTGATTCTTCGTTAATTACAACAACAGATAAGTATCTAGAAGCAGGAACTGTTTTAGGAAAAGTGACAGCTACGGGTAAATTAGCTGTTTATGACGATACTCAAACAGATGGGAGAGAAACAGCTGTGGGAATATTAATGGAACCAGTAGTAGCAGAGGAAGATGTTATGGTTACATATATGGTTCATGGTGCAGTAATAGAAAGTAAATTGACAAGTTATGATGAAGCAGCTAAAACCGATTTACCACACATAATTTTCGTATAAGAGGTGAAGACTTATGAAGAATATCTATAATTTATTAGATTCAAAGAAATTTGTGGATCATGTAATGAACAGACCACAAAGAAATTATTTGGGAGCAGCAATATTTCCTTCTGAACCAACTGATTCATTAAGATTTGAATATCTAAAAGGTGCTAATGCTAACCCAGTAATGGGTAATGTAATAGCGTGGGGTAAAGAAGCTCCTATAAGAGGTAGAGATAATATGGCAACTATCTCTGGTAAAATCAACGCTATCAAATTAAAAATGAATCTTGGTGAGGAAAATATGATCAAATTATTCGAATCAAGAAATTCTGGTAGCAATATACCTCAATCAGTAATAAAGAAATATTTTGATGATGTAATTTACACATATGACGGTGTAGAAAACAAAATAGAATACTTAAGAATGCAAGCTCTTTGTAAAGGTATTCTTGACTATACTAATGATGGTTATCAGATCACCGTTGATTATTTAATGCCAACTGAAAACAAACCAACTGTATCTACATTATGGAGTGATGAAACAAATTCAAATCCAGAAGCAGATATTTTCACATGGATGACTATGATAAAAGAAAATGGCGGATTAGCACCTACAAAAGCTATAACTTCAACAAAAGTATTAAATCACATATTGAACAACGCAAACCTAAGAAAAGCTATTTTAGGAGTTAATTCAGATAGATTATTGACTCAGAAAGATTTAAACGCTTATTTTGGTTCAAAAGGTTATCCTCAAGTTACTACATATGATTTACGAGCCAGAGATTTAGATGGAAATGTAAAAAGGTTCTTTGACGAAGACAAATTTGTTATACTTCCTGGAAATGGGCAAGCTGGTAAAACATTAGTAGCTCCTACAGCTGAATCATTATCAACAACAATGAAAAAAGTTAAAACATTGAAAGGTATTACAGTAACTCAATGGGAAACTAATGATCCAGTTGATTTATGGACAAAGGCAGCAGGTGCTCAAATAGTAACCATGCCTTATGCAGAACAACAAGTTTCAGCAACTGTAATATAAATAATGCCGCCCTTAATGGGCGGTTAATTTTTTAGAGGAGGAAAAAACATGAAATATAAGGTATTAAAGCCAGTTACTTATAAAGGGAAAGTTGTAAATGAAGGAATAATTGAATTAGACAAAAATGAAGTAAGAGATACATTAGTTAAAAGAGGAGTTTTGGAAGAAATAAAAAAAAATGAAAACTCTGATGAAAATAAGTTGACTGTTGAACAGTTAGAAGAAAATACAGTTCCAGAATTAAAAGAAATAGCTGAAAAAAAGAAAGTTGAATTAAAGGCAAAAGATACTAAAGAGGAGATAATCAAAAAAATAAGCGAAGTGATTTAAAATGACAAATCTAGAAAAAATGAAAATAGAATTGAGAGATCAAAATGGAACTATATTTAATGATACTGAGTTAGAATCTTTTTTAATAGATAATTCTCTAAATAAAAATGATGAATATGTATTAGAAAACAAGCCTAAATTAATGCTTTCAGTTAGAGATGCTTTAAGAAGCTTGCTAAGAGATTGGAATGCAGCTCAAACTAAAATATCAGGGGATATGCAAGAAAGCTATAGTAAAGGTGGAATAGTATCAGAAATAGAGAAAATAGAGAGGACATATCTAAATGATTTAATAATTGGAGCGATGGAGTATGAAGATTGAACTTGTAGGTTCTAAAGACATACAAAAAAAGATAAAACAAATGAAGAAAAATGTTGGTCCAGAAAAAAGAAGAATTATGTTTGGTCAGGCAACAAGTTTACTTAAAAATTATCTCCAAAGATTATATGATCAAGAACTTGAAACTTCAAAAATAAAGAATAAATTATTTACTGAACAAAGTAGTGATAATGGAAAATTATATACAGACCAAATTCATGCAACTTTTCTTGAGTATGGAACAAAGCCTCATGATATTTTCCCAAAAAGAAAACAAGCTCTATCTTGGTATGTTGGACCAAAACCAAAACCTCAAGGTTATATGGGCGATTCAGGCAAATGGGCTGTAGCAAAACATGTAAGACATCCAGGAACGAAAGCAAGACATTTTTTTAAGAGAACTTTAGAAGACAACGAAAATAAAATCCTTGAAATATTTAAAAGAGGGATAGAAGATGTATAACGAATTATTAGATAAAATAAAAAATGATTTATCTGTTATAAAAAACAATGACATTTTAATATTTGACAAAGTAACTAAAGGAGCTACGAAATCGGATGATGATTTGAACGTAGCTTCTATTTTTTTAGCAAATTCAAACCACGGACAGTTAACTTCAAGGAGATATGAAACAGAGCCAACAATTAATTTAGTTTGTATTTTTAATAAAAAAAGAGATGATCTATCTCAAAATGAACTTTTTTTGCAAAGAAAGTATTCAGATATAGAAGTAATAGAAGATTATTTTAAACAAAATTTTGTACTAACAAATACAGAGTTTAGTGAAGATAATAATGGTTTATATGTAATGATAACATTCAAAACAAGTGAGGTGAAAGCAATATGAGTATAGGAACTGGTGCAAAGTCAGCAGTAACTATTGGGGAAGAAACTACTTTTGCTACCGAAGCAGAAGTTAAGTATAAAGTTCCATTTACTTCTGAAAGTCTTAATCATAGTGTAGAAACAAATCAATCAGAAGCATTGTTAGGAAACAGGGCTGTTAAATCTCTTGCTCCTGGAAAAGAAGGAGCTGAAGGTTCTATTGATTTGGAAGCTTATCCTGGTATTATGGGATTTTTGTTTTATTTAGCCCTAGGAAAATCTGTTGCTTATGATTCTAATAGTGATTCTACAGATGATTCAACAAAAATTATTCCTATTGGAATAACAGAGGATCTTCCTTCAGCAACTATAGAAGTAGATCATTCAGGAAATAAAATAAAATACACTGGTATGACAGTTAATTCATTGAGTTTTTCTGGAGCTGTAGGAGATATTCCAACTATGTCTGTAGATTTTACTGGTAAAGAAGAGATTATAGGAGCAGCTACTGTAAGTTCTACTCTCGTAGAACCAGGTGAGGATCCTTATTACTTTAAAGAATTAACTCTTTACAACGACGAATTTACAACCGTTGCTGATTTGTATTCATCTATTGATATAGAGATAAATAACAACATAGATGCAGATGATTATCGTTTAGACGGAACAGGAAAAAGAAAAAGTGTTACTGCTAATAAGTTAGAAGTTACTGGATCAGTAAACATTTATTTTGATTCTTCCGTTCTAACTAATGAATATAGCAAATACAAAAATTTTGAAGATGCTAAGATAGGTATTAAACTAGTAAAAGATACAGGCGAAGAATTACAGATATTTTTACCAAGAATAAAATTCACAGAAATGCCTCATGACATTGGTGGAGCAGATAAGATAAGTCTTAATGCTAATTTTACATCAATAACTCCAGCTTTAGGTGATGTTATTGAAGTTGTAGATAAAACTAACGATACAGGTACATATTAAGGAGGAATAGCAATGGCATTCATAATTGATACTAACAAAACTAAAAAAGTATATTTTGATGAAAAAATGGAAGTTTCAGAAAAGGAAACTAAAGATTATGTAGAAATTTTAGCAGAACCAAACATTGAAGTAGTAGAAGATATTAAAAAAGCAATCAAACCAAAAAACTTAAAAATAGCTAGAGATATGTCTATGGAAATGGAAATGTCAAGTCTTGGCCATATACCTTTGGAAATCGTTGCAAAAGTTGTAAAGGGTTGGAGTGAAGATGAACCTTTAAATTTAAACACTTTAAAAACAAAGGTACACTCAAAACTAATAAACAATCTTTGGAATGAGATACTCCACGAATATGGATTAGATCAACAAAATGATATTAAGTTTTAATGGAGTAAAAGTTTTATTCAAAGAAATTGATTTAAAGTCTTTAATGACAATAGAAAATGGAGGAAGGATTTATGAGATCCTTCCTTTTTTAATTTTAGAGTGGAGTATTGATAAAAAAATAAGTTTTAAAAATGTATTGAATTTAAGTCCTGAAGCAGCGGAAAGGATTTATAAAGAATCGAGAAAAGAATATGATTTATTAGAAAATATTGAAGAAAATATGTTATCTGGTTGGATAGCAAGTACTATAAAAAAGTCAGGTAATCAAAAAATATCTTTTAGAGGATTTGAAGATAAAGAAATTAAAGTAATTAAAGAATGTTTAAAAATAAAAAATACTCTATTTGATCACAGAGGAAATATGATTAGTTATCCAGAAAGAGGAGGATATTTAGAGCAGAATGCAAAATATATGTACTTTTTAAGGATTTATCAAGAACAATTGAAAATACATTATAACAATCTATCAAAAAGAAAAAAATAGGAGGTGGCTGATATGGCTAATGCAGCTACCATGAGTATTATTATAAATGCAAAAGATATGGCTTCAAAAACTATAGCTGGTATAGGTGGTTCTTTGAATAATCTACAAAAAACAGCTAATAGAGTTCAAAGAAGCTTTAATGATTTTAAAAATTCATATAATGAATTAGCAAGAGGTGCAGAAATAGCTTTAGGTGCAATAGGTGCAGCTGGTGGAGCTATATTCATGTTTTCTAAAAATACAGAAAAGGCTATGGCTAATGCTTCAACAATGTTTAATAAGACTGCAAAAGATTTTGAAAAATATTTAGGAAAAGATATATCGAAAATATCAATGCAATATGGTCAAAACTTAGAATCAATGTGGCAAGCAACATATGATTTAGGATCAGCTGGAATTACATTAGAAAATGTCCCTGCAGTATTACAAAAAGTTGCTAAAGCAGCGGTTGCAGGTAATACTGATACATCTACAGCATTTACAGGAGCTATAAAACAGATAAAAGCTTTTGGTTTAGAAATAAAAGACCTTGAAAGAGTTTTCGCTGTACAATTCCAAAGTGTTCAAAAAGGGTTACTCACTTATGAAGAGTTAGCTCAATCAATACCAGAAGTTGCAGCGACAGCTAGAACTCTTGGTGAAAATTGGGTTGATGCAACAGCAACTTTTGCAGAATTAACAAAATATATGCCTGATGCCTCTCAAGCGGCTAATGCTCTATCAAATGTATATAATGAATTGACAGAGAAATCAGAAAGTTTGAAAGAAGCGGGTATTGAATTATATAGAGACGGAAAATTTATTGGTTTTTCAAAAGTTTTAAGACAAATAACTTCTCAGATTGATGGAAAAACAAATGAAGAAGTTGCACAGTTTTTCAATTCATTGGGTTTATCAGAAGAAGCTGGGAATGCTGTAAAAATTTTAGTAAATAACTATGAAAGCTTGCAAAACACATTAAGCAGCACAACTGATGATGTTTCAGCTTTAAATGAAATGTTTGAAAAGCAAACAAGTACAGCAGAGTGGCAGTTTAGAAAATTAGTTGTTGTTTTAGACAACCTTAAGCAAACAATATACAGTGCTTTTAAAGATACATTAGGAAAATGGATTCAAAAAGCAGCTGTTTGGGTTCAAGGCCTTACGAGATGGATTGAAGAAAATAAAGACCAGTTTGTTGAATTAATAAGTGCTGTTGTAAGGCTTTTAGGAGTTATTATCGGATTCAATATCGCATTAAATATATTTAGCAAGTTAGGTTCAGTATTATCTGCTCTTACTAATCCTTTCACTTGGATATTGGGAGCAATTGCAGCAGTTTTCACAATGCTTGAAGATCAACAAAAGGAAGCTATATTTGAATGGATAGGCAAAGCTATAGACAATATAATTTCTTATGTAAAAGAGCTATTCTCATTATTGTCTAACGATGGATTTATGGCTGTATTACAAAAGATATTTAAAGATATTGGCAGTTTGTTTGGAAATATAGGCAACTTTACTATTGGGATAGCTGTTGAAGTTGTTAAATGGCTTGGAGACAAAATACCAGAATGGATAAATAAAGGTAAACAAGCTATTGATATGCTCATAGCTAAGGTTGATGAAAGTGGATTACCTCAATGGGCTAAGAATGTTTTAAAAGGAGCTTTAAATACAGCAAAATTAGCTTTAGAGTTAGCTGGTGATGCTTATGATTGGCTTTCTGGAATAATTGGTGCAACTAAAGAAATGTTTTTAAATATAAAAAATGGTGAAGATAGTCCCTTAAGTGCAGTATTAAAATGGTTATCTTCAATTGTAGATACAACTGTAAAATTTGGAATAAATATATTATCTGATGTTTTGGGTTGGCTTTATGGATTATTTGGGGCTGATTCAGAAGCAGTAGAAAATTTTAAAATAAATTTAGAAGGTACTGCATGGGAATGGTATGAAAAAATGAAAGAGTGGGAAGATAATGCAATACAGATTACATTAGACTTGTTGATGGGAAAAAATGAATTTGAAGATGGAACTTTATTTAATATAGGGCCATTCGGTGAAGAAAAGAAAAATGATGGTTGGTTAAAATATCTCATTCCATCACCAGAGATTTTTTTACCAGGTGGTTATAAAGGTGGACAATTTGATGTTGGTGGATATACAGGAGACGGGGGAAAATATCAACCTGCTGGGATAGTTCATGCGGGGGAATATGTTATTCCGCAGTGGCTTGTTAAAAAAGCTCCTGGACTTGTTGGAACGATTGAAAATGTCAGAAAACAAGGATACGCAAATGGTGGAGCTGTTGGATTTTTACCTGGTTATTTTGATGGTGGAGATGTTGTTGAATTATTAAAAAAATACTTCATAGGTGGGGAAGAAGATAGTGGAGTTAGTAAAGATATAAATACAACCACAGACACAGTTGGATATATATTTGATTTTGTTAAGAATTACATACCAGAGCAAGAAGAGGAGTTATCAGTTATTCAGCAAGCAGTGAATGAAATGCTTGGAATCCAAAAATCAGATGAAGAAAAACCAGAAAAAAGTAATGTAGAAAAAACCATAGATAAGTTATATACATTCTTTCCAGAAATGAAGCAGTATTACGATAAAGATAAAGGTGAAGCAGGTAATTTAGGTAAAATATTCTCTTTGGGTATGGCAGGGCAAGGGAGTATGAAAGATAACTTCCTTGGAGGTTTTGCTGGTTTATTTAAAGATTTAATAGGTCCTCTTGGAGAAGCTGTTGCAATGCTTTCAAATGTTCAAGCTCTTTTAAATCCAATAACAACAATTGTAGAAGGAATGATGACAATATTAGGGCCATTGATAAACAATGCTCTTATGCCTTTTGTCAATATACTTACAAATCTTGGTAAAATGCTTGGTACTTTATTAGTTCCTTTGTTAAATCCACTTTTAGCTGGTTTACAAGCTTTTGCAGCAGTATTAACATGGATGTATAACAAAGTAATAAGACCTATAGCTCAGGGGTTTTATATTGCTTTTGGAATGGTAGCCTCTGGGTTTAATGATCTTTATAATACTATATCTTGGTTTATTGGGGAAATTACTTTTGGAGCTATAAACATGGGTAAAAGAGCAGTAAAATCAATGGATCAAATCATAAAAGAAGCAGGAGAAAAATTCCAGGAAATTGATATCAAAAAACAAGACGAATATAACACAGAATATAAGAGTTCAGTTACTAGCTCTGGCCCAGAAAATGTTTATAATACTTTTAATATAAATGCTAATGATAGTTTTATTCAAGATAGTCAAGAAAAATTCAAAACTTTAATATTCAAACTAATAAAAGAATATGAAAAAGAATCAGGTTTAAAATTTGCAACTTAATAACGAAGCCCTTCGGGGCTTCTTTTTATGGAGGTATTTATATGATTGCAAGTACAGAGAAACCTAAACAAATAATAATTTTAAATAGTAAAGATGATATAAAAAATGGAAAGGTGAAAGTTAAGTTTGCTTTCAGATATTCAATAATTGAAACAACAATGGAGCAGACTTCTTTCAATGAAGAAACAGGAGAAGAAGTGATTAATGAAGTGCCAGCATGGGAATATAAAGAATATATTTCTGAACAAGAATTTGATTTATTTTTAAAATCGTCAATTCCAGATATATTAAAAAGTTTATACACAGAAATCAGCCCTAAGCTAGAAAGTTTAGGTGGATATGCAGATGTTGAATTGCCTCGAGAGTTCGATATTTAATGCGTATAATTTGTATTATACGAAGCAAAGGAGTGAGATAAATGGCTTTAATAAAAGAAGATTATGGCTTAATATACAACGATGATGGTAGTTTATGTGTAACTGTTAGAGATGATGATGTGCCTTTTGATGGTGTAAAGAGTTTTGCTGTTGAAGAAGGTACAGAGAATTTGTTTAGCGATAACTTTCTTTATATAAACAGTAGTTTTGAAATGTCGGCGAACGATCCTACTGGAAAATTTAAAAATGTAATTAAAGTTAATCCTGTAGCGGAGTCTGTGTATTTATTGAAAGATATAAATGTAATCCCAGGTGAAAGTTACTCAGGTCAAGTTTGGTGTTATGTATCTGAAGATTTTGATGGAGCTGGTGCCATAGGAATGCTAAATGAGCGTGATTTGAATGCACTGGATTTGATATATGATAAAAGTAAAAAAGGAACATGGCAATTATTAAAAAAAGAAAATGTAATAGCTACTTCAAATTATTCCTCAATTGCTAGATTATTATTATATGTATATAGTGGGTTTTCTACTGGATATGTTTTATTTAAAAATCAACAAGTTGAAAAGAAACCCTTTGCCACATCTTTTGTTGATGGGAGTAGACCAGAAGGTAAATTTGAAATACCAAATAATAATTATATTGAAAATAGAAGAATGATGAATAATGTTATTTCATTTTGGTTTAAAGTGCCTTTAATATTTTCAGATGAACAAAATGTTTCAGCTTCTACAAGCACCTACAGTATAGTTACTAATCAAACACATGGCTATTTATATAATGTTTCTTATGGATTTGATTTTGGAATACCTAAATACCCTCAAAGTGGTCAAGAATTAGCTTTTAATATTAGTACTGGCATAAATGCAAGGGATTTACATTTCATAAATGACCAAAATTATTTTGATAGATGGGTTTATGCGGTGATAATTAAATACGAAGAAAATGATATTGAATATTATTCATTATATCTTGATGGTATAAAAAAAGTAACGGAT